>Ga0247827_10000496_pt1 | contig 17815 bp, 18 predicted proteins | sample 12C_Control_Day2_FD_194414 | JGI IMG/M metagenome (GOLD analysis project Ga0247827, IMG submission 194414) | Soil microbial communities from agricultural site in Penn Yan, New York, United States - 12C_Control_Day2 | ecosystem: Environmental > Terrestrial > Soil > Agricultural land | place... | reverse complement strand
TCCCCCGAGTACAGCCATCCGGTTTGGGTAAAGGCGGGATGGAGAGCAAGCCGGAAGCCGTTGACGCCGCGCCTTGGGAAGGCGAAGCCGGGGCCATGACTGTTCGTTCGCGCCCCCCGTCGAAAGCCGTCCGCGCCGCCCTGGCCCCGCCAAAGGGCAAGCGGTCGCGTGCGCCGAAAAAGGCGCCGGTCGGGGCCGTGATCGGCTGGCCGCCAGATGAGGACCGGGTCGAGGAAATCTTCGTGCGCCTGTCGGGGGTCATGCCGGACCCGAAGACCGAGCTGGACTTCGTCAACCCCTACACCCTGGTGGTGGCCGTGGCTCTGTCGGCCCAGGCGACCGACGTGGGGGTCAACAAGGCGACCAAGGCCCTGTTCGCCGTGGCCGACACGCCGCAGAAGATGCTGGCCCTGGGCGAGGACGGGCTGATCCCGCTGATCGCCTCCATCGGTCTCTATCGCACCAAGGCGAGGAACGTCATCGCCGCCGCGCGGATGCTGGTCGAACAGCACGGCGGCGAGGTGCCGCTGAACCGCGCCGATCTGCAGGCCCTGCCCGGCGTGGGGCGTAAGACGGCCAGCGTCGTGTTGAACGAACTGGGGATCGAGCCGGCCATCGCGGTGGACACCCACGTGTTCCGTGTCTCGCACCGGCTGGGGCTGGCCAACGCCGCGACCCCGGACAAGGTCGAGGCCCAGCTGCACAAGGTCGTGCCCGAGGTCTGGCTGCCCAAGGCGCACCACTGGCTGATCCTGCACGGTCGCTACACCTGCCTGGCGCAACGGCCGAAATGTCTGGCCTGCGTGATCGCGGACCTGTGCCCGTCGCGGGCGAGTTTCGTGGGGGTCTAGAGCCCCAGCCGATCCGCCACGGCGCGGCCGAAGCGGGCGCCGGCCCCGGCGGCGGAACCGAGATAGAAGTCCGGCTCGATCAGTTCGGCTTCCATCAGCAGCCATTGGCCGTCGGCGTCCGGGACCATGTCGATGCGAGCGTAGAGCAGGGGCTCGTCGATGGCGGCCAGGGTCCGTTCGGCCAGGGCCAGGGCGCCCTCGGGGGCCTGATCCAGCCGCTGGTACCGGCCGCCGTACTGCACCTGGATGCGGAATTCGTCGGCGTGGGCCGGGCGCTTGTTGACGACGTGGCTCAGTTCGCCGCCGAAGAAGAGCAGGGAGGTCTCGCCCGCCGTGCCGATGGTCGGAAGGAAGGGCTGGATCATGGCTCCGCCAATAGGCGCATTAGACAGGACATCCTCCAGCAAATCGCCGGCCGTGACCTTGAGCGTGCGCCAGGCGCCGCCGGACACCGTCGGTTTGACGATCAGCTGCCCGGCGCCGGTGGCGGCGAAGGCGGCCTCGACCACGGCGGGGCTGGCGCGGTCGGTCCAGATGGTCGGCGGGATGGCCACGCCCTTCTCGGCCAGCCGGGCCAGATAGCGCTTGTCCGAGTTCCAGCGCAGCACCTCGGCCGGATTGGCCAGAGGCGCGCCCGCCTCGGCCCAGGTCGCGCAGGCCCGCATCCAGAGCTCATGGTCGCGGTGGTAGCCCCAGACAATCAGCGGCAGGACCAGAGGATAGTCCATCAGGCCGTGGGCGCTTTCCGCATGGTCGGTCCAGGGCGTCGGCCGGGCCCTGATCCCCGCCGTGGCCAAGGCGTCCGACAACCGGTCCAGCACGCCCGGCCATTGCCCGGCATAGGAGGGATCAGCGGGATCGGGGGTCAGGACGGCGACTTCGGTCATGATGGCGGCTCCTTGGGGGCGATCTGCATAGGCTGTTTCTGGCGTCATCGAAAAGCCCGACGCTGGCGTTGCGACGCCTGTCCCGCTATGGGGCGCGCATGATCCAGAACAACGCTCCCGCCCGCTTCGACGTCTGCGCCGTCGGCAACGCCATCGTCGACGTGCTGAGCCCCTGCGACCCCGCCTTCCTTGAAGCCCAGGGCCTGACGCCCGGCTCGATGCAACTGGTGGACGAAGCCCAGAGCGCGGCTCTGTATGACGCCATGGCGGCGGGCGTCGAAGCCTCGGGCGGGTCGGCCGGCAACACCGTGGCGGGCGTCGGTTCGTTCGGCGGCCGCGCGGCCTATATCGGCAAGGTCGCGAAAGACACCCTGGGCGAAGTCTTCAGTCACGACATCCGCGCCGCCGGCGTCCACTTTTATACGCCGGTTCTGGAAGGCGGCGCCGGTTCGGGCTTCGGCACCGGCCGCTGCCTGATCAACGTCACCCCCGACGCCCAGCGCACCATGTGCACCTTCCTCGGCGCCGCCAACCAGCTGACCACGGCGGACATCGACGTCGAGCTGATCGGCGACAGCGCCATTGTCTATCTGGAAGGCTATCTCTTCGATCCGGCCCCGGCCCGCGCCGCCTTCGAGGCCGCCGCCGCTGCGGCTCACGCCGCGGGCCGCAAGGTCGCCATCACTCTTTCGGACAGCTTCGTCGTCCACCGCTGGCGCGCTGAGCTGCTGGCCTTCATCGAGGCCTCAGCCGACATCGTTCTGGCCAACGAAGGCGAACTGCACGCCCTGTTCGAGACCGAGGACTTCGACCATGCCGCCGCCCATCTGGGCCGCATCGTCGAGGTCGCCGCCGTGACGCGCGGCGAAAAGGGCTCGGTCCTTTTCCGCGGGGACGAACGGGTCGAGATCGCCGCCGCCCCGGTCGACAAGGTGGTCGACACCACGGGCGCGGGCGACCAGTACGCCGCCGGCGTCCTGCTGGGTCTGGCGCGCGGCCTGTCTCTGGCCAAAGCCGGGGCCCTGGGCTCGCTGGCCGCCTCGGAAGTGATCGCCCACTGGGGACCGCGTCCTATGGTCAGGCTGGAGGCTCTGGCCGCCGAACACGGGCTCGAGCTCTGATCGCGGCGGAGCGCCATGCGCGGGGGGCGCTTGCCGTTCCCTGCCGGGCCGCGTAATCGGCGGACCATGTTCGGCCTCGCCAATCCTGACCGCTTCATGCGTTTCACCCGTCCGGTCACGCCGGTGCTGTGGGGGCTGGCGGTTGTCCTGCTGGCGGCCGGGACCTGGCTCAGCTTCGCTGCGCCCGCCGATTATCAGCAGGGCGACACGGTGCGGATCATGTTCGTCCACGTCCCTGCCGCGACCCTGGGGCTTGGCGCCTATGCGGCCCTGGGCGTATCCAGCTTCTTCGCCCTGGTGTTCAGGCACCCTCTGGCCGACGCCGCCGCGCGCGCCGCGGCCCTGCCGGGCGCGGTGCTGACGGCTCTGGCCCTGATCACCGGCTCGCTGTGGGGCCAGCCCATGTGGGGGACCTGGTGGGTGTGGGACGCGCGGTTGACCAGCGTGTTGGTGCTGTTCCTTTTCTACCTGGGCTACATGGCCCTGCGCGCGTCGATCGACGACGAGGTCAAGGCGGGGCGCGCCGCCGCGGTCCTGGGTCTGGTCGGGTTGATCAACCTGCCCATCGTCAAGTTCTCGGTCGACTGGTGGAACACCCTGCATCAGCCGGCCTCCCTGCTGCGTGCGGGCGGGACCAGTCTGGACCCGGCCTATCTTGCCCCCCTGCTGACCATGATGGCGGCCTACGGGATGCTGTTCGGGGCCGTCTGGCTGACCTCGATCCGCACCGAGGTGCGCCGTCGTCGCGTGCTGTCCCTGCGCGCCCGCGCCGCGCAGGAAGCGTAAGGAGCCGCCTGTGCCGGATCTCGACATGAGCCCCTATGGCGTCTTCGTCTGGTCGTCCTGGGCCATCAGCGCCGCAGCGCTTGCCGTCCTTTCGCTGCGCGCCCTGATCGCCGCCCGACGCTGGAAGCGCGAGCTGGTTCGTCTGGAAGAGGCGCGGAAATGAACCGCTGGTTCGCCCTGATCCCGATCGCGGCGCTCGTCGCTCTCGGCATCTTCCTGATGGTGCAGCTGAACACCCTGTCCGGCGCGCCGGGCGAGGGACGTGAATACAAGCCCGACGCCCTGGTCGGCCAGCCGATCCCGCAGACGGTGCTGCCCATCCTGCAAGGCGACGTCGAGACGGATCAACGGCTGGATCTGAAGACGGCGGGGGTCGGCAAGCCGATGATCGTCAACCTGTTCGCCAGCTGGTGCGCGCCCTGCCGCCTGGAGCACCCGCAGCTGCTAAAGTTGAAGGCGCAGGGGGTCAACGTCATCGGCGTGGCCTACAAGGACGATCCTGTCGCCACCCGCGCCTTCCTGGACGAACTGGGCGATCCCTACGCCCTTGTGCTGGTGGACCGCGAAGGACGGGCGGGGCTGGACCTTGGCGTCTCGGGCGTGCCCGAGAGCTTTGCGGTCGACGCCTACGGGACCATCGTCGCCAAGTCTTCGGGGCCGGTGCTGACCGACGCCGACCTGCAGAAGCTGGTGGACGCGCTGAAGGCGCCGGTACGCTAGAGCTCGCGGGCGCGAAACAGGGTGAATCGCGCGTTAACCATATCTAGACCCTTTGGGCGGATCGTCGGCCCATGTCCGCGATTCCTTCAGACCGTCCGGCCTTCCCGCCCCCCGCAGGCGGCGCGGCCCATGCGCTGAGAACCTCCCAGTCGGCCTTTTTCCGCGCCGCCATGGGCATAAGCGCGCCGACGCCCGTCGCCGCGCCGGTCGAGACGCGGGCGGACACGCCGGTTCGTTCGGTTCAGACGCAGGAAGCATCCTCGACCGCCCGTTATCAGCGGCCGGGCTCGTTGCTGGATATTCGGGTCTAGGCCTTCGCCACGTCCTTGAGCGGGATGACGACGGCGTCGGTCGCGAGGGTCTCGCCTGCCGCCTTGACCGTCTTCTTTTTCTTTTTCGGCTTGACGCCGTCCAGCGCCTTCTTCGTCGCCTTCTCGGCCTTGCGAGCCTCCTTGGCCGCCTTTCTGGCGATCTTGGCTTCAGCGCGCGCCTGTTCGGGGGCGGCGTCGGCGGCGTCGGTCAGGCTGGTCAACAGGTCGAGGAACCCCTCGCGCCGGGCCTTGGGCAGCAGGGCCAGGATGCGTTTGTCGGCGGCGGCGACGCGGGGGCGGGCGGCCGCCAGCGCGTCTTGGCCGGCTTCGGAAAGCCGCACCGCCTTGGCGCGGGCGTCGAGCGCCGAACGTTCGCGTTCCAGCAGGCCCCTGGCGGTCATGCGGGCGACCAGATCGGCCAGGGTCGAGCGGTCTATGCCAGTGGCCTTGACCAGATCAGTCTGGGTCAGGCCTGAGCGGACCGACACCGCCTCCAGAACCGCGAACTGGCGCTGGGTCAGGCCGTCAGGGCCGGCCTCCTCGGCGTAGATGTCGAGCGCCAGCTGCAGCACCCGGTGCATCAGGTGGCTGGGCGAGTCCGCCAGTCCACCCTTGATTTTCGCTTGTTTGCCTGACTTGACCATCGTCTTGATCCCCGTTCCGGCCGCGTCGGGAGGGCCGGACATGGCGTGACAGCTAACAGCCGCGCTTTACGCTTTGACGACGGAAACCCTGACGGTTTGAAGACATTTTGTCTGGTCCTGCCGCGCTTCGCGCTACTTGAGGTCCCGGCAGAAAAGCCCGGGCGCCGAGCAGGCGCCATGACTTAGATCGTCAGAACGCAGACAGTTCCCTTAGAGGCCGGTGTCGGGCGAGATCGGGCCGGGCTCTTCGTCCTTGATCATGTTCTTCATGATCAGCGGCACCTGGCACAGGCCAAAGACGGAGGCCGCGATCCACAGGACGCCGCGGAAGGCGGTCCAGACCCCGTTGGGATCGGGCGTGCCCAGGTTCAGCGTCGACCAGATGGCGGTGACGGCAGCCGGGCTGCGGAAGACCTCGTTGGCGATGGCGACGCAAAGGAAGTAGATTCCATAGCGGAGCGTCAGGGTGCGCCAGGCCTGATCCGTGACCTTGATGGCCGAGCCGAGCAGGGCCTTGAACGGCGATTTTTTCAACGGGATCGAACCCAGCAGGACGGCGGCCAGCAGGCCGTTCTGCACCGTCAGCTTCAGCTTCACGAACAGATCGTCATCGGTGAGGATGGTCAGGGCGCCGAAGACCAGGGCGAAACCGCCGGTGATCAGGGGCATGGGGGCCAGACGACGTTCCAGCACGAAGCCGACGATCAGGGCGATGGCGGAGGCGATGACCAGGACCCAGGTCGCCTTGATCATATCGCGGGTGATGAAATAGGCGGCCATGAAGGCGATCAGGGCGCCGAAATCGACAGCCTGACGGATCCACTGCGGACGCTTGGTTTCGACGACTTCACTCATACGCTTCTAGTCCTCAAGCCCGACCAGTGATCGGGAAAACGCGCGCGCGTCGAAGGGTTGCAGGTCGTCGACGCCTTCGCCGACGCCGATCAGCTTGATCGGGGCGTCAGAGGCCTGGGCCACGGGAACCAAGACCCCGCCGCGCGCCGTGCCGTCCAGCTTGGTCATGACCACGCCCGAGACATAGGCCGTGCGGCCGAAGATTTTTTCCTGCTCCAGCGCGTTGCGGCCCACGGTGGCGTCCAGCACCAGCAGGGTCTCGTGCGGGGCGTCGGCATCGACCTTCTTGAGCACCCGGACGATCTTCAGCAGTTCGTCCATCAGGGCGGACTTGTTCTGCAGGCGTCCGGCGGTGTCGATGAGGACCACGTCATAGCCCTCGGCTTTCGCCTTGGTGTAGGCGTCGAAGGCCAGACCGGCGGCGTCGGCGCCGTCGCGGCGGCTCTCGAAATGCGCCCCGGCGCGCTCGGCCCAGACCTTCAGCTGTTCGCGGGCGGCGGCGCGGAAGGTGTCGCCGGCGACGATCATGACCCTGGCGCCCCTGGCCGTCAGATCGGACGCGATCTTGCCGAGCGTCGTGGTCTTGCCCGAGCCGTTCACGCCGACGAACAGGACGACATAGGGCTTGGGTCCGTTGAGGGGATCAAAGGTCGCCTGACGCGGCAGCAGCTCGGCGGCCACGGCCTCGGCCAGGGCCTCCTTGATCTCGCGCTCGTCGGAGCTCTTGCCGAAGCGCAGCTCGCGGAAACGCTCGACGATGCGGGCCGAGGCGGCGGGGCCCAGGTCGCTCTCGATCAGGTGTTCTTCCAGACGCTCCAGCGCCTCTTCGGACAGCGGCTCCTTCACGAAGGTCGAGACGACCTGTTCGGTCATCTGTTTCGAAGACCGGGACAGACCCGCGCTCAGTCGCTGGAACCAGCCTTTTTTGGGCGTATCGCTCATGGGGTGAGCCTTAGCCGACAGCGGTTCGCAGGTCACTATAAACCGCTCATTCCGGCGGAGGCCGGGATCCGGCGCTTTGGCTTCACCATGCAACCCTATATTGACCGGATGGTCTTTAGAGATCGGGCGTCGCACCTCGCGGCACTCACTGGATCCCGGCCTCCGCCGGGATGAGCGGATGGTTTGATGGCTTCGAACAATTCCTTCCACGCCCCGCGCACCCATGGCTTCGTGCGTGTGGCTGCCGCGACCCCGGTGGTCCATGTCGCCGACCCGGCCGCCAACGCCCAAGAGCATGAGCGGCTGATCCGGCGCGCGGGCGAGGCGGGCGTGGACCTGCTGGTCTTCCCCGAACTGTCCGTGAGCGCCTACGCCATCGACGATCTGCATATGCAGGCGGCCCTGCTGGAAGAGGTGGAGCGCCAGATCGCGCGGCTGGCCCAGGTCGCAGGCGAGGCGGGGGTGGTCGCCGTGATCGGCGCGCCGATCCGCAACGGCGACGCCCTGTTCAACTGCGCCGTTGTGCTGGGCGGGGGCGAGGTGCTGGGCGTGGTCCCCAAGACCTATCTGCCCAACTACCGCGAATACTACGAGAAGCGCTGGTTCGCGCCGGCCGCCAGCCGCAGCGAGGACTCGATCGTCCTGAACGGCGAGAGCGTCGATTTTGCGCCGGGTCTGATCTTCGAGGCGAGCAACCGTCCCGGCTTCGTCTTCGCCGTCGAGATCTGCGAGGACTTCTGGGCGCCGCAGCCGCCGTCGACGCGGGCGGCGCTCGCGGGGGCCCGCATCCTGTGCAACCTGTCGGCCTCCAACATCGTCATCGGCAAAGCGGACGAACGGGCCCTGTTGTGCGCCAGCCAGTCCAGCCGCACCCTGTCGGCCTATGTTTTCGCCGCCTCGGGCTGGGGCGAGTCGACGACCGATCTGGCCTGGGACGGGCAGGCGACCATCCATGAACTGGGCGCCAGGCTGGCCGAGGGCGAACGCTTCGCGCTGGAGAGCCATCTGACCATGGCCGACGTGGACGTGGACCGCATTGGTCTGGATCGTCTGCGCAACGGCACCTTCGCCGATTGCGCCCGTCTGGAGGGCGAGGCTGCGACGGTAGTCCCGTTCGAGGCGGGACAGGGACCGGGCGGCGCCCTGATCCGTCAGCTGGACCGCTTTCCCTTCGTGCCGGACGACGCCGCGCGTCTGGATCAGGACTGTTTCGAGGCCTTCAACATCCAGGTTCAGGGTCTGATGCGGCGGATGACGGCGACGGGGTCCAAGACCTTGGTGATCGGCGTCTCGGGCGGGCTGGATTCGACCCAGGCCCTGCTGGTCGCCTGTCGGGCTTTTGATCGGCTGGAGCTGCCGCGCACGGGGATTCTGGCCTTCACCATGCCGGGGTTCGCCACGTCGGAAGGCACCAAGTCGAACGCCTGGGCCCTGATGACGGCGCTGGGGGTGACGGGGGCCGAGATCGACATCCGTCCCGCCGCCGAACAGATGCTGCGGGACATCGGCCATCCCTTCGCGGACGGCCAACCCGTCCACGACATCACTTTCGAGAATGTGCAGGCGGGTCTGCGCACCGACTATCTGTTCCGTCTGGCCAATCAGAATAACGGCTTTGTGCTGGGCACGGGCGACTTGTCGGAGCTGGCGCTGGGCTGGTGCACCTATGGCGTCGGCGACCACATGAGCCACTACAACGTCAACGGCGGGGTGGCGAAGACCCTGATCCAGCACCTGATCCGCTGGGTGGCCGAGCGCGGTCTGGTGGGCGAGGCGGCGACGCCGACGCTTCATGCTGTTCTGGCCACGGAGATCTCGCCCGAGCTGGTGCCGGCGGGAATCGACGGGGCGATCCAGTCGACGCAGAGCATTGTCGGCCCCTACGCCCTGAACGACTTCTTCCTCTTCTACATCAGCCGCTTCGGCCTGAAGCCGTCCAAGGTCGCCTTCCTCGCCCATCAGGCCTGGGGCGATGCAACGACGGGGAACTGGCCGGCGGGTCTGCCCGAGGCCGAACGCGTCGCCTACGACCTGCCGACCATCAAGGGGTGGCTGAGGAAGTTCCTGATCCGCTTCTTCCAGACCAGCCAGTTCAAGCGCTCGGCCGTGCCGAACGGGCCCAAGGTGGTGACGGGCGGCTCGCTGTCGCCGCGCGGCGACTGGCGGGCGCCGTCGGACAGCAGCGCCCGCGTCTGGCTCGACGAACTCGACAACAATGTTCCCGACGCCTGACGGCGCCGGATTTTAGTTGGAGGCCTATCGCGCATTCGCGCTACTTGAGGCCGCTTTCAATTCAACGGGTTCGCTGTCGCGCGCCCCTACTGCGAGACGACCATGACCGACGACGTGACCAAGGACTCCAACGGCAACATCCTGGCCGACGGCGACAGCGTGACCCTGATCAAGGACCTGAAGGTCAAGGGCTCGGGCGGGGTGACGCTGAAGCGTGGCACCATGGTCAAGAACATCCGCCTGACCGGCGACCCCGATGAGATCGAGGCCAATGTCGAGAAGGTGCGTGGGCTGGTCCTGCGGACGGAGTTCGTGAAGAAGGCCTAGGGCCAGCCTCTCACCCGTCACCCCGGAAGCCCGCAGGGCTGTCCGGGCCCAGACGATCGAGATAACCTCGAGACGATCAGAATTGCCTAACCGTCCGGGTTCCGGGTTCGGCTGCGCCGCCCCGGAAAGACGGAAAAGGTTCAGGCCACGTCGTTCAGGAAGGTCAGGATGGCTGCGCGGGCCTCGGGCTCATCCAGCATGGGGGCGTGGCCGATCCCGGGAACCTCGACACAGTCCATCGACGGCGCCGCCTCGCGCATGCGGCCCGCGATCGCCGCGCTGAGCAGGTCCGATGTTCCGCCGCGCACCAGCAGACTGGGCCTTCCGCCGGCCAGGGCCGTGAAGGCCGGCCAAAGGTCCGGGACCAGGACCGTGGCCCCCGCCGCCCTGATCGGGACCGAGATGTCGGGGTCGTAGTTCAGCACCGGCTTGCCGTCGGCGTCTTCGTGGAAGATGCGACGGGCGAAGGCGTCCCAGTCGGCGTCGCCATACAGCGGAAAGGCGACGGCGTTGATGTCGCGGGCGTAGGCGGCGGCGTCCGCCCAGTTGCGGATCTCGGTCTTGCGACCTGTGTATTCGGCGATGCGGGCCAGGCCCTCGGGCGCCACCTCGGGGCCGATGTCGTTGAGGATGGCGGCGGCGACGGCCTGAGGCCTGATCGCCGTCAGGGCCATGGTGATCAGCCCGCCCATGGAGGTGCCAAGGAAGACGGCTTTCTCGATGCCCGCCTGTTCCATCAGGGCGATGACGTCGCGTGCATAAACCTCGGGCGTATAGGTCATGGGGTCGGGCGCGCGGTCGGACCTGCCGCGTCCACGCACGTCCACCGCCAGCACGCGACGGCCGCTCCGGGCGATCAGGGCGGCGATGACCTCGAAGTCGGCGCTGTTGCGGGTCAGGCCGTGGATGGCGATGACCGGCAGCCGGGCCGGGCCATCGGCGGGAGCGTAGTCGCGGGCATAGAGGCTCAGGCCATCCGGCGAGGTCCAGCGGCGGTCGGCATAGGTCATCAGGCGTTTCTCCGGCTGCGTCTCCAGCGTTGGCGGCAGCCTAATTCACCGGATGCGGAATTGCGATCAGGATGACAGGGCGGCCGCGACCAGATGGTCCAGATCGCCGCCCTCGAAGCGATAACCTGCCACGCCTGCGCGCCGCGCCGCCTCCATGTCCGAGGGCTGGTCGCCAATCATCAGCGAGCGGGCCGGATCGAGATCGTGCTCGGTGATGGCCTTCAGAAGCATTCCGGGATTGGGCTTGCGGTCGGGGTGGTCGGGGTGGCGATAGCGCGCATCGACGGCGTCGGCGTGGAAGGGGCAGGCGTAGACGGCGTCGATGCGGGCGCCGGCCTCGCCCAGGCGTTCGACCAGCAGGGCGTTGAAGCCGTGCATCGTCTCCTCATCGAACATCCCGCGCGCCACGCCGGACTGGTTGGTGACGATGACGGTGACATAGCCCGCTTCGTTCAGCCGCTTCACCGCCTCGGCGGCTCCGGGGATCAGCACGAGTTGATCGGGGCGGTGGGGATAGCCGCTGTCGACGATCAGGACGCCGTCGCGGTCGAGGAAGGCGGCGGGTCGGCTCATGCGGGTTCCGTCAGCAGGGCAGAAAAGGCGGTCATCAGGTGATAGAGGCTGGAGGCGGGGACGTCGGCGTCTTCGGCTGCGCCCCCGGCGTCGAAATTGTCGATCCACAGACCCGGCACAGCCGTGGCCAGATGGGTGGCGAACAGGCGGTCGGTCAGGGCCAGGGCGCGGTCGGTCTGGCCGCGCAACAGCAGGGTGCGGAGGGCCTCGGTCTGGCCCCACAGGCGTGCGCCGCCATCGCGAACCACGCCGATGCGGTCGATCTCGCGGACTATCAGCCCCCGGGCGTTGACGCCGTTGGTCAAGGCCGAGGCGAACAGGGCCTGGGCCTGTCGTTCATGCCCGTCGAGGCCGAGGCGGTCGGCCTGATCCAGCAGCCATATCCATTCCATGTGATGGCCGGGCTCGACGATCTGCCCGGGCCCGCCGGGCGCTACGGACCAGTCGGCGGTGAAGAACTCGCCCAGCATCAGGTGCTCGCGGTCGAAGAAACGCCGGTTGAACAGGTCCAGAACGCGTCTGGCAGCCGCCTCGAAGGCCGGATCGGGGGCGATCGCCTGCCAGGCCAGCAGGGCCTCCAGCATGTGCATGTGCGGGTTCTGGCGACGGGGCAGGACGGGCGGCAGGGCCTCCTGCCAGCCGCCGTGGGCCCGGTCGGCCATGCAGGCGTCGATGGCGCCAAGCGTCTCCAGCGCCAGGGGACGGGCGCGGTCGTCCTTCAACACCCGATGGGCGGTCGCCAGGGCGAAGAGGACGAAGGCCAGGTCGTAGAGGTCGGGCGCGTCGTTGACCACGGCGCCGGCGTCGTCGGTCGAGCGGATCCACAGGCCGTCGTCCCGCCGATAGTCCCGGATCAGGACGTCCAGTCCACGCCGGGCGACGGTCTCGCCCTCAATCCAGCCGAGGGTTGCGGCTTCGCAGAAGACATAGACCTGACGCGCCTGCACCCGTGTACGACGAGGGCGGCCGGTGAGGGGACGGCCGTCATAATCGAGCTTCTCGAGGAAGCGGCCCCCGGCGTCGATCCCGGCCTGCGCCCACAGCGGCAGGGCCTGGTCGAACAGCCAGTCGCGGACCCGGTTCTGCATCGTCGAAAGCGTCATGATCCGTCGGGCTTAGGCAGGGTCGCGGGCTTTGCCAAGCATGGCTTTCGTTGCAACCGGCAACGCGAAGTGACCCTCGCGGGTTTGTCGAGAGGCCCCGGGCTTTGGTAGGAGGCGCTCAAGACCGTTGATCCGCCTTCGCGTCCGCGCGCCGAACCGAGTTCCGCCTGCGTGGCCCTCCACCGAGAAAGCGACCCTTCATGACCATTCCCTTCATCGACCTTCAGGCCCAGCGCCTTCGCCTCGGCGGCAAGATCGAGGCCGCCGTTCAGGAGGCTGTTGTCGGCGGCGCCTGGGTGATGGGGCCGCAGGTGCGCCAGTTCGAGGCTGATCTGGCCGCCTTTGGCGCCGCGAAGCACGCCTTGGGCTGCGCCAACGGCACGGACGCCCTGGCCCTGCCGCTGATGGCCTGGGGGATCGGTCGCGGCGACGCCGTCTTTGTGCCCAGCTTCACCTTCGCCGCGACAGCCGAGGTCGTGCCCTGGTTCGACGCCGAGCCGGTCTTCATCGACGTCGACGAGAAGACCTACAACATGAGCCCGGCCCATCTGGAGGCCGCTGTCGAGGCGACGCTGAAGGAAGGCCGTCTGAAGCCGCGCGTGGTCATCGCCGTCGATCTGTTCGGCCAGCCCGCCGACTATCCGGCTATCAAGGCCGTCTGCGACAAGTATGGCCTGAAGCTGATCTCGGACTCGGCCCAGGGCTTCGGCTGCACGGTCAATGGCGAGCACCCGCTCAAGTGGGCCGACATCACCACCACCAGCTTCTTTCCGGCCAAGCCCCTGGGTTGCTACGGCGACGGGGGGGCGGTGCTGACCAATGACGACGAACTGGCCCAGCTGATCGATTCCATCCGCGTCCACGGCAAGGCGGTGGCGGTCGACCTGAAGGACAAGACCTTCGACCACGACCCGAAGTATCTGAACATGCGCGTCGGCCTGAACAGCCGTCTGGACACCATCCAGGCCGCCGTCCTGATCGAGAAGCTGAAGGTCTTCGGGCAGGAGATCGAGTGGCGCAACCGCATAGCCGCTCGCTACAACGAGGGCCTGCGTCCCCACGTCGCCGCCGTGCCGGACGTGCCGGCGGGCAATGTCTCGAACTGGGCGCAATACACCATCGAGCACGAGGAGCGCGACGGTCTGGCCGCGCACCTGAAGGAACAGGGCGTGCCGACGGCGGTCTATTATCCGATCCCGCTGCACCTGCAGCCCGCTTACGACCGCTATCCGCGCGGGCCGCAAGGTCTGCCGGTGACCGAGCGCCTGATGGAGCGCGTCATCAGCCTGCCGATGCACTCGGATCTGGACGAGGCGACCCAGGACCGCATCATCGCCGCCGTCGCCAGTTTCAAGGCCTGATCTTCATGACCCAGCAGACCCCCCTCAAGATCGGCGTCGCCGGCGCCGGCGTCATGGGCCGCAACCACGCTCGCGTCCTGTCCGAACTGCGCGACGTCGAGCTGACGACGGTGTTCGATCCCGACGCCGTGACGGCCGAGGGCGTGGCCGCCGCCTATGGCGCGAACGCCGTGACAACGGCCCAGGCCTTTGTCGCCGCAGGCCTCGACGCCGCCGTCATCGCCACGCCGAACCGCTTCCACGCCGAGCTGGGCGTGGCTCTGCTGAACGCGGGCGTCCATGTCCTGGTCGAGAAGCCGATTGCGGCCACGACCGCCGACGCCCAGGCCATGATCGACGCGGCCAGGGCCAATAATCGCGTGCTGATGGTCGGCCATGTCGAGCGCTTCAACCCGGCGGTGGACACGGTTCGGCGCGCCATCGACGGCGACGAGATCATCTCCATCCAGATCACCCGCGTCGGCCCCTTCCCGCCGCGTATGGGCGAGGTCGGGGTGGTCATCGACCTGGCGGTGCACGACATCGACATCATCCGTCACCTGACCGGCTCGGAAGTCGTCGAGGTCCAGTCGCTGCTGGGCCACACCCACGCCTCGCGCGAGGATTCGGCCCTGCTGCAGTTCCGCATGGCCAATGACGTGATCGCCCACATCACCACCAACTGGGTCACGCCCTACAAGACCCGCACCCTGCAGGTCGCCACCAAGAACCGCTTCATCGTCGCCGACCTGATCACCCGCCAGGTGACCGAGTATTTCGGCCAGCAGCCGGACGGCTCCTATTCGACGCGGATGCTGAACTCCTGGCCGGCCGAGCCGCTCAAGAAGGAGCACGAGGCTTTCGTCCACGCCATCCGCACCGGCGAGACGGCGGCGGTCTCGGGCGAAGACGGCCTGCGCAATCTGGAAGTCGCCCTGCGCTGCCTGGGCGAGCGCTAGGTTTTCGTCGTGTCGCCGGGCCGGAAGGTCAGGCGGCAATGCAGGCGACCCTCTGCATAGTCCATGGCTGCCGTTCCGGCGAGCGTGGTGCGGATGCTGGTGTCGATCAGGCGCGAACCGAAGCCTGACCGCGTCGGCGACGTAACGAGCGGCCCGGCGTGCTCGCTCCAGTCCAGGGTGACCCGGCCGTCGTCGTCGACCCCGGTCCAGCTCACCGTCACCCAGCCGGCGGCGCCGTCCGGGCTGCTCAGTGCGCCGTACTTGGCGGCGTTGGTGACCAGTTCGTGCAGGATCAGGCCCATGGACAGGGCCTGTTCGGCGCCCAGGGTCACGTCGGGCCCCGTCATCCGCAGGCGATCCTCGGCGTAGGGACGGAATTCCTGAACCAGCAGGTCGCGCAGCCGCGCCTTTTCCCAGCCATTGGCGGTCAGCAGGTTGTGGGTGTCGGACAGGGCGATCAGTCGCGCCTGGAACAGACCGATGAAGTCCTCGAGACTGGTCGAGCGTCGGGCCGTCAGGGCGGCGATGGACTGGATCGTGGCCAGGGTGTTCTTGACCCGGTGGTTCAGCTCGTTGATCAGCAGGCGCTGGCGATGCTCGCTGGTGGCCAGGGCGGCGAAGGCCTGGCGTCGGTCGGTGACGTCGGTGATCACCCCCGCCAGCTTGATCGGTCGCCCTGAGCGGGAGCGGATCAGCCGGCCGCGCAACTGCAGCCAGCGACCGCTGTCCCGCATCTGATACTCGGCGTTGTATTCGCCGTCCCCGTCGAGAGCGCGGGCCAGGGTGGCGGCGCGGCGCGGCAGGTCTTCGGGTTTGAGCTTGCGCAGGAAGTCGCCGGGGCCGAAGCTCTCGCCGTGGGCCAGGTCGAGGTATTTGCGCGCCCGACCGGACAGCCAGAGGGTTTGTCCCGGAAGGGCCAGCTCCCAATAGCCGACGCCGCCCGCATCGATGATGGCGATCAGCTTGTCGCGCTGATCCACCATAGCGACCGCGAGGGCCAGAAACAGGATCAGGACGGTCATGCCGGCGACGCCGACGGCCAGGATCAGGGGCGGGGCGCCGGGCGGGTTCAGCGGGGCGGTAGTCTGGAGCGGCGTCACCGTCAGGGCCGCCATGGCCACATGGTGCATCCCCACTACGGCCAGACCCAGGATCAGGGCCGCGGTCAGCCGCCAGAGCGGCGACCGGTCCTGTTCGACGGCGAACAGGGCTGCGATCGAGGCGAACAGGGCTATGGCCGCCGAGAGGACGACCAGTCCGGGCGCATAGGTCAGGTTCGCCGCAGTCCTCAGCGCGGCCATCCCGACATAGTGCATGGTGCAGATGCCCGTCCCCATGATCAGACCGGCCAGGATCATGCGGCGACGGTTGGCGCGGCCTGCAGCGATCAGGAAGGCGAGGCCGGACCCGGCCACCGCCAGGAGGAAGGAGACGACGGTCAGCGGCAGGTCATAGCGAACCGCCGCGCCGGGATCGAAGCCCAGCATGGCGATGGAGTGCATTGACCAGACGCCGCCGCCCATGGCCGTCCCCGCCGTGGCCAGCCAGGCCAGGCGTCTTCCGCCCTGATGCGCCCGCACCTGCTGGAACAGGTCCAGCGCCGTCCAGGCCGCGAAGACGGCGACCAGAAACGACAAGCCGTCGAAGACGGAAAACAGGTGCAGGTGCACGGTCCAGCCTCCCTCGATCCGGCGTGCCTATGGTTTACAGGAGCGCTGTTCTCCCGGCCTTGTCCAGCGCCAGAAACGGAGAAGCCTCAGTCCTTCACCATCTGCATGCCCAGCCATTCGGCGATCAGGGCCGGCTTGTCGGCGCCTTCGATCTCGATGGTGAGTTCGTGTTTGAGCAGCCAGCGGCCTTCTCCCTTGTCCTCGGCGGACAGCAGCCTGAAGCGGCCGCGCACTTTCGAGCCAGCGGGTACGAGTGCGAGGAAGCGCAGCTTGTCGAAACCGTAGTTGACGCCCATGACCACCCCGTCCAGCGGCGGGACCGCGTCATAGCTCATGGCCGAGGCCAGGCTGAGCGTCAGAAACCCGTGAGCGATGGTCCCGCCGAAGGGGGTGGCCTTCGCCCGTTCGGGATCAACGTGGATGAACTGCTCGTCTTCAGTGACCCGGGCGAAGGCGTCGATGCGGGCCTGATCGACGGTGATCCAGCGGCTGACGCCGACCTCCTGGCCGATCAGGGATTGAAGATCGCTCGGTTTCGTCATGACGCCCTCCCGTTTTGCGTAGCCTTGCCTGCCTCGCAGGCGGGCGCAAGTGGGCGGGTCAGCCCTTGAAGCGGTCCTCGATGATCTCGGCGAACAGGCCCGGATCGACATTGCCGCCCGACAGGACGATCCCGGTAGTCAGGTCCCCGGCCTTGACCTTGCCTGATAACAGCGCGGCCAGCGACACGGCGCCGCCGGGCTCGATCACCAGTTTCAGCCAGCGGAAGGCGAAACGCATGGCCTCGGCGACCTCGGTGTCGGTGACGGTCGCGGCGCCGGCAAGACGCCGGTTGATCGGCCAGGTCAGTTCGCCTGGCATGGGCGCCATCAGGGCGTCGCAGATCGAGGGAGCGCCTTGCGGGTGAGGGGTGCGTTCACCCGCTTCCAGCGAGCGGCGGGTGTCGTCGAAGGCCTCGGGCTCGACCACGATGACGCGGGTCCCGGGGCTCTGCTCGGCCATGACCAGATTGATCCCGGCGATCAGGCCGCCGCCCGAGGCGCCGCAGAGCAACTGGTCCATGGGCACGCCCGCCTGCTCCAGCATCTCCAGACCGACTGTGCCCTGGCCCTCGATGACGAAAGGATCGTCGAAGGGCGGAACCAGGATGGAGCCGCGCTCCGCCGCGATCCCGGCGCCTATGGCCTCGCGGCTCTCGGTCCAGCGGTCGTAGAAACGCACCTCGCCGCCGAAGGCGCGCACGCCCTCGACCTTCACCGTCGGACTGTCCGAGGGCATGACGATCAGGGCGCGGGTTCCCACGGCTTGAGCAGCGGCGGCCACGCCCTGGGCGTGATTGCCCGAGGAATAGGCCACGACGCCGCGCGTCTTCTCCTCATCCGTCAGGCGGCTGATGCGGTTATAGGCGCCGCGAAACTTGAAGGCGCCCGCCACCTGCAGCGTCTCGGCCTTCATCAGGACGCGGCCGCCCACGGCTTCGTTCA
>Ga0247827_10000495_pt1 | contig 17819 bp, 15 predicted proteins | sample 12C_Control_Day2_FD_194414 | JGI IMG/M metagenome (GOLD analysis project Ga0247827, IMG submission 194414) | Soil microbial communities from agricultural site in Penn Yan, New York, United States - 12C_Control_Day2 | ecosystem: Environmental > Terrestrial > Soil > Agricultural land | place... | reverse complement strand
GCCCAGGGCCTTGCCGGCTTCCAGCGAGCCGATCAGGACGCCCGCCGAACCGTCGACGATGCCCGAGGAGTTGCCGGGCGTATGGACGTGGTTGACTCGCTCGACCTCCGGGTAGCGCTGGTTGATCACGCTGTCGAAGGCCATTTCGCCCATCATGGCGAAGGAGGGGTTCAGCGCGCCGAGCGTCTGCATGTCCGTGGTCGGACGAATGGTTTCGTCGCGGTCGAGGCGCACCAGACCCAGCTGATCCAGAACCGGCACGACCGACTTGTTGAAGCGACCCTCGGCCCAGCTTTGCGCCGAACGCTTGTGGCTCTCGACGGAGTAGGCGTCCACGTCGGCGCGGCTGAAGCCCCACTTGGTGGCGATCATGTCGGCCGAGACGCCCTGGGGCACGAAATAGGTCGAGAAGGCGCTGGACGGATCGACTGGCCAGGCGCCGCCGTCCGAGCCCATCGGCACGCGGCTCATGGCCTCGACGCCGCCGCCGACGGCGAAGTCGGCCTCGCCGGACTTCACCTTGGCGGCCGCCATGTTCACGGCTTCCAGGCCCGAGGCGCAGAAGCGGTTGATCTGGACGCCCGCCGTGGTCTGGGCCCAGCCGGCGTTCAGCACGGCGGTGCGGGCGATGTCGGCGCCCTGCTCGCCCACCGGCGAGACGCAGCCCAGGATGACGTCGTCCACCTTGGAGGTGTCCAGGCCGTTGCGGTCGCGGATCGCCTCCAGCACCTGGGTCGCCAGCGACAGGGCGGTGATCTCGTGCAGCGACCCGTCCTTCTTGCCCTTGCCGCGCGGGGTGCGCACGGCGTCGTAGATGTAGGCGTCGGCCATGAAAGATCTCTCTTTTGTTAGGTCCCTACCGCTCGCCGCTCGGCGGGTCGCTGCATGAGGGACAGGTCGAACTTCTAGGGTCCCGGTCGTTCGGTGCGTGGCCCCGAGCGGCCTGAGGGACGGGTCTGGAATTGAAACTTGGTGCGTAGAAACCCGACGTTTACGTCAACGTCAAGTAACAAGGCGCGTGAGGGCGTCGACGGACGGAGGAAGCGCTTCCGTCCGTCGCGGGTTCCTTATGGCCTGGCCAGTCGCACCAGCTTGCCGTCTTCCTCGTCGGTGACGACCCAGACGGCGCCGTCGGCGGCGACGGCCACGTCGCGGATGCGTTCGTTCAGGCCGGTCAGCAGGCGCTCCTCGCCGACGACGCGGTTGTTCTCCAGCACCAGTCGCGCCAGCTGCTTGCCGCCCAGGCCCGTCACCAGCAGGTTGCCTTGCCAGCCGGGGAACATGGCGCCGCTGTAGAAGGTCATGCCGCCCGGCGCGATCACCGGGTCCCAGTAATAGACGGGCTGTTCCGTGCCCTCGCGCGCGGTCATGGCCTCGGGAATGGCCTGGCCATTGTATTCGATGCCGTAGGCGACGCCCGGCCAGCCATAGTTCTTGCCGGCCTGATCCAGGTTGATCTCGTCGCCGCCGCGCGTGCCGTGTTCGACGGTCCAGATGGCGCCCGTGCCCGGCTGGACGGCGATCCCCTGCATGTTGCGGTGGCCCAAAGACCAGATCTCGGGCCGCGCTCCCGCCTGGCCGACGAAGGGGTTGTCGGACGGGACGCTGCCGTCGGCGTTGATGCGGATGGTCTTGCCCATGTGCGAGCCCAGGTCCTGGGCCTGGGGCCGCATCGGCTTGTCCGAGCGCTCGCCCAGGGTGACGAACAGCTTGCCGTCCGGCGCGAAGACCAGGGACGAGCCGAAATGCTTGTCGCCGTCATAGGTGGGCTGGGCCTGGAAGATGACCTGGACGTTCTCGACCTTGGTCAGGTCATCGGACAGGCGGCCGCGCGCGACCGCCGTGCCGTTGCCGCCGTCACGGGGCTGGGCGTAGGACCAGTAGATCAGTCGATCCTGCGCGAAGCTCGGGCTGAGGATGACGTCCAGCAGTCCGCCCTGACCCCGCGCCGAGACGGCGGGCAGACCCGCGATCGGCGCGCCGACCTGGCCCTGTGCCGAGATGATCCGCATCCGGCCCGGCTTCTCCGTCACCAGCCACTGGCCGTCCGGCAGCAGGGCCAGCCCCCAGGGGTGGACCAGGCCCGAGGCGATGGTCTCGTGGCGCAGGGTTCCGGCGGTCTGGACGCCCGGCGCGCGCGTCTGCCCCTCAAAGGCGGGCCTCTGGTCAGGATTGTTGGCGGGGCGGGTCTCGACGGGCGAGCCCGGGGCTGCGGGCGCATCCTGTCCATTGGCGCCGCAGGCGGCGGCGAGCACGAGAAGCGAGGCGGAGGCGGCGAGGACGATCGGGCGCATGGAGCTCTCCTGAACAGCAGATGTCGCCCGCCAGAATGGAGCCTCGCCGCTTCGCGCGCGAGCCGAAACCGCCCGCGACCGATCGTCCCGCGCGATTTCCGTGCTGAACCGGCTTGAACCCGACCGAAGGCGGCGATATACGCACGCCTCTCGCGCGCTCCTGTCGTTATCGATCTGGCGCGAGGTCCCGTAAGGGGTTGGGTAGCTCAGATGGTTAGAGCGGTGGATTCATAACCCACAGGTCGGCGGTTCGATCCCGCCTCCAACCACCACGGATTTTCCGATCAAGTCAGTGGCGCGGGCTTTCGGGTGCTGTGGCGTTGCGCCAGGGCAGGCCGTTGTGCGGCGAGGCGCGCCGAATAGCGCATGCTTCAGACGGAAGTCCGCCAATCGAGGCGGTCGCTGCGCGCATGCTTCGGGGCGGCGGTTTTACCGTGACGCTTACGAGAGTTTAACTGGCGTCAGAAGCCGCCGTCAGGGCAACAAGGCGACAGTGAAGCCTTGGGGTCGGTCGATGTTGAAACCTGTCTGGATTGTCGTTGTGGCTGGGTGTCTGCTGGCGTCCGGATGCGGGATCGCTCGCTATCCGGTCCTGCCGGCCTGGTCGGCGAACGAAGAGAGCGCGCTGACTTGCGATCAGCTGGCGCAGGAGCGCGAAGCGGCCCAGGCGACCCAGCGCCGGATCGCGGAGATCGCGGCTCGCGGGGATGGTGGTGAACGGCCTCAGCTCTATTCCACCGCCAGACCCGACGCGGACCGTGCGGTGCAGGCGCGGCTCGCCGCCGTTGAGGCGGCCCTGCAGGTCAAGAGGTGCGCGGCCTGATCGGGCCGCGCGACCGAGCCGGCTCAGGGGATGCGCGATGCGCCCCCGGTGATCTTGCAGACATTGTCGGCCTGGGGGCGCCCCGTCGTGACGCCGCTCGGGGTCAGGATGCCGCCGCGAGCCGTGCATTCCGCACTCAGCTTGTCGAGTTCTTCCTGGTAGCTGGGGAAGGTCTTGCCGGTGGCGCAGGCGCCCAGAGCCAGGGGCGCGACGAGGGCGGCGAGAATGAAGGGGGCGCGCATGACAGGATCTCCTTGCGACTGACGGCTTAACGGTTGGCCGAGGGGCGACGTTCCGTCAGCCGTTCTCGTGAAGCAAGCCGATCTTCAGAACGCCAGTACGCCGAGGTGTTCCAGCAGGATCTTGAGCCCCAGGCCGATCAGGGCGAGGCCGCCGATCAGTTCGACGATCTTGCCCAGCCGCGCGCCCGCAGCCTTGCCGATCAGCAAGCCCAGGGTGGCGAGAGCGAAGGTCGTGGCGCCGATACAGGCGGCGATCAGCCAGATGTTGGCGCCGAGCAGGGCCAGCCCGACCCCGACCGCGCCCGCGTCGACGGAGGTGCCGATGGCGGTGGCGACCAGCGCCAGCAGGCCGCGCGAGCCGGCCTTGCCGGCGTCGGCTTCGGTGTCTTCATCTTCGCGCTTCAGGGCTTCCCAGATCATCTTGCCGCCGACGGCGCCCAGGAGGCCGAAGGCGATCCAGTGGTCGACCGCCTCGACGAAACCGGCGGCGGCGACGCCCAGGGCGAAGCCGATCAGCGGCGTGATGGCTTCGACAACGCCGAAGACCAGTCCGGAGCGCAGAGCCTGGGGCAGGGTGGGCCGGTGCTGCGCGCCGCGACCGATCGCGGCGGCGAAGGCGTCGGCGGACATGCTGACGGACAGGACCGCGATGGAAAGGGGGGTGATCATGGGGATACGCACTCAGCCGGTCGCGTGACAGCGCGCCCCGAGCGCAGGCCGGCTCGGCCCCCAGGGTGCGCTGGTCTCGCTAGGCGGAACAATCCGCTGGTCGCACCATGCCCGCGACGGGCAAGTGTGTTGACGCGACCCCGGCTGGGCTATGCCGGAAGCTACTCCCCAACGGGCGCTCCACTAGCGGTTGGGACGGCGAGGTTCAACCCCGGAACTGGCCGGAGGCGACAAGAGGTCCCATCTGTGCTAGACGCCGCGCCTTCACCCCCGCCGCAGGATATTCAGCCTTGAGCATCACGCTCGACCTTTCGCGTGCTTCCGCCGCAGCTAAAGCCCCCGTCAACCTGTCCGGTCTGACGCGCGAGGGCCTGCGCCAGGCGCTGATCGAAGCGAAGATCTGCCCGCCCGAGAAGGCCAGGATGCGCGCGTCTCAGGTCTGGCGCTGGATCCACCACTACGGCGTCACCGACTTCGCCCTGATGAGCGACATCGGCAAGGAGACCCGCGCGGCTCTGGCCGAGGCCTTCACCCTGGCCCGCCCCGAGATCGTCGAGCGCCAGGTGTCGAAGGACGGCACCCGCAAATACCTGATCCGCACCGCGCCCGGCATCGAGGTCGAGGCCGTCTATATTCCCGACGTGGGCCGGGCCGGCGCCCTTTGCGTTTCGTCCCAGGTCGGGTGCACCCTGAACTGCACCTTCTGCCACACCGGCACGCAAAAGCTGGTGCGCAACCTGACCGCCGCCGAGATCGTGGCCCAGGTCCAGGTGGCCCGCGACGACCTGGGCGAATGGCCCTCGCCCAAGGAAGACCGCCAGCTGACGAACATCGTCTTCATGGGCATGGGCGAGCCGCTCTACAACCTGGACAACGTCGCCGACGCCATCGACATCATATCGGACAACGAGGGCATCGCCCTGTCGCGCCGCCGGATCACCGTCTCGACCTCGGGCGTGGTGCCGCAGCTTCAGGCCCTGGGCGACCGCACGGCGGCCATGCTGGCCATCAGCCTGCACGCCACCAACGACCCCCTGCGCGACGTTCTGGTGCCGCTGAACAAGAAGTATCCGCTGGAACAGCTGATGGCCGGCATCCGCGCCTATCCGGGTCTGGCCAACACCCGTCGCGTGACCTTCGAATACGTCATGCTCAAGGGCGTCAACGACAGCCCCGACGAGGCCCGGGCCCTGGTCAAGCTGATCGAGGGCATCCCCTCCAAGGTCAACCTGATTCCGTTCAATCCCTGGCCCGGCACGGACTATGAGTGCTCGGACTGGAAGACCATCGAACGCTTCGCCGCCATCCTGAACAAGGCCGGCTACGCCTCGCCCATCCGCACCCCGCGCGGCCGCGACATCCTGGCCGCCTGCGGCCAGCTGAAGTCCGAGAGCGAGAAGCAACGGGCCTCGGCCCGGATCAAGGCCGAGCGCGAGGCGGATGCGGAGACGTCGAACGCGGCCTGACCGATCTATAGGCGAAGGCGCGGACGATTAGCGCAGCGACGGCGCCAGGCAGAGCGAGGCCGAGCGCGCTCAGCGTCAGCGCCGACCATCCTCCCTGCGCAGTTAGAGATATGCCGGTGATCGAGGCAGAAAGCGCTCCTGTGGCGGCGGCGATCAGGCGAGACGTCTTTCCGCATCCGTAGAGCGTCAGCCAAATCGGAATGCCGGGAAATATCAGGCCTATGAGAAAGCCGATACTCGCAATGCTGCCTGCTAACAGGCCAAATGGTATGGCTCCATCGGAACTCGATCCTTCAAGGAGGCTGCAGATCCAAATGGCGACGCCAAATTCCAGGCCGACGAATCCGCCCGCCGTCAATGCGGCAACGCAGGTTCCCAGCGCGATCCAAGGCCAACTGCGGATCATGCGTTAACCTCCGCCAATGCCGCTCGTCGTTCCGACATCGTCTCCGGCGTCCGCACGTTCCACGCCAGACCCAGCCGCTCCAGCAGCTGGATGAAGCGGAAACCCCAGTCGCTCTGGCCGGGGTAGAGACCGATGCGGGCGGAGCCGGGCCAGGCGTGGTGGTTATTGTGCCAGGCCTCGCCCATGGTCGGGATGGCGGCCCAGGGCACGTCGTGGGCCTGAACGCCCGCCTCGCGCACCAGCCAGGTCTGGGGGCCGCGCCGGTGGGCCAGGTGGCCGACGAACCAGTGACCGATGACGCTGATCGAGACGCGGGCGCAGACGCCCCAGACCACGAAACCCCAGCCGCCGACCAGCCAGAGGGCCGCCGCGACGGGCGCCTGTTGCAGCATCCAGGTGCGTTCCAGAAACCGATAGAAGGGGTCGCGTCCGATGCGGCCCAGATCGAAGGTCGGCGGATGATCCAGCACCAGCCGGCCGTGCATCTGCCAGACAGCATCGACTGCCATGGGGCGTCGGTGCGCCAGATAGTCGTGGCAGTCGGTCTGGCGTTGGGCCCAGTCGCGCAGGTCGTGGGTGCGGATCATCCAGAAGGGGCCGCTCATGCCCACCAGGGTCCCGAACCAGACCAGCGTCCGCTCCAGCCACAGCGGGCAGTCGAAGCTGCCGTGGATCAATCGCCGGTGAAATCCGACCGAATGGCCCAGCAGCAGGGTGGCCCCCGTGGTGATGACGAAGACGGCCAGGGCGCCGAGGCTGAAGGTCGTGGCGCCAAGGGCCAGCGCCGCCGCCAGCATCCCGCCGTTCCATAACGAATGGATCGGGTCCCAGACGACGCGACCCGTCACGGGGCTGGCGTCCGGCGTTTCGATCAGGCTGTTAACGGCGCAGGGATCATGCTCGTGCATCGGATCGCTCCGAGAAGGTATTTAAGCAATAACTTAAACACTGAATGGTCGGGCTGGCAAGCCGTTAGCAAATCCCTTAAATACCGAACCATGCAGCGCGTGTTCGAAGCCCTTTCCAGCCCTGTCCGGCGCAAGATTCTGGCCTATCTGGCCCATGCCGACCTCACGGCGGGCGAGATCGCGGCCAAGTTCGAAATCTCCAAGCCGGCGGTGTCGCAACATCTGTCGGTGCTGGAGGTCGCCGGTCTGGTGACCAGCGAGAAGAAGGGCCAGTACGTCCACTACAGCCTGGCGCCGGATCATCTGGCCAATACCCTGAACGGCTATGTTCAGGAGGTCTGCCCGGTGTCCAAGCCGTTGAAGCGCGAAAGCGCCGAGATCGCCAAGGGGCGACGAACCGACGGATCCTGATGCTTGTCTAACGCTGTTTTCCTGATCGGGTGTGGCTCCGGCGCCCTTGCGGAAGGGGCGGGGGATCGGGCAAGGCTTGTTTTGCTTTCGTTCCGTTTTCAGCAGGGGGCTGCGGGCTCGCACATCATGGACGCGTCGTCTTTGCCCAGCGTGCTGTCGAGTCCCGAGGTTCAGGCCTTCGCCACCGGATTTCCGATCCTGGTCCTGCATCTTGTCGTGACCTTCGGCCTGCTGGCCATGGGGGCGACCGTTTATGCCCTGCTGACGCCGTGGCGCGAGGTGGCGCTGATCCGTCAGGGCAATCCCGCCGCCGCCGTGGCCTTCTCCGGGGTGCTGGTCGGGCTGGCCATTCCCCTGGCCGTCTCCCTGTCGATCTCGACCTCGATCCGCGACATCGCCATCTGGGGCGTGGCGACGGTGGTGCTGCAGCTTCTGGCCTTCCGCGTCGTCGACCTGCTGCTGACCGGCCTGCCGCAGCGCATCGAGAAGGGCGAGGTCGCCGCCGCCGTGGTTCTGGCGGGCGCCAAGCTGGCCACGGCCCTGATCCTGGCCGCCGCCCTGACGGGCTGAGGGCGGCGCCGTGCGCTTCCCCCATCTTCCGGACTGGACCATCTATGCGGCGGTGATCGGCGCCCTGCTGATCGTGTCGCTGGGCCGTCGTGAAAAGGCCGACGCGCCCCATCTGCCCGAGGATGACGAGGCGCACGGTCCCCTGTTGGGGCCGGTGACGCCGTTCGACCCTTCCGTCACCGTCATCGCCCCTGACATTCCCTTCCAGCCTTCGTCGGGCACGGCCTTCTCCATCGCCGGAGACGGTCGCTGGGTCACGGCGCGCCATGTGGTCGAGGGCTGTCCGCGTCCGGCCCTGGTGATCGGCGGCGGGCGGGCCCTGGCCGCCGACGTGCGGCTGGCGGCGCGGGCTGACGTGGCCTTGTTGCTGACCGAGGGCGGGCCGCCGGCCCTGCCGGTCGCGGCCTCGACGCCGTTGCGCAAGGGCCAGCGCGCCTTCCATCCGGGCTTCCCCCAGGGGCACCCCGGCGAGGTGGCCTCGCGTCTTCTGGGGCGTGAGACGCTGAAGATTCGGGGGCGCGGCGAGCGCGACGAGCCGGTCCTGGCCTGGGCCGAGGCCGGGCGCACCAAGGGCTTGAAGGGCACGCTGTCGGGTCTGTCGGGCGCGCCGGTGCTGGACCGGCGAGGCCGTGTCCTGGGCGTGACCATCGCCGAAGCTCCGCGTCGGGGCCTGATCTACACCACGGCCCCCGACACCTTCGTGCCCGCGATCCGGGGCGAACAGCGCGCCGACGAGAGGGCTCTGGGCGAGGCCGTCAACACCGACAACTACGGCCAGGTCGCCGACCGCCTGCGTCGGGACCTGCGCGTGGCCCAGGTGGTCTGCCTGACGGCTTGAGCCTCCCCCGTCGCGAGGCGACAGGGGAGAACAGAAGCGCGCTAGCGCAGGGTCGCGCTGTTCAGGTTCAGCTCGGTCAGGGGGATGACCTCGACGTTGGGGTATCTGGCCCGCAGGCCGTCGATGAACTTCGATGCATCGCCGACGATGACCAGGCTGGCCTGATCGGTGGGCAGGTGGTCGGCGAAGGCGGCCTCGACCTGTTGCGGGGTGACCGAACGGACGCGCCCGGCGTAGTCGGCCAGATCGCTCATGGGCAGGTCGTAGAGGGCCAGGTTGGCCACCAGTCCGCCCAGACCGTCCACCGTCTCCAGCGAGCGGCCGAAGCCGCCGATCAGGGTGGCGCGACGCGGGGCCAGTTCGGCCTCGGTGGCCTGGGTCGTTCCCAGCCTGCCGACCTCGGCCAGGATCAGGTCGGCGACTTCGGTCGCCGTCTCGTTCTTGGTCTGGGTCGAGGCGGTGAAGACGCCGACGTCCTGCTGGGCGCCGACCGAGGAGCGGGCGCCGTAGGACAGGCCGCGCTTGATGCGGATTTCCTGATTCAGCCGCGACGAGAAGCCGCCGCCCAGCAGGGTGTTGCCCAGGGTCAGGGGGAAGTAGTCGGCGTCGGTGCGGCTGACGCCCCGGATGGCGGCGATGACGGCGGCCTGGCCGGCGCCCGGCTGATCGATGACCACGACGCGGGGCGGCAGGGCGTGGCCTGCCTTGTCGATGGCGGCCGGGGCGGGGCCGGCGTCGCGCCAGTCGCCGAAGGCCTCGTCGGCCAGGGCGCGAGCCTCGGCCGGGGTCACGTCGCCCGAGAAGACCAGGGTCGCCTGCGACGGACGGAAGCGATCAGAGTGGAAGACCGCCACGTCATCGCGCGTCAGCGCGGGGATGCTGGTCAGGGTGCCGCTGCCCGGCGCGCCATAGGGGGCGTCGCCATAGACCACGCGGCCGACCGACTGGGCGGCGATCGAGCCGGGCTGGCTCAGCGCCACGCGCAGCCCGTCCAGAGTCTGGGACTGCTGGCGCTCAAGCTCTTCGGCGGCGAAGGCCGGGTGGCGCACCAGATCGGCCATCAGGGCCAGCGAGCGGCCGAACACGTCCTTGGGCGCATTGGCGTAGACATTGGTGAAGTCCGCGCCCGAGCCCGCGCCGATATTGGCCCCCAGCTGTTCGATGGCGGTGGCGATCTCGGGGGCTGACTTGGTCGTCGTGCCCTGGGTCAGCAGGCTGGCCGTCATGGAGGCGACGCCCGGCTTGCCCGCCGGGTCGTTGGCCGAACCGGCGTTGAAGTTGAGGCGCGCCGAGACCAGGGGCAGGCCCTCGGTCGGGGCGACCAGTACCCGCATCCCGTTGGCCAGACGGAAGTCGGCCACGGCGGGGGTGGTCGGCGCCACCTCGGCGCCGGGCTGGGGCAGGCGGGCGCGCTCGGCTTCGGGCAGCAGGACGGCGACCGGACCGGCGGGGGCCAGTTCGGCCACGGTGACGGGGGCGTCGACGTTCATCTTCTGCACGCTGGCGGGGTGGGCCTCGTCGGCGGGCAGGTAGTTGATGGTGATCTGGCGCTGCGGCGTCAGATAGCGGCGGGCCACGCGCTGCACGTCGGCGGCGGTCACGGCCTGGATCTCGGCGATCTCGCGGTCGGCGGCGGTGGCGTCGCCGGTCATGATCAGGGCCATGCCGAGCGTCGTGGCGCGGTCGTCGATGCTTTCGCGGCCGCGCAGGGCGTTGGCGACCAGTTCGTTCTTGGCCTCGCTCAGTTCGGCGGCGGTGACGGGGGCGTCGCGCAGGCGGGCGATCTCGGCCTCCAGCGCGGCCTTGCCGGCGTCCACCGTCTGGCCGTCGGCCATGATGGCGTAGGCGGTCAGGTTTCCGGCTTGCTGGGCGAAGTCGGGGTTGGAGCCGGTCGAGGCGGCGATCTGCTTGTCATAGACCAGCGAGCGATAGAGGCGGCTCGACTCGCCGGTCGACAGCACCCCGTCCAGCACCGTCAGGGCGGCGCGGTCGGCGTCGCGATAGGCCACCGTGTTCCAGGCCAGGACCACGGCGGGCAGGGGCACGTTGGGCGCGTAGTAGGTGGCGGTGCGCGGGCCGGTCGGCTCGGGCTCTTTCACATCATTGACCGGCATCGGCGTGGCCGGGCGCTTCAGCGGCGCGAAGTATTGATCCACCCAACCGTCCAGCTGGGCCTGATCAAAGTTCCCCGCCACGATCAGCATGGCGTTGTCGGGGCGATAGTAGGTGGCGTGGAAACGCAGCACGTCGTCCAGGGTCGAGGCGTTCAGCTCCTCGATCGAGCCGATGCCCGGACGGCGATAGGGATGGTCCTGATAGATGGTCTCGGGCGTGAACAGGCCGAACAGGCGGCCGTAGGGGCTGGCCAGAATGCGCTGGCGGTACTCCTCCTTCACCACGTCGCGCTCCGAGACGAAGGTCGCCTCATCGACCACCAGCGAACCCATGCGGTCGGCCTCGGCGAACAGGATGCGCTGCAGGTGGTTGGCGGGGACCACCTCGTAATAGGCGGTGACGTCGTCGGCGGTGAAGGCGTTGTTCATGCCGCCGACGTCCTCGGTCAGACGGTCGAACGTCTCGGAGGGCATGTTCCTCGTCGCCTTGAACAGCAGGTGTTCGAACAGGTGGGCGAAGCCCGAACGGCCCGCCGGATCGTCCTTGGACCCGACGCGATACCAGACCTGGACCGTGACGTTCGAGGTCGAGGCGTCGCGGGCGGTATAGACCTCCATCCCGTTGGCCAGCACGCGCTTGTTGAAGCCCAGCGGCGGCACGGCGACCCCGCCTTGAGCGGCGGTGGCGGTCGCGACTGCAGACGGCGAGCCCTCGGCGAAAGCGGCGGCGGGCAGGCCCAGCAGAAGGGCCGAGGCGCAGGCGGTCAGGATCAGGCGGGTCTTCATGGGCGTCAGGTTCCGGTCGCCCGCCGGCCGCGCCGGGGGCAGGTCGGCCGGACCCTATCAGCGTCAAATCCCGCCGCGCACCTTACGGTGCTGTAATGAAGCGCGGCGGGCAGGACCTCAGGCGGGCTGGTCGAAGACCTGAACCCCGATCTCGCCGTCGGTGGTCAGCCAGGCCCGCTTCATGCCCTGGCTGTTGTAGGGTTGGGCGATGTTGCCCTCGCGGTCGAGCGCGATCAGGCCGCCGTCGCCGCCCAGACCGCCGATGCGGTCGATGGTCGCCTGCGCGGCTTCATTCAGCGACTGACCGGCGGCCACGCCGAAGGCGGTGCGGGCGGCGGCGGCGACGCGGATGAAATACTCGCCCTGACCGGTGCAGGAGACGGCGGCGTGGCCGTCGGCCCAGGTGCCGGCGGCGGGAATGGGGGTGTCGCCGACGCGGCCCGGCATCTTGCCGAAGACGCCCGCCGTAGAGGTGGCGGCGGCCAGACGGCCCTGGCTGTCCAGCACGCAGCAGCCGACGGTGCCGTGGCTGAGGCCGCCGGGCGGATGGTTGTCCTCGCCCTTGCCGGCGCGGGTGAACCAGGCTTCTTCGTCGCCGATCGGCTCCAGCCCCTGATCATGGGCGAACAGGGCGGCGCCTTCGCCGGCCAGCATGACGTGGGGGGTGCGGTCCATGACGGCGCGGGCGGCCACGACCGGGTTGCGGAAGCCCTGCAGGGCGGCGACGGCGCCGGCCTTGCCGCTCGCGCCGTCCATCAGGCTGGCGTCCAGCTCATAGGCTCCGGCCAGATTGGGCGATGCGCCGCGACCGGCGACATAAAGACCCGAATCCTCGAGCATGACCACGGCCTCGACCGCTACGTCCACGGCCGAGGCGCCGGCGTCCAGCCGCGCCTTCATGGCCTCGACCACCTGGCGCATGTGCACGACCTCGGCGTCGTAGTTGCGCTCGCGTCGGGCCCCGGCGCCGCCGTGGAGGATGAGGGCGGTTCGCGCCATGCTTGTCTCCTGAAAGTCCGTTCGGCCTCTTTGCATCGGGCCGCGCGCTGATTAGCGTCGCAATCGTGTCGGCGCCATGGCCCGACGGGGGATCACGGAAAGAAACCAGCATGCGCGCAGTCCTGTCCAAGGCCGTCGGCGGCCCTGATAGCCTTGTCGTCGAGGAGGTCATGGACCCTACGCCCAAGGCGGGCGAGGTGGTGATCGAGGTCAAGGCCGTGGGGATCAACTACCCCGACACCCTGATCATTGAGGACAAATACCAGTTCAAGCCCGAGCGCCCCTTCTCGCCGGGCGGCGAGGTGGCGGGCGTGGTCGACGCCGTGGGCGAGGGCGTCAAGGGCGTTTTCCGGGGCGACCGCGTCATCGCCGTGCCCGGCTGGGGCGGCCTGGTGGAGCGGCTGGCGGTCCCGGCCACCAGCCTGATCCCCATACCCGAGGGCATGAGCTTCGAGGAAGCCGCCGCCCTGACCATGACCTATGGCACCAGCTACTACGCCCTGAAGGACCGGGCGAAGCTGCAGCCGGGCGAGACCTTGCTGGTGCTGGGCGCGGCCGGGGGTGTCGGCGCCGCCGCCGTCGAACTGGGCAAGGCCATGGGGGCGCGGGTCGTCGCGGCCGCCTCGACCAACGACAAGGTCGAGTTCGCCCTGGAACTGGGGGCCGACAACGGCCTGATCTACCCGTCCGGCCCGATGGACAAGGCGGCGCAGAAGTCGTTGTCGGGCGAGCTGAAGCTGGCCACGGGCCGCGATGGCGCCGACGTGGTCTATGACGCGGTCGGCGGCGACTACACTGAACCCGCGCTGCGGGCCATGGACTGGAACGGCCGCTATCTGGTGGTCGGCTTCCCGGCGGGCATCCCGTCCCTGCCGCTGAACCTGACCCTGCTGAAGTCGGTCTCGGTGATCGGGGTCTTCTGGGGCGCGGCGGTGGCGCGCGATCCCAAGGCCCACGCCGCCAACATGGCCGAGCTGATGCAGCTGTGGAAGGACGGCAGGATCAAGCCGCGCGTCAGCCGCACCTACCCGCTGGAGGACGCCCATGAGGCGATCAAGGCCCTGGGCGACCGTCAGGCGCTCGGCAAGATCGTCGTGACGACCGACGAATGAGCCTCTTGACCCTGGCGGCGGCCGAGCCTGACATCGAAGTCGCCTCCCGGCGTCTGGCGGCGACGGGGCGCACCCGGGTGCCGGCCCTGCTGGGCGAGGGGGCCGAACGACTGCATGCCCTTTTGGCGGATCCGGCGCATGAGTGGTCGCGCGCGATACGCAATCCGTTCGACATGGACGTGCCTGCCGCCGCCTTTGACGCCCAGGCGGAGGCCGATCGACAGGCCGCGTTGCAGCGAATCTACGACGAGGCCCGCGAGGGGTTTCACTTCATCTACGATCGACTGCTGATCCGCCGCTCAGGCGCGGGCGCCGAGCTGACGCCCGCCTTGCTGAAAGCCGCCGCCGACCTGTTCAACAGCGAGGCCTTTTTGACCTTCGCGCGTCGCCTGACGGGCGATGATCGCATTGTTTTCGTCGACGGCCAGGCCACGCGCTATCTGCCGGGACATTTCCTCAACCGTCACACCGACGCCAACGAAGCCTCGGGTCGGCTCTACGCCTATGTGCTGAATCTGACCCCGCGCTGGCGGGCGGAATGGGGCGGTCAGTTGCAGTTCCTGGATGCGAACGGCGAGGTGACGGAAAGTCTGATCCCGGTCTTCGACGCCCTCAACGTCTTTCGGGTGCCGCAGTCTCACGCCGTCTCGGTGGTGGCGCCTTTCGCGGGGGCGCCGCGATACTCGATCACCGGCTGGTGGCGGTCGCAGGCGCCGGTCTAGTCAGCGTCCTCGCGGACACGCTTCAGCGCCGCCTCGGCCTGTTCGTGGTGCTTGCGCTTCACATGGGCGCCGAGCGTGGCCAGGACGGCGGCGATCACCGCCGCGTCGTCGGTGAAGCCGATGCCGGCGAAGATGTCGGGAATGGCGTCCACCGGCATGACGAAATAGGCCAGGGCGCCCAGCATGACCCCCTTGGCCGCCATCGGGGTCTTGGGGTCTTGGGTGGCGTACCAGGCGGCGAGGGCCTGACCCGCGAAGGGGATGCGCGAGGCGGTGCTGCGCAGCTTGGGCCAGAAGCCCTTTCTGACGCGCATCTCATTGACCCTCTGCACCGTGGGGACCAGAGCCTTTTCGGGGTCGATGGCCTCGGCAGGGGAAGCAGGTTTGGCTTTGGCGGTCATGGCCGCTAAATCCTCGCGCAGACACTCGGTTCACCAGAATATAGGGACGATCTTCATGAAACTCGACGGTTCGATTGCGGCGGTGGTGACGGGCGGGGCTTCGGGCCTCGGCGAGGGCACGGCGCGCGCCCTGGCGGCCAAGGGCGTCAAGGTCGCCCTGTTCGACCTGAACGAGGAACGCGGGGAAGTCATCGCCAAGGAAATCGGCGGCGTCTTCTGCAAGGTGGACGTGACCTCGGACGAGAGCGTCGCCGCCGGCTTCGCCAAGGCCCGCGCCGCCCACGGCCAGGAGCGCCTGACCGTCAACTGCGCCGGCGTCGCCACCGGCCAGAAGACCGTGTCGCGCAACCGCGAGACACAAGAACCGCGCGCCCACGACATGGCCCAGTTCGAGCGCACCGTCTCGATCAACCTGTTCGGCACCTTCCGCGTCCTGTCGCAGTCGGCGGCGGGCATGGTCACGCTGGAGCCGATGGACGACGGCGAGCGCGGCCTGATCGTCAACACCGCCAGCGTCGCGGCCCAGGACGGCCAGATCGGCCAGGCGGCCTATTCGGCCTCCAAGGGCGGCGTCTACGCCATGACCCTGCCGGTCGCGCGCGACCTGATGAACGAAGGCGTGCGGGTCAACACCATCCTGCCGGGCATCATGTGGACGCCGATGATGGCGGGCATGGATCAGAAGGTGCAGGACGCCCTGGCCGCCATGATCCCCTTCCCCAAGCGTCTGGGCACGCCGGCCGACTACGCCGCCCTGGCCCTGCACCTGGCCGAGAACACCTATATCAACGGCGAGTGCATCCGTCTGGACGGGGCCATTCGTCTGGCCCCGCGCTGATCCTCAGCGCGGCTGAGGCCGCTATCGCTCGCCGCGCGGCGGCTCGCTGCTTGAGCGGGTTGGCGCGTAGCGGTCATTTTGAACGGCCCTCGCAGCCTTCCTTTCCGGGATGTTGCGGGGGCCGTTTGCGTTTGAAATTTCAGGGCTATTCCAAAAAAAGCAGCAGAAGAGCGGAAAATGAAAAAAGGGGGTTGCGCCTTCTGAGATGGGTCGGCTAAAAGCCCCTCCTCGACGGGGCGCAGCACACTGTTCCCTACGGAGTGCGGGCGTAGCTCAGGGGTAGAGCACAACCTTGCCAAGGTTGGGGTCGGGCGTTCGAATCGCCTCGCCCGCTCCATGTCGAGACTGGAACACGGGGTCCGATCGCAAGATCGGGCCCCGTTTCGCGTTCCGGGCCCCTTTTCAAAACACTCAGTTTTCAGACGATTTGTCGTCAGACGGTCCGCAAACTGGCGAATCCTCTTCGTGAAATCGTCGCGTCCGCGTCGCCGCATCCCGTTAGCGAGCGCCGTCGGCAACCAGAGCCTGATCGCAGGCCGGTGTCGTCGGGGAACAAAGACAAATGAAGCTGGGTCTTCTGCTGGGCGCCGCCGTCGCCCCTCTCGCCATCGCCGGGGCTGTCAGCGCCGAAGACGTCGTCCGGGCGCCGGACTATAACGACGGCCCGGTCACGGCCCTGTCCGAGGTCATCGTCACGGGCGAACCGGCGATGCGCAATCGCACGGACGCGGTTGTGCCGACCCTGTCCTATGACCTTGACTACTTCCAGCGCTTTGAACCTCTGACCGCCGGCGACGCCTTGAAGCGCGTGCCTTCGGTGACCTTCCTGTCCGACGTTCTGGAATCCGACGGCGTGCGGATGCGCGGTCTGGATTCCGCCTATACCCAGATCCTGATCAACGGCGAGCGCGTGCCGGGCGCTAACCTGGACCGGTCCTTCTTCGTCGATCGCATCCCCGCCGAATTGATCGAGCGGGTCGAGGTGGTCCGCTCGTCGTCGGCCAATCGTTCGGGCGACGCGGTGGCCGGCGCCATCAACATCGTGCTGCGCGACGCCCTGGCGCTGGACGGCGGCTATGTGCGCCTGGGCGCCTTGAACTGGGACGACAGCGAGTATGGCCAATGGGGCGGGACCTATGGCGCCGTCTGGGGCGGTCAGGTCGGTCCGGGTCGCCTGCTGATCGGCGGCAATATCCAGGATCGCCGCAATCCCAAGCAGAAGTTCAGCGAGCGGTTCAAAGAGCCGAACGGCGAGCTGACCGATACCGAAGCCCAGAGCGACGTCCGCGACGGCACCGACTACTCGGCCAATCTGTCGTACGACATGCCGCTGGCCGGCGGCGAGCTGAAACTGGACGGCCTGTTCGTCCGCACCGACCGGGTCCAGGACGAGAACTCGATCGAATATGATGAAGGCAATGTCGACGACATCGCCAAGATGAGTCGCAACCCGCTCGACATCCTGACCGACAACTGGGCGGTGAACGGCCGCTATCGTCGCGACATGCTGGGCGGGCAGACGACCTTCAAGCTGGGCTACGCGGCCATCGACGACGCTCAGGACGAGCTGGAAGAAGAGATCGACATCGGCGACGAGGTCATCGAGGGAACCAAGGTCCGCAGCCGCATTCAGGACAATGAGTGGCAGGCGGCCCTGGAGCACAAGATCCAACTGTCGGCTGTCCAGCTGGAGTTCGGCCTGCAATATGCCCGCAAGGATCGTGACACCTCCATTCATGAGGCCGAGGCCGAGGTTGAAAACGAGACCGTTCTGCGTCCCCTGGCCGACAGCGACTACGGCGACTTCGAAGCCGTGGCGGGCGGCCTCAGCACCATCGAGGAAACGCGTCTCGACCCCTATGTCATGCTGTCGGGCGAGAACGGCGCGCTGAAATGGGAAGCGGGTCTTCGCTACGAGACCACGGACGTCACGATCACGGATGAAACCGTCGCCGCCGCCGATCGCGTGCAGAGCAAGGATTACGGCGTCCTGTTGCCGTCGGCGAGCGTTCGCTGGGCGCTCAGCGACGCGGACCGGATCACGGCCTCGGTCGCCCGCACCGTGCGCCGTCCGAACTTCGACTTCATCTCGCCAGCCGTTCTGGAAGGCGAATATGGCGACAACGACTTCCTCGGCAACCCGAACCTGGAGCCCGAAAAGGCCTGGGGTCTGGACCTCGGCTACGAGCGTCGTCTGGGCCGTCGCGGCGTGGTGGGGAT
>Ga0247827_10000489_pt1 | contig 17932 bp, 19 predicted proteins | sample 12C_Control_Day2_FD_194414 | JGI IMG/M metagenome (GOLD analysis project Ga0247827, IMG submission 194414) | Soil microbial communities from agricultural site in Penn Yan, New York, United States - 12C_Control_Day2 | ecosystem: Environmental > Terrestrial > Soil > Agricultural land | place... | reverse complement strand
ATCGCGAGCAGGCTCGCTCCCACACTCGACCTGCGTTCACAATCCAATGTGGGAGCGAGCCTGCTCGCGATTGGGGGCAACTCGATTTCAGGGCTTACTGCGTAGCCGGCCGATACTGCAACGCTTCGGCCAGATGTTCCCGCGTGATCCCGTCTACATGCTCAAGATCCGCCAATGTCCGCGCCACCTTGAGCAGCCGATGCGCTGAACGTAACGACAGGGTCAATCGTTCGCACGCCGTTTCCAGCCAGTGCTCATCGGCTGTGGATAACGTGCAGTGGCGGCGCAATCCCGGCAAATCCAGGAAGGCATTCGCGCAGCCCTGGCGCTTCTGTTGCCGTTCACGAGCATCGGCCACCAACGCGGCAGCGCTGGCGCTGTCTTCACCCGGTTTCGGCGTCGGATTCAACGCCGTCGCTTCCCGAGCAACCGTCAGGTGCAAATCGATCCGGTCCAATAACGGTCCCGACAGCTTGTTGCGGTACCGCTGCACCATGTCCGGCGTACAAGAGCACTTGCCGCTTGGTTCGCCAAGATATCCACAGGGGCACGGGTTCATGGCGGCGACCAACTGAAAACGCGCCGGAAACCGAACGCGGTCCTTCGCCCGGGAAATCACGATATGCCCGGACTCCAAAGGCTCCCTGAGCACTTCCAGAACCTTACGATCAAATTCCGGCAATTCATCGAGGAACAGCACACCGTGATGGGCCAGGGTGATTTCGCCGGGTTGAGGCTTGGAGCTGCCGCCCACCAGCGCCGGGCCTGAGGCCGAGTGATGTGGCTGGCGAAACGGGCGTTGCGGCCAGTGGGTCAACGGTACGCAACTGGCGACTGACTGAATCGCCGCCACCTCCAGCGCCTCGCATTCGGCAAGCGGCGGCAACAGCCCTGGCAGACGACTCGCCAGCAACGTTTTACCCGTGCCGGGCGGCCCACTGAACAACAGGTTATGCGCACCCGCTGCCGCAATCAGCAATGCGCGCTTGGCGGCTTGCTGGCCCTGCACTTCACTCAGGTCGGGATAAGGTTTACTGGCATGCATCAAACCATCGGAAACGTACGGCTCAACCGGCGTGTGCCCGTTGAAATGGGCGACGGCTTCCAGGAGATGATCCACGGCAATCACCTTCAAACCCGACGCCAGACAAGCCTCTTCGGCATTCGCCCGCGGCACCATCAGCGAACGCCCGGCCTTGCGCGCAGCCAGTGCTGCCGGCAAAACGCCGCGTACTGCCCGAACCGCACCCGACAGCGCCAACTCACCCAAACATTCCACGTCATCGAGCGTCAGTGTCGGCACCTGCACGCTGGCGGAAAGAATTCCCAACGCAATCGCCAGGTCGAACCGCCCACCGTCCTTGGGCAAATCGGCCGGCGCCAGATTCAACGTTATCCGCCGCGCCGGAAATTGCAGCCCCGAATTAATGATCGCGCTACGCACCCGATCCTTGCTCTCCTTTACCGCCGCCTCGGGCAACCCGACCATGGTCAGCGACGGTAAGCCGTTGGCCAGATGAACTTCGACGGTAACGGCGGGTGCTTCCACACCCACCTGGGCGCGGCTGTGGACGATGGAGAGGGACATGGTCGTTCCTTGAGATGACGTTGGGGGCCGCTTCCTGCGGGTTTTTGAAGGGTAGTTGCGGGCGGAGATTTTGGTGGCGTGGGTGAGAGGGCAAACTTTCACTGGATGTTGCCGGTATGAGTGTCGCGGAACGGAAGCTGACGATGCTTGTTGATGCTGTCGTGCTGAAGGACCTTCGATCCGCTCTTGCCAGAGCGTTGAACGTGTCGACACCTACGGTGAACGACATTGTGCTCCAGCGTCGGGGTGTCAGTGCGGATATGGCTCTACGGCTATCTATCTGTTTGGACACGACCCCGGAATTTTGGCTGAACCTGCAATCGACCTACGGTTTGCGTAAGGCCGAGATTGAGCGAGGGGACGCGATTCGGGATCAGGTCGAGCGGCTTGCTCACTGTGCCTGATTGTTTTCTGGGATCTATCGAACCCCACGCCAAAAGCGTGGGGTTTTTTATTCAGAAGGCGTGAAGCATCTTTGCTGCTCTTTTCCACCAAGGCGCATTGATCGCTCTGCGGCGCAATCGGACGGCGGATGAGAACTTTGTAGGACGTTGCCGGGATATTTGCGGGCTGTGGGATCAAAAGATCGCAGCCTTCGGCAGCTCCTACAGGTGAAGCTGAAGGTCGTGCCGAGCAGGCTCGCTCCCACAGTGGATTGGGTTTCTACAGTGGGATTCGTCCGTTATTCGGTGGGTGGGTTCAGCTTCGCTTCCAGCTCTGCCACTTTCGACTCAAGCGCTTCCAGGCGTGCCCGTGTGCGCGCCAACACAACCATCTGGCTATCGAACTCTTCCCGGCTCACCAGATCCAGTTTGCTGAAGCCGCTCTGCAGCAACATTTTGAACTGACTTTCGATTTCAGCTTTCGGCAGCGGGGTATCGCCGCTGAAGAGGCGGGAGGCGGTGCCGGTGAGGGCGTCGAGGAAGTCTTTGGGCGCGAGCATGGGAAGAGGTCCTGGTAACAATGGCGGGCAGTGTATCACGCAGTGTCTATAGTCATTTTCGCAGGCAATGGATGCACGCTTTTCGCGCATGCGGACGGACGGCATCGCACCGTTGTTGTGCGTATCGCGTCGGGTGTGGTGGCGATGTGGCTGACATCTACCGGCAAACGCTTGAAAACAGTGAAATTTGTGGAGATGGCAAGCTTTCTGCTTAGACCCTTGTGACCCATGCACTGATGCAGTCGCTGTGACGAATGCAGTGCGCCAGGCGAAACGGGGGAGTGTTTCGCAAGGAGCGGTTAACTGGCGTCGGACGGGCAGGTTAGAGCCGACGATGCGTTACAAAGCCAGGCACTGCGCTTAGACTTGAGACGGGTTTGTTTTCCTGGGGCAAGTCCACCAATTCGGGAGAGAGTTTTCATGAAGCTAGTCACTGCCATCTTCAAGCCGTTCAAGTTGGACGACGTGCGCGAGTCGTTGTCCGAGATCGGCGTGCAGGGCATTACCGTTACTGAAGTCAAAGGCTTCGGTCGGCAGAAGGGTCACACCGAGCTGTATCGCGGCGCGGAGTACGTGGTCGATTTCCTGCCAAAGGTGAAGATTGATGTCGCCATTGACGACAAGGATCTCGACCGGGTTATCGAGGCGATAACCAAGGCCGCCAACACCGGCAAGATCGGTGACGGCAAGATCTTCGTGGTCAATCTGGAACAGGCGATTCGCATCCGTACCGGCGAAACCGATACCGACGCAATCTAAGCCGCCACAAACCCAACGCCCCAGGAGAAAACAATATGACTCTGCGTAAATTCGCAGGGCTAGGAGCCCTGTTGTCCATCGTAATGCCCAGCCTTGCTTTGGCGGCAGACGAAGTGGCGGCCCCAGTCCTCAACTCCGGCGATACCGCCTGGATGTTGACCTCGACAGCTCTCGTGCTGTTCATGACCATTCCCGGCCTCGCGCTGTTCTACGGCGGCATGGTTCGGTCGAAAAACATTCTTTCCGTGATGATGCAGTGCTTCGCCATTACTGGTCTGATCAGCGTCCTGTGGGTCATTTATGGCTACAGCATCGCGTTCGACACCACCGGCATGGAGCAGGGCGTCGTCAACTTCAACTCGTTCTTCGGCGGCATGGGCAAGGCTTTCCTCGCCGGTGTCACGCCAGCCAGCCTGACCGGCCCGGCGGCGCTGTTCCCTGAAGCGGTGTTCATCACCTTCCAGATGACCTTCGCCATCATCACCCCGGCGCTGATCGTCGGTGCCTTCGCCGAGCGGATGAAATTCTCCGCGATGCTCATCTTCATGGGTATCTGGTTCACCCTGGTCTATGCACCGATCGCGCACATGGTCTGGTCCGGCAACGGCGGCCTGATGTGGGACTGGGGCGTACTGGACTTCGCCGGCGGCACCGTGGTGCACATCAACGCTGGTGTGGCCGGTCTGATTGCCTGCCTGGTACTGGGCAAGCGCAAAGGCTTCCCGACCACCCCGATGGCGCCGCACAACCTCGGCTACACCCTGATGGGCGCCGCGATGCTGTGGGTTGGCTGGTTCGGTTTCAACGCCGGTTCCGCGGCTGCCGCCAACGGCACCGCCGGCATGGCGATGCTGGTGACCCAGATCGCAACCGCCGCTGCTGCGCTGGGCTGGATGTTCGCCGAATGGGTCACCCATGGTAAGCCAAGCGCACTGGGCATTGCTTCGGGTGTGGTTGCCGGTCTGGTCGCCATCACTCCGGCCGCTGGCACCGTTGGCCCGATGGGCGCACTGGTGATTGGTCTGGCTGCCGGCGTGGTGTGCTTCTTCTGCGCCACCACCCTGAAACGCAAACTCGGTTATGACGATTCCCTGGACGCGTTCGGCGTGCACGGTATCGGCGGTATCCTCGGCGCGATCCTGACCGGTGTGTTCGCTGCACCGTCCCTGGGTGGCTTCGGCACCGTCACCGACATCGCCGCACAAGTATGGATTCAGTGCAAAGGCGTGGGCTTCACGGTGATCTACACCGCGATTGTCACTTACATCATCCTCAAGGTCCTGGACGCTGTCATGGGCCTGCGGATTACCGAAGAAGAAGAGGCTGTCGGCATCGATCTGGCGCTTCACAACGAACGCGGCTACAACTTGTAAGCACGCGCATAAAAAACTTGCCCGGCTTGCCGGGCATTTTTTTGTCTGGAATTTGTCATTGGATGTGAGGCTGAAAGGTTTTTTCTGACAGCTTTGTGAACGTTTACGGCAGGCGTTTTTCTGCGGGCAATCGCTTACGCAATGGAAGGAATATTAGGGCCTTTGTTTTTTCCCAGAGCGCGCTAGAATGCGCCCCGAACGTGCGGAGAACTGTATGTGGCAACAGACTCTGATAACCCTGCGGGCGAGGCCCCGGGGCTTTCATCTGGTAACGGACGAGTTACTCGCCGGCTTGCCTGAACTCAAGGCGTGTCGGGTCGGTCTGTTGCATTTGTGGCTGCAGCATACCTCGGCGTCGTTGACCATCAACGAGAACGCCGATCCGGCGGTACGTCGCGACTTCGAACGATTTTTCAATCGTCTGATCCCACAAGGAACAGACGGCTATGAGCATAACGACGAAGGCCTGGACGACCTCCCGGCGCACTTCAAGGCCAGCGTGCTTGGCTGTCAGCTCAGTTTGCCGATCTCGGCAGGCCGACTGGCGTTAGGGACCTGGCAAGGTGTTTATCTGGGCGAGCACCGTGATCATGGCGGTGCCCGTAAAGTCCTCGCCACCTTGCACGGTGATGGGGCATAACCGCTGGTCAGCAGCGGCTGTTGATTTTTTTCCGGCAGCCTTCGACAGAAGGCAAAGCTGGGCTATAACTAATCTGCTTTTCGCAAGTCATGAGGTAGAACATGAGCGACGATGATCTGGAAAACGACGACCTCGAAGTAGGCGACGAAGACGAGGCCGAAGAAGGCCTGGAAGCGGCAGCGGAAGACGTTGCTGATGACGACGGCGGTGATGCGCCCGCGCCGACTGCCAAAGGCAAAGCCAAGGCAGCGGTATCGGTCGATGAGCTGCCAAGCGTCGAAGCCAAGAACAAGGAACGCGATGCTCTCGCGCGGGCCATGGAAGAGTTTTTGGCCAAGGGCGGCAAGGTGCAGGAAGTGGAGGCCAACGTGGTCGCCGATCCGCCCAAGAAGCCTGACAACAAGTACGGCAGCCGGCCTATCTGAGCCTGCTTCGCGCTTGCGAAAAAGCCCGCCGTCGCTGCGGGCTTTTTCATGGGGGATGGAAAAGCAAAAGATCGCAGCCTTCGGCAGCTCCTACAGGTGTGCACATAACCTTGTAGGAGCTGCCGAAGGCTGCGATCTTTTCAGGACACCATCAATATTTGGGGACGTTCCACCGCGCCAACAACGCCGGCAACTCGGTCAAGCTACGAATTTCCGCATCCGGCAAACGTTCCGCCTCCCACACCTTGCCCGCCGGGTTGAACCAGACCGCACGCAACCCTGCCTGTTGCGCTCCGGCAATGTCGTCGCCGGGGTGATCGCCGATATGCACCGCCGTTTCCGGCGTTGCGCCACCGCGCTGCAAGGCTTCGTGAAACAGTCGTGAATCCGGTTTGCCGATGCCGATGTCTTCAGCACACAGCGCAAACTTGAAGTAGTCCGCCAGGCCTAGCCGACGTACATCGGCGTTGCCATTGGTGACCACGCCGAGTGCGTAATGGTTGGCGAGGATCTCAAGGGTTGGTTCCACTTCCGGGAACACTTCGATCTGGTGTCGCGCGTGCAGAAACACTTCAAAACTCTTGTCCGCCAGATCCGAGGCTTCTGCATGGGCATAGCCGGACTCTTCAAGCGCGTGGAACAGCACACGCCGGCGCAGGGCGCTGATGCGATGCTTGAGTCCCGGCTCGCTGCTCAGGATGCGTTCACGAATGGCCCACAGATGTTCCACCGGCACCGCACCCAGATTGGGCGCGTGCTCGGTCAGCCATTCACGTAAAACGGCTTCGGCACTGACGATCACCGGGGCGGTGTCCCACAGGGTGTCGTCGAGGTCGAAGGTGATCAACTGAATGCTCATGAATCGTCGCCTTTCATGCGTTTGGCCCGTGGATGGGCGCTGTCGTAGACCGTGGCCAGGTGCTGGAAGTCCAGGTGGGTGTAGATCTGTGTGGTCTTGATGTCCGAGTGGCCGAGCAGTTCCTGCACCGCGCGCAGGTCCTGCGAGGATTCCAGCAAATGGCTGGCGAAGGAATGTCGCAGCATGTGTGGGTGCAGGTTCTGCCCCAATTCACGTTCGCCGGCAGCCTTGACCCGCACCTGAATCGCCCGCGGCCCGAGGCGCCGGCCTTGCTGGCTGATAAACACGGCGTCGTCCGCCGGATTGGCCATCGCCCGCAGCGGCAACCATTGTTCCAGCGCTTCGCGAGCCTTTTGGCCCACCGGCAGCAGTCGAGTCTTGCTGCCCTTGCCGAGTACCTGAACCATACCGTCGGCCAGGTCCAGTTGATCAAGATTGAGCCCGGTCAGCTCAGAAAGGCGCAGCCCCGAGGAATAGAACAGTTCCAGAATCGCCTGATCGCGACGAGCGAGGAAGTCATCCTCCACGCCGCCTTCCAGCAGTTGCAGGGCGCGGTCGGTGTCGAGGGTTTTCGGCAGGCGGCGTTCACCCTTGGGCGGTGCCAGGCCGTTGGCCGGATCGTGTTCGCACAGGCCTTCGCGGTTCAGGTAGTGATAAAGCCCGCGCACGGCTGAAAGCAGGCGCGCCAGGCTGCGCGAGGATTGACCTTGAGCATGCAGGCGAGCGATCAGGCTGCGCAGGCGCTGAATGTCCAGTGCCGCCCAACTGCCGATGTTCTGTTTGAGGCACCAGCCCAGGACTTTATCGAGGTCACGGCGGTAGGCCGACAGCGTGTGCGGGGACACCTGCCGCTCACTGCGCAGGTGTTCGCAGTAAGCGTCCAGTTGTCGTTCCATGCTCAGCGTACCGAGCGCAGGGAGCTGTTGACCCGTGGCAGCACGCGGCCCATGACTTCGGCGATGTAACTGAGGAACAGCGTGCCCACCGAACTCTTGTAGTGCTGCGGGTCACGGCTGGCGATGGCCAGGATGCCGTGGATACCTTGATGGCTGATGGCGACGACGGCCGTGGAGCCAATCTGCTTGCGCTGTTCTTCGCCGAACAAAAAGTCCAGCTCATGTTCACGCAGGCTGCCACTGACGCTCTTGTCTTCCAGCAACAGGCCGCCGATGGCCACTTGTGCCTCGGCGTGGGTGACCCAGCGGCCCACCGGCATGGCGTTGTCGCCCAGCAGGATGAGGCTGACGAAGGGCACCTGGAAATCCTGACGCAGGCTGTCTTCGACGCAGATCACCACGTCTTCCAGGCTGGTGGCATCCATCAGTGCGAGAATAAGGCGGCGGGTCTTGTCGAAGAGGCGGTCGTTGTCGCGGGCCACATCCATCAAGTGCGACAGACGGTGACGCAGTTCGATGTTGCGGTCGCGCAGGATGGTCATCTGCCGCTCCACCAGCGAAACGGTGTCGCCGCGCCGGTGGGGAATGCGCATTGCCGGCAGCAGTTCTTCGTACTCGACGAAGAAGTCCGGATGAGCCTCCAGGTACGCGGCAATTGCCGCCGCTTCCAGGCTCTCGGACGGAGATTCGTCGGACTGTCGGTCTGGTACCTGTGGCTTGTCGGTCATGGCTTTGGCTCACTCAAAGACGTACTTGTCCTTCGTATACGCGGACTGCCGGGCCGGTCATCAGCACCGGTTCGCCAGGGCCTGCCCATTCAATGGACAGACGCCCGCCAGGCAGGTCGATCAACAACGGCGAATCCATCCACCCCTGACTGATCGCGGCTACTGCCGCAGCACAAGCGCCGGTGCCGCAGGCCTGGGTTTCCCCGGCACCGCGTTCCCAGACGCGCAACTGCGCGCGGCCCCGGTCGATGACCTGGAGAAAACCGACGTTGACCCGCGCCGGGAAGCGCGGGTGGTGTTCGATTTTCGGTCCCAGTTCATGCACCGGTGCGTTGTTGATATCGCTGACCCGCACAACGGCATGAGGGTTGCCCATGGACACGGCAGCCAGCTCGACTGCTGTGCCATCGACATCGACCTGATAGCTGCTCGCCTGCTCTGGTGCCTGAAACGGAATATCCGCCGGCACCAGGCGCGGGGCGCCCATGTTCACGCCGATCTGGCCGTCACTACGAACGTCCAGTTCGATGATTCCGCCTTTGGTCTCGACGCGAATCTGGCGCTTTGCGGTCAGGCGTTTGTCGAGGACAAAGCGGGCGAAACAGCGTGCACCGTTACCGCATTGTTCCACTTCAGAACCATCGGAGTTGAAGATCCGATAGCGGAAATCCACATCCGGGTTGCACGGCGCTTCGACGATCAGCAATTGGTCGAAACCGATGCCAGTGTGCCGATCACCCCATTGCTTGGCGTGCTTGGGCAGAATATGCGCGTGCTGGCTGACCAGGTCGAGGACCATGAAGTCATTGCCCAGGCCGTGCATTTTGGTAAAACGCAGCAGCATGGCTTACTCCGGCAGCAGGCTTTCGCCAGCAAACAACTCGGCTACCGTCTCACGGCGACGCACTTCAAATGCCTGATCACCGTCCACCAACACTTCAGCGGCACGGCCACGGGTGTTGTAGTTGGAACTCATGACAAACCCATAGGCGCCGGCCGAATGCACGGCCAGCAGGTCGCCTTCTTCCAGGGCCAGTTCACGCTCCTTGGCCAGGAAGTCGCCGGTCTCACAGATCGGGCCGACGATGTCGTAGGTGCGGGCAGCGGTGGTACGCGGGCGCACGGCGGTGACGTCCATCCAGGCTTGGTACAGCGCCGGGCGGATCAGGTCGTTCATGGCCGCATCGACGATGGCGAAGTCTTTGTGTTCGGTGTGCTTGAGGTACTCGACCTGGGTCAGCAGTACGCCGGCGTTGGCCACGATGAAGCGGCCCGGCTCGAACACCAGCGCCAGGTCGCGACCGTCGAGACGCTCGCGTACGGCTTTGATGTAATCGGCAGCCAGTGGCGGCTCTTCATCGCGATAACGCACGCCCAGGCCACCACCGAGATCGATGTGGCGCAGGTAAATGCCGCAATCGCCCAGGCGATCGACCAGGCCCAGCAGGCGGTCGAGGGCATCAATGAATGGTGGCAGGGTGGTCAATTGCGAACCGATGTGACAGTCGACGCCGACCACTTCCAGGTTTGGCAGCTGCGCGGCACGCACGTACACGTCTTCGGCGTCGGCGATGGCGATGCCGAACTTGTTCTCTTTGAGACCGGTGGAAATGTACGGATGGGTGCCGGCATCGACGTCCGGGTTCACACGCAGCGAAATCGGTGCGCGAACGCCCAGTTCGGCGGCAACCACTTGCAGGCGTTCCAGCTCGTCGGTGGACTCCACGTTGAAGCAGTGCACGCCGACTTCGAGGGCGCGACGCATGTCGTCACGGGTCTTGCCGACGCCGGAGAACACGATCTTGTCAGCGCTGCCGCCAGCGGCCAGTACGCGTTCCAGCTCGCCACGGGAGACGATGTCAAAACCAGCGCCCAGGCGCGCCAGGACATTCAGGACGCCCAGGTTGGAGTTGGCCTTGACCGCAAAGCACACCAGGTGCGGCATGCCGGCCAACGCATCGGCGTAGGCCAGGTATTGGGCTTCGATGTGCGCGCGCGAGTAAACGTAGGTCGGTGTACCAAAGCGATCAGCGATAGCAGACAGGGCAACACCTTCCGCGAACAGTTCACCGTCACGGTAGTTAAAAGCGTCCATGATGTTCCCTTATTGGTAGACGTCGTGCTTGTGTGCCTTGGACGGCTGCTTTTGCGAGGACTGAGCCTGCTCGGCAGGGTCCTGGCTATCGTCCGGCAGGTACAGCGGGCCTTTTTGGCCACAGGCCGACACGAGGCAGGCAACCGCGAGGAGCGCGGCAAGGGAAGAGATCAGGCGCTTCATGGCGAAATCCTTGAAAATGCATTAATTGCGCCGGAGTATACCGGCCACCCGGCAGCTTGCCTATGCAACGGACCGCCCGTCCGGCGGGGCTTGGCCCGTGGCCGGCCTGTATCAAGCAATCCCACAGGTCGTTATTCTTTGCAATCGACGGGTCTCAGTCGTATCTTGCGGCGCTTGAGCCTGATCAGACAATTTTTGAGGTTGCCGCAATGAGTTTGACCGAAGCCCGTTTCCACGATCTGGTCGATGAAACCCAGGAAAAGCTGGAAGACATCTTTGACGAAAGCGATCTGGATATCGACCTGGAGAGCTCGGCCGGTGTGCTGACCGTCAAGTTCGAGAACGGCAGCCAGTTGATCTTCAGTCGTCAGGAGCCGCTGCGTCAGCTGTGGCTTGCCGCCGTGTCCGGTGGTTTCCACTTCGACTACGACGAAGAAAGCGAGCGCTGGATGTGCGACAAGAGCGAAGAGCAGTTGGGCGAAATGCTTGAGCGCATCGTCCAGCAGCAGGCCGGTGTCGAGTTCGATTTCGAAGGCCTGTGAGATCGTGACCCAGCCTGCATCGGTTCGCCCACCCAAGCCGCTCTACAGCAACGTCAGCCCTGCGGTGCCGTCGCCGTGCAGCGGTGTATGCCGGCTGGATGAGCAGAAAGTCTGCCTCGGCTGTTTCCGCCATGTGGAAGACATCCGTGAATGGCGCTCGGCGGATGATGAGCGTCGACGGGTGATCTGCACCCAGGCCGCGCACCGCAAGGCCAGTGTCTGACCTGTAGCAGCTGGCGAAGCCTGCGTTCGGCTGCGAAGCAGTCGTAAACCTGAATCCTCGGCACGCCTGATACACCTTGTCGCCTGATCTCACGACTGCTGCGCAGCCGAACGCCGGCTTCGCCAGCGGCTACATAGGCTGCGGCAGCCGCTGGCTTGTATATTTTTTGAGCTGTGATAGTGTCCGGATACGCCTCAACCCATCGAGGCTTGTGAAAACCCCGCCTTCTTCTGGCGGGGTTTTGCTTTTTTCGTGCAGAAGAAAGGAGTCTGCCCTGATCATGACCGCACCTTCCATCACCCTTACCCGACTGGACGTTCAGCGTCTGGAGCGTCTGATCGACAGCCTGGATGACACGCTGCCGGGCGTTATCGCGCTGCAAACCGAACTGGATCGCGCCGATACCCTGGTCGGCCACGATGAAGTGCCCGCCGATGTCGTGACCATGAATTCCCGAGTGCACTGCCGCGAAGAAAGCAGTGGCAAGGATTACCACCTGACACTGGTGTACCCCAAGGATGCCAATGCCGACGAAGGCAAGATTTCCATCCTGGCACCGGTCGGCAGCGCACTGCTGGGCTTGAAGGTCGGGCAGCATATCGACTGGCCGGCACCGGGCGGCAAGACCCTGAAACTGACCTTGCTGGAAGTCGAATCGCAGCCGGCCCAGGGCGGCCACTTTCCGGAATGATTTCTCGTCAGACCTGCTCGAGCGCCTCGTTCAATGCGCGCTCCAGGTCGGCCTTGTAGCGCAGATACAGATTGCTTGAACCCTGACCATCACCGAGCAGGCCCGACAGGTCCAGGTCGGTGATGTAGCAGCGGTAACGTTCGGTCTCGCGGCGCTGCTCGACGATTTCCCGGGCGACCACGCTGAACAGTTGGTCGCCGTGCTCCAGCTCTGAAAACTCCCGCTGATTGCAATACAACGTGACCTGCACCTTGCCCGGTGCGGCTTTGCCGACGATCGCCTGTACGTCGTAGAACGGTTTGTTGACCGGCGTTTGCGGTGCCGGCCGGGCTTCGACCCGACGTGCTCGACCTGTGCCGCTGGGCAGCAGTTGGTAGTACAGGATGTCCGGATGTTTGGGTTGTACCGAATCCATCGGCAGCGAGGCGTCACGCCGGTACTGGATCGATAGCAGGAAACGTTGCAAAGGCACCAGCAAGCTCTGTTCGTCATGCCAGGGCAACCGCTGATGCCACATCGCATTGAGTTCATCGAGAACGTACAGATCGGCCAGGCCTTCGCTTACCCGATAGAACACTTGAAGGCTGTCGGGCTGTCCCATCGGCAGCAGCAGCGACAGGTCGTGGTCCTCCAGCGCCATCGGGTCCAAATGCAGCGGGCTGTAACTGGACTGCTCTTGTGCCAGGTAATCGAACAGGGCAGGCAGGGAGGTGAGCGCCGCATGTTTGACCTGGCCCGGCACCAATTCCAGTACGTGGTAATGCTGTTGGACCTGGATCAAGTAACGCAGATTGAGTTGGCTCAGCAGCAGGTTCTGCGCGGTGTCGAGAATGTCTTCGACACGCTGGGCAATGAACTGCGCACGGTTATGGCAGAAACAACGCACGCGCAGCTTTGGCTGCTGCGGGCCTTGTGGCAGGTTGTTGAGGTAATCGCGCAGGCAGTCGAGCAGGGCGTGGACGCCGTCGTAACGGCTGACCAGCACTTCGTTCCAGCTGTTGAGCGTAACCTGATCGAGGGTCAGCACCAGGTTTTCCCGGACCCCTGCATAGCTCAACGAGTCGGTACGCTCGGTGGTCATCAGGATGTTCAGGTCGCGGTGATGTTTGAGCGGGTCAACGCCGACGTTCACCAGAATCAATATTTCGCTTGGCACGCTGGCGCGCAGCAAAGGCTCTTCGGCAACCGTCGGCAGCGGCAGGGGAATGGTTTGTTGCAGACTGCCGAGCAGATTGAACAGTTCGAATTCGCTCAGGTCGCTGCTGCCGGGGTGCAAGGCCAGGCGCGTGCTGCTGTCGATCACGCCGTTGCGGTGGCACCAAGTGAGCAATTCGAGCAAATGACGGCTGCGCTTGATCGGCGCGAAGTGCTCCCATTCCAGCGCGGTCAGACTGCCGTTGTACAAGCCCCACTGGCTTTGCCCGGATTCTTTTTTGTCGGGCGAGTGCACCAGCGTCAGGGTGTCTTCGGCCAGGTCCGGGGCGATGCCCGGGTTGATGAACTCGACCTTGTCGGCTTTGCGCTCGAAAGCTGCATACAGGCGCCGGCCCAGCACGCTGAGGTCGCGCTTGTTGATCAGGCTGACGGTTTGTTCGTTGCGGGCGAACTGGGTCAGGAAGCGGTAGCTGTAATTCAGCTCGTTGACCAACGCGCGACGCTCCGAACTGACCTGCCGGACTTTCCACTGGCTGCGGCTGTCGAGCAGGGCCAGTTGCCGCTGGTCCCACTTCCATTCGTGGGCCAGGCGCTCGAGCAGCGAGCGTTGCCAGCTCTGCGTGCGACCGCCGCTGCCAGTCAGCTTGCGATTGACCTTGAGGTACAGCGCCCGGCGCACCAGTTCCAGCCGCTCAGGCTCGTTACGGGCAATGAGGTACTCCTCAATGCGCCGGTAAACCACGACGTACGGGTCCAGCTCATCAAGGTCGAGCTGATTGGCGAACACCGCTTGTTTAAAGCGCAGGCTCAGGCATTGGACCCTGGGGTGTTCGCTGGCGTAAACCTCAGTCAGCAACAGCTTGAGCACCGATTTGTACGGCGACTCAATGCCCTTGAACAGCTGCCAAAGGCCGGCGCCTATGAATTCACCAGGTGGAATAAAGGCCAGATGCCCCAAGTCCAGGCTTTCGTCGGCGCGGATGAAGCGCTTGGAGAGCAGCGTGTGGGTGTAGCGGTCGTAGCTCGATTCTTCGTAGACCGGCACCAGCCACCAGATGGGTGTGCGTCCCGCCAGCCAGATCGCCGTGCGATAGAACTCGTCGAGTAGCAGGTAGTGTTGGGTCGTGCCGCAGTTTTCCGAGCTCAGTTGGTTGTCGCGCTCGCCCCGTACGAAACGAATCGGATCAATCAGGAAGAAGTGCGCCTCGGCGCCCTGGCTGGCAGCCCAGGCTTCAAGCAGTTGGCATTTCTTGCGCAGCTCGGCGAGCTCGTTTTCGGTCAAGTCCGGGCTGTGGCACACCCACACGTCCATATCGCTCTGATCGGCTTGGGCCAGGGTGCCCAGGCTGCCCATCAGAAACAGGCCGTGAATCGGCCGTGGCGGATTGCTGCCGTGGCGCGGCTTGTAGGAAAACGAGCGGGTCAGGCGCTGGGCTTCGGCGAGGACATGAGCGTCCGGCTCGAAATTCGACACCCCGGCCGGCGTGTTGCCCGAAACGTAACCCGGCAACAGTGGATGGTTGACGTGGAAGAACAACGGCAAAAGGCTCAACACCGCCTGCTGGCGCGTGGACAGGCCTTCAACGGCGCGGGCCAGACGGCCCTCATTGAGCTTGAGAAAACGTGCGCGCAGTTGGTTGAGAACCTTTCGGTCGATTCCCTCGTCCAGATCGGGGCGTATTTCGTGGGTGCGGGTCATGTCAGCTCAAACCGGCTCGCAGGGCTCGGATGTGGGGCTCTCGGGTGAGGGGCAGTTTAGCGCCTCGGCCTCGGGATTTTTAAGCTGATTTTGTTTTTTGACGTCAGATTTCTATCGCGTGGCGACAGCGGCCGTGAGAGGCGCGCAATCGGGCAGGCCCGCGGAAATCCCATGGTGGGGTTTCCGTGGGCGATTCGATGGAATTCAGGCTGTTACTTCGGCGTTAAGAATGGTCAGCACGGTTTGCACATTTTGCGCGGCATCGCGGCCCAGGCTGGTCAGGTAACCGCCGTCAGGCTGGTCGGTGAGTTCTTTTTCGAAGAGACGTTTGGCGGCGGCAATGTGTTTCGGGGCAGCAGTCTGATGAATTTTCAGACCTTCCTGGGAACTGTCCAGGTTAAAGAGTGCGAGGACTTCCAGTTCGGCAACCAACTCAGGGGTAAGCGACATAAGGACTCCAGACTTTCTAGGAATTGGACGACAGCGCTCCTAAGGTGAACCCGCTTGTGCAGCATGTCCAGTGCTCGCGACAGGGTTTTTTCGCCTTGGGCAGCATTCCCCGTCGGGCCGTGTGGCAGCGGGGTGTTTGCAGTGTAGTCAGGGTCTGGGAGGCAGCAGGACGGATTGGCAACAAATTGTGTGGGAGCGGGCGTGCTCCCACAGGTTTGGCATCTTTAACCGGGCGCTTACTTCTTTTCCGGTGGCAGTTCCGGCAGCGCGCGCAGGGCCGCTTCGTACCATTCGGTATTGAACGCGCGGTCTTCTTCGAGGATCGCGTCGATTTCCACCGCCAAAACGTGCGCCATCAGGTTGAGGATTTCCTCACGCTCGTAGCCCACCAGGGTCAGCTTGTTGAACGTTGCCTTGGCCGCTGGCGGGTTGTCGCTTTCGATCTGGTTTTCGATGGCTTCGACCAGGGTATTTTCGGCGAACTCTTCTTCGTCGGCATCGATATCGGTTGGCTCGCTCATGGCAGGCTCCTTGGGGAAAGACCGCCAGTTTACCTGCATTCAGCCGCGTGATGCTGCTGGCAAGAATCACCAGAGCGTTCTATAAAAAGGCACTGCCCACCCCGCACGGCCTGGAGGCTATGTGATGCTCAAGCTTTATGGATTTTCCGTCAGCAACTACTACAACATGGTCAAATTGGCGCTGCTGGAAAAAGGCCTGCCATTCGAAGAGGTGCCGTTTTATGCCGGCCAATCCCCGGAAGCATTGGCGATCAGCCCGCGTGGCAAGGTCCCGGTGCTAGGCGTCGAACAAGGTTTCATCAATGAAACCAGTGTGATTCTCGAATACATTGAACAAAGCCAGAAAGGCACGCCGCTGCTGCCAAGTGATCCTTTCGAGCGGGCGCAGGTATTGGCGTTGGCCAAGGAAATCGAGCTCTACATCGAACTGCCGGGCCGTGCTTGTTACCCGGAAGCATTTTTCGGCATGACGTTGCCGGAGGCGATCAAGGAAAAGACCAAGACCGAATTGCTATTGGGCATTGCGTCCCTGGGCAGGCACGGCAAATTCAGCCCTTACGTGGCGGGTGAGAGCTTGAGCGTGGCGGATCTGTATTTCCTGTACAGCGTGCCGTTGGCCTGTGGGGTCGCCAAGAAGTTGTTCGACATCGATTTGCTCGCAGAACTGCCCGCCGCAAAAGCATTGTTGCAGCGCCTGGAGCAGAATCCGAACGTTCAGCGAATTGCAGCTGACAAGGAAGCGGCGATGCCAGCGTTCATGGCGATGGTCGCATCCAAGAAGTAGTTTGGTAGCGCTCTTAGGATCGCATCGCCAGCAGGCTGGCTCCCACAAGTGTATGCGGCAGGAACAAATTTTGTGTCTGCCGCCGATCAATGTGGGAGCCAGCCTGCTGGCGAGGCTTTTGGCGACTTAGCGGCTGGCGAGCAACGCCTGACCGCGAGCCACGGCTGCCTTGACCTGCGCCGGCGCGGTGCCGCCGATGTGGTTACGGGCGTTGACCGAACCTTCCAGGGTCAGCACGGCGAACACATCCTGATCGATCTGGTCGCTGAACTTGCGCAGTTCTTCAAGGCTCATTTCCGCCAGGTCTTTGCCGCTTTCCACGCCGTACTTCACGGCATGGCCAACGATTTCGTGGCAGTCACGGAATGGCAGGCCACGACGCACCAGGTAGTCAGCCAGGTCGGTGGCGGTGGAGAAGCCGCGCAGGGCTGCTTCGCGCATCATCGCGTGCTTGGGCTTGATCGCCGGGATCATGTCGGCGAAGGCGCGCAACGAGTCGCGCAGGGTGTCGGCGGCGTCGAACAGCGGTTCCTTGTCTTCCTGATTGTCCTTGTTGTAGGCCAGTGGCTGGCCCTTCATCAGGGTCAGCAGGCCCATCAGCGCGCCGAACACGCGGCCGGTCTTGCCACGCACCAGCTCCGGCACGTCCGGGTTTTTCTTTTGCGGCATGATCGAGCTGCCGGTGCAGAAACGGTCCGGCAGATCGATGAACTGGAACTGCGCGCTGGTCCACAGCACCAGTTCTTCGGAGAAACGCGACAAGTGCATCATCGCGATGCTCGCGGCGGAACAGAATTCGATGGCGAAATCGCGATCGGAAACGTTGTCCAGCGAGTTGCCGCCGACCGCGTCGAAGCCCAGCAGTTGCGCGGTGTATTCGCGATCGATCGGGTACGTGGTGCCGGCCAGCGCAGCGCTGCCCAATGGCATGCGGTTGGTGCGCTTGCGGCAGTCGACCAGGCGCTCGTAGTCGCGGCTGAGCATTTCGAACCAGGCCAGCATGTGGTGCCCAAAGGTGACCGGTTGGGCAGTCTGCAGGTGGGTGAAGCCCGGCATGATGCTGCCAGCTTCGCGCTCGGCCTGTTCCAGCAAGCCTTTTTGCAGGCGGGTGATTTCGCTCAGGATCAGGTCGATCTCGTCACGCAGCCACAGGCGGATGTCGGTGGCGACCTGGTCGTTACGGCTGCGGCCGGTGTGCAGCTTTTTACCGGTCACGCCGATGCGGTCGGTCAGACGCGCCTCGATGTTCATGTGCACGTCTTCGAGGTCGACGCGCCAGTCGAACTGGCCGGCCTCGATTTCACCCTGGATGGTCTTCAGGCCATCGGTGATGCTGTCGCGCTCGGCATCGGTCAGCACGCCGACCTTGGCCAGCATG
>Ga0247827_10000486_pt1 | contig 17980 bp, 17 predicted proteins | sample 12C_Control_Day2_FD_194414 | JGI IMG/M metagenome (GOLD analysis project Ga0247827, IMG submission 194414) | Soil microbial communities from agricultural site in Penn Yan, New York, United States - 12C_Control_Day2 | ecosystem: Environmental > Terrestrial > Soil > Agricultural land | place... | reverse complement strand
TGCCCGGCCAGAGCGCGGGCCGTCGTGGACGAAGGGCGCCCCCATCTCCTGCATCCCCGCGCTCTGGCCGGGCACATGGACGGGCTTGGGCGACGGTGTCGAAGGAGAACGAGCCATGAACGCCAAGGTAGTGTGCGCGGGCGTCTGACGCCATAGGGCGCCGATTGTGGCGAAGGGACGGAGGCGAACGCGCCTTCGCCGCGATACGGCTCAAGCTCCGCCGCAATCGAGCCGAATAGCGTCACAATACGAGCAAAGTTTGGCTAATAGTCGCCATAAATGGACGAATTGTGGTTCAAAATAGGTTCATTGGCGTCAAAATTGACGCGCTTTTTCACCTAACGTCGCTTTATAGCAATATTTTGGTTGCTCTAATGTGTTCGGTTGCATAGCCGTCGATCAACCAAGAAACGTAGAGTCGAACATTGGTATCCGAAACGACGTTCGTTGAGCGTCGTCTAAGCTGTTCAATATTCACAGGTACACAGAGGCATATGAGCACTCGTAAAGACTACCTGCTGGGCACGACCATGGTGGCTGGCGCCGCTGCATTGTCGTTGACCCTGCTCGCTCCGGGAGCCGCGTTCGCTCAGGACGCAACCAATACCCAGGAAGCCGCATCGACCGTCGACGAAGTCGTCGTCGTCGGTTCGCGCATTCGCCGCGACAACTACAACGCCCCGTCGCCGACCCAGGTCGTGACGCGTGAAGAAGCCACCCTGCAAGGCTTCGCCTCGACCACGGAAGCTCTGCAGAGCACGGCCGTCACCGGCGGCACGGCGCAGATCAACAACTCCTACGGCGGCTACGTCACCAACGGCGGCCCCGGCGCCAACACCATCGGCCTGCGCGGCATGGGCCCGAGCCGCACCCTGGTGCTGCTGAACGGCCGTCGCGTCTCGCCCGCCGGTTCGCGCGGCTCGGTCGGCTCGGCCGACCTGAACGTCCTGCCGACGGCCATGATCGACCGCGTCGAAGTCCTGCGCGACGGCGCCTCGTCGGTCTACGGCTCGGACGCCGTGGCCGGCGTGGTCAACATCCAGACCCGCAAGAACTTTGAAGGCCTGATCGTCGAAGGTCAGCACAACGAGCCGCTGGAAGCCAACGGCGCGGGTGGTTCGGACCGCTTCTCGGTCGTGGCCGGCGCCCGTGGCGACCGCTGGCGCGCCGCCGGCTCGCTCGAGCTCTATGAGCGCGACGAACTGACCCTGCGCGATCGCGAATTCACGCGCTGCCAGACCGACGGCCGTCGCTTTGATCGCGACTACATCGATCCGCTGACCGGCAAGTCGAAATGCTACCCGATCACCGGCACCGGCTCGAACGGTTCGTCGATCAACACGATCGGCGTCGGCATCGACGGCGGCCTGGACGCCGACGGCAACCGTAAATTCGACGGCGTGGCGGGCACCCCGGCCGCCGGCGCGCCCAACGTTCTGTTCAACCGCTTCCGTCCGAACTCGGGCGTGACCGGCCCGATGGCCGGCTATGAAGGCGTTGGCGGCACGGGCGTGAACGTCAACGTGCGCGACACCTTCGACGACCGCATGTTGAACCGTTCGCTGATCTCGCCGGTCGAAATCACGACCCTGTACGGCGAAGCCGGCTATCAGCTGAACGCCCTGGGCAACGCCGAAGTCTATGGCGAATTCCTGCTGAACCAGCGCAAGTCGTCGCAGACGGGCTACCGTCAGCTGGCGCTTGACTACGCCAAGGGCAGCCCGCTGATCCCGTCGGATCTGGCCTTCAGCACCTTCTCGGGCGATCAGGGCCTGAACAAGGGCCAGGACATCGGTGTCCGCGCCTTCATCGGCTTCGGCAACGACCACTCGACGCAAGAGCAGCGCTTCAACCGCAACGTCGTCGGCATCAAGGGTGACTTCTTCATCCCGGAATGGCGCTACGACATGTCGGCCAGCTATTCGCGGTCGCGTTCGGAATACACCAGCCAGCAGTTCCTGACGAACCGCCTGATCGAAAGCCTGGACGTCGTTGAAATCGCGCCGGGCCAATTCCAGTGCGCTGAACTGGCCTCGAACCCGGGCTGCGTCGCCGCGCCGAAGCTGAGCACGCAAGTCGTCGCCGGCGTCCTGCCGAAGGCCTGGGTCGACTACGTCTTCCGTCCGGTCAAGGGCGTCACCGAATACGAAGAGAAGATCGTCAGCCTCGGCATCGACGGTCCGCTGTTCGACCTGCCGGCCGGCAAGGTCATGGGCTTCTTCGGCGCCGAATGGCGTGACTCGGAAATCGACGACACCCCCGGTCTCGATTCGCAGCTGGGCAACACCTACAACTACTCGACCTCGGCCATCACCCGCGGTTCGGACTCGGTGTGGGAAGCCTTCGGCGAAATCGAAGCGCCGCTGCTGCGCGACGCCCCCTTCGCCAAGGAACTGACGCTGAACGCCTCGTTCCGTTACACGGACTACGACTCGTACGGCGACGACACGACCTACAAGGTGGGTCTGGTCTATCAGCCGATCGACATGCTGACGTTCCGCGCCACCTACGGCACCTCGTACCGCGCCCCGGCGCTGTTCGAACAGTTTGTGGGCGCCACCTCGGGCTTCCAGGCGGCCGGTTACGACCCCTGCAGCGAAGTCGATCCCAAGACGGCCACGCCGACCCTGATCGCCAACTGCGCGGCTGATGGCGTGTCGGCCGACTTCCAGCAGAAGCAAAGCGTCGCGGTCATCACCAAGGGCGGCGCCGAAGCCGGTCTTGAGGCTGAAACCTCGACCAACATGACGGTGGGTCTGGTTCTGCGTCCGACCCTGCCGGAAGGCTGGGGCGACTTCGCCTTCGCGGTCGATTACTACGAGATCGAAGTGAAGAACGGCGTGGCCCAGTACGGCTCGGCCAACATCCTGGAACGTTGCTACGACTCGAACCCGGCTGACTTCGCGGCTGACGTGGGCTTCTGCTCGCTGGTGTCGCGTGACGCCGGCGACAAGAGCCTCACGGTCGAGAACGGCTACGTCAACCTGGCGACCGACATCGTCAAGGGTCTCGACTACACCGCGCGTTACCGCAAGGACGTCGGCCCGGGCACCGTTCTGTTCAACGTCGCCGTCACCCAGTACACGGAAATCTCGAACAAGCTGTTCGCTGAGGACCCGCTGGTTGAATACAAGGGAATGTTGAACAATCCCGAGTTCACCGGCACGGCTGACGTGTCCTACGCCTGGGACAAGTGGCGCGTGCGTTACGGTGTCGAATGGGTCAAGGGCATGGACGACTACGGTTACCGCCGCATCAAGGACCCGGCCGCCAGCCAGTACGATCTGGAAGTCGGCGACTACTTCCAGCACAACACCTCGGTCCAGTACACGGGTGAAGGCTGGACGGTGACGGCCGGCGTTCGCAACCTGCTGAACGAAGATCCGCCGACCATCTCGTCGGGTTACAACAACCGGGTCGGCAACGCCCCGCTGTACTCGGGTTACGACTACCTGGGCCGGACCGCCTTCGTGAACCTCTCGAAGTCGTTCTAAGCCTGACCTGATTTCAGGTTGAGGAGAGGGCGGCGGACTTCGGTCCGCCGCCCTTTCTGCGTTCTGGGACCAGGGCGAGCACAACCCCGCCTGCCTTGGCGGCGCTGTGCGCCGCAGGGACAGCTGAGCGGCTTCCCATCAGGTCGCGGGGGCTACGCCGACCGCTCCAGCGGCCTGAGGCTTGGGCGCCACAGGGACGCAAAACCCGGCGCCTCCCTCAGATGAATAAGGGAACGGCTCAGAAATTGCGGCATTGTCGTGTCGAAGGGTGCATCATGTCCAAATCGAACAGTCCAGAATCCGACGACCGTCCCAACTTGCGGGTGGTCACCTCCCCCGAGGCCGAGGTCTATGACCTGATGCGTGCGCCAGAAACCACCGCCGAGCGCGTCAAACGCCTGCAAGCCGAGGCGCGCGCCCTGGCCCTCGAACAGGTCGAGGCGCTGGAAGAAGTCCTGCTCAAGGCCTCAGCCATGGCCAAGGAGATCGCCGAGGGCGGCGACGCCTACCCCGTCGGCGCCCGCGAACTGGCCGGTCGCCTGGCCCAGGACCTGCCCGCCAAGGCCGAGACCATGAAGGCCGTCATCGCCAAGCATCATCCATAGTTCTTAGGGCGCTATCGCTCGGCTCGCGGAACCTCGCTGCTTGAACGCGCGCGAAGCGCCAGGCCGCGTCGGGTCGGGAGGTCCCGAAGGGCCGACGACCGCGGCCCACTAGGAACCGAGTACGTCTTTGTACTCAGGATGGCGGTGCAGCCACGCCGCCGCATAGCTGCAGTGCGGGATCAGCGTCAGTTTCTCGGCCTGGGCGTGTTCGGCCAAGGCCTGCATGAACCGGCCGGCCGCGCCGTGGCCGCGCAGGGCCGGGTGAGCCTCGACGTGCAGGATGACGCGGGCGTGGCCGCGGATGGCGTACTCGGCCCAGACGGGGTGCTCGTTCCCGTCGGCGTCGGCGAACTCCTGCTGGAAGCGGCGGTCGGCGGGCTGGTCGCGGAAGGCGGTCACGGAAGGCTCCTCAGATCAGGCCGGCCGGTCGTTCAGCAGGGCCAGCAGACCCAGAACGCTTTTGACCGTGAACCAGATCGACACCAGCAGCAAAAGAAGGCCGAACAGGATCAGGAAGGGAATGCCGATCAGCAGGACCGAGGCCACGGCGCTGACCGCGATCAGGCCCCACAGCACGACGCTGATCCAGAAGACCGACCAGAACAGGCTGATCTGGGCCTCGATATGCTGGGCCGCCAGCCCCGTGGCAGAGCTCCGGCTGGCGTAGGCCACGACCAGCCCGACCAGCACCAGCAGGTTCGCGCTGGGGATCGACAGGATATAGAGGATCCAGGCCACCACCGCGCCGTCGCGCCCGGCGCCGCGCGCCTCCAGGTTCTGATCGGTCATCGATGCGCCCTCTCAGTAGAAGAGACGATGGGGATGGCGGATGGCCCGGCCCTCCAGCAGGTCCTTCAGACCCAGGGCGCCGCGCACGATGGTCCACACCGCCATGGCGAACAGGACGAAGACCCCGACGTTGATCAGGATCAGCACCACCCCGCCGACGATGGCGGCGACGGCGGCCGTCAGCGTCCGCTGCTGGAAAATGAAGTGGCTGCGCGCCACCGGATCGGCGGGCGGCGCCTTGCGCCAGACCCGCAGCAGGCCGATCGCCGCCGCCACGCCGAAGGTCGGCACGGCGAACAGAATCAGGGCGTAGCCGACATAGAGGCTGGTCAGGTCGGACGCCTGATCGGGCGAGGCCGCGCTGTTGCTGCTGTAATCGCCGGACTGGACCATCGGAACCTCTTGAACGAGGCGGGACAATGGCGGGACGCATCGTCCCGCGCAACCGGCCTCAGCGCGAATAGGCGACTTCGCAGCCGGCCGCCGCCGCGCCGGGGATGGCGCCGGGCTTTTCGATGCGCACCTTGACCGCCAGGACGCGATGATCGGTCAGACAGGCCAGGGCGATGCGCTCGGCGAAGGTCTCAACCAGGGCGATGTGCTCGCCGGCCGCCAGATCGCGGGCGATGCGGGCCACGCCCTCATAATCCAGGGTGTCGGACAGGCTGCGGATCGGGGCGGCGCCCAGGTCCAGCTCGACGTCCACGAACAGGGGCTGCAGCCGGCCATGCTCGTGGGCGTGAACCCCGATGGCGGCCTGAACCTCCAGACCGCGCACCAGCACGGTCAGGCCCAGACGGCGCGGCTCGGACGCCGTGAAAGGCGTGACGACGGCGCTCACGACCAGGTCTCCGGCGGCAGGATGTCGTTGATGCTGAAATCGGCCCGGTCGCACCAGTCACCCAGCTTCCAGGCCCGCTCGGCCTGGGTCAGGCCGCGCGTCAGGACGGTATTGGTCGGCGTCTCCTCGATGGCCAGTTCGGCCAGGCGGAAGGGCAGGCCCTCGGCTTTGAGGATGGCTTCCAGCTTGCGCCACAGGGCGATGACCAGGGCCTCGGTCGTGGGATCCCCGTCGATGGTCAGGACCTGGTTGAGCCGCTGCGGCTCATGGCTCTGGAACCAGTCCAGCAGCGGGTCGGCGCGGTTCAGCTGAAAGGCATGGTCCAGGCTGCGGTCGACAAAGCCGTGCCAGCGCCGCTTCAGGTTCTCGAACGAGGCGGCGTGGTTCGACTGGCCGAAGGCGATTTCGGCCGTCGGCTCCAGCGTCACCTTGACGAACTCATTGTGCCCGTGCGGCACGGCGCACTTCGACCCCGCATCGGCGATCAGCCGGTGCGCCATCGAGAAGCGGCGGGTGAACTGGACGGCAGGCATCAGAGGCAAGAGTTCCGAAAACGCGGGCGCTCCATATAGGCGCCGCGAAGGGTTCGCGCATCAACACCGGGACGACGGCGAAGTAAAGGCGGGTCCGAGAACAGCGTCAGGCCCAGTCTCAAGGAAGCGGGATTCCGTCGAAGGCCACGTCGCGTCCCCGGCCGATCAGGGTCTCGCCCCCGTCGATGGTCAGGTTCTGGCCGGTCAGGCTGGGCGTTTCGAGGATGAAGCGGACGGTGCGGGCCACGTCCTCCAGCGAGGCGCCGCGCCCCAGCGGGGTGTCGCGCCAGGCGGCCTCGTACTCCGCCTCGGTCTGGTCGCCGCTGCGCAGGATCAGGCCGGGCGAGACGCCGCAAAGCCGGACCCGCGGCGCCAGACCCATGGCCAGGGTCCGCGTCAGGCCCGCGAGACCGACCTTGCCCGCCGTATAGGCGAAGAAGTCCGGGTTCGGACTGTCGACCTTGTGATCCAGGATGTTGACCACCACGCCCTGCCCCTCCGCCGCCTCGACGGCCCGGGCGAAGTCGCGGATCAGAAAGACCGGCGCGGTCAGGTTGGAGGCCAGATGTTCGCCCCACGACGCCTCGGTGAGGGTCTGAAGGGTATCATAGCGGAACAGGGAGGCGTTGTTGATCAGGGCGTCGATCCGCCCGAAATGGCTGACCACCCGGCCGATCAGGCCGTCGCGTTCCGCCGCTTGGTTCAGGTCCGCCTGAAAGGCCGCCGCCCGCACGCCCTTGGCGGACAACTCGGCGGTCAGAGCCGCCGCCTCTTCGGCCCCGCCGCGGTGGTGGACAGCCACGTCCCAGCCCGCCTCAGCCAGGGCCCGCGCGATCCCGGCGCCGACGCGTCGCGCGGCCCCGGTGATCAGCACCGTCTTGTTCGGAAGGTCGCCCATTCAGCCCGGCCTGCGGCGGAAGATTTCCACGCCCGCGCCGGCGGCCTCGGGGAAGATATGCGGCTTGGTGATCCGCACCCGGCAGGCCTCGACCGGCGCCAAGGCGAAGCAGACGCCGATCAGTTCCTCGACCAGGGTTTCCAGCAGCTCGACATGGTCACGCCCGCGCCAGCCGGAAATATGGTCGCGCACCCGGTCGTAATCGATGAAGCCCCCGTCCGGCCCAGACTCGGGCAGAGGCCAGCGGGCGAACATCTCGACATTGACGATCAGCCGCGTGGGGCGCTCGGGGTGCCGCTCCCACGGGTGCAGGCCGATGCGCACATCGACCGCCACATCCGACAACAGGACGCGGACATGGTCCCCGGCGTGACGCCAGTCGAACCCGCCCGCGCCGGCAGCGGATTCAGTCAACCCGGCCGAACTCGTAGAAGTTCACGGCGGCGATGACGGCGATGAAGACGAAGATGGTGGCGATGGCCAGCATGGGAAGGCTCCTGTTCAAGCTTCGCATAGAGGCAGAACCGCGACTGTTCAAGCCGCCCCGCCCCGGCCTATCGTGCCTCCATGACCACCTGGCGCACCCGAATCGAGCCCTTCACCCGGCCCATCTTCTTCGCTGTCTCGCGGATGCGCAGGGGCATGACGCTGGGCGTGCGCGGCGTGGCGATAGACACCCGCGGTCGCGTTCTGCTGGTCAAGCACACCTATCTGCATGGCTGGTGGCTGCCCGGCGGCGGAGTGGACAAGGGCGAGACGACCCAGGCCGCCGTGGTCCGCGAGTTGCGCGAGGAGGCCGGCCTGATCGCCAGGGGCGAGCCGCGTCTGATCTCGGTTCATTCCAATGAACGCTTCTTTCCCGGCGATCACGTCCTGGTCTTCGGTGTCGACGCCTTCGACATGACCGAGCGCACCAGTCACGGCGAAATCGCAGAGATCGGCTGGTTCGCGCCCGACGCCCTGCCCGAGGACGCGACCCGCGCCACCCGCGACCGGCTGGCCGAAATCTTCGATAGCGCGCCCCCCGATCCGAACTGGTAGAGGCGACGCATGCAAACTCCTGTCCTCGTCTTCGTCACCTTGTTGCTGGCAGGAGCCGCGACGGCTCTGCAGGGCCCGACGAACGCCCGGCTGGTCACGGCGGTCGGCTCGCCGCTGAACGCCGCCTTCGTCTCCTTCGCCGTCGGTACGGTAGCCTTGGGCCTGCTCGCCCTGGCTATTCAGACACGACCGGACGTGGGCGCAATGAAGGCCCTGCCCTGGTGGGCGTGGATGGGCGGCTTCTACGGCTGCGCCTTTGTCATTTCCGCCGCCTGGGGCGTGCCGCGTCTCGGCGTGGCGACCACCATCACCCTTATGATCGCCGGCCAGTTGCTGCTCAGCCTTGCCCTCGATCACTTCGGCGCCCTCGGCGTCGAGAAGCAGCCGTTGAGCCTCGGTCGCATCGCCGGGGTCGCCCTGGTGATCGGCGGCGTGGTTCTGGTTCGCCGCTCCTGAGCCTATATCCCGCCGGATGACCGAACAGACGACTGACATTCCGGGCGAGACCGCCCTGCCGCTTCAGGCGGCAGAGTTGATCGCCGACGAGGCGCGCCGCGCCCCCGACAAGCCCGGCGTCTATCGCATGTACGGCGAGGACGGGACCTGTCTCTATGTCGGCAAGGCCAAGTCGCTGAAGAAGCGCGTGGTCCAGTACGCCCAGGGCCGGTTTCATACGCAGCGGATTGGCCTGATGGTCAGCCTGACCCGCTCGATGGAGCTCGTGGTCACGGCGTCCGAGACCGAAGCCCTGCTGCTCGAATCCAACTTCATCAAGAAGCTGAAGCCGCGCTTCAACGTCCTGCTGCGCGACGACAAGTCCTTCGCCGAGCTGATGATCCGCCGCGACCACCGCGCGCCCCAGGTCAGGAAGCACCGCGGCGCCCATACCATTCCGGGCGACTATTTCGGACCGTTCGCCTCGACCTGGGCGGTCAACAACACGCTGAACACCCTGCAGAAAGCCTTCCTGCTGCGCTCCTGCTCGGACAGCGTCTACGAGACCCGCACGCGCCCCTGCATGCTGCATCAGATCAAGCGCTGTTCGGCCCCCTGCACCGGGCTGATCAGTCTTGAGGACTATGGCGACCTGGTCACCGAGGCGGAGCAGTTCCTGCGGGGCAAGTCGCGCGCCGTCATCGGCCGCCTGTCCCAGGAAATGCAGGCCGCGTCCGACGAGATGGACTTCGAAACCGCCGCCCGCGTGCGCGACCGCATCCGCGCCCTGTCGGCCATCGCCATGGAGAACAGCGTCAACGCCGACGGGGTGGCCGAGGCCGATGTCTTCGCCCTGCATGCCGAGGGCGGCCAGGCCTGCGTTCAGGTCTTCTTCTACCGCGCGGGCCAGAACTGGGGCGGACGCGCCTACTTCCCGCGCGTCGACAAGACGGACAGCGACCCCGAGATTTTCGCGGCCTTCCTCGGTCAGTTCTACGAGGACAAGCCGATCCCGCGCCTGATCCTGTCCAATGTGCGCCCGCATGAACTGGAGTTGCTGGAAGAAGCCTTCTCGATGAAGGCCGAACACCGGGTCGAGATCGCCCGCCCCATGCGTGGCGGTAAGCTGAGCCTCGTCGATCACGCCCTGACCAATGCGAAGGAAGCCCTGGGCCGCAAGCTGGCGGAGAACTCGGCCACCTCGAAAATCCTCGACGAGGTATGCGAGGCCTTTGGCCTGGACGCCCGACCCGAGCGGATCGAGGTCTATGACAACGCCCACATCCAGGGCACCAACGCCGTCGGCGGCATGATCGTCGCCGGGCCCGAGGGCTTCCGCAAGAACCAGTACCGCAAGTTCAACATCCGGGGCGACGACCTGACCCCCGGCGACGACTACGGCATGATGCGCGAGGTCATGCGCCGGCGCTTCGGCAAGATGGTCAAGGATGAGGAAGCCGGCGAGATCGTCGAGCGGCCCGACCTGCTGCTGATCGACGGCGGGGCAGGACAACTGGCCGAGGTTCTGGCTGTCCTGGCCGATCTGGGCGTCGACGACATCACGGCCGTCGGCGTGGCCAAGGGACCGGATCGGGACGCGGGCAAGGAGCATTTCATCATGCCCGGCAAGCCGCCCTTCATGTTGCCGCTGAAGAGTCCGGCCCTCTACTACATCCAGAGACTGCGCGATGAGGCGCACCGCTTCGCCAATGGCGCCCACGCCAGGCGCCGTTCGATGGACATCAAGAAGAATCCGCTGGACGAGATCGAGGGCGTCGGGCCGGGTCGCAAGAAGGCCCTGCTCCACGCCTTCGGCTCGGCCAAGGGCGTCTCGCGCGCCTCGGTGGCGGATCTGATCAAGGTCGATGGCATCAACCAGCCCCTGGCCGAGCGCATCCACGGCTTCTTCCACAAGAACTGAAACAGTCGCATTGCGGGTTGAGCGACCAACCGCCGCGGGTCTAGGAACGCTTCATGACCGATGAACTGACCAAGGGCTATCACCGCTTCCGCCAGAACCGGTGGCCCACCGAGCGCGCCGAGTACGAGGCCCTGGCGGCCAACGGCCAGAAGCCGCACACCCTGGTCGTCGCCTGTTCCGACAGCCGCGCCGATCCCGCCCTGATCTTCGACACCGCGCCCGGCGAGCTGTTCGTGGTGCGCAACGTCGCCAACCTGGTCCCGCCCTATGAGCCCGACGGCAAGCTGCACGGCGTCTCGGCGGCGCTGGAGTTCGGCGTCAACGTCCTGAAGGTCCAGCACGTCGTCGTCATGGGCCACGCCTCGTGCGGCGGGGTCAACGCCATGCGCAACGGCGCCCCGTCCAACTGCCAGGACTTCGTCGCGCCCTGGGTCGCCCAGGGCGTGCCCGCCGTCAGCGCCGCCGTGGAAGGCGTGCCCGCCGACGAACAGGAGACGGTGGCCGAGGAGGCCGTGGTGCGCCTGTCGCTGGACAACCTGCGCACCTTCCCCTGGATCGCCGAGAAGGAAGCGGCGGGCGAGCTGCGCCTCAGCGGCCTGCACTTCGGCATCGCCGCCGGCATCCTGACCAAGCTGACGGGCGCCAGGCGCTTCGAGCGCCTGGACTGAGGCAGAGCGGGGCGACCTGTCGTCGCCCCGTCCCCGGCCTGCGCCCCCTGCTCTCGCATCGGGCGACGAACCATGGCACACCGCAGGCGTTGCAATGGACGTGATGATGACTTCTGCCCACAAAGCCAACCCGATCCCGAACATCCTGACCGGCATCCGTCTGGCGGCGGGCGTGGTCATGTTCCTGCTGCTGGCCGGCGCCACCAGCGGCTTCCCCTTCATCTCGGCCATGCTGAGCCCTGACGATCAGTTCGCCATGTACCGGACGGGCTTCTGGATCTTCGTCATTGCCGCCTCGACGGACTGGATTGACGGCTATCTGGCCCGCCGCTGGCACGCCGAAACGCGCTGGGGCGCCATCCTGGACCCCATCGCCGACAAGATTCTGGTCACGGGCGCCATCCTGGGCGTTCTGACCTCGGGTTCGGTGCAGCAGATCATCATCCCCTGCGGCCTGATCCTGTTCCGCGAGTTCGCCGTCTCGGCCCTGCGCGAGACCATGGCCGGGCGCATCAACCTGCCCGTCACCCTGGCCGCCAAGTGGAAGACCACCCTGCAGATGGTGGCGCTGGGCTGCCAGCTGTTCGCCCGCAACTGGGACGGCTGGGGCCTGCCCTTCGACTACCTGCCCGCCTTCCAGCTGTTCTCGGACACCCTGATCTGGCTGGCCGCCCTCATCACCCTGTGGACCGGCTGGCAGTATTTCAACGCCGCCCAGAAGCAGATGCGGGATCTCTGATCCCCGCTGCTCACCACCGTAGACAAGCTGAAATGAAGAAGGCGCCGGGTTACCCCAGCGCCTTTTCCATGACCACGAACTCAAGCTCTCGCGTCTGCGGCAGACCAAAGCGTTCGTCATCCAGCGGGAATGGTCGGGTCTCACCGGTCAGGGCGTAGCCCCGGCGTTCGTACCAGGCGATCAGCTCAACGCGCTGACGGATGACTGTCATCTCCATGCGGGTCGCGCCGAAGCGGGCGACGGCCTCGGCTTCGGCGGCCTCGATCAGCAGGCGGCCCAGACCGCCCGCCTGACGGGTCGGGTCGACGGTCAGCAGGCCGAGATAGGCCAGGCCCTCGCCCTGATCCGCCACCTGAACGCAGCCGGTCAGGACGCCCCCGACCTCGGCCAGCAGGATGACCCGCGAGGCGTCAGCGAGGATATCGAGCAGTTCGGCCTCGTCGGTGCGCTGGCCGCCCAGCAGGTCGGCTTCATGGGTCCAGCCCGCCTTCGCGCTGTCGCCGCGATAGGCGCTTTCGACCAGATGGTGCAGCGCCGCCACGTCCGAAGACGTGGCGGGCCGGAAGGTCGGGGCCATCAACGGCGCGTCCGGCGCGGCGCGGCTTTCGGGGCCACGCCCAGTTCCTGGATCAGGTGATCCATGCCGTAGACGTCGCGCAGGGCCGTGGTCACGGCCTGGGTGGTGACGATGACGCTGCGGTTGACATTGCGGTCATAGCCGTAGGCGTTGCGCTGGGTCAGGACGGTGGAGTCGAAATTGGCGCCGATGATCTCGCCCCTGGCGTTGACGGCGGGCGAACCCGACGAGCCGCCGATGGTGTCCGACGAGACAGCCATGTTCATCACCGCATTCGGGTCGATGCGGTCCCGGGCGGCCAGAAGTTTCGGCGCGACGTTGAAGGGCTCGGCCCCAGTCGCACGATCCCACAGGCCGGCGAAGGTGGTGAAGGCGCCGATGCGTTGGCCCGGAACGTCCGTGCCCTCGACCCGGCCGTAGGTCAGGCGCAGGGTGCCGGTGGCGTCGGGATAGACCGCGTCGCCGAAGGCGGCGAAGCGGGCGGCGGCCAGTTGCTCCGAGGCGCGGTCGGTCGGGGCCTTGACCTTGTTGTCCCAGTCGGCGCGCACGGCGCGGGCGTCGGCGTCGATGGTCAGGACGTACTGGATCAACGGATCGGTTGAGGCCTGAACGGCGGGCAGACCGCCTTCCCACAGGGCGCGGCGCACGGCCGGATCAGCCAGCTTTGTGCCTTCGATCAGGCGGGCCGACAGGGCCTCGGGGCTTTCCTTGCCCAGCAGGGTGCGGACATAGGGACTGTCGACGGTCAGCCACTCACGGGTCTTGGACAGCCACCATTCCAGACGGATCTGCTCAAGGTCGGCATACGTGGGACGCTCGGCGAAGAGGGCCGACTGGACGCCCGGCAGGCGGCTGTCGGCGAACTCGCCCAGACGCTGGTCCGACGGCTTGGCGCGCTCCCGGGCGCCGCGCACGATGGCCCGCGCCCACTGGAACAGGGACGAACCGCCCGCCACCGAGGTCGTGCCCATGCCGGTGCCGCCTTCCAGCAGGGCCATCGGCGCATAGAGTTCGCGCGCGATCGGCTGCACCTCGGCCAGCGCGGCCCAGGGATCGCCGACCTGACCCGACAGGGCCTCGTTCTCGGCCACGCGACGGCGGAAGACGGTCTCTTGCCCGGCCAGCTGGTCCATGAAGGCCGGGTCGATCAGGGCGGCCATGCGACCACGGCCGCGCTTGTAGGTGTTCTCGACGCCGACGATGGGGTCCATGGCGATGAAGGCCTGTTCCTCGCCTTCTTCGGAGTAGCGGATCAGACGGCCGCGCAGCTCGGAGGCGATCAGCTGGTCCATCGGCAGGACGACGTCGCGGATGGTCATCAGCTGGGCCTGGGTCAGCAGGCGCTGGGTCGAGCCGGGGTTGCCGGTGACGAAGACGGGCTCGCCCTCGGTCGGCCGGTTCGGGTTCCAGGTGAAGTGGGTCGGGGTCGCGGCGGGCTTGCCGTCCTCATAGAGGCGGATGAAGGCAGCATCGATGGCGAAGCGCGGGAAGGAGAAGTTGTCCAGGTCGCCGCCGAAGGTCGCGGCGCGGTCCTCTGGCGCCCAGGCCAGACGCACGTCGGAGTATTTGCGGAACTTGTAGAGCTTGAACTGACCGCCGCGATACAGGCTGACGACCTGGCAGCGGATCCTGGGATTGGAGCCGCAGGCCTCCGTCTCGATGCGGCCGGCCTCGGCCTCGCGCGCCTGGGTGAAGGCCTGGCCGTCCAGGCCCTCGCTGGCCTTCTGGACGCGCTCGGTGACGTCGGTGATGTCGGTCAGGATTTCAGCCGAACCGCCGGGGCATTTCAGCTCTTCCTCGCGGCTCCTGGGCGTGAAGCCGGTCTCGGCGTATTGCAGCTGCGGCGTGGACAGGTTGGCGACGCAGGTGGCGACGCAGTGGTTGTTGGTCATCACCAGACCTTCGCCGGAGATGACGCCCGCCGAACAGCCGCCGAACTTGACCGACGACAGCCGCACGCGATCCAGCCAGCCTTGATCGATCGAGGTGCCCAGCGTCTGGTTGGCGCGGGCGATGGGGAAGTTGTCATAGGTCCACATGCCCTCCTCGGCCCGGGCCGAAGAGGCGACGGATGAGGCGGCGGCGAAGGCCAGGACGGCGGCCGAAGTGAAGAACATGTGACGCATGAAGTGTTCCTTGTCCTTCTCACCTTGAGGAGAAGGTAGACGCCGGAGCGCCCGGATGAGGGGGTGAGCGCGAGGTTACGAAAAAGGGGTCCCGGCGGCGAGCCTGAAATCAGACCACGCCGCCGGCACCCCTCATCCGTCATGCTTCAAATGACGCCTTCTCGGACAGGCGGAGAAGGGTCTTGATGGCGTCTATCGCGACACGCCCAGTTCGCGCAGCAGGCGCGGCTGGTTGTAGACGTTGCGGAGGGCTTCGGTGACAGCGGCGGTCGAGACCGACACCGTGCGGTTCAGTTCGCCATCGTAACCGAACGAGCCACCCAGCGAATGGATATTGCCGTCGAAGGCAGCGCCGATCACTTCACCGCGGGCGTTGATCACCGGCGAGCCGGAGTTGCCGCCGATGATGTCGTTGGTCGAGACGAAGTCATAGACGACGTCCTTGTTGATGCGGCTTTCGGCATCGACGAAGCGCTGGGCCGCGTTGAACGGCTCGGCGCCGGTGGCGCGCTCGTACAGACCGCCCATGTAGGTGAAGGACGGCACGGTCACGCCGCGATAGGTCCACCCCTTCACCGCGCCATAGGACAGACGCAGGCTGAAGGTCGCGTCGGGGTAGAGGTTATCGCCATAGACGGCGAAGCGGGCCTGGGCGACCTTCTCGGCAGCGCGAGCGGTCGGAGCGTTGACGCCGGCGTCCCACTGGGTGCGGACGGCCTGGGCGGCGTTGTCGTTGGCCAGGACGAAGGCGATCATCGGGTCGCCCGACGACGCCAGCTGTTCCGGCGTCATGGCCAGGGCTTCGGCGCGGAAGGCCGGGTCGATCAGCCTCGACCCGACCAGACGGGCGGCGATGGTTTCCGGGCTTTCGCTACCCAGCATGGCCTTCACGTCGGCGCTGTCGACGGTCAGGTATTCACGGGTCTTCAGCATCCAGTGCGACAGCTGGATTTCCTCGACGCCGACCGGAATCGGGGCCTCCGACGCCAGACGACGGCCCAGGGCAGCGATATCGCTGTCAGCGTAGCCGGCGCGGCGCTCGGCGGCGGGCTTGGCGCGTTCCTTGGAAGCGCGCACGATGGCGCGGGCGTAGGAATAGAGGGTCGAGCCGCCACCGGCGTTCGCCTCGAGCTGACGGTAGGGCAGGTAGAGGTCGCGGGCCGTAACCTGCACCTTTTCCAGATCGCCCCACGGATCGCCGATGCGCTCGGCCAGGGCCGGATCAGCGGCGACGCGTTGACGCAGCTCCGCCTCTTCAGCCCGCTTCCTGCCCATAAAGGCCGGGTCGGTCAGGGCGCCCTGCTGGCCGTAATAGACCTTGAAGCTGTTCTCGAGGCCGAAGATGGGGTCCAGCGCGACGCGCTTCTCTTCGTCGCCCTGCGTCGAGTACTCGACCAGACGGCCGCGCAACTCCGACCCCTGGATCAGGGTGACCGGGATTTGCTGGTCACGCAGGCGCTCCAGCTGGCTCATCGTCAACAGGCGCGAGGTCGAGCCGGGGTTGCCGGCGACGAAGGTCAGGTCGCCTTCCCGGGGCGCGTTCGGGTTCCACTTGAGGTGGTTCGGCGTGGCGACCGGCTTGCCATCCTCATAGGCGCGCAGGAAGGCGGCATCGAGGGCGTAGCGGGGGAAGTTGAAATTGTCGGGGTCGCCGCCGAAGAAGGCCGCCTGGAACTCCGGCGCGAAGGCCAGACGGACGTCCTCATACTTGCGGAACTTGTAGAGGGCGTACTTGCCGCCGCGATAGAAGCTGATGACCTGGCAGGTCAGTTTGCGGTCATCGCCGCAAGCTTCCTTCTGGATCTTGTCGATCTCGGCCGAGCGGGCGGCGACGAAGGCTGCGCCTTCAAGCCCCGCGCCGGCGCCGAGCACGCGCTCGGTGACGTCGGTGATGTCGGTCAGAACCTCGGCGGTCTGGCCCGGGCAGGTCTTCTCTTCCTCACGCGTGGCCGGCATCCAGCCGTTCTTGACGTAGTCGTTCTGGGCCGTGGACAGGTCCTGGACGCAAGAAATGACGCAGTGGTGGTTGGTCAGGATCAGCCCTTCGCCCGAGACGAAAGAGGCCGAGCAGCCCTGCAGGCGCACAGCGGCGTTACGGACGCGGTCCAGCCAGGCCTGATCGATGCGGGCGCCGTACTTGTCGTTCACCGTCTGGATGGGGAAGTTGTCGAAGGTCCACATGCCCTCGTCAGCGCGCGCCGGCGTGGCGGCGGCGCCAGCGACGGCGGCGGCTACGCCCAGGGCCGCCAGCGAGGCGGTGAAGGAAAAGGTGCGACGAAGCGACATGGGGCTCTCCCGGCGCGCGAGGCCCGGCGCCTCGCGTCTGTTATTGTGTAACTAGCGCCGTCCGTGGACGGGTCTCAAGCCCCATAGTCCCGCCGGGCCTCCGGGGGAAGCCGCAGCCTTACCCCGATTTAACTTGGCCCCGGCCCGGCGCGCCGTCAGATAACACTGCAAGTCAGGGGTTTGAGACACGACATGTCGCTCGCGCTATCCACGCTGCTCTTCGAGTGGCGACGCTATATGGCCGCCGTCATGGCGCTGGCCCTGTCCGGTCTGCTGGTGCTGGCCATGACCGGGGTCTTCATCGGCATCGGCAAGGGCTTCACCGCCCAGATCGAACGCTCGGGCGCTGACGTCATCATCATGCAGCCGGGCGCCAAGAGCCTGATCAGCGGCCCGTCGGGCGTGCCGCGAAGGTTCATCCCCCAGGCCTATAACCATCCCGCCGTGGTCGAGGTTCAGCCTCTCGACGGCGCCGGCGGCAGCTTCCAGTCGGTCAAGAACGTGGACCCGACCCTGAGCCAGGCTGACCGCGCCAGGATGGGCGCACCCAAGATGAACTGGGTGCAGTCGATGGTCATCGACACCATCCCCGACTCCGTCACCATCCCGACCGACTATTCGCCGGAGCTGGTGGACGCACTGCGTCAGCCCTACACAGTCGCGGTCGACGAGACCGCGCTGCCCAAGCTGGGCGTCAAGCTGGGCGACAAGGCCCTGTACAATGGTCAGACCGTGACGGTGGTCGGGGTCCTGCGCGGCTATCCCAACATGATGCAGCCGACCGTAGTCATGTCGCGCGACACCCTTCGCATGGTCGGCCAGGCCGACACCGGGCCGCGCGTCGGGCCGCTGATGATCAAGCTGCGTGATCCTGCCCAGGCGGCGGCGGTGGCCGCCGAACTGAACAGGATGGGCAATGGCCAGTGGAAGGCCTGGACCCGTCAGGAACTGGCCGACGCCAACGCCGGCGCCATGTTCGAGGAAGGCATCCTGGTCATCATCATCGGCGGCTGCGTGGTGCTGGGCA
>Ga0247827_10000484_pt1 | contig 18044 bp, 19 predicted proteins | sample 12C_Control_Day2_FD_194414 | JGI IMG/M metagenome (GOLD analysis project Ga0247827, IMG submission 194414) | Soil microbial communities from agricultural site in Penn Yan, New York, United States - 12C_Control_Day2 | ecosystem: Environmental > Terrestrial > Soil > Agricultural land | place... | reverse complement strand
CTGTGGCGCGGCCCTCCCCCGCCCCGCTCCCGCTCCGGCCATGCGCCACCGGGAGCCGGCACCGTCACAGAAAGTACGACATGCCCGGACGAATCACTCCCCGACGCCCCGGACCGCACCGCCGATCCGGCCGGCCTCGTGCCGCCGCACTCGGCACCGCACTCGCCCTCGTGCTCGTCCCCGCGCTCAGTGCGTGCGGCGGTGACGCGGCCTCCGCGAACGGTGCCGCGACCCTGAAGTGGACCTCGACCTACTTCCCCGCCCACTGGGACCCGGTGGTCTCGGGAAGCGGCGCGCAGTTCCGCGAACTCGCCCTTGTATACGCCTCGTTGACACGCACCGACGCCACCGGCAAGGCGGTCCCGGACCTGGCGGAGAGCTGGGAGTACAACGACAGGGGTGACCGGATCACCTTCCGTCTGCGCCCCGGGCTGAAGTTCAGCGACGGGGAACCCGTGAACGCGGCCGCCGTCAAGGCCGCCGTCGAGCGGGCCCAGAAGCAGAAAAACTCCGCCCTCTTCGGGGACCTGACCTCGATCGAGTCGGTGGAGGCCAAGGGCCTGGACGCCGTCGTGCACCTCAACCAGGTCGACTACCAGATACCGCAGTTGCTCGGTCAGCGGGTCCTGCAGATCGCCAGCCCGAAGGCGGCCGCGGCGCCCGGGAAGCTGGACCAGAACCCGGTCGGCGCCGGACCGTTCGTCGTGACGCAGCTCGTCCCCGGGACCAAGGCGGTGCTCAGGAAGAACCCCGACTACTGGGACGCGGAGAACATCCACATCGACAACGTCGAGCTGACCTCGGCCCCGGACGCCTCCACGGTCGTCTCCGGGCTGCGGACCGGTGTGTACAACTTCGCCGACATAGAGCCGAGTCAGGCGGACGCCGCCGAGAAGGCCGGCCTCGACGTCTTCGTCCAGCCCGGGTTCAACGCCTCCAACATCAGCCTGAACGTCAACAAGGCGCCGTTCGACGACGACAGGGTCGTCGACGCCGTTCGGTACGCGGTGAACCGTCAGGAGTTCGTCGACAAACTGACGTTCGGACACGGCGAGGCGACCAACCAGCCGTTCCCGCGGGGGTACGTGGCGTACGACCCGAAGTCCGAGGACGCCTACCCCTACGACCCGGAGAAGGCGAGGAAGCTGCTCGCCGAGGCGGGACACAAGGCCGGTGACATCAAGCTCGACCTGGTCGTCCCGGCGGAGGACCCGCAGGCGGAGATCGTCCAGTCGCAGCTGGCCGCGGTGGGCATCACGGTCGACATCAAGATCGACAAGAACTGGGCCACGCCCTTCTTCGCCAAGGACCTCACGTTCTCGCTGTACGGCACCACCGGGCGGGACTCGGCGGTCCAGACCCTCACCGCCCACTTCGGCCCCGACGGGCCGCTCAACCTCAGCTCCCCGTACCGGCCGGACGGCTTCGAGGCCGCGGTCGCCGAGGTGCGGAGGACGCCGCTGGACGCGCCCGCGTACCCGGAGGTGCTCCGGTCGGCGACGCGGGCCGGCCTGGAGAGCAGGGCGCTGGTCTTCACGTACTCCTCGCCCAACCTCATCGCCAAGAGCAAGTCGATCTCGGACCTGCCGAAGAATCCCGCCCACATCGACTGGACAGGCGTGACCATCGACGGCAAGGGGGCGACCCCGTGACGGCCGCCGGGGTGACGGCGGGGCCCGACCTGCGCGGAGGGCCCGCCATGAGACGAGCGCGGCACACGCTGGGCCGCTTGCTGGTCACCCTCGCCCGGTCGGTCGCGATCTTCGTGCCCGTGTTCCTGGTCGCGACGTTCGTGACGTTCGCGCTGCGGTCGCTGAGCGGCCTCAGCCCGGCGCGGATCCAGCTGGGCGAGGAGGCGACCCCCGAGGCCGTCGCCCGGGTCGAGGCGCAGTGGGGCCTGGACAGGCCCTTCCTGGTCCAGTACGGGGACTGGATCGGCGGCGTCCTGCACGGGCAGCTCGGCTCGAGTTGGACCAACGGCGCGGACATCTCCACGCTCATCGGCCTCGGACTGGGCGTCAGTCTCTCCGTCGCGACGTTCGCACTGGTCATCGGCGTGGTCGTGGGATTCGCCCTCGGCACGCTGGCGGCCCTGCGCCGCACCACGTGGGTCGACCGCGCGATCACCGGGTTCGTCACGGTGGTCTCGGTGATGCCCGCCTTCGTCGTCGGCATCGTGCTGGTGGCCGTCCTCGCCGTACAGCTGGACCTGTTCCCCTCCGCCGGGTACGTCCCGGCGGAGCAGGGGCTCGGGCCCTGGCTGGCGCACATCACGCTTCCGGCGCTGGCGCTGAGCTTCGACGTCATCGCCGACGTCGCCCGTCAGCTCCGCTCGAGTCTCGTCGCCGCGTACGGGGAGAACTACGTGACGGGCGCGGTGACACGGGGACTCGGCCCGCGGCGGATCTTCCTCGTGCATGTGCTGCGCAACGGCCTGGGGCCGACGCTCGCCACCCTGGGCCTGAAGTTCCCGGCGCTGGTGGGCGCCTCCGTGGTCACCGAGTGGATCTTCGGTCTGCAGGGCTTCGGCCGGTTCGCCAACGACTCCGCCCAGGCCGGTGACGTACCGGCCGTGCAGGGGGTGCTGGTGGTGTCGATCGCCCTGGTCGTCGCCTTCAACCTGATGGTCAACCTGGTGCTGGCGCGCGTCACGCCGGCCGCGCAGAGGGGGGTGTGACCCATGGTGCGCCGTGTCCTGTCCCTCACCTCCGGCCGCGTCGCGGTCACGATCCTGACGGCGGTGGCGCTGCTCGCGGTGCTCGGTCCGCTGCTCGCCCCGCAGGACCCGCTGGCCACCAGCGACAACGCGCTCGCCGGCGTGTCCGGGAGCCACTGGCTGGGCACCGACTACCTCGGCCGTGACGTGCTGAGCCGGCTGCTCGACGGCTCCCGGGTCAGTGTGCTGGGCGCCCTGGAGGTCGCGCTCACGGCACTGGTCGTCGGCGCGGTTCCCGGGATCCTGTCCGTCTACCTCGGCCGGGTCTTCGAGTGGATCACCCTCCGGCTGGCGGACACCCTGGTGGCCCTGCCGTTCCTGCTGTTCGCCGTCGCGGTGATCGCCCTGCTCGGCAACGGGCTCACCCAGGCGATGCTGGTGACGGGGGTGCTGGTGTCGCCCCTGTTCTACCGGGTGTCCCGGGCCGCCACGCTGGCGGTGGCCCGCTCCCCGTACGTCGAGGCCGCGCTGATCTCCGGCGCCTCCGTCGGGTGGGTGGTGCGCCGCCATGTGTGGGTCAAGGTGCTCCCGCCGACGGCGGTGGCGTTCGCGCAGACCATTGGCGTCGGTTTCGTCATCGTCTCCAGCCTGACGTTCCTGGGCATCGGCGTGCAGCCGCCCGAGCCGACCTGGGGCGGTCTCCTCGCCTCGGACCTCGGCTATCTCAGCCACCGGCCGTGGGCCCCGCTGGTCCCCGCACTGCTGATCATGGTCACCGTCTGGGCCGGCAACCTGCTCGCGGACGCGATCCGCGACGTGTCCGGCGAGGCGGGGCGCGCCCTCCTCAGGGGCCGGGGAGCCCGCACCGGCCGAACCGACCCCGCCCCCGCAGGAGGTGCGTGATGACCACGGTTTCCGAGAAACTCCTCACCCGTTCGGAGGAGCACGGCCCGCCCGGCTCCCCGGACCCGCGCGACCGGACCCTGCCCCTGCTCTCCCTGCGCGACGTCCGCATCGGTGACACCGGCGACGGCCGGGAGATCGTGCACGGTGTGAGTTTCGACCTCACCCCCGGCAAGGCGGTGGGCATCGTGGGCGAGTCCGGCAGCGGAAAGACCCTCACCTGCCGGGCCGCCCTTGGCATCCTGCCGGCCCGCTTCGAGGTCACCGGCGGTACGGTCGAGATCGACGGCACCGACATCGCCTCCCTCACGCCCGCGCGGTGGACCGCGCTGCGCGGGTCGACGATCGGCGCGGTGTTCCAGGACCCGGCGTCCTACCTCAACCCCTCGCTCCGGATCGGCAGACAGATCGCCGAGGTCCTCCGGGTCAAGAAGGGCCTCGGGCGGCGCGAGGCACGCGGGCGGGTCCTCGACCTGCTCCGCGCGGTGCATCTGCGGGAGCCCGAACTGGTCCACGACCAGTACCCCTTCGAGCTGTCCGGCGGCATGCTCCAGCGCGTGCTGATCGCGGCCGCGATCGCCGCGGACCCGCGGATCCTGATCGCCGACGAGGCCACCACCGCACTGGACGTCACCGTGCAGGCGGAGATCCTCGACCTCCTGGCCGACCTGCGCGAGCAGGCCGGGCTCGCCCTGGTCGTGGTCTCCCACGACCTGGCCGTGGTCGCCCAGTTGTGCGACGAGGTCCTGGTGATGCGGCAGGGCGAGGTGGTCGAGCAGGGCCCGGCCCGCAGGGTGCTCGACGACCCGCGGCACGACTACACCCGGCTGCTGATCCGCGAGCACGAGCAGTACGGACTGGAGAAGTTCCTGACACCGGAGGAGGAGGCATGACCCGCACACGGCCGGACGCCGGCACCCGCCCGGTCCTGGAGGTCAACGGACTGGAGGTCCACTACGGCGCGCGCCGCCGGCGCCGACGGGCCCTGTACGGCGTCTCGTTGAGCGTCGCGCCGGGCGAGACGGTCGGACTCATCGGCGAGACGGGATCGGGCAAGTCCACCCTCGCCCGCACCGTGCTCGGGCTGGTGCGCCCCACCGCCGGATCGGTCGTCGTCGACGGTGAGGACGTCGGCGCGTACGGCCCCCGCCAGTGGCGCGACCTGCGCCGCCGGGGAGTGGTGCAGTACGTCTTCCAGGACCCGCTGCGCAGCCTCGACCCGGACCTCACCGTCGGGGCGTCGCTGACCGAACCGCTGCTGGTGCGGGGCGTGGCACGTGACGAGGCGCTCGCGCGGGTGCGTGCGTTCCTGCCGCGCGTGCGGCTGCCCGAGGAACTGCTCGGCCGGCTGCCGGGGGAGCTCTCCGGCGGGCAGCGCCAGCGGATCGCGGTGGCCCGCGCCCTGGTCACCGAGCCCCGGCTGGTCATTCTCGACGAGCCGGTCAGCGCCCTCGACTCCGCGAACCGGGTCCAGGTCCTGGAGATCCTCAAGGAGCTGCGCGACACCGGGGTGGCCCTCGTCTTCATCTCCCACGACCTCGGTTCCGTCGCGGGGATCGCCGACCGCGTCGCCGTGCTGTACCGGGGCGAGCTGGTCGAGACCGGGGCCGCCCGCGATGTCGTCAGCCGGCCCGAACACCCCTACACACGACTGCTGGTCGGCTCCGCGCCCACCCTGCGCGGCGCCTCCGCCGGCCGTGCCGAGCGCGAGGCCCTGCGCGCCCTGCTGCACGCCTGAACCCCGTCGCCGCACACACCCACGCCTCACCACAGACAGGAAGAACCATGCCCCGCAGGATCCATCTCGCCCTCCACCCCTACGGCGTCGGCGGCCCCGGCCAGCACGGCCTGTGGAAGGACCCGCGCGTCGCGAAGAACGCCAGCATCGACGTGGACTACTACATCCGGCAGGCGCAAGCCGCCGAACACGCTCTGTTCGACGCGCTGTTCATCGTCGACAGCCAGTTCATCAACGCCACCTACCCGTCGCACTACCTCAACCGTCTCGAGCCGCTGACCCTGTTGTCGGCCGTCGCCACCCACACCCGGCACATCGGCCTGGTGGGCACGGCCAGTTCGACGTACAACTCGCCCTTCAACCTCGCCCGCCGCTTCGCCTCGCTGGACCACATCAGCGGCGGCCGGGCCGGCTGGAACGTCGTGACCAGCTTCGACACCGGCACCTCGCGCAACTTCGGGCTGGACGAGCACCTCGACTACACCACCCGGTACGGCCGGGCCCTGGAGTTCGTCGAGGTGGCCCGCGGGCTGTGGGACTCCTACGAGGACGACGCCTTCCCGGCGGACGTGGCCCGCAACGTCTTCCTCGACCCCTCCAGGCTGCACGGACTCGACCACGAGGGGGAGCACTTCAAGGTCGCCGGGCCGCTGAACATCTCGCGCTCCGCGCAGGGCCAGCCGGTCGTCTTCCAGGCCGGGGTGTCCGAGGAGGGACGCGATCTCGCCGCGCGCGTCGCCGAAGGCGTCTACGCGCCCGGCGGCTCGCTGGAGCAGGCCCGCGAGTACTACGCCGACGTCAAGAAGCGGACCGCCGCGTACGGCCGGGACCCCGACCACATCAAGATCTTCATCCACGGGGGCCCCGTCGTCGCCGCCACCGACGAGGCGGCCCGGCGCCGGGAGCGGGAGATCTTCGAGGAGGACAACGACTTCGACCGTCATCTGGCGCTGCTGGGGCGTTCGTTCGGCGCCTACGACTTCAGCGCCCACGACCTGGACGGCCCGTTCCCGGACGTCGCCCATCTCGCCGAGAAGGGGGGACGCACGGGCGCCGCCGGGATCATCGAACGGGCCAGGGCGGAGAACCTGACGTTGCGCCAGGTGGCGCAGTCGGTCGCCGAGTTCCGCCGCTCGCCGTTCGTGGGGGCGCCGGAGACCGTGGCCGACACCATCGAGCGGTGGTTCGACGCCGGCGCCTTCGACGGCATCAACCTCGCCTTCCGCACCCAGGACGAACTCGACCTCTTCGTGGACGGCGTGGTGCCGATCCTGCAGAAGCGTGACCTGTTCCGCACCGCGTACGAGGCCGACACCCTGCGCGGCAACCTCGGCCTGCCGGTGCCGGTCAACCGCCACACGCTCGCGCGCGGCTGAGGAGCCCCCATGACCCGTGAGACACCCCCCTCCGCACCCGGCGTCCGGCCCTCCGGACGTCACGGCCGCGGACATGCCCAGGAGTCCGAGATGACCGAGTACACCGACCACCACGGCCCCGAGGGCCTGCGCACCCGCGGAACGGTCGTGGTGGTGCCCGGCCGGGGCGAGACCCGCGCGACCTACAGGCGGTTCGCCGGGCGGCTCGCCGCCGACGCGTACCGGGTCCGTGTGGTCGACGCCCCGGTCTTCGACGGAACCGAGGACACCGGCGCGGCGCTCGGCCGTTTCGGGGCCGCGCTGGCCGAGGCGGTCGACGGCACGGCGGCCGACGGCGGTGTCGCCGCACCCGTGGTGCTGGTCGGCGCCGACGCGGGCGCCGCCGCCCTGGCCGCGCTCCTCGGCCGCGACGAGGCAGGCCCGCGGGCGGACGCCGTCGTCCTGGCCGGCCTCCCGGGCTCCGCGTCCCCCGCGGTCGGCTCGTGGGACGAGGAACTCGACGTCCGCACCGCGTGCCCCGCGCACAGGGGGACGCTGAGCGGCGACTCCCGGGTCCGGCGGGGCTCGCTCGACGAAGCGGTCCCCGACGCCCTGCTCGCCGCCGCCTACGAGGCGGAGCTGCCCGTCCCGGCGCTGTTCCTCGTCGGCGACGCGGACCGGCTGGCGGACCGCGACGCCCTCACCCGCACGGCCGAGTCCCAGTCCCGGGCCCGCCTCTCGGTGGTCCGGGGCGCCCACCACGACGTCCTCAACGACGCCAACCACCGCTCGGTGGCCGCCGAGACCGTCGCCTTCCTGGAGACCCTGCGCAACGAGCTGGTGCCGGTGGTCTCGGTGGAGTCCAGCACCTGGTGAACACCGGGGCCGCCGGCGGTGCACCGCCCCGGCCCCGCCTTCCCGTCCGAACCCCGATCACGAAAGGTCCGCCCATGGCCTCCATCCTGTCCGTCTCCGGAAGCCCCTCCCCCGGCTCGCGCACCGCGCGGCTGCTGCGCCATCTCGACGACCGGCTGCGGCTGCACGGGCACGACGTCACGCCGCTCGACGTCCGCACCCTCCCGGCCGAGGCGCTCCTGGGAGCCGACTTCCGGCATCCGGCGATCACCGCCGCCACGGCCCTGTTCGCGCAGGCGGACGGCGTGGTGATCGGCACCCCCGTGTACAAGGCGGCCTACTCGGGCCTGCTGAAGTCCCTGCTGGACCTGCTCCCGCAGTACGCCCTGACGGGCAAGACGGTGTTCCCGCTGGCCACCGGCGGCAGCACGGCCCATGTGCTGGCCATCGACTACGCGCTGCGTCCGGTGCTCAACTCCATGGGCGCACTGCACATCGTCCCCGGCTGGTTCACCCTCGACCGCGACATCACCGTCGACGACGACGGGGCGACCGTCGTCGCGCCCGGCGCGGCCGAGGCCCTGGCGCAGGTCACGGACCAGTTCTCGGCGGCGCTGGGCGGCGTCACGGCGAAGCTCGCGCCCACCGGCTGACCGGCGGCGGCCGGTCGTGGGTGATCAGGCCTCCGGCCGCCGTCGTGATCGCGCCGTGGTCAGTCGTCCCGCAGGGCGGGGAAGACGGTGTGCACCAGGTGGAGCACGGTGCGGGTCAGCATCACGTGCATGTCGGCCCGGCCGAGCGTGCCCCGCACCAGCCACTCGCGGGAGGCCGCCTTCAGCATGCCGCTGTGAGCGCGGATCATCGCCCGGAGCTTCTCCCGGCCTTCGGTGACGCCGGTCATCATGGCGGCCTCGAGGATCCGGTCGGTGGCGATCTCGTCGGCCTCGAGCATGATCCGGTCGATCTCCGGGTCGTTTCCGAGGGCTTCGAGGCCGATCGCGGACAGCCACATGTCCTGGTTGCGTTCCACCACGTCGAGCCACCGGTCGACGCAGATCGACACCCGTTCCTCGGCGGTGGTCGGAGGGAGGCGTGTGGAGACGGCGGCCGGCACGACCATCATCTGCCGGACCACCCGACGATGAAACGGCCGCAGTACCGCCGGAACTCGCGTCGTACGACCTGCTCGACCAGTTCGTCCTTGGTGGCGAAGCGGCGGTGGACGGTGATCCGGGAGACGCCTGCGAGCCGGGCGGCGTCCGTCATGGTCGAGCGCTTGACTCCCAGGCGGCGGAACTGCTCGTACGCGGCGTCGAGCAGGCGCGCCGACATCTCGTCGCCCCGGTCCGCGCCCTCGACCACATCGGCGAACGCGCTCTCCAGGACCGACGGGGCACCGTACGGCCCCGTGAGTGCCGACAGGAAAGGTTCCATGATCGCCTCCCCGATTCGGTGAAGCCTCTGGCGTTCACGGCGCGTATGTGCTCCCCTGATGAAACAACGAAGCACGATGTGTTTCATTGTACCTACCGCCTTGGCGGTACCGGAGAACTCGAGGAGGAGTTCGCTGCGATGGACGGACTGAGCAGACGCACGCTGTTGTCGGCGAGCGGGGCCCTCGGCGCCTTCGGGGCGCTCAGCCTGGTGTCACCGGCCCGTGCCCGGACCCTCTGGAACGCGACTTCATGGAGGAGGCACGCCGGCTGCCGTCCTGGGCGGACCGGGACAAGCTGGAGAGGGCGGCCGCCTTCAACGAGTCGAGGGGCCTCTACCTCAACCTGCTCAACGGTGTGGGGGGCGGCATGCTGAGCACCGCCATCCCCCGGGAGGCACGTGCCGTCTACTACTCCAAGGGCGGCGCCGACATGGAGGACCGGGTCGCCAAGACGAGCCTGCTGGGGTTCGCCGTCGGTGACCTCGACGCGTTCCGCCCCGGCGGCGACGTCGTCGTGCAGGCCGTGAAGACCCGGCTGGTGCACGCGGCCGTGCGGCACCTGCTGCCGCGGTCCCCCGGCTGGTCCCGCACCAGCGGCGGCCAGACGATCCCCATCAGCCAGCAGGACATGCTGGTCACCTGGCACAGTCTGCCCACCTACGCCATGCGGAAGATGCTCGAGTGGAAGGTGCCGATGCCCTCCGCCGACGCGGCGGCCTATCTGCATCTGTGGCAGGTCACCGCGCATCTGCTCGGCATCCGGGACGAGTACATCCCCGCCACCTGGGACGCGGCCGACGCCCAGTCCCGGCAGGTCCTCGATCCCGTCCTGGCACCCACCCGCGAGGGTGTCGAGCTGACCGACATCCTGCTGCGCCAACTCGCCGAACAGACCAGCCCGGGCGGCGTCGACCGTCCCCTCGTCAACGCGCTCGCCCGCTATCTGGTCGGCGACCAGGTGGCCGACTGGGACGGGATCCCGCGGGAGCCGTTCTGGGAGAAGGCGATCGCGACCGCCTGGCCGAAGCTGGTCGCCTTCCGCGAGAAGCTGCTTCCGCTGCCCCTGGTGCCGCCCCTGGCCTGGACGATCGAGGAGGCGGCCCGTCAGTACATCCTGTTCTACCTCACCAAGGGACAGGGGACCCGCATCGAGATCCCCGAAACCAACCGGCCCGCCTGAGGCGGCGCGGGCACCCGCACGGGCGCCCGCCGGCCCCGGTGGAACTCAAGGAGGACTTCTCACTCATGGACGACCTGAGCAGGCGCAGGATGCTGATCGCGGGAGGGGCGCTCGGAGCGCTCGGGACGCTGGGAGCGGCGTCGCCGGCCCGGGCGAGGTCCCTGTGGACGTGGGCGCCGAGCGGCTCGGTGGCGGGCAAGGGAGCGGGCGTCGACCCCGACTGGGTCTGGGATGAGGAGGCCGATCCCGTACTCGCCGCCGTGATCGAGCGCGGCGACGTCGCCAAGGCCAACGCCGCGCTCCGCACCTGGACCCGCAACGACCAGCCCTTACCGGCCGGACTCCCCGCGGATCTGCGCGACTTCATGGAGGAGGCACGCCGGCTGCCGTCCTGGGCGGACCGGGACAAGCTCGCGGCCGCGGCCAGGTTCACCACCAAGAAGGGCATCTACACCGGCGCCCTGTACGGCCTGGGCAGTGGCCTGATGAGCACCGCCATCCCGCGGGAGGCGCGCGCCGTCTACTACTCCAAGGGCGGCGCGGACATGAAGGACCGCATCGCCAAGACGGCCCAACTCGGTTACGACGTCGGGGACCTGGACGCCTACCAGCCGCAGGGCGGGATGATCGTCACCGCGGTGAAGACCCGCCTGGTGCACGCGGCCGTGCGGCACCTGCTGCCGCAGTCCCCCGGCTGGTCCCGCACCAGCGGCGGCCAGACGATCCCCATCAGCCAGGCCGACATCATGGTGACCTGGCACAGCCTGGCCACGTTTGTCATGCGCAAGCTAAAGGACTGGCGGGTTCCGGTCACGACGGCCGAGTCGGACGGCTATCTGCACGTGTGGCAGGTCACCGCGCACATGCTCGGCGTCCTGGACGAGTACATCCCCGCCACCTGGGACGCGGCCAACGCCCAGTCCCGGCAGGTACTGGACCCGATCCTGGCGTCCACACCCGAGGGCAACGAGCTGACCGACGTGCTCCTCGACATCGTCGCGGACCTCGACGCCGGCCTCACCCGGCCGCTGATCAACGGCTTCGCCCGGTACACGCTCGGCGACCGGACCGGCGACCTCATCGGGCTGGACAGGGAGCCGTTCTGGCAGCCGCTGATCAGCGCCGCCTGGCCGCTGCTGGTGGCCTTCCGCGAAGGGCTCATCCCGCTGCCGCTGATCCCCCAGGCCGCCTGGACGGTGGAGGAGGCCCTCCGCAAGTTCGTCCTGCTCTTCCTCTCCGAGGGCAGGGGGATCCACCTCGAGATCCCGGACGCCAACCGCCCCTCCTGAGCCATGCCCCACGCCACCGGAGCGGGGAGCGCGTCCTCACCGACGCGCTTCCCGCCGCCGGTGCCGCGCCAGTCCCCTCCGAGCTCACCGCGGCCGGCAAGTGCCAACCGGCGCCGGCGGGTGAGTTCTCCGACCCTGGACCCCGGGTGAGACGATGACGACTTCACGCAGCGACGGAACGACACGCCCGCCGGCGGCACGGGCGGGAGGCCGGCGGTGACCGACGCCGACCGCACGTCGCGGCAGGGCGCCGTCGCCCGGCCCTTCGCCAGACGCCGGTTCCTCGGTTACGTGCTGGCCGCTCCCACCCTGACGACGGCGGCCCAGCTCGTCCCCGCGTCCGGTGCGCGGGCCGCGGAGATCCTCTCGCCGGAGATCACCGAACTGGTCGACCTCAACGACGTGATGACGGCGGCGGCCCTGCCGACGTCCGGCCTGATCACGGTCTTGGTGAACACCGACGGCACCGTGTCCTTCGCGCTCCCGCGGACCGAGGTGGGACAGGGCATCACCACGTCGACGGCCATGCTGATCGCGGAGGAGCTCGGCATCCCCCTGAAGCGGGTGCACATCACCCTGGCCGACGCGCGGCCCGAGCTGCTGTTCAATCAGCTCACCGGCGGATCGAACACCACGTTCTCCACCTACACCCCGATCCGCGTCGCCGCCGCCCTCGCCCGGACCCGGCTGCTCCGCGCGGCGGCGGCCGCATGGGACACCCCCGTCGCCGAACTGGCCATGGAGGCAGGGGTCGTGACCGGCCCCGGCGGCCGGAGCGCCGACATAGGGGCGCTGTCCCGGAGGGCCGCGGGCGCACGGACCGAGCAGGTGTCCGTCTCCCTCAAGCCTCGCGACATGTTCACCGTCATCGGCAGACCGCACGGCCGTGTGGACGCCCGCGCGGCGGTCACCGGACGCAAGAAGTTCACGCTGGACCTCGACGTGCCGGACGCCATGCCGACCATGGTGTGCCGGCCGCCGACCATCAACGGCAAGGTCCAGTCGGTGTCCAACCTGGCCGAGGTCCGTGCCATGCCCGGCGTCACCGACGTGGTCGTGATCACGACGGGAGTGGCGGTGCGGGCCGCCACCTTCGGGCGGTGCATCGACGCGGTACGCGCCCTGCGGGTGTCCTGGAAGCCCGGGACCGCCGAGGGAAAGTCGGACGCGTCCGTGCTCAGGGAGCTGCGGGCGGCCGAACTGCCCATGGGACTGCCGCCGCTGACCCCGAGCGTGGAGGAGAGGTTCACCTTCCACTTCCGCAGCAACAGCGCGCTGGAGCCCAACTGCGCGATAGCGGACGTGCGCGCCGACCGCGCCGAGGTCTGGTCGAGCCTGAAGGCCCCGATCGTCGCGAAGGAGGCGATCGCCGCCCGGCTCGGCCTGCCGCTCGCCGCGGTGACCGTGCATGTCACCGAGGGCGGCGGCTCCTTCGGGCGCAAGCTCTTCTTCGACGCCGCGCTGGAGGCCGTCGAGGTGTCCCAGCGGATCCGCAAACCGGTGAAGCTGATGTGGCACCGGGCGGACGACGCCCGGCAGGGCCGCACCCACCCCATGGCCACCTCCCGCGTGCGCATCGACTACCTGGGCGACACCGTCCTCGGCTACCGGCAGCGGCACACCAGTGTGTCCACCGACCTCGGCCACGGCCTCGGGGAGATCTTCACCGCGCTGGCCGCGCGGCTGCCCGTGGGCGACATCGGATTCTCGGAGACCTTCTTCCAGCTCTCGCAGTCGATGCCCTACGACTTCGGCGCCAACAGCCGGCTGCTGAGCGAGACCGACAAGGGCTTCAACACCGGCAGCATGCGCAACGTCTACTCCCCCGACGTCACCTGCGCCCGTGAGCTCCTCGTCGACCGGCTCGCCGCCATCCGGGGCAAGGACCCCTACCGGTTCCGGCGCGGCTTCCTGCGGGACGACCGTTCACGCGCCGTGCTGGACACGGTCGCCGAGGCCGGGAACTGGGGCAGGAGCATGCCTGTCGGCACCGCGCAGGGCATCGCCCTTCACACCGAGTACCACTCCGTCAGCGCGGTCCTGGTGGAGATCGACTGCCGCCCCGAGACGGTCGGCCGGCCCGTCCGCGACGGCGTCGCCGGCCCCCGCGTCACCAAGGCGGTCATCGCCGTGGACGTCGGACTCGCCGTCAACCCGCTGGGCGTGGAGGCGCAGATGACGGGCTGCCTCATGGACGGCATCGCCCTGGCCCTGACGTCCAGCCTGCACCTGCGCGACGGCCACTTCCTCGAGGCCAGCTGGGACAACTACTTCTACACCCGGCAGTGGAACACACCACCCGAGCTGGAGGTCATCGTCATGCCGGCCACCACCGGCAGACCCGGCGGCGCCGGGGAACTCGGCGTCGCCGCGTCGATGGCCGCGGTCGCCTGCGCCTACGGCCGTGCCACCGGCTCGCTCCCCACGGTCTTCCCCATCAACCACGGCACCCTGTCCTTCGACCCGAAGCCCACCGTCCCGCCCGTTCCCGCGTCCCCCACCGACGGCCTGGACCACGTCCGCTGAAACCGGCTCCGACTGCAGGGAGTTCTCGTGCCTGTGCACACCTTCCGCCTCAACGGCGAACAAGTCACCGTCGACGCCCCGGACGACGAGCGGCTTCTGTGGGTCCTCCGCGACATCCTCGGCGTCACCGGGCCGAAGTACGGCTGCGGCATCAACGTCTGCAAGGCCTGCACCAGCCACCTCAACGGCAGGGCGGCCAATCCCTGCGCCATCCCCGTGAAGGACCTGCGGCCGTCCGACGAAGTCACCACCATTGAGGGGCTCCCGGCCACCGTGGGCGCGGAGCTGCACCCGATGCAGCAGGCGTGGCTGGACCAGGACGTGGCCCAGTGCGGCTACTGCCAGCCCGGCCAGATCATGGCCGCCGTCGCCCTGGTCCGCCGGGTCGCGGAGGAAGGCCGCACGATCACCGAGGCCGACCTGGACGGCATCCGCAACATCTGCCGCTGCGGCACCTATCCCCGTATCCGCGAGGCGATCCGGGCGGGCGCCGCGCACCTGGGACCGGAACAGTGAGGTCGCCCCGTACGCGACGCGGTCGCGCCTCTCGTGCCGGCCGTCGTCGCCGCCCTGCTCCTGGTGATCGTCCTCCTGCGCGGGCGGCGCGGCCGGTCGGGATCCGCGCCGGCGTGAGCGGCGCCGCCTCCGTCAGCCGCGCCCGGCGTGCAGCACCCCGAGCAGGTGGGCCACCCCGTCCGCGACGGCGTCGCGGGCGGGGCCGAGGTACTTGCGGGGGTCGACGGTCTCCGGATGGGCGTCCAGGTGGGCGCGGGCGGCCCGGGTGAACTCCTTGTTCAGACGGGTGGAGACGTTGACCTTCGTCATGCCCGCCCCGACCGCGCGCGCGAGATCCGCGTCGGCCACCCCGGACGAGCCGTGCAGGACCAGCGGGACGCGCACCGAGGCGCGCAGGGCGGCGATGAGCGCGAAGTCCAGGACGGCGTCCCGGGTGGTCATGGCGTGGGAGCTGCCCACCGCCACCGCCAGGGCGTCGACCCCGGTGGCCGAGACGAAGTCCCGGGCCTCGTCCGGATCGGTGCGCGCCCCCGGGGCGTGCGCACCGTCCTTGCCCCCGACCTCGCCGAGTTCCGCCTCGACCCACACGCCATGGGCGTGGCAGTGGTCCGTGATCTCCCGCGTCGCCGCGAGGTTCTTGTCGTACGGGAGCCTGGAGGCGTCGAACATGACCGAGGTGAAGCCGAGTCGCACCGCCTCGTGCACCAGGTCCGCCGACTCCGCGTGATCGAGGTGGACGGCGACGGGCGTGAGCGCCGCGCGTGCGACGGTGAGGGCCGCGAGCCCGATCGGTGCGAGGGAGCCGTGGTAGCGGGCGGTGTTCTCGCTGATCTGCAGGATCACGGGCAGCCCCGCGGCCTCGGCACCGCTCACGATGGCCTCGGCGTGTTCGAGCTGCACCACGTTGAACGCCCCGACGCCCACGCCGGCGCGGGAGGCGGGGCCGACGATGTCGTCAGTGCGGGTGAGCGGCATGGATGTCCTCCACGGTGACGGCGGTACGGAAGCGGCGGTAGAGGTCGGCGTCGACGTCGCCGGCCACGGGACGGGGGACGGCGGCGGCCGACAGCGCCACGGCCTCGCGCAGCACGCCCGGCGGGCGCCGGCCGTCGGCGAGGCCCGCCGCGAGCGCGGCGACGCACGCGTCGCCCGCCCCGGTGGGGTTGCCCGCGAGCCGCTCGGGGGGAGCGGCGCGCCAGGCGCCGTCCGGGGTGACGGCGTACAGGCCGTCGGGTCCCGACGACACCACGACGGTGCCGGCCCCGAGCGCGCGCAGCCGCGCCGCGGCCCCGGCGACGTCGTCGCATCCGGTGGCGGCGGCGAGTTCGGCGGCGTTGGGCTTGACGACGTCGGGACCCGCCCCCAGCGCGTCGAGCAGCGGAGGACCGCTGGTGTCCAGCACGGTGACCGCTCCGGCCTCCCGGGCGGTGCGCACCAGGTGGGCGTACGCGTCGGACGGCAGTCCCGGCGGCAGGCTGCCGCAGAGCGTGACGACGCGGGCGTGCCGCGCCAGCGAGGCGAACCGGTCGGTGAAGGCCCGCCATTCGTCCGGGGTGACGTGGGGACCGCCCTCGTTGAACACGGTGGCGTCGCCGTCGTCGTGGGAGACCACGGTGACGGTCTGCCGTGAGTCGCCGCGGACGGGGACGAGTTCGTCGCGGATGCCGGGGACGGTGCGCAGGTCGTCGCGGATCAGGGTGCCGGTGGGCCCGCCCACGAGCCCGGTGACGACGGACCCGCGGCCGAGGGCGGAGAGGACGCGGGCCACGTTGACGCCCTTGCCGCCGGCGCGCCGGTGGGCGGTGCCGACGCGGTGCGAGGTGCGCGGGCACAGACGGTCGACACCGTAGGTGACGTCGAGGGCGGCGTTCAGGGTCACGGTGAGGATCACGGGTGCCGGGCCTCCGTCCGGCGGGGTGCGCCGTCGGCGCCCACGTCCAGCGCTGTGACGCAGCCGGGTTCGTGGGGTTCCTCAGGCATGACTGTCCTGGAGGACGACGGACCGGGTGAGGTTGCGCGGGCGGTCGGGGTCGTAACCGCGGGCCTCGGCGAGCGCCACGGCGAGGCGCTGGGCGCGGACGAGGTCGGCGAGGGGGTCCAGTCCCGCGGGCGCGGTCGTGGAGCCGGCGACCAGGGTGCCGCCCACCCGGGCGACGTCGCCGCCGAGGCCCTCCGGCAGGTCGCCGAAGGCCCAGGCCACCCGGCCCGGTCCGGTGATGCTGATGGGACCGTGCCGGTACTCCATCGCCGGGTACGCCTCGGTCCACGCCCCGGCGGCCTCCCGCATCTTCAGGGCCGCCTCCAGCGCCAGGCCGCAGGTCCAGCCGGTGCCCAGGAAGGTGAACTGCTCGGCTGCGCCCAGGGCGGAGTCGAGGGGTTCGGTGACGGCCCGTTCGGCGTCACGGATCGCCGAGTCCAGGGACCGTACGCCGGCGGGCAGGGCGCCCTCGGACTCCAGGTGGGCGCGGAGCAGCGCGAGGTTGGCGGTGGCGAAGCGGGTCTGGACGACCGACTCCTCGTCGGCGAAGTCGAGTACGGCGACGTCGTCGGCCGCCTCCATCACCGGCGTGGCGGGGTCGGCGGTGACGGCGGCGGTGGCCACGGTGCCCTTGACCCGGCCGAGCAGGCCGAGGACCTCGGTGGTGGTGCCGGAGCGGGTGATGGCGAGGATCCGGTCGTAGCGCCGGCCGAGGGGGAACTCGGAGGCGGCGTAGGCGTCGGTCTCGCCGTGACCGCCGGTCTCCCGCAGCACGGCGTACGACTGGGCCATGAACCAGGAGGTTCCGCAGCCGACGACGGCGACGCGCTCTCCGCGCCGGGGCAGGGCCGCGGCCTGGTCCGGCAGCGATTCCGCGGCCCGGCGCCACACGGCGGGCTGGGAGGCTATCTCGGCCGAGGTGCGGGAGGAACGGTTGTCGGACAAGGTGACGTACTCCTTCACAGAGGGGGGCGGAGGCGGCGGGCGGGCCGGTCTACTTCACCGAGCCGGCGGTGAGCCCGGACACCACGTGGCGTTCGATGAAGGCGAAGAGCACCACGACGGGCACGATCGCGATCACGGACGCGGCGAACAGGTAGTTCCACTGGACGGTGTAGTTGCCGATGAAGCTGTTGATGCCGACCGTCAGGGGCTGGCTCTCCGGAACGGTGGACAGGGTCAGGCCCATGACGAACTCGTTCCACGCGGCGATGAAGGTGAAGATCACCGCGGTGACGACGCCCGGCATGGCGAGCGGCAGCGTCACCCGGAGCAGCGCGCGGCCGCGGCTCAGTCCGTCGATCATGGCCGCCTCCTCCAACTCCTCGGGTATGGCCGAGAAGTAGGCGGTGAGGATCCAGATCGCGAACGCCAGGTTGAACGCGGCGTTGCACAGCACGAGGGTCCACACCGAGTTGAGCATGCCCAATTGGTGGAACTCGCGGTAGAGGCCGACCAGCAGGGAGGTGGGCTGGAACATCTGGGTGACCACCGGTGCCGCCGCCACCGCACGCCGTGAGCACCAGGGCGCCGGCTGCGCAGGCCGCCGAGAGGACGGGCATTCTCTTCTTCACTGCCGTCTACCGCCTTGTCTCCGCATGGAATGCATGAAC
>Ga0247827_10000483_pt1 | contig 18045 bp, 8 predicted proteins | sample 12C_Control_Day2_FD_194414 | JGI IMG/M metagenome (GOLD analysis project Ga0247827, IMG submission 194414) | Soil microbial communities from agricultural site in Penn Yan, New York, United States - 12C_Control_Day2 | ecosystem: Environmental > Terrestrial > Soil > Agricultural land | place: USA... | reverse complement strand
GGTTGCTGGCGGCTGCCGCTGAGCATGGCCTGGAGATCGCCCTGGACTTCGCCATCCAGTGCTCGCAAGACCACCCCTGGCTGATCGAGCACCCCGGCTGGTTCAGCTGGCGTCCCGACGGCAGCATCCGCTATGCAGAGAACCCGCCGAAAAAATACCAGGACATCGTCAACGTCGATTTCTATGCCGCCGAGGCGGTGCCCTCGCTGTGGCTGGCGCTGCGTGACGTGGTGGTCGGCTGGGTCGAGGAGGGCGTGAAGACTTTCCGCGTCGACAACCCGCACACCAAACCGCTGCCGTTCTGGCAATGGCTGATCGCCAATGTGCGCAGCCAGCACCCGGAGGTGATCTTCCTCGCCGAGGCCTTCACCAAGCCTGCGATGATGGCGCGGCTGGGCAAGGTCGGCTATGCGCAGAGCTACACCTATTTCACCTGGCGCACTACCAAGCAGGAGTTGCGCGAGTATTTCGAAGAGCTCAACCAGCCGCCCTGGAGCCAGTGCTACCGGCCGAACTTCTTCGTCAATACCCCCGATATCAACCCATTCTTCCTGCAGACCTCCGGGCGTGCCGGGTTTCTCATTCGCGCAGCGCTGGCGACCATGGGCTCGGGCCTGTGGGGCATGTATTCGGGTTTTGAGCTGTGCGAAGCCGCGGCCATTCCGGGCAAGGAGGAGTACCTCGATTCGGAGAAGTACGAGATCCGTCCGCGTGATTTCACCGCCCCCGGCAACATCGTCGCCGAGATCGCCCAGCTCAATCGCATTCGCCGGCAGAACCGGGCCTTGCAGACCCATCTGGGGGTGGCGTTCTTCAACTGTTGGAACGACAACATCCTGTATTTCGCCAAGCGCACGCCGGAGCGGGACAACTACATTCTGGTGGCCATCAGCCTCGATCCGCACAACGTGCAGGAGGCGAGCTTCGAGTTGCCGCTGTGGGAGCTGGGGTTGGACGACGATGCCGACACCCTGGGGGAAGATTTGATGAATGGGCATCGCTGGACCTGGCATGGCAAGACCCAGTGGATGCGGATTGATCCTGGGTATCAGCCGTTTGGTATCTGGCGGATCGAGAAAGCCGGATGACCTTGAGGTTTTGGGGCTGCTTTGCAGCCCCAATCCAGCCAACCCCATCTCACGAGATAGTCTAGGACAGCAAGGAGTTGCACATGGCCAAGCGTTCCCGCCCAGCAGCCTTCATCGACGATCCGCTCTGGTACAAGGACGCGGTGATCTATCAACTGCACATCAAGTCGTTCTTCGATTCCAACAACGACGGCATCGGTGATTTCGCAGGTTTGATCAGCAAGCTCGACTACATCGCCGAACTGGGTGTCAACACCCTGTGGCTGTTGCCGTTCTACCCCTCGCCACGGCGCGACGATGGCTATGACATCGCCGAGTACAAAGCCGTGCACCCTGATTACGGCAGCATGGCCGACGCCAAGCGCTTCATCGCCGAGGCGCACAAGCGTGGCCTGCGGGTAATCACGGAGCTGGTGATCAACCACACCTCCGACCAGCACCCCTGGTTTCAAAAGGCCCGCCACGCCAAGCGCGGCAGCAAGGCACGGGATTTCTACGTGTGGTCGGACGACGACCAGAAATACGACGGCACGCGGATCATCTTCCTCGACACCGAAAAATCCAACTGGACCTGGGACCCGGTCGCCGGCCAGTACTTCTGGCACCGCTTCTATTCGCACCAGCCGGATCTGAACTTCGACAACCCGCAGGTGATGAAGGCGGTGATCGATGTCATGCGCTATTGGCTCGACATCGGCGTCGACGGCCTGCGCCTGGATGCCATTCCGTACCTGATCGAGCGCGACGGCACCAACAACGAAAACCTGCCCGAGACCCATGTGGTGCTCAAGGCCATTCGCGCCGAGATCGACGCCAACTACCCCGACCGCATGCTGCTGGCCGAGGCCAACCAATGGCCTGAAGACACCCGGCCGTACTTTGGCGAGGGCGATGGCGACGAGTGCCACATGGCCTTTCACTTCCCGCTGATGCCGCGCATGTACATGGCGTTGGCCATGGAAGACCGCTTCCCGATCACCGACATCCTGCGCCAGACCCCGGAGATCCCCGCCAACTGCCAGTGGGCGATCTTCTTGCGCAACCACGATGAGCTGACCCTGGAGATGGTCACCGACCGCGAGCGCGACTACCTGTGGAACTACTACGCCGAAGACCGCCGCGCGCGGATCAATCTCGGCATCCGCCGGCGCCTGGCGCCGCTGCTGCAGCGCGACCGGCGGCGCATCGAGCTGCTGACCAGCCTGCTGCTGTCGATGCCTGGCACGCCAACCCTGTACTACGGCGATGAGCTGGGCATGGGCGACAACATCTACCTGGGCGACCGCGACGGTGTGCGCACGCCGATGCAGTGGTCGCCTGATCGCAACGGCGGCTTCTCCCGCGCCGACCCGCAGCGCCTGGTGCTGCCGCCGATCATGGACCCGCTGTACGGCTACCAGACGGTCAACGTCGAAGCCCAGTCGCACGACCCGCATTCGCTGCTCAACTGGAACCGCCGCCTGCTGGCGGTGCGCAACCAGCAGAAGGCCTTTGGCCGTGGCACGTTGAAGATGCTCACGCCGAGCAACCGGCGCATCCTCGCCTATATTCGCGAGTACACCGACGCCGATGGCAACAGCGAAATCATCTTGTGTGTCGCCAACGTTTCCCGCGCAGCCCAGGCCGCAGAGCTTGAGCTGTCCCAGTACGCCGACAAGGTGCCGGTGGAGATGCTCGGCGGCAGCGCCTTCCCGCCGATTGGCCAACTGCCGTTCCTGCTGACCCTGGCGCCGTATGGCTTCTACTGGTTCTTGCTGGCCAGCCGCGATCGCATGCCCAGCTGGCACGTCGAGCCCACCGAGGGCCTGCCGGAGCTGACCACGCTGGTGCTGCGCAAACGCATGGAAGAGCTGCTCGAAGCGCCTTCGATCGACAGCCTGCAAGACGCGATCCTGCCGCAGTACCTGCCCAAGCGGCGCTGGTTCGCCGGCAAGGAAGGGCCGCTCGATCAGGTACGCCTGAGCTACGGCGTGCGCCTGGCCACGGCGACCACCCCGGTGCTGCTCAGCGAGCTGGAAGTGACTAGCGATGGCGTGGCCAATTACTACCAGCTGCCGTTCGGCTTCCTGCCCGAGGAGCAGATCAACACCGCATTGCCGCAGCAACTGGCACTGTCGCGGGTGCGCCGTGGCCGCCAGGTCGGGCTGATCACCGATGCGTTCGTGCTGGAGCCGTTCATTCGTGCGGTGCTGCGCAACTGCCAGGACGGCACCCGGCTGCCCAGCAGTGCCGGCGAGCTGCGCTTTGAGAGCACCGACTTGCTGGCGCCGCTTGAGCTCAACGAGGACAGCGAAGTGCGCTATCTGAGCGCCGAGCAGTCCAACAGCTCGGTGGTGATCGCTGATCGGGTGGTGCTCAAGCTGATCCGGCGGGTCAACCCCGGCATTCACCCGGAGCTGGAGATGAGCGCCTACCTGACCGCTGGCGGCTTTGCCAATATATCGCCGCTGCTGGCCTGGGTCAGCCGCGTCGATGCGCACGATCAGCCGAACCTGCTGATGATCGCCCAGGGCTACCTGAGCAACCAGGGCGATGCCTGGGCCTGGACCCAGAACACCCTGGAGCGGGCGATCCGCGATGAGATGGAGCCCGATAGCGTCGAAGCCGAAGCGCACACCGACGCGTTGGCTGAGCTGAACGGCTTTGCCACCTTGCTCGGCCAGCGCCTGGGCGAAATGCACCTGCTGCTCGCCGCCGCCACTGACGATCCGGCGTTCAAACCCCGCGCCAGTACCGGCGAGGACAGCGCGCGCTGGAGCCAGCAGATCAGCGCCGAGCTCAGCCATGCGCTGGACCTGCTGGTGCAGCACCGCGACAGCCTGGACCGCGACAGCCAGGCCTTGGTCGACGATTTGCAGCAGCAACGCGATGGCCTGGCCAAGCACATCGACAACCTCGCCCAGCAGGCCCAGGGGGGCTTGTTGATGCGGGTGCATGGCGACTTGCACCTGGGCCAGGTACTGGTGGTGCAGGGCGATGCCTACCTGATCGACTTCGAAGGCGAACCGGCGCGCCCGCTAGACGAGCGGCGGGCCAAACACAGCCCGTACAAAGATGTCAGCGGCGTGTTGCGATCCTTCGACTATGCTGCTGCGATGATCCTGCGCAGCGCCTCGGCGGTAGACCTCTCCGACGCCGCTCGCCAGGCTCGTCAGCGGGTCGCAAGGCAGTACCTGCACCAGTCGCGCCATGCCTTCGTTGAAGCCTACGGCCTGGCCACCGCCGCCATGCCCCACGCCTGGGAACAGGCCGAGGGCGAGCGCGCCGCATTGGAACTGTTCTGTCTGGAAAAAGCCGCCTACGAGATTACCTATGAAGCCGAGAATCGGCCGACGTGGCTGGCCGTGCCTTTGCATGGTCTGCATGGACTGATCAGCACTTGGGGAGAGTCATGAATGAACGCAACCACGCGTGAAAACGGCGGACTTCGGCAACGGGACATCGACGCCCTGGCCCGCGCCGAGCACGCCGATCCATTTGCCGTGCTCGGCCCGCACCCGGACGGTGCGGGCGGCGTGTTCGTACGCGCCTTTTTGCCCAATGCCTTGAATGCCAAGGTGCTGGCGCGTGACGACGGCCGCGTGCTGGCCGACATGCACCAGGGCAGCCTGCCGGGCTTGTTCACGGCCCATCTCGATCAGGCCCAGCCTTATCAGCTGCAGGTGGCTTGGGCCGGTGGCGAGCAAGTCACCGAAGACCCCTACAGCTTTGGCCCGCAATTGGGCGAGATGGACATGTACCTGTTCGCCGAGGGCAACCACCGCGACCTGTCCGGGCGCTTTGGCGCGCAGCCGACCCAGGTCGACGGCATCGACGGCGTGCTGTTCTCGGTATGGGCACCGAATGCCAAGCGGGTCTCGGTGGTCGGCGATTTCAACAACTGGGACGGCCGCCGCCACCCCATGCGCCTGCGCCACAACGCCGGGGTGTGGGAGCTGTTCGTGCCGCGCCTGGGCGTGGGCGAGGCCTACAAGTACGAAGTACTCGGCCGCGAGGGTGTGCTGCCGCTCAAGGCCGACCCGCTGGCGCGTGCCACCGAGCTGCCGCCGAGCACCGCCTCGAAAGTGGCAGGCCCGCTTGCCCATGAGTGGCGCGATCAGCAGTGGATGGAGCAGCGCGCCCAACGTCATGCCTACAACGCGCCGCTGTCGATCTACGAGCTGCACGTCGGCTCCTGGCGCTGCGAGCTGGACGATGGCGGTGAAGTGGCGCGCTTCTACAACTGGCGTGAGCTGGCCGAGCGCCTGGTGCCCTACGTGCAGGAGCTGGGCTTCACCCATATCGAAATGCTGCCGATCATGGAGCACCCGTTTGGTGGCTCTTGGGGCTATCAGCCGCTGTCGCTGTTTGCGCCAACCTCGCGCTATGGCAGCGCCGAAGACTTCGCTGCTTTCATCGATGCCTGCCACCAGGGGGGAATCGGCGTGATCCTCGATTGGGTGCCGGCGCATTTCCCAACCGACGAGCATGGCCTGGCGCGCTTCGACGGCACCGCGCTGTACGAATACGACAACCCCCTGGAAGGCTTCCACCAAGACTGGAACACGCTGATCTACAACCTCGGTCGCAACGAGGTGCGCGGCTTCATGCTGGCCTCGGCGCTGCACTGGCTCAAGCACTTCCACATCGATGGTTTGCGCGTCGATGCGGTGGCCTCGATGCTCTATCGCGACTATTCACGCAAGGCCGGCGAGTGGGTGCCCAATCGCCATGGCGGGCGGGAAAACCTCGAAGCCATCGATTTCCTGCGCCACCTCAATGGCATCGTCAGCCACGAAGCCCCCGGCGCGCTGATCATCGCTGAAGAGTCGACCGCCTGGCCTGGGGTCAGCCAACCGACCCAGCAGGGCGGCCTGGGCTTTGCCTACAAGTGGAACATGGGCTGGATGCACGACACCCTGCATTACATCCAGAACGATCCGGTGCACCGCGCCCATCATCACAACGAGATGAGCTTCGGCCTGATCTACGCCTATTCCGAGCATTTCATCCTGCCCATCTCCCATGATGAAGTGGTGCACGGCAAGCATTCGCTGATCGACAAGATGCCCGGCGATCGCTGGCAGAAGTTCGCCAACCTGCGCGCGTACCTGACCTTCATGTGGACTCACCCCGGCAAGAAGCTGCTGTTCATGGGCTGCGAGTTTGGCCAGTGGCGCGAGTGGAACCATGATCATCAGCTCGATTGGTACTTGCTGCAGTACTCCGAGCACAAAGGCGTGCAGCAGTTGGTCAGTGACCTTAACCGGCTGTATCGCCAGTTGCCGGCGCTGCATGAACAGGACTGCCTGCCGCAGGGCTTCCAGTGGTTGATTGGCGACGATGCGCACAACAGCGTGTTCGCCTGGTTGCGCTGGAGCAGCACCGGCGAGCCGCTGCTGGTGGTGGCCAACTTCACCCCGGTGCCGCGCGAGGGCTATCGGATTGGCGTGCCGTTTGGCGAGCGCTGGGAAGAGTTGCTCAACAGTGATGCGCAAATGTATGCCGGATCCAACGTGGGCAACCTCGGGGCGGTGGCCAGTGAAGACCTGCCCAGCCACGGCCAGCCATTGTCATTGGCCCTGAACCTGCCGCCGCTTGGCGTCCTGGTCATGAAGCCAGCCTAACCGTGGGAGCGGGCTTGCCCCGCGATAGCATCAGCAGCCTCAATTGGGGGGGGCTGATCTGACGCTATCGCGGGGCAAGCCCGCTCCCACGAGGCGGTGTAGCGCATTGTCGTTGGCTTTGAGCCTGCGCCACTTGGCGTTCTGGTCATGAAGCCAGCCTAACGACACCCACAACCACCCACTCCCACAGGGTGGGTGGCGGCTACCAGCGCATCTTCACGCCAAGACTGCCAATCAAGCCATTGAGGTCATTGCCGTCCATATCGCTGCTGTAATCGGCACTGACGAACAACGCCACATTCGGCGTCATCCGCGCCACCAGGCCCAAGCCCAATTCGACCGTGGTCGAATAGCGTGAGCTGGAGATCTTGTCGACCTGGTCCAGCTGCACCCCATCGGCGTTGCTGAAGTCGTACCAGACGTTGGTCCGCACATAGGGCTCGATCGGCATTCCGCTCACCACATAGCGCCCAGACAATTTGGCACCGACCCGGCCGCTCCAGCTGGGCTGGCTATCGAATGCCTGCAAAGTCGCTTCCTGCACCTGGCTGCCGGGGAAGAACTGCTGGTTGATCAACTGCGCCTGCGGCTCGATCACCCAACCGCCACCCAGGCCGATCGGGTAACCGCCTTCCAACGAGAAGGTCATCGCGTGGCCGCTGTCATCCAGGCGCTGGCCGCTTTCGCCACGGCCACTGACATCGATGCGGGTGCCCATGGCCACCGCATCCAGGTGCCAGCCCTGGGCATGGCTCATGCTCCAGTACACCCCCAGGCTCTCGCCGCTGAGGTTGACGGCGTTGCGCTGCTTGTCGCCGAGCAACTGGCGCATGCCGTTGAAGCTGCTTTGCAGGTTGTTATGGCCGACGAATACCCCGGCCCGGTGGACGTTGCCCGAGGTCGATTCGCGCACGAACAGGTCAGGGCCAATCATCAGTTGCTGGCTGGGCGCTTCGAGTTGATTGGGTGGTTGCGCGCCGATGTGGGGCATGCCGGGGAAGAACTGCGACCATTGGCTGGCGACCAGGTCCGGTGCCGCCTGCCCATGGCGCTGGCTCATGCGCTCGGAAAAGGCGCTGAGGGTATTGAGGCTCAAGCCGCTGGCGCTGACCGGATCCAGCGACAGCTGGGGCATCGCCGGCTGCTGCAGAAGGTTGGCGTAAGGCTCATCCTCTTGCAGATCGAACGCGAAAGTTTCCACCGGGGTTGCCAGGAGCAGCGACGTGGAAACCGCGCACAGAACATGATCGAGGCGCAGGGGGCGCGCAGTTCTTTTCATGGCGGTTCTCCTCTTGTTTTTAAGGTACAGCCCAAGGACCTGGCCTGTTGTCACGAGCTGTACGACAAAACAGAGGGCGACCCAAACCAGCACGCCAGCCTGTTCGAGCGCGCACGAAGGCGCGAGCTAGAGGCCCGGCGCAAATTTTTTACGTCTGGTATTAAGTTCAGCTAAGGAGAGGACAAGGCTTGCGTCAAGAAAACGTGAAGGATCTGTTCAAGGTCTGTAGCTGATGTTAACCCATTGAATTAATGGATAAATCCATTGCCCATAGCCAGGTTCGCTATTTGCCCTTGTGCGGCTATGCCGAATCATTGCTACAGACGCACTTCCACTGCCAGTGGCAGGTGGTCCGACAGGTGCGTCCAAGGCTTGTGGCCGAGGATTTGCGGTGCGTGGCTCTGGGCATTGCGCAGGTAAATCCGGTCCAGGCGCAGTAATGGCAAGCGCGCCGGATACGTTCGGGCGAGCAGGCCATGGTGGCGCTCGAACGCTTCGTGCAGGTCGCGCGCAAGGCCCAAGGTGCGATTGCCGCGCAGCTTCCAGTCGTTGAAGTCGCCGGCGATGATCACCGGCTCGTCAGCGGGCAGGGCGTCGAGCAGTTTGCGCAGCAACTGCAATTGCTGCTGGCGGTGGCTTTCGAGCAGCGACAAGTGCACGCAGATGGCATGCACCGGGCGCTGGCCGGGCACATCCAGGATGCAATGCAGCAGGCCGCGGCGCTCAGGGCCGGTGATCGACACGTCGAGGTTGCGGTGCTCCAGGATCGGATATTTGGACAGCAGGGCGTTGCCGTGGTGGCCATCGGGGTAGACCGCATTGCGGCCGTAGGCGAAGTCGCTCCACATGCTGTCGGCGAGAAACTCGTACTGCGAGGTCTGCGGCCAGCCGGGGTAGCGCGCAGCATGGCGGTCGTGGCTGCCGAGCACTTCCTGGAGAAACACGATATCGGCTTGGGTGCTGCGCACCGCCTCGCGTAGCTCCGGCAAGATGAAGCGCCGGTTGAAGGCGGTAAAGCCTTTGTGGGTATTGACCGTCAGGACCCGGAGCCGGTCGACGGCCGAGGATTGGCTGACGGAGGCGAAACCTTGACTGCCGGCTTCGAGGTTCACGGGGACTCCTGTTCCTGGCTGGCTGCTGTGTGGGTTGGGTCAGTGGCGGCCTCATCGCGGGGCAAGCCCGCTCCCACAATGCCCTGCGATAAGGCCGCCACTGACACAACAAACGCTATTGTCTAGGACCGAATCAGCCCAGTTGGGTTCAGTCCTCCTCGCGCTGCAGCACCATCAGCAGCAACGAGCGCCCAGTCGCCTCGAACATCGTTTCGAATGGCAAATGCTGCGGCTTGCGCAACTGCGGTCGATCGGTATCGATCAGGCAGCTCCAGTAGTCGCCTTCAGGCACGGCAGGCAGTTTGAACGGCACGGTGTCATGGTGGGCATTGACGATCAGCAGCATGGTCGCCTCAGACCCTGGCCGGGCAATCCCGCTGACTTGTGCGCGGCCATCCATCAGCATGCCCAGGCAACGCCCGTGCGGGTCTTGCCATTGCTCCACGGTCATCTCGCTGCCATCGGGGGCCAGCCAGGTGACATCCTTGACGCCAATCGCCTCGTTGTAGTCGCCGACCAAAAAGCGTGAACGGCGCAGCACCGGGTAGGCCAGGCGCAAGCGGGTCAGGCGCTTGACGAAGGTCAGCAGCTCGCTGCCTTGCTCGTCCAGGTCCCAGTTGATCCAGCCGATCTCACTGTCCTGGCAGTAGGCGTTGTTATTGCCATGCTGGGTGCGGCTGAACTCATCGCCGGCAACGATCATCGGCGTGCCTTGGGCCAGCAGCAGGGTGGCGAAGAAGTTGCGCATCTGGCGCATGCGCAGGGCATTGATTTCAGGGTCGTCGGTCGGCCCCTCGGCGCCGCAGTTCCATGACAGGTTGTTGTCGGTGCCGTCCTGATTGTTCTCGTCGTTGTCTTCGTTGTGCTTGTCGTTGTACGAGACCAGGTCCCGCAGGGTGAAGCCGTCGTGGGCGGTAACGAAGTTGACCGAGGCATAGGGGCGCCGGCCGCGGTTGTTGAACATGTCGCCTGAGGCCGTCATGCGTGAGGCGAAGTCGGCCAATTGGCCCTCGTCGCCTTTCCAGAAGCTGCGCACGGTGTCGCGAAAACGGTCGTTCCATTCGGCCCAGCCGGGGGCGAAGTTGCCCACCTGATAGCCGCCTGGGCCGCAGTCCCAAGGTTCGGCGATCAGCTTGACTTGGCTCAGCAGCGGGTCTTGGCGGCAGGCGACGAGGAAGCTGTGCCGCTCGTTGTAGCCATCGTGGTAGCGGCCCAGGATGGTCGCCAGGTCGAAGCGAAAGCCATCCACGCGCATTTCGCCGGCCCAGTAGCGCAGCGAATCGGTGACCAGTTGCAGCACGCAAGGGTGGCTCAGGTCGAGGGTGTTGCCGGTGCCGGAGTCGTTGATGTAGTAGCGCTTGTCATCGGGCATCAGGCGGTAGTACGAGGCGTTGTCGATGCCGCGCATCGACAGGGTCGGGCCTTGTTCGTTGCCTTCGGCGGTGTGGTTGTAGACCACATCGAGGATCACCTCCAGGCCTGCGTCGTGCAGGTGGGCGACCATCTCCTTGAACTCGGCGATCTTGCCGCTGGCCAGGTACTTGGGGTGCGGCGCGAAGAAGGCGATGCTGTTGTAGCCCCAATAGTTGTTCAGGCCCTTGTCGAGCAAATGCTGGTCGTTGACGAAGGCGTGGATCGGCAGCAGTTCGATGGAGGACACGCCCAGATCCTTGATGTGCTTGAGCAGCTCATCGTTGGCAAGGCCGGCAAAGGTGCCGCGCAACGCCTCGGGCACCGCCGGGTGGCGCATGCTGATACCGCGGGTGTGTGCTTCGTAGAGGATGGTCCGTTCCCACGGCACCTGCACGCGATGGTCGCGGCCCCAGGTGAAGGCTGGGTCGATGACTTTGCATTTGGGCACGAAGGGCGCGCTGTCACGCTCATCGAACGACAAATCGCCATCGGGATGGCCAATGGTGTAGCCGAACAGCGCCTCGGACCACTTCAGGGTGCCGACCAGTTGTTTGGCGTAGGGATCGATCAATAGCTTGTTGTGGTTGAAGCGATGGCCATTCTCCGGCTCGTAGGGGCCGTAGACGCGATAGCCGTAGACCAGGCCTGGGTGGGCGTCGGGTAGGTAGCCGTGGTAGATCTCATCGGTGTATTCCGGCAGCTCGATGCGTTCGAGCTCCTGCTCGCCAGTGGAGTCGAACAAGCACAGCTCGACTTTGGTGGCATTGGCCGAGAACAGGGCGAAGTTGACTCCCAGGCCGTCCCAGGTGGCGCCGAGCGGGAAGGGCATGCCTTCACGAATGCGCGATGGGGCGACAGAGCGGGTTTTCTTCGGGGTGCGGGGGCTCATGGCAGTCCTCGTTGGCCAGGGGGAGGGGGGTGTCAGGGGCGCGCAGTGGCCCCTGTATTGCTGGGCAAAGGCGTCTGGAAAGACTCACCCTGCACTGGGCTTTTTCACCGCCCGGGGCTTCTTCTCGGCAACCGGCTTGGCGGCCGCGCTGCTGGCCACCTTGGGCTTGGCCGCAGCCTTGGGTTCTGCCGCAACCTTAGGCTTGGCTGCAGCCGGCTTCTTGCGCGGCGCAGCCTTGGGCGCCAGGGCTTCAGCTTCGGCAAGCTTGCGCGCCATCTCCCAATGGCGCTCCTCCTGCCCGGCAGGCTTGCCCTCGGACTCCCAGATCTCATAGGCAAATTGGCGAATACGCTTTTCATCGACACTCATCATGACGCTCCTGATGCTCAAGATTGTTGTATCAACAGATTGACCGGACATTCAGCCAGCACAGCGCTCAACATCAGCTCTCTAGAAGGGCTGACCGCGCGGCTGGCGAAAAGTCCAGTCCAATTGGCAGGTGGCGAGGCAAACGGCAGAATCAGCCGGGTGTCGTCCCAGTTCTGTGCCGGGATCAACGGTATTGGGCTGTTGCCCAGTAACGCGTAGGTCAAACGTGGTACCACTACAATCGCGCGCTCACCTTCGCCCAGGCGGGCAAACGCCAGTACCTTGTCGGCATGCCGGCCCTGCACGGCCAGCGGCAGGTAGTCACCCCGGCGAAATAGCGCTGGATAGGCCTGACGACAGTCGAGGACCTGGGCGATCAACGCCTGCTTGATCCGCCCATCGCGCCAGTGTTCGAGCAGCGCTGCCAGCGGCGTGCTGTCGTCCAGGCTGGCCCGCCTCACAGCGTAGTCCACTGGGCGGCGGTTGTCCGGGTCGACCAGGCTCAGATCCCAGTACTCATTACCCTGGTACAGGTCGGGCAGCCCCGGCGAAGTCATCCGTAGCAGGCACTGCACCAGCCCATTGAGCGCACCTGCGCAGGCGATCGACTGCGCAGCCTCAGCCAGTGAATTGCGCAGCTGCTCATTCTCGCGCTCAAGCAGCAGGCCATCGATATAGGCCGCGCACGCCGCTTCATAGGCCTCGTTCGGCGCGCTCCAGGCGCTGCGCAATTTGGCTTCGCGCAGTGCCTTCTGCTGCCACTGGCGAATCCGTTCGGCGTAGCGGCCAAGGGCGGCTTGATCGTGCCGGTCAAGCTGCAGCGGCCAGCTACCGAGCAGGGTCTGCAGCAGCATCATTTCATCAGCCGGGCTCGGCGCCGGGCCATCTTCCAAGGCCTGGCGCAGCGGCGCGGCCAACTCGCGCCAATGCTCGACCCGGCTGGCCAGCCAAGGCCCACGTTCGCTGAGCACCGCCAGGCGCGCGCGGCAGTCTTCGCCGCGCTTGTGGTCATGGGTGGCGGTGGCCAGCAGGTTGTCGGGGAAGTCGCGCAGGCGGCGCTCGGCCTCGGTGTGAAACGCCTCGGGCGCGGCGCTAAAGCGCTCGGCCTCAAAGCCCACATCATTGCGCGAGAGCAATCGGGCCGAGCGGTAGAAGGCAGTGTCTTCCACAGCCTTGGCCGCGCTCGGCGCGGTCAGCTGCTGGAAGCGCACGCAGGCATGGCGCAGGTGCTTGCGTGGCCGGCCAGGCGGCAGGCGGCGCCAGGGTTGGCCGCCGAGCCACAGCTGGAGCTGGTCGAGCAACGGCCAGTCGGCTTCGCTCAAGGTTTGCCGGGCGCCGCTCAGCGCCTGCTGGAAAAACGCTTCGTCTTCAGCGGGGCGGCCGATGGCGTTGATATAGGTGCGGTACACCGGGTAATGCTCGACCAGCGCCTGGAGCGCCCGGCGAATCGCGCCCAGGGTCAGGTCGCGGGTCATCAGGTCGTCGCGCGCCACTTGCAGCAGCGCCTGGGCCACCGACTCGCAGTCGCCGGCCAGGCTGGCGTTGAGCACCAGATGGCGCGCCTGGCGGACTTCCTCAGGGAAGTCAGGGCGCTCGCTGACGCTGCGCCACAACTCGGTCAGCGGCTCTTCACCCGCGGGGTCGTGCTGGAGCAGCGACACCTGGTTCATGAACTCATAGCCGGTGGTGCCGTCGGTGAGCCAGTCCTGATGCAGGTGCTCATCGACGCCGAGGATCTTCTCCACGTAGATCGGGAAGTGCTCAAGCGCCGCGTCCAGCGGGCGCGTGGCCAACAGGCTGTCGACGCGCCGGCGCAACTTGCGACAGTAACCGCGTGGATCGGCCAGGCCGTCGATATGGTCGATGCGCAGGCCATCGACCAAACCGCGCTCGATCAGCTCGAACAGCTTGGCATGGGTCGCTTCGAACACCAGCGCGCGCTCGACCCGCAGGCCGCCCAGCTCGTTGATGTCGAAAAAACGCCGCCAGTTGATATCGTCCGCCGCCGTGCGCCAGCTGGCCAGGCGGTAGGTCTGGCGTTCGAGCAACTGATGCAGGCGCTTGAAGCCCGCTTCGGTGCGGCTGTCGAAGGCGCTCAGGGCCTCATCCAGGCTAGCGCCCTGGTTGACCACGCGAGCCAGTTCGGCGTGCAAGGGCAGGGCAGCGGTCACTGGCTCGGGCGACTCATGCAGGCTGTTGAAGCGTTGGGCCAGCTCGCGCAACTGCGGGTGCTGGCTGTGCCCCAGGATGCGCGGGTAGTCCAGCGGGCAAATGGGGAAGCGATGGTCGTAATGAGCGACCTCCAGTACCCCTTGATCGGCGTCGAAGGTCAGCGGGATGTCGCCCTGTTGCAAGGCCACGCCATAGTCTGTGCCGAGAAACGGCAACAGCAACTGGCCGGCCAGCAGCGGGTCGCTGGAGTGCCATTGAATGTCGAAGAACTCGGCATAGGGGCTGCGTCGCCCCCAGGCCAGCAGGCTCTGCCACCAAGGGTTGTCGGCGCCGCCCACGGCCATGTGGTTGGACACCGTGTCGAGGATCAGCCCCATGCTGTGTTGACGCAATGCACCGACCAAGCGCTGCAGCGCGGCCTCGCCGCCCAGCTCCGGGTTGACCCGCGTCGGGTCGACCACATCGTAGCCATGCCGCGAGCCGGCGCGGGCCTTGAGGATCGGCGAGGCGTAGAGGTGGCTGACGCCCAAGCGGGCGAAGTACGGCACCAGCGGCACCGCGTCATCCAGGGTGAAGTCGCTGTGAAATTGCAGCCGCACGGTGGCGGTCAAGGGTTTCATCGGTCACGCTCCCAGGCTTGTTCACGGGCCTGGGCCAGCAGCTCCAGGCGCCGTGCGGCGTCTTCATCGTCGAGCAGGTCGCGCACCGCCAGGGCGAAACGGCGGCGCCAATTGGGGTGGCCTTCGGTGGTGCCGGGCAGGTTGGCTTGCTCGTCGCTGCCTAACAGGTCTTCCAGCGGGATCAGCACCAGCGGCGCGCGGGTATGGCCGACGTAGCGGATGGCCGCATCGATCAGCTCGTCGTCGGATTTGAGCGGGCCATAGTTGGCTTCCAGCAGGCGGCGCAGGCCGTCGCGCTCCTTTTGCCGGTCATGGCGCCAGTGCAGTTCGGCAGGCGCATCGATCAAGTGCAGGCGGTGATACCAGTCGATATCGCGGCTCTGCAGCCAACCGGCCAGCGGCGCCAGGTCGTGGGTGCCGGTGGTGGCCAGGGCGTTGTCTGGCCAGTCGAGAATCGGCTTGAAATGGCCAGTCGAGGTCTGCTCGAAGGGCAGCACGCGCATGCCCAGTATGGCCTTGTCGGCGAGCACCTCGCGCAGGCCCTCAGGCACCGTGCCGAGGTCTTCGCCAAGGATCACTGCCTGGTGGCGCACCGATTCGAGGGTCAGCAAGCGCAGCAGGTCATCCAGGGGGAAATTGAGGTAGGCGCCCTCGCTGGGCTTGGCGCCACGGGGGATCAGCCACAGCCGGCGCAGGCCCATCACATGGTCGATGCGCAGGCCCCCGGCATGGGCCAGATTGGCCCGCAGCATTTCGATGAAGGCGCGGTAGCCGTTGCGCTTGAGGCCTTCAGGTGAGAACGCGCTGATGCCCCAATCCTGGCCGGCGCGGTTGAGGATATCCGGCGGGGCGCCGACCGTCAGCTCAGATAGCAGCTCGTCCTGGCGGCTCCAGCCCTGGCTGCCAGCGCCATCGGCACCCACCGCCAGATCGGCGATCAGCCCGACGGCCATGCCGTTGCCGCGCGCTGCTTCCTGGGCGCGTTGCAGGCCGCGCTCCGTCAGCCATTGGCAGAACGCGTGGTACTCCACCCACGATGGATGGGCGCTGGCGAAGGCTTCCACCTCGGGGTGGTACGGGTCGTGCCAGGCGGCCGGCCAGTTGCGCCAGTCGGCACCCAGGCCGCGCTCCATGGCCTCGGTTTGCAGAACCTCGAAGCGGCAATGATGCTCCAGGGCCTGGCCACCGGCTTGGCGAAAACTGTCGAAGTCTTCGCGCAGCGGGTGATTGCCCTGGCTGAAATCCTTGTACAGCGCCTTGAGCAGACGCTGTTGGGCGTCGGCGGCGCGCGGCCAGTCGACCAACGACTGGCGCTCCAGCTCATCGAGGGTGGGTTGCAGCTCGCAGGCCTCGATGGCCAGGCGCACGGTGCGCTCGCCGAGCAGCGCCGCGGGGCTGGCGTAGAGGCTGTTGAGCAGCAGCCGGCTGGACGGGGAGTAGGGGCTGTAGTGGCGCTGGTCGGCGCCCGACAACGCGTGGATTGGGCTGATCGCCAAGGCATCGGCGCCACGCTCGGCCGCACTGCGGGCCAATTGCTCCAGGGCCAGGCAGTCGCCATAGCCGCCGTCACCCGGGCGGCGCAGGCTGTACAGCTGCACCGACAGGCCCCAGCAACGCGGCGGTGGCTCTTGAACGGCATCGTGCAAGGCATGGCAACGCAGAGGCGCTACCGCCACGCTGAAGCTGCGGCCATCGATATCCAGCTGGTGATAACCGATGGGCAGTTTGCCGGGCAGTTGCGCCTGTTCGTCGAGGTTCAGCTCTACTGGGTCGCCGTTTTCCAGCACACAACGCACCGGGCTGCCGGCAGAAAAGTAACGCGCCAGCGGCAACGGCTGGTCGATATCGACGGTCAGTAGCGGCGGCAGGTGCTCGCTGTCTTCGGCTTGATCCAGGCTTTGCAGGCTGGCCGCGATCGCCGCGTCATCGGTTGCCGGGTGGCCAAGCCCGGCCAGGACTTGGCGCAGTACCGGGTCGCTGACCTGCTGCGGGCGGTTGTTGGCATCGATCCAGTCACGGGCCACTCCCACACGGGCGGCCAGACGGTGCAACGGCAATTCGCTCATGTAGGCTCCAGGGCAGGGGCAAGCAGGCTGACCACGCAACTGTGCGCGGCCAGGGTGGAATCGGGGTGGGCGTTATCGCTGCTGTCGAACAGTCGCTGCGCGGCAGGCGGCAATTCGACCGGCTGCGGCGTAGCGCCCAGATTGAGGTCGATGCGCAGCTGCTGGCCATTGCCCAGGCGCCAGCGCGCGCTGAGCGCCTTGTCGCCGAGCACCTCGGCGCCTAGCGCCTGGCTGCCGGGCAAATGCGGCGAGACGTGCAAGCGGCGCAGTTCGAGCAATTGCTGATACAGGCCATGCCAGCCGGCCAGGACTTCCTGGCGCTTAGGGCGGGAGGCCTCGAAGGTGTCGGCGGCATTCGGGTCGGGGATCTGCTCGCGCTGGTCGGGGTCGGCGAACGCGGCAAAATGGGCGAACTCGCCGCGCCGGCCTTCACGCACCGCGTCGGCCAACTCGTCGTGAAAATCAGTGAAGAACAGGAAAGGTTTGCAGCTGCCGTCGTCGTCGCCCATGAACAGCAGCGGGATCATCGGCGACAGCAACAACAGCCCCGTGGCGGCGCGCAGCGCCTGCGGTGAGCAGAGCCGGGTGAGGCGCTCGCCCAAGGCGCGGTTGCCGATCTGGTCGTGGTTCTGCAAGAACAGCACGAACTTGCTCGGCTGCAAATGCGCACTGGGTTCGCCGCGAGGGATGCCGTGGCGATTGGGCTGGCCCTGGAACACGAACCCTTCGCTCAGGCAGCGGGCGAGCTTGTCGATGGGGCGGTCTTGGTAATCTTGGTAGTAGCCTTCGGTTTCGCCAGTCAGCAGCACGTGCAAGGCGTTATGGCCGTCGTCGTTCCACTGGGCGTCGAAGCCTTGTTCGAGCAGGCTTGCCTGGTTGTGTTCGTTTTCCAGCACCAGCCACACGTGGCGACCGGGCTCATCGCGGGGCAAGCCCGCTTCCACGCTGTTGTTCGCAAGGGTGGCCGCGTGGGAGCGGGCTTGCCCCGCGATAGCGGTGGGGGCGCCCACCGCAGCGCGAACCCGCGTCGCCAGTTCCACCAGAAAGTCCGGTTGGTCGATGGCATGTACGGCATCCAGGCGCAGGCCATCGACGCGATAGTCACACAGCCACATCAGCGCGTTCTGAATGAAGTACTCGCGCACTTCAGGGCGGCGAAAGTCGATGGCTGCGCCCCACGGCGTCTGCCGATCTTGGCGAAAGAACGGGCTGGCGTATTCATGCAGGAAATTGCCATCGGGGCCGAAGTGGTTGTAGACCACATCGACCATCACCATCAGCCCAAGGCCATGCGCCTGATCGATCAGGGCACACAGCTGCTGCGGGCTGCCATAACTGTGCTGGGGGGCAAACGGCAGCACCCCGTCATAGCCCCAGTTGCGCTCTCCGGGAAACTGCCCCAGCGGCATCAGCTCGATCGCCGTGATACCC
>Ga0247827_10000480_pt1 | contig 18140 bp, 20 predicted proteins | sample 12C_Control_Day2_FD_194414 | JGI IMG/M metagenome (GOLD analysis project Ga0247827, IMG submission 194414) | Soil microbial communities from agricultural site in Penn Yan, New York, United States - 12C_Control_Day2 | ecosystem: Environmental > Terrestrial > Soil > Agricultural land | place... | reverse complement strand
GATTTCGGCCAGCCCGTCACCCCCGAAGCTTCGGCGGCGAGTTGCAGACGCCGGGACGTGGTCATTGACAGCCTGGCCGTCTCGGCGACCACGGCGGCGAGACCCCTGTGCCGCAGTCCCTCCTCGAAACAGGACAGCAGGCTCGTCTCGTCTGCGGCCTCGAGACAGATCAACCGTCCGGGGTCGAGACCCGCCTGTCGAAGGGCCGGGGCGAAGAGGTCGGCCCGGGTGACGCACCACAGGACCGGACCTGGCAGGCGGGCGGCAATCCCCGCAGCGAAAAGGGCCGCTGCCGCGCCGTCGACCGCCCCGTCTCCGCCGCCGGCCACCTCATGCAGCGCCCCCAGGATCAGTCCGCCCTGGGGCAGGGCGGCGTCGAGAGGGGCGACTCCGAAAGGCAGGACGCCGGGAGACCGGCGATCCCCGGTTTCAAGATGCTGGATCCGGGCGCGCAGTTCGGCGAGCTCGGCTGCAGGCCGGCTTGACATGAGGGCCTCCTTTCCGAGGTCTAAAGTTCCTGTTTTGTTCTGGTTCTCATTTTGATCCGGAGTCAACGGTCCCTTGCGGCGCCGCTTTACGAATCCCTGTGGGTGCTTTTGCGGCCCTCCCGCCTTGCCGCGCGGAACGGGTCGTCAAAACCGGGCGAAAGGAAGCCGACCGGCGTCTGGGGCGTTGGGACGGGACCATGTGCAACAACTACCGCCTGCATGTTCCCGCCAACCAATTGACGGCGCCCTTCACTGATATGGGCCGGACGCTCGCCATGCCCGAGGGTTTGCCGAACCTTGAGCCGACCGACTACCGGATCGGCGATTGCGCACCCGTCGTCCTCGCCGGGGAGAGCGGCCTGCGACTGGTCACGGCGCCATGGGCCTGGAAAGGGCCGACCGGAAAGCCGGTCTTCAACTTCCGGTCCGAGGGCCGGTCCTTCGCTGGATCGACCCGCTGCCTGATCCCTGCTGACGGCTTCTACGAATTCACCGAGCCGAGGGTGGCGGGGAAGAAAACCAAGTGGTGTTTCACCCTGATCGACCAGCCGTGGTTCTGGATCGCCGGGGTGATGAAGGACGGCGCCTTCGCCATGCTGACGACGGAGCCCGGCCCGGACGTAGCCCATTATCACGATCGTCAGATCGTCGTCCTGCCGCCAGGCGGCGGCTTGCGCTGGCTCGACCTCTCCGCGCCGGAGGATCTGATCCTCAGATCAGGTCCCGCGGGCTCGCTCTTAGTCGAGCGGGTTTATCCCTAGACCAAAGAGGAGGCGGCCCGACTCAGGCTAAGCGCCAGTCATGACCCCCGATCAACTGACCGCCGCTCTCGACGCCATGCAGCAGGCCGCCGGTGACGACGCCCAACTCATGCCTGGATTGATCGCCGTAAACAGCGCGGAATGGTGCGACAGCCTCTATGCGGTTGAGCATGTCGCCAGGACTCTGGACGAGGGGATCCGGCACCGGGGGATCAAGATCGTGGTCTCATCCCTGTTCGAGACCAAGGTCCTGACCCGCGCCGAAGCCGCTGATCGCGGCGAGCCCTACTATGACCTGACCTCTGGGGGCTAACCCTCGGCGGCCGGCCGGGAAGGTTCAGAAGCGACTGCGTCATCGCTTGCGAACATGCACGCAGGCTCACTTGCTGACGGCCTTGAAGGCGCGCCTTAGGGGGATGGCGGCGGCGCCCCCGGGCGACGCCGCCCAGGTCTGACCCACGCCCTATTTGGGGCGGCTCGGCCCTATTCGCATCCCGTCGACCCTCCGCCAGGAAGCAGGCGTGCCGCGAAGTCCGAGCGGGCGTCCGTTGATCTGGTTTTCGTCAGGCCCGGCCTTCAGCATCCGCCCGCGCTCCAGTGATAGCGACCTCGGCCGAGCGCCTCTTCTCATCATAGCTCATTCGGAAGATCCCCTCCCGGGGAACGGATCGAGGGCGACCGTGCGCGCCTTGGACAGTTGGTGTCCCTCGACAGCCAGTCTTCCGCTATTCGCGCCATCCGGCGCGGCCTCTCAATGAGGCGGATCTGACCGGGACCGGTCGGCTGGCGCAACCGTCGGACCGACTTTCTTCCCCGGCCTGCGGCCTTCCTCGCGAAACAAGAAAGTGGGTTCCTCCAGTCCTCCGCTGCGCTGCGGGGTCTCGCTGCGCTCGCCCTGCGCGCCTCCCGATCCCGGTCTTCCGATCGCCATCGAGGCCGCGACAGGCGTGGCCCGAAGCAAAGGAGAGACTGACATGGCCGCCATTGGAACCTTCATCGCCCAGGGCGACGGCTACACCGGTTCGATCAAGACCCTGACCCTCAACGTGAAGTCGGCGACCTTCCGTCCGAACGAGAAGAGCGACGACAAGGCCCCGGACTATCGGATTTTCGCCGGGACCACGGAGTTCGGCGCGGCCTGGAAAAAGACCAGCCAGCAGAACCGCGAATACCTCTCGGTCAAGCTGGACGATCCGAGCTTCCCGGCGCCGATCTACGCCTCCCTGGTCGAGAGCGACGAGGGGCACAGCCTGATCTGGTCGCGCAGCTGAGAGCCCGGCGGCGGCGCCAGGGGCGTCGCCGCCACCCCCTTCAGACCCTTTTTAAGGAGGCCGCCATGTCGCGTCCCGCCGCTTCCGTTCGCCCCGACCCCCATGCCGAAATCACCGCCCTCATCCTCGCCGACCTCGAGACCGGCGTCCGGCCCTGGAGCCGTCCGTGGACCGCCCAGGGCGCGGTCTCCCGCCCTTTGCGTCATGACGGAGAGCCCTATCACGGGGTCAACGTCCTGACCCTCTGGGTCCGCGCCGCCCGCTGCGGATACGCCCGCCCCGTCTGGATGACCTTTCGTCAGGCCCTGGCCCTCGGCGGTGCGGTTCGAAAAGGCGAAAAGGGCGCCCCTGTCGTCTACGCCGCGCCCGTGGCGACGGACGATGACAGCGACGATCCGCCGGAGGCGCGGCGCGGGGGGCGTTTCCTCAAGCGCTACATCGTCTTCAACCTGGACCAGATCGAGGGGCTGGATGATCGATATCCGCCCCTCCGCTGCCCCGACGCCGCGGGCCGGATCGGCCATGCGGAGCGCTACTTCGCCGCGACCGGCGCCGATATCCGGGTGGGCGGGGACACCGCCTGCTACCGTCCGGACGCTGACGCCGTGCACATGCCGGCCTTCGACGCCTTCCAGGAGCGGGAAGCCTACTACGCGGTCCTGGCCCATGAACTGGTTCACTGGACGGGTCATTCCTCCCGTCTGGACCGCGATCTCACCTGCGGCCGCTTCGGCGACGAGGCCTATGCCCGCGAGGAACTGGTGGCCGAACTGGGCGCCGCCTTCGTCTGCGCGGACCTCGGCCTGACCCTCGAACCCCGCCCCGACCACGCCGCCTATATCGCCTCCTGGCTGCGCGTCCTGCGCAACGACGCCCGCTTCATTGTCGCCGCCGCCGCCCATGCGGAACGCGCCGCCAGGTTCCTGGCCGAAAGGCAGCCCCCGCCCTGATGCAGACGGGCGTGATGACGCGCGGGCATCGCCTGATGCCCGCGCGCCGACTGCCGCAAGCGCCGGTTTGGCGAAATCCTTGGCCTGTCCCGCCGCCGATATTCGACGGCGTTCCAGCCCTGCAAGGATTGCCGTGATGCACGACGCCCAGACCCCCATGCCGCCGCGCTACCTCCGGACAGCCGAGGCCGCGCGGCATCTCGGCCTGTCCGGACGAACGCTCGAGAAGCACCGCTGCTACGGCACCGGTCCCCTCTATCGGAAGATCGGCGGACGGGTCGTCTATGCCGTCGGCGATCTTCAGGCCTGGGCGGATCGCGGGGTCAAATCCTCCACCACGGACCCGGGCCACGACAGGATCTCGCCAGCGCGCCGCCCGGATGGGGGGGCGGGGCGATGACCGGCCGGGACGAGGAGGGCGCTCCGCCGCCGCCCTATCTGGCCTATCATCGCGAACCCGTGGTGATGGCGGGCCCGTCGTCGCATTCTACTGAGCCACTGACCTGGGTAGAACTTGTCTTCGATCCGGGACATACAGAACGCTGGATCCGCTTCGGTCAGGCGGTCGACCAGCGCATCGTCTCGCGCCGGAACCGTTTCGTCGCCTTCCGCCCCGGAGCCGTCTTCGCCTACGTCCGCTGGGCCGCCAACGCCTACGGCACGGTGGTGTCGCGCCTCGACATCCTCCAGGCGGCCGATCCGACCCGCGACCGTATCGCCATTTCCGGCGTGGTTCCCGGCGCCGTCAGCCTGCTTCGCCTGAGCGGCTGGCCGCGCGTTCGTCGCGCCCTGGACCTGATTGACGTCGTCGAGAGCGGCGGCTTCGAACCGGGCGAGGTCGCGCCCGACTACTGGCGTCATGTCCACGCCCGGATGGCGGTCAGCCTGCCGCCCCTGGCCTATACCGCCGAGCGCCACCGGGCCTTTCGTCTGCGCCAGCAGGTCTCGTCATGAGGCTGGTCGTGCTGGGATGGGCCGGTCTGGCGCTTTTCGCGCTCGCGCTGGGCCCGGTCGCAGCCCGCGCGCCGTGCTTGATCTGGAACGCTTCCGCGAGCCTTCCGGTCGGTCTCTATTGGCTCGAACCGACGCGCGCGGCCGCCGCAGGCGACCTTGTCGCCTATCGACCTAGGCCGGAATGGTCGCGAGCCTTCGCCGCGCGCGGCTATCTGCCGGACGGCGTCCCGCTCCTGAAGCCGATCGCGGCGGCCGCGCCTTCCGTGGTCTGTCGCGAGGGGCTTCGGATCACCATTGACGGCGCTACGGTCGCCATGGCGCTGGAAAAGGACCGCGCCGGACGCCCGCTGCCGCGCTGGAGCGGCTGCATCACTCTGGGTCCGCAGGCCGTCTTCCTGCTCGCGCCTGACGTGCCGGACGCGCTGGACAGCCGCTATTTCGGTCCGGTCGATCGCAGGAATCTGATCGGCCGCATCGTGCCGATCCGCATCCGGGACAATCGCCGATGAGCGTCCTGTTCGTCTCCGGAAGGCGCGGGATGTCGCTGGCCCTGGCGCTCGCCGCAACAGCCTTTCCATGCGTTTCGGTCGCGCTTCCGCCGGCTTCTGACCCGCGCGAGCACCCCCGCGCCCGATGCGCGATCGATGATCTGATCACGGAGGCGGCGCGTCGTTTCGGCCTGCCGCCTCACTGGATCCGCGCCGTCATGAAGCAGGAGAGCGGCTTCAATCCCCGTGCTACATCGCGCGCGGGCGCCATGGGTCTGATGCAGGTCATGCCCGCCACCTATGCGGAGCTGCGGCGACGGCACGGCCTCGGCGCGGACCCTTACGACCCCCGCGACAACATCATGGCCGGCGCCGCCTATCTGCGCGAACTGCACGACCGGTTCGGCCTTGAGGGCATGTTGCCGGCTTATAACGCGGGGCCGCGACGCTACCTGCAGCATCGGGACCAGGGCCGCCCCCTGCCTCTGGAAACCCGCGACTATGTCGCCAGGATCGGGCTTTCGGACGGGGCGGCGGCGTCGCCTGTCCGCCGCGGGATCGTGGCGGTCGCTCCAGTCGATCCGCACCGGGCGCCGCTCTTCCCGGACATGCCGCAGTCTTCCGGTTCCGGGGTTCCCGAGTTGTTCGCCGTGGTGGCGCCTGCCGCCGGCACAGATCCAGTTTCGCCGTGATGAGCCTTCTTGGAGACGTGAAGAAGGGAGGGCGAGATAAAAGCCGCAAGGCGCGGCGGGGTCGGGGGAGGTGTTTTGCCTGCTATATCAGAGGTTTGCAGCAAGGTTTAAATCAACGCCGAGCCTTGTCTGATCGGCTATGTCACGGGAAAGGCGCACATTTTTGCGCCTTGTTCGACCTGCCATGACCGGCGACGACGATATCCGGGTTCGCCCGGGACGCATCCGCGGGGCAGCAGGGCCTAGGGTCGATACGGCGCTGCGCCAGGTCATCGTCGCTGTCGCCCGTGCCGGCGGTCCTTCGCGCGGACCGCGCGCCGGCAAGGGAGGGGGCTCAGGCGCAAGCACCTTCGGACGGGGACGGGCCGCCGTGGTGCGCAGCCTCCACGCGGGGACGTCGGGCAGACGGGTCGTCGTCAAGGCGCGGGTGGCGCGCCGAAGCGTCGGAGGGCTCGCCGCGCACTTAGGCTATCTCCAGCGCGACGGCGTGACCCGGGACGGCGAAGCAGGGCGGCTCTTCGACGCCCGGAGCGACGAGGCGGACGCCTCTGCCTTCGCGGCGCGGGCGAAGGACGACCGACATCATTTTCGCTTCATCGTCTCGCCGGAGGACGCGGCTGAACTGGCCGACCTTCGCGCCTATGCCCGCGATCTCATGGCCGACGTCCAGAGGGATCTCGGCGCGCCGCTCGACTGGGTCGCGGTCGATCACTGGAACACCGCCCATCCTCATATCCATATCGTCCTGCGGGGAAGGCTGGATGACGGCGCCGACCTTGTGATCAGCCGGGACTATATCAGCCGGGGCTTTCGCGCGCGCGCCGAGGCCCTGGCGGAGCTTGAACTGGGGCCGCCAAGTCCGCGTGAACGCGCGGCCGCCCTGATGCGGGACGCCGAGGTCCAGGCCCGGACCCGGCTCGATCACGCGCTCGAGCGCCTGGCCGACGGCGAAGGTCATGTCGACCTGAGCCCGGGGAAGTCGATCGGCGATCCGGTCGCCGCCCGGACCCTGACTCATCGGCTCAGGGTCCTCGAGGGTCTCGGCCTGGCGGATGCGGCAGGCCCCGGCCGATGGCGGCTCGAGAAAGGGATCAGGGAGCGGCTGAGCGCGATCGCCCGCGAGGCTGAAACGGCCGCTCGCCTGGCGGCGGCGGTGGAGGCGCGCGGGCTCATCCGCGCCCCGGAACAGTGGGCGACCTCGACCTTGTCCGACGTCGTCGTCGGACGGGTCCTGGCCCGGGGACAAGACGATGAACTCCGCGGCACGGGTTTCGCGGTCATCGACGGGCTGGACGGTCGGGTTCATCACATCACCCTGGCGGACGCAGGCGCGCCCGATCCCAGGGTAGACGCCATCGTGCGCGCCAGCCCGCCGACGCGCGGGGCTAATCCGATGACGGTGACGCTGTCCGATCTCGGCCTGACCGGCCAGATCACAGCCCGGGGCGCGACCTGGCTGGATCGTAGAGCGCTGGACCCCAACCCCTTGCCCGAGGTCGGCGGATTTGCAGACGAGGTCGCGGGCGCCCGCCAGGCGCGCATTGACCATCTGGCGGCCGAGGGTCTGGCCGAACGGCTCGGCGCCGGCGTGCGGTTCGCGCCCGGCCTGCTGGAAATCCTGAAGGCGCGAGAGATGGCGGCTGTCGCGGAGCAGGTCGGGAATGAGACCAGTCTCATTTTCCGGCCGACAGCCGAGGGCGACGAGGTCTCGGGCGTCTACCGCAAACGTCTGGACCTGGCCTCGGGACGATTCGTCATGATCGACGACGGGGCGAGCTTCACTCTCGTACCGTGGCGGCCTCCGCTCGAACGAAATCTCGGCCGGTCGGTCAGCGGTTTCGCGGGCGCCCGGGGCGAGATCGAATGGCGCGCGCCGCGCGCCCTCGGCCGCTAGGCCTAACCCCATGACCTCAACCTCGACAGGAGGGAGCATGTCCGCCGGAAAAATCCTCTGGGGCCAGATCAGCCTCGTCTTCGGCCTCATCCTCGGCGGCGTCTGGGGCGCGACCCAATGGACCGCCTGGCGTCTGGCCTATCAGCCTGCGCTCGGCGCGCCCTGGTTCGAGCTCATGGGACATTCGATCTACGCCCCGCCGAGCCTCTTCTTCTGGTGGTTCGTCTACGAGGCCTATGCGCCGCGCCTCTTCCTGGAGGGCGGCGCGATCGCGGCGAGTTCTGCGCTTGTCGCCATCGGAGTCTCCATCGCCATGGCGGTCTGGCGGTCGCGGGAGGCGGCGTCGGCGACGACCTACGGCACCGCGCGATGGGGCGACGTCCGGGACGCCCGCGCCGCCGGGTTGATGGGTGAGGACGGCGTGCTTCTGGGCGAAATGGACGGCAGGTATCTGCGCCACGACGGACCCGAGCATGTGCTGTGCTTCGCCCCGACCCGCTCGGGCAAGGGGGTCGGTCTGGTTGTGCCGACCCTCCTGACCTGGGGCGGCTCGGCCCTCGTCCACGACATCAAGGGCGAGAATTGGTCCCTGACCGCCGGATGGCGCGCCCGCTTCGGGCCCGTCCTGATGTTCGATCCGACAGATGCGAGGAGCGCCGCCTACAATCCCCTGATGGAGGTGCGGCCAGGGCCGCTTGAGGTGCGCGACGTCCAGAACATCGCCGACATTCTCGTCGATCCTGAGGGGGCGCTCGAACGTCGGAACCATTGGGAGAAGACCAGCCACGCCCTTCTGGTCGGGGCCATCCTCCATGTCCTGCACGCCGAGCCCGACAAGACCCTGGCCGGGGTGGCGTCCTTCCTGTCGGATCCGGAACGGCCGATTGAAGCCACCCTTCGGCGCATGATGACCACGCCCCATTGCGACGGACGGCCCCATCCGGTGATTGCGGCGGCCGCCCGCGAACTGCTGAACAAGAGCGAGAACGAGCGATCGGGCGTGCTCTCCACCGCGATGAGTTTCCTTGGCCTCTATCGCGATCCGATCGTCGCGGCGGTGACCGGACGGTGCGAATGGCGCATCGCCGACCTGGTCGACGGTGAACGGCCCGTCTCCCTCTACCTGGTGGTGCCGCCCTCGGACATCAGCCGCACCAAGCCATTGATCCGCCTGATCCTGAACCAGATCGGCCGACGCCTGACCGAGGACCTCCAGGCGCGGGCAGGGCGACGCCGCCTTCTCATGCTGCTCGACGAGTTCCCGGCGCTCGGTCGTCTCGACTTCTTCGAAACCGCCCTGGCCTTCATGGCGGGCTATGGGCTGAAGGCCTTCCTGATCGCCCAGAGCCTCAACCAGATCGAGAAGGCCTACGGGCCCAACAACGCCATCCTCGACAACTGCCACGTCCGGGTCGCCTTCGCGACCAATGACGAGCGCACGGCCAAGCGGATATCCGAGACCCTTGGAACGGCGACCGAGTTGAGGGCGATGCGGAACTACGCCGGCCATCGGCTGTCGCCTTGGCTGGGTCATCTCATGGTGTCGCGCCAGGAGACGGCCCGCCCCCTCCTGACCCCGGGCGAGGTGATGCAACTGCCTTCGACGGACGCCCTGGTGCTCGCTTCGGGATGCGCGCCGCTGCGCGTGAAGAAGGCCCGCTACTATGCGGACCGTCAGCTCAAGGCGCGCGTGCTTCCGCCCCCGGCGTCGCGCGGCGCGATTTCGGGCGGAGCCGATTTGACCTGGCCGACCGCCGCGGCTCCAGCCGCTGCAGAGCGACCGGAGCCGGCGGCGGCCGATGACGGCGGCCTGAGACGGGAACAGGATCCTGACGCGCCGGACGTCCTGGCGCCGGCGCCCGTCGTCGACGACCCTTCGTGCGAGCCGCTCGGTCCCGACCCCGACCCCGACGACGACGAGGGCGTCGCGGTTCCTTCGGACGACCTCGAGGCCCGAATGCGGCGCGTGGCGCGCCAGGCGGCGCTCGATCCTGATTACGGCATCGCCCTCTAGGGCCGGCGCGATGAAGAAGCCCTTCCTCACCGTCTACCTTACGCCGGAACTGCTCGACCGCCTGGTCGCGCAGGCGAAGCGGCGGGGCGTGCCCAAGTCGACCGTTGCCGAGGCGGCGATCGCCAGCTTTCTCACGCCTGACGCCGCCCAGCAGCAGGAGGCCGCGCTCGGACGGCGGCTGGATCGGCTCAATCGTCACGCAGACCGGTTGGAACGGGACCTCGAAATCGCCGTCGAGATGCTGGCGCTTTTCGTGCGGACCTGGATGGCCGCCACCCCCTCGCTGCCGGACGCCGCCCAGGCGGCGGCGCGTGCGAGAGGACGGGATCGATACGAGCGTTTTGTAGAAAACCTGGGCCGCCGGCTGGCGTCGGGGCGGTCGTTCACGCGCGAGCTGGCGTTCGAGCTTGAGGCGGCGGCACGGGATGCGCCCGCCGATTCATTCGACAAGGAGGATGAGGGAAAGGCGCCGGCCGGCCCGGGCCCGTGAGAGGCGCTGGGGCGCGCTGCCCGCAGCGCGGTTCGCGGCGCCTGGGACGGCAAAGGTATTTCCTTGGCCATGGTCATGCGTCGAGCCAGACCCGGCCGTCCTCTTCCGCGAGGGGGGCTTGGTGCGATACGTCAAGCCGCGCTTCGAAGACGGACTCTCCAGCCGAAGTCATGGCTTTCACGGTGAGACGCTTCAAGGTCGCCCCGCGCAATGCGTGATCTCTCACAATATCCGCCGTCGCGAGCAACGCCTGCGCCGCAGCCGCATTGTGACCTGAAGCTTCAAGCTCCACGGTTGTCAGACATCCGTCAGCCGTGACGAAGAAGGTGTAGTTCGGATCCATGAGCCGAAAACAGCCGCGTGGGGAGGAGGTCTCAAAGGTTGTCTAATGAACTCTTTCATCTCGTAAAGGCGAAGCTGACTCGGCGAGGATCCTTGTCTCTCGCCACCGTGAAGAGGGTCGCTGACGCTTTCGAGCCGCTGGATCAAACCGCTGCGGCCGAGGACCTGATCGTCCAGGGCGTCCGAGCGTCGTCCTGCCTCCTGCTTCTGGATGGCTTCGCCGCCCGGTACCGCCTCCTGGAGAGCGGTCGGCGCCAGTTCACTGACATTGTGGTGCCGGGGGACTTCATAAATCTGGGGACGGTGCTGAAGAAACGACAGCCTCAAAGCGTCCTGGCCTTGACCGAATGCACGACCGTTTCGCTCGCCCATCCGCGCCTGGAGCTGTTGATCGACAGCGACCCCGATCTCACCAAGGTCCTTTGGCTTGAGTCCCTGGTCGACGGCGCCATTGGCCGGGAATGGATTTTCTCATTGGGTGCGCAGAACGCGAAGGCGCGGCTGGCCCGCTTCCTGTGCGAAATGTACTGTCGGCTGGAGGTTGTCGATCGCGCCGCGGACAACAGCTTTCGTCTACCCCTCACTCAGGCCCAGGTGGGCGACGCGCTCGGTTTGTCGGCCGTCCACGTCAATCGGGTGGTCTCAGAGATGCGGAATGAAGGTCTGATCGCCTGGAACGGCCACAGAGTCCGTCTGCGACAATGGCGGGAATTGGCCGGCCTGGCCGAATTCGACGGCGCTTATCTGGAGCTGCCGCCTCGCTCCGCCTAGCAGGATGCCGAGCGGCTGCTGGTTGTCCTGCCGATCCTGTCTCCTGGAATCTCTTTGAAGTTCCACGCACGCCGAATCCCGACGGCGTTCAAGGACAGATAGGCAGCGCTTGACGCCTCAAGTCTCTGGGAGCGGTAATAGGCTGCGACGGGTTTTGAGGAGAGTGGGCATGCAGCGGAAAGCGACCAGCGAACTCTGCGATCTCGCGAGAAGCGGCGGCAGCATCGTGGTCTATGCCGACACCCGCTCCGTTGAGGATTTGATCCAGATCGCGAGCGAGCTACGACACGGCGCCACGCTTACCCTGACGGGCATGGCCATGCGTCCGACCCCAGACCTGTGCCGGATAGCCGAGGCGGCTCCCGGCAGGGTCTCATTCGCTGGTTAGGGTGGACCTTGTCTCACACTGACAAAGCCAAAGGCCCGCCTCCTTGTTTAAAGGCGGCGGGCCCAGGAGCGGAGCCCGGGGGCTCAACGCATGACCAATCTCTCTCGGCAAGAGCGAAACTGATCACCAGCCGGGAGTAACCGTGAAGTCGGGAAAAGGTTGCTCCCGGAGCGGGACAGCCGGCGTTGCGTTTCGCCGCCATGTCTTAGGCTGCACGGGGGTCCCGCCGAAGCTGACCGGGTGTTTCTACGCGATCCCCAGGCGATATCGCCGTTCGGCCGGTGCGGTCGTTCGACGAGATTCTGCGCCTGCCCCTCAGACGATCGGGGCTGAAGGGCGGGCCCTTTCGGGAAGCCGACGCTGTCAGATCCTGCGGACGGACCTGCCCCTCACCGGCGCGTCTTCGCCCTTCATCTCGAGAGCATCGGCTTCCTTGCGATAGCGCTCCGCCAGGCCGGCGAACCGGTCGCGATCGGCCTGGAACGGTGAAAGCCTGGCCATGTGTTCGGCGTTGAGCTGCAGCTGGCGAAGTTCTGAAACGCGAGAGGAACGGGTCATGATGAAGCGGAACTCGACGGGGGTGTTCGTGCCGTCGGCCCGGAGCAAGTCCCGGGCCTGGGCGCGATACGGTTCGCTGCGCCGATCGGATGACCCCGCCTTTTCATTCACCGACTAAGGATCCACGTGTAGCCGAGCGTTAGCATCGAAGGTCGGGCGCTCCGGTACGGCCGGCCGTGCCGCCGATCGCCTGTCTTTCTGCGACAAACCCCTACTACGCCGTCCGGAGTGTTGAACCCTGGTGATTTGAGGTTCTCTTGTCGCCCCCGTCCGGATCGGTCGTCGATCCGCTCTCGCAGACGGGACGCCATGACCATTCCGGCGCGCAGCCTCAGGATGCTCCGCACAGCTCTAGGGCCGGCGCTGCTGGACGCCCTGTCCGCGCCGGACGTGGCGGAGGTCATGCTCAACCCCGATGGCAGGATCTGGCTGGATCGGTTGACGACCGGCCTGGAGGTCACCGCCCAGAGGCTGGAGCCTTCGGAGGGCGAGCGGATCGTGAGGCTGGTCGCGCACCACGTCGGACTGGTGGTGGACGAGAACCATCCGCGCATCTCGGCCGAGTTGCCGGAGACGGGGGAGCGCTTCGAAGGTCTACTGCCGCCAATCGTGCGCGGCCCGGCCTTCGCCATCCGCAAGCCCGCCGTCGCGGTCTTCACCCTGGACGACTACGTCGCCGCCGACGTCATGACCGCGAGCCAGGCCCGGAGCTTGCGGGATGCTGTCGCCGGACGACGCAATATTCTCGTCGCAGGCGGCACGTCCAGCGGCAAGACCACCCTGGTCAACGCCCTGCTGGCGGAGATGGCGAGCAGCGGCGACCGGATCATCCTGATCGAGGACATTCGCGAGCTGCAGTGCGCGGCGGTCAATACCGTGGCCCTGCGGACCCTCGACGGGGCCGTGACCCTGACGGATCTGGTGCGCTCGGCCCTGCGCCTGAGGCCGGATCGAATTCCGGTCGGCGAGGTCCGCGGCGCGGAGGCCCTGGATCTGGTGAAGGCCTGGGGCACGGGACATCCGGGCGGGGTGGGCACCCTGCACGCCGACTCGGCGCGCGGGGCTCTCCACCGGCTCGAACAACTCATCCAGGAAGCGGTCGTCACCCCGCCGCGCGCCCTGATCGCCGACACCATCCATCTCATCGCCGTTCTCGCCGGGCGCGGCGCTGAAAGACGCCTGGTCGAACTCGCCGCCGTCGACGGCCTGGACGCCGACGGCGGCTACCGGCTGTCGCCGATCGCCTGCTGACCTGTCCTCACCTGCCCAGGAGCATCTCCATGATCGCCTGTCGTCGTCTTCACTCCGCCCTTGTGCTGATCGCGGCCGCAGCCTCGGTTTCACCCGCCTTGGCCGGCGGCTCCTCCATGCCCTGGGAGGCCCCGCTTCAGTCCATCCTCGAGTCGATCGAGGGGCCGGTCGCCAAGATCATCGCCGTGATGATCATCATCGTCACCGGCCTGACCCTGGCCTTCGGAGACACTTCAGGCGGAGCCCGTCGCCTGATCCAGATCGTGTTCGGCCTCTCCATCGCCTTTGCGGCCAGTTCCTTTTTCCTCAGCTTCTTCTCCTTCGGCGGCGGCGCCCTGGTCTGATGTCCGACCCGATCCCCGAAGACTTCGTCGCCCCGGTCCACAGAGCCCTGACCGAGCCGATCCTTCTGGGCGGCGCGCCGCGCGCCCTGGCCCTCGTCAACGGCACCCTCGCCGCCGCCCTGGGGCTGGGCTTGCGGCTGTGGGTCGCCGGCATGGTCCTCTGGGTCATCGGGCATGCGCTCGGGGTCCTCGCCGCCCGACACGACCCGGACTTCGTCGAGGCGGCGCGTCGCCACCTGCGGCTTCCCGCTCATCTGGATGTCTGACCATGTTCTCGCTTCAGGAATACCGCGCCCGGCCGCGGCGACTTTCAGACTTCCTGCCCTGGGCCGCGCTGATCGCGCCGGGCGTGGTCCTCAATAAGGACGGGGGGCTTCAGCGCACCGCGCGCTTTCGCGGGCCGGACCTGGACTCCGCGACCAATGCCGAGCTGGCCGGGGCGGCGGGGCGGTTGAACAACGCCCTGCGCCGGCTCGGTTCCGGCTGGGCCCTCTTCGTGGAGGCGCAGCGTCATCCGGCCGCCGCCTATCCCGAGAGCGCTTTTCCCGACCCTGTGTCCGGTCTGGTCGACGAGGAGCGCAAGGCCGCCTTCCGGGCGCGCGGGGCGCATTTCGAAAGCGCCTTCTATCTCACCCTGGTCTGGTTGCCGCCGACCGAGGATCGGGGACGGGCGGCGCGCTGGCTCTACGAGGGGGAGGCGGAAAAGGGCGTGGACTGGCCCGGCCAGGTCAGGGGGTTCGTCGATCGCACGGACCGGCTCCTCGCCCTGGTCGAGGGGCTCATGCCCCAGGCGGACTGGCTCGACGATGAATCCACCCTGACCTATCTGCACGCCACGGTCTCGACCGCGCCTCAGTTTGTGCGCCTGCCTGAAACCCCCATGCATCTGGACGCCCTCCTGGCGGACCAGCCCCTGGTCGGCGGGCTGGCGCCGCGACTGGGCCGGTCGCACCTGCGGGTCCTCACGATCATCGGTTTTCCCACCGCCACCTGGCCCGGGCTTCTCGACGAACTCAATCGCCTGGCCTTCGACTATCGATGGACCACCCGGGCCCTGTGCCTGGACAAGACCGACGCCGCCCGCCTGCTGGGCCGCATCCGTCGCCAGTGGTTCGCCAAGCGCAAGTCGGTCGCCGCTCTTCTCAAGGAGGTGATGACCAATGAGGCGGCCGTCCTCATGGACACCGACGCCGGCAACAAGGCGGAGGACGCCGATCTGGCGCTTCAGGATCTCGGCGCCGACGGCGTGGGCTACGCCCTCGTCACCGCCACCCTGACGGTCTGGGACGAGGACCCGGCGGTCGCCGACGCCAAGCTGCGCCAGGCGGAGAAGGCTGTTCAGGAACGCGACTTCACCTGTATCGCCGAGAGCCTCAACGCCGTCGAAGCCTGGCTCGGCGGCCTGCCGGGGCAGGTCTACGCCAATGTGCGGACGCCGCCGATCTCGACGCTGAACCTGGCTCACATCATGCCGATGTCGGCCGTGTGGGCCGGGCCGGACTGGAACGCCCATCTGGACGGCCCGCCCCTCTTCCACGCCCGCACGGACGGCGCCACGCCCTTCCGCTTCTCCCATCATGTCGGGGATGTCGGCCACACGCTGATGGTCGGGCCGACAGGGGCGGGGAAGAGCGTCCTGCTGGCGCTTATGGCGCTGCAGTTCCGCCGCTATCCGGCCGCCCAGGTTTTCGCCTTCGACTTCGGCGGATCGATCCGGGCGGCGGCGCTCGGCATGGGCGGCGATTTCCACGATCTCGGAGAGGCCCTGCAGAACCGCGAAGGCGGTCTGACCCTTCAGCCGCTCGAGGGGATAGACGATCCCGGCGAGCGCGCCTGGGCCCATGCCTGGCTGATCGATCTTCTCGCCCGAGAAGGCGTGGCGGTCGATCCCGAGACCAAGGATCGGATCTGGTCCGCCCTTACCAGCCTGGCGGGGGCGCCGGCGAACGAGCGCACCCTGTCCGGTTTTGCGGCCCTGGTTCAGAACATCGCCGTGAAGCAGGCGATTGCGCCCTTCACCCTGGCGGGGCCGTGGGGACGCCTGCTCGACGGGGATCATGAACACCTCGGGACGGGATCGATCCAGGTCTTCGAGACGGAAGGCCTCATGGGTTCGGCCGCCGCGCCCGCCGTTCTGGATCACCTTTTTCACCGGGTCGAGGCGCGGCTGGACGGCAGCCCGACCCTGATCCTCATCGACGAAGGATGGATCGTCCTCGATGCGTCCGGTTTCGGCGCCCGGCTGCGGGAGTGGCTCAAGACCCTGCGCAAGAAGAACGCCTCGGTGGTATTCGCCACCCAGTCGCTCGCCGACATCGACGGCGGTCCCCTCGCCGCCGCCATTGTCGAAAGCTGCCATACCCGGCTCTTCCTGCCCAACGCTCGCGCGCGCGAGCCGCAGATCAGCGCGGTCTATCGTCGTTTCGGCCTCAATGACCGGCAGATCGACATCCTGGCCCAGGCGACGCCCAAACGCGACTACTACTGCCAGTCACGCGCAGGAAACCGGCTGTTCGAGCTCGGCCTCGGCCCGGTCGCCCTGGCCTTCTGCGCCGCCTCATCGACGGAGGATCAGGCCGCCGTCCGCGCGGTTCTCGCCAAGGCCGGGAGAACCGGGTTCGGAGCGGCCTGGCTGCGCCATCGCGGCCTGCCGTGGGCGGCTGATCTGCTCGAAACCCCGATCATCCCTCAAGCTTGAGACGCGCCATGAAACGCCTGCGCTCGCCTTTCGCCCTGTCCGCGGCAGCCATTGTCGTCCTTCTGTGCGGAGGACCGGCGGCGGGCCAGGTCGTGGTCCATGATCCGACCAACCACGTTCAGAACGTCATCCAGGCCGCCCGCGCCCTGGAACAGATCAACAACCAGATCCAGTCGCTGCAGAACGAGGCGACCGCCCTGATGAACCAGGCGAGGAATCTGACAAGCCTGCCCTATTCCTCGCTACGGACCCTGCAGGGACAGGTGGAGCGCACGCGCAGTCTTCTGTCGCAGGCCCAGACCCTGGCCTATGACGTTCGGGCGATCGAGGCGGCGTTCGACGCCCGCTACGGCGCCGTGGCGCTGTCGACTTCCGAGAGAGACCTGGTGGCGCGGGCGCGTCAGCGCTGGCTTTCCTCCGTGGCCGGTTTCGAGGACGCCATGCGCGTCCAGGCCGGCGTGGTCCAGGGACTGGGTGCGACCCGGGAGGAGCTGGAAAGTCTGGTGAGCGCCAGCCAGGGCGCGGCGGGCGCGCTCCAGGCCGCCCAGGCCGGCAATCAATTGCTGGCCCTGCAGTCCAGCCAACTGGTCGAGCTCACCGGCCTGCTTGCCGCACAAGGAAGGGCGGAGGCCCTGGACGCCGCCGACCGCGCCGCCGCGCGTGCGGACGCCCAGGCGCGCTTCCGGCGCTTCATGGGAGAGCCGGAGCAGTGAGAAACCTGATCCGCAGGGATCCTCTGGCGGCAGCCGCCGTCATGATCACGATCTGCGCCCTTGTCGCGGCGGCGCTGGCGAGCCCGCGGGAGCTCCGGTCAGGACGGCCCGTGGGCCCGACGGCGGCCGGGCCTTCAGCGGAGCTGGTCCGCTGCCGCGCGCTTGGAGAGGCCGGCGGCGCCGATGCGGCCTGTCATGCCGCCTGGGCGGAAAGCCGACGACGCTTCTTTGCCGGAGGACGCCATGACTGACTCCGGCGTCATCGACCGGTTTTTCGAGGTCTTCAGCCGTTACATCGACAGCGGCTTCGGGCTTCTGGGAGGGGAGGTCGCCTTCATCGCGACCAGTCTGATCGTCATCGACGTGACGCTCGCCGCCCTGTTCTGGGCCTGGGGGCCGTCCGACGACATTCTCGCCCGACTGGTCAAGAAAACCCTCTTCGTTGGTTTCTTCGCCTTCCTGATCGGCAATTTCCAGCGGCTGTCCGAGATCGTTTTCGCCAGCTTCGCCGGCCTGGGCCTGAAAGGTTCTGGCACGACCCTTTCGACCGAGGAGTTTCTCAGGCCCGGCAAGCTCGCCGAGGCGGGGATTGATGCGGGGCGCCCAATGCTCATGGCCGCCGCCGAAATGTCCGGCTTTCCCGGCTTCTTCGAGAATTTCGTCCAGATCGCGATCCTCATGGTCGCCTTTCTGATCGTCTTGATCGCCTTCTTCATCATGGCGATCCAGCTCTTCGTCACCCTCATCGAGTTCAAGCTGACGAGCCTGGCGGGCTTCGTCCTGATTCCCTTCGGTCTGTTTGGAAAGACCGCCTTTCTGGCGGAGCGTGTTCTCGGCAATGTCGTGGCGTCCGGCGTCAAGGTCCTGGTTCTGGCTGTCATCGTCGGCATAGGATCCAGCCTGTTCGACGCCTTCGTCACGGATTTCGGCGGCCGGCCGCCGGCGCTTGAGGACGTTCTGGCCGTCACCCTGGCGGCCCTCAGTCTGGCCGGTCTCGCCATCTTCGGCCCCGGGATCGCCACGGGCCTGGTGTCCGGCGCGCCTCAACTGGGGGCAGGCGCCGCGATAGGAAC
>Ga0247827_10000472_pt1 | contig 18340 bp, 18 predicted proteins | sample 12C_Control_Day2_FD_194414 | JGI IMG/M metagenome (GOLD analysis project Ga0247827, IMG submission 194414) | Soil microbial communities from agricultural site in Penn Yan, New York, United States - 12C_Control_Day2 | ecosystem: Environmental > Terrestrial > Soil > Agricultural land | place... | reverse complement strand
GAATTCCAGGCCCTGCGCATCGCCAAGTTCGGACCGACGGGCCGCTTCCCCGACATCCTCTGGGACGGCTACGTCAATCCCAAGCGCCTGGTGAACGGCCAGCTGCCCGCCGCCCTGCGCATCTGCATCGACAACGGCGAAGCGGGCGTTCTGAACGTGGACGGCCCGAACAAGTACGCCAATCCGAACACCGACATGACGCCGCACAAATGCACCCTGCCGCGTCTCTCGCCTGTCGTCCTGCCGGGAGCCTGACGCGGCCTCATGACCCGGTTTTCTCTGCTTGCTCTTAGCCTGCTGCTCCTCGCCGGAGCGGCGGGCTGCACCAAGTCGCCGCCTCAAGCCCTGGTCGATCCGACCTATTTCGCCACCGAAAACCCCAAGTCCCTGCGGGACTGGGGCATGGTCCAGGTGTCCGGCGACGCCCTGGTCCTGGGGCAGCGCGTCACGCCCTATGACCTAACGACGCCGCTGTTCACCGACTATGCGCAGAAGCTGCGGACGATCTGGATGCCGCCCGGCGCCGCGGCGGACTACAAGCCGGACGACGAGCTGTCCTTCCCCGTCGGGACGGTCATCACCAAGACCTTCTTCTACCAGACAGGACGCGGCGGTCGGGTGCTCCAGCAGGCCGACCAGGCCCTGATCCACGATGGCGAAGGGCTGAACCTGAAGCAGGTGCGCATCGTCGAGACCCGGCTGCTGATCCACCGGCCTGAGGGCTGGACCGCCCTCACCTATCTGTGGAACGAGGCGCAGACCGAGGCTGTCCTGCACCGGATCGGCGCAGTGGTTCCGCTGAAGTTGGCGCGCGAGGACGGGACGGACCAGGCCTTCTCCTACATCGTGCCGAACGTGACCCAGTGTTCCGCCTGCCACGCGACGAACGTGGCCACGCGGGTCATTCAGCCGATCGGCCCCAAGACGCGCCTGCTCAATCGCGACTTCGCCTATTCGGACGGGGCCGAGAACCAGCTGACCCACCTCACCAAGATGGGCTATCTGCGCGGCCTCGCCGACCCGAAGACGGCCCCGGCGGATGTGTCATGGACCGACAAGAGCGCGTCGCTCGAGGCGCGGGCGCGGGCCTATCTCGACGTCAACTGCGGCCATTGCCACAACCCCGAGGGTCCGGCCGACACCTCGGGCCTGTACCTGAACGCCGCCACGCCGCTTTCGAGGGCCTCCGGCGTCTGCAAGCTGCCGGTCGCCGCCGGCCCCGGCACTGGCAACCTTCGCTTCGACATCGTGCCGGGCGACGCCAAGGAGTCGATCATTCCCTATCGCATGACCTCGGCGAACCCTGCCGTGATGATGCCCGAGATCGGTCGATCGACCTCCCACGCCGAGGGCGTGGCCCTCGTCCGCTTCTGGATCGACTCAATGGAGGGAACATGTCGGTAGAACCCCTGCGCCCCCCTGCCCCCGTCTCCGACGTCGCCATGGTCGTCCAGACCCTGCGCGCCGCCTTCGACAGCGGCCTGACGCGCGATCTGGCCTGGCGCCAGGGCCAGCTCGCCGCGCTCGAGCGGATGATGCTCGAGAACGAGGCCGAGATCGCCGAGGCCCTGAAGGCCGATCTGGGCAAGCCCTTCGGCGAGGCCTGCACCGCCGAGATCGACCTGGTCGCCAAAGAGGCGGCGCATGCGCGAAAGCATCTCCGCCGTTGGAGCCGGCCGCAGCGGGCCGCGACGCCAATCGCGATCCAACCCGGCAAGAGCTTCATAGAAGCCGCGCCCTATGGCGTGACCCTGATCATCGGGGCGTGGAACTATCCCTTCCAGCTGGTGCTGGCGCCGCTGGTCGGGGCCATCGCGGCGGGCAACTGCGCCGTCATCAAGCCTTCGGAAATGGCGGCCCAGTCGTCGGCGCTGCTGAAGCGGCTGGTGGAGCGCTACCTGGACCCGCGCGCCTTCGCTGTGGTCGAGGGCGATGCGGACGTCTCGACCGCCCTGCTGGCCCTGCCGTTCGACCTGATCTTCTACACGGGCGGAGAACGGGTGGGTCGGGTCGTGATGGCGGCTGCGGCCAGGCATCTGACGCCGGTCGTGCTCGAACTGGGCGGTCAAAACCCCTGCATCGTCGACGAGACGGCCGACCTGGCGGTAGCGGCCCGGCGCATCGTCTGGGGCCGCTTCCTCAACGCCGGCCAGATCTGCGTGGCGCCGGATCACGTCTATGTCGCCGCCTCGGTCGAGGCTCGGCTGCTGGACGAGCTGAAGCAGGCGGTGACGGCCATGTTCGGGCCCGACCCGAAGCAGAGCCCGGACTACGGGCGCATCGTCAATCCGCGCCACGCCGCGCGCCTGCAGGCCCTGCTGGCCGACGGCCGCGCGGTCACGGGCGGCCAGGCCGACGTCGACGCCTGCTATGTCGCGCCCACCATCCTGACCGAGGTCTCGGCCGATGCGCCGGTGATGGCCGAGGAGATCTTCGGCCCCATCCTGCCGGTCCTGCCTTACGAGACGTTGGATGCGCCCCTGGCGGCCATCAACGCTCGTTCGCCGGCCCTGGCGCTCTACGCCTTCACCCGAGACACGGCGACCGCCGACCGGATCATCGCCTCGACGCGATCAGGCTCGGCGACGATCAACGACACCGTGGTCTTCATGGCCAACCCGAACCTGCCCTTCGGCGGCGTCGGGGCCAGCGGCATGGGCGCCTATCACGGGCGATACAGTTTCGAGACCTTCAGCCACAAGCGCGCCGTGCTGAGGCGGGGCTTCGCCCTGGACGCCAGCATCCGCTATCCGCCCTTCACCAAATCCAAGCTGGCGCTACTGCGGCGCATGGCCTGAGGCCGCGCCGCAGGCTGCGGCCTAATCTTCCAGATAGGCCGAGAGATACCGCTCCAGCGCCACCGTGGCCTCTGCGAACAGACGGTCGGTCCATTCCGATTGCGCCTCGCCGCTCGTCAGGGTTTCGAACGAGGTGAAGATCTCGGTGGCCATGCGGGCGACAGCCAGGGGCGCGCCGCCGTGGAAACCGTCGAGCCCCCGCTCCCACCGCGCCGCCAGATAGGCCGCGATCTGTGCATTGGCGTGTTCCTTGACGATCCGCAGCTCGCGGGTCGTCAGCATCAGGTGAAACAGCGGCCGATAGGCCGGATCCTCGTTCAACGTCTTTCGCAGGGCCAGCATCACCGCCAGATGGCGCTCGCGCCACGAGGTGAACTGCGGGTTCTCCAGAATGTCTGCGATGCGGACGTGGAGCTGCGCCACCAGCGTCTCGAACAGCTCCTTGTAGATGGCGAAGACGTTCGGGAAATAGCGGTAGATCGAGCTGACCGGCACATTGGCTTCGGCGGCGATGGTGCTGGTGGTGATGGTGTCGACGGAGGTGGTGGCCAGAAGGCGTTCGGTCGCCGCCAGAACGCTGTCGATCCGGTCGCGCGCACGTTGCTGCATCGGCGCCGTGCGCCGTTCCAGGGTGCTGGCCAGAGTAGCGGTTTCTTGCGGCGCGCGCGGGCCCACTGACGTCATCCTCTCCGTCTGATTTCGTTGGCCGTCTAACACGACTTGACGCCCCTGTAAGCCACATAGGCGCACAGCCTCTTGTCAAACGGAATAATATTCTGTTTCGTGAAGCTCAGGGAACGGGGATTTGGGAGGGCTGCAATGATCAATATGGAATTCCGCCTCAAGGCGACTCTGGCCGCTGGCGTGGCTGTCGCCGCGCTAATGGCGCCGGAACTGGCGCGGGCGCAGGAGGCGACGTCTCTGGACGACGTCATCGTCACCGCGCAGAGGCGCGAACAAAGCCTTCAGGAAGTGCCGATCACGGTCAACGTGGTCACCGCCGCGAAACTGGAGGCGCTGGCTGCGGACGACATGGGCGACATCTCCGCCTTCGTGCCCGGCCTGTCGGTCTCGAACACCAGCCCGACTCAGGCGCGCTACAATATCCGCGGGGTCTCGACATCGGACTTCGGCGTCGGCACCGACCCGGCGGTCGGCGTCTATGTCGACGGCGTCTATGCGGCCCGATCGGGCGCGGCCCTGCTGGCGTTCAGCGATGTCGCGCGAATCGAGGTCCTGAAAGGACCCCAGGGCACCCTGTTCGGCCGCAACAGCGCCGCCGGCGCCGTGTCCATCACCACCAACAAGCCCAGCGACGAACTCGAAGCCCGGCTGGGCGTCCGGCTCGGCGAGTACGACAAGCGCCGCTTCGAGGGCCTGATCAACCTGCCGATCAACGACACCATGGCCCTGCGGGTCAACGCCCTGGTGAACCGCCGCGACGGCTGGCTGATCGACGACGCCACCGGCGAGGACTATGACCGCGAAGACAACTGGGCGGCCCGCGCCGCCCTGCGCTGGGACGTCACGCCCCGGACCCAGGCGATCCTGAGCTGGTCGCATGACGAGATCGACCAGGACGCGCGCCCGGCGATCGGCGTCGCGCCGATTCCTGCGGCGCCCGGCCTGCCCCCCTACCCGTCCGATCCTGCGGACTATACCAACCCGTTCGAGCAGCGCGTCTTCAACGACGTCATCGACAACCACGAGACGCGCCGCCTCGACGAAGGCGTCCTGACCATCACCCACGCCTTCGGCGACATCGACTTCACCTCCCTGACCTCGGTCCGACAGTTCACCACCGAGAACCGCGAGGACGAGGACGGCACCAACCGGCCGGACCTGTATTTCGACACCAACAACCGGGAAAAGAACCGGTCCTGGTATCAGGAATTCCGCCTCGCCGGCGAGACCGGCGTGTTCAACTGGATCGCCGGCGCCAGCTACTATTCCGAAAACGCCAAGCAGCGCAGCGACACCTACGCCACCACCGACACGATCAACACCATCCTGACCAATGCGGCCGGCATGCCGCTGTTCTCGCTCGCGGACATGATCCTGGGCATGGCCTCTATTCCCGCCAGCACCCTGGGCCACAGCTGGCAGGAGGACATGATCAACGAGGGCGATTTCGATGCGACCGCCGTCTTCGCCGACGTGATCTGGACCGCCACCGATCGCCTGAACCTGACCTTCGGCCTGCGCTACACCCACGACAAGAAGACGTTCCAGTGGCTGAACGACCGGCGCGTCGCGCCCGAACTGGACGCGGTGCTGAATGATCCGACGATCAACTTCGTGCTGAGCTCCAACATGGGGCCGGGCCTCGACTATCTGTACGCCGACTATGTCTTCGACCTGTCCGGCCTGGCCGGCGTCCAGTGCGACAACGGCGTCACGGTGCAGGAAGGCGTGACGTGCGAGCTGTCGGATTCATGGTCGGACCTCAGCCCGCGCTTCGTCGCCGACTACCATCTGACCGACGACGCGATGATCTTCTTCTCCTACGCCAAGGGCTACAAGGCCGGCGGCTTCAACAGCGTCGAGGTCGCCTCGCGCTTCGACAATGAGGATGTCCAGAACTTCGAGATCGGGTTGAAGAGCGACCTAGGCTCCAAGGCGCGCCTCAACATCTCGGCCTTCCAGTATGATTATGACGGCAAGCAGTCGATCCGCCTGGAAACGCCGGCGGGCTCCAGCGTGCCGCAATATCTGATCGAGACCAGCGACGACACGGCCTGGGGCGTCGACATGCAACTAGATCTGAAGCCCATGGACGGGCTGAACCTGTTCGCCAACGCCCAGTACATCGACGCGACCTACAACCGGAAGATAACCGACGAAGGCGATCTTGCCGGGCAGCCCACGGGCGAGCCCCTGTGGTCGGCGTCGGCGGGCGTCTCCTACCGCCACGACCTGGCCGACATGGGCTCATTGGACATGCAGCTGGTCCACGCCTATCGCGGCGAGGGTCGGTGCAACAAGACCTCGACGGGCCAAGGCTCGTGCCTGCAAACCCCCTGGTTCGACCCGTCGGAAGCCCAGAACCGCACCGACCTGCGCCTCTACTGGCGCAACGCGAACGAGCGGTATCAGGTCGGCTTCTACGTCAACAACCTGTTCGACAACCAGTATGTGACCGGCGTCAACAACATCACCGCCACCACCCTGGGCACGCCGTTCGTGAATCTCACCGAACCCAGAATGTGGGGCGTAGACCTGACCTACACCTACTGACCGCCGTGGCGACGGCGTCGTAAAAAGAGACCCTCCGAAAGCCTTCGGAGGGTCTTTTCAATTTCACGCGCGAGTTCGTGTCCGTGCCCACCCCGCCACGCAATGCGAAGCGCCTAGGCCTTGCCGCGGACCCAGGCCATGAACATTCGGAAAATGAAGCTGCCGGAGGCGGACCGATGCAATCGGCGCGCATGCCGCCCCTTGCCACGATAGACTTCGAAGCCCGCCTTGCCGCTTCCGCGACCCGGCCACCGTGTTTCAATCTTGAGCCCTGATTCCATGGGTCCATTGTGGCCCGTACGAAATTGGCGCGCCACCGGCCGCAGGACGCGATTTGAGCCCCCGATGCACAAAGGCGACGGCGAGCGCATGGCGAAACGCCTCAGGGCCGACGCCGGACTTCCCAGTCGAGCGTCCATCGCCCCGGCCCTGCCCGCTTCAGTTCCGACACGACGGCAGGAACCTGAAGGTCCAGTCCGTCCAACAGCAGTGAGGCGCCGCTGACCGAAGCCACTGTCGCGTTGGTCTGCCAGAAAGGCCCCGACATGCCGCGCATGGAAAAGCGAATATGGACGGTGTCGTTAACCTGGGGCATCAGCCTCTTCCTCTCAACCGGCCATAAAGAGACCCTCCGAAAGGCTCCGAAAGGTCTCTTAAAATTCAATCCAATATCAAACACTTAGCGGCGATTTCGATGCGATATCGAAAGCGGAGAAAGGCCTGAATTATTCCCACTCGATGGTGCCGGGGGGCTTGGAGGTCACGTCGTAGACGACGCGGTTGACGCCGCGGACTTCGTTGATGATGCGCGTGGCGGTCTTGGCCAGGATGTCCCAGGGGAACTGGTAGAAGTCGGCGGTCATGCCGTCGGTCGAGGTGACGGCGCGCAGGGCCAGGACCTTTTCATAGGTCCGGGCGTCACCCATGACGCCGACCGTCTTGACCGGCAGCAGGACGGCGAAGGCCTGCCAGATGTCGTCGTAGAGACCAGCTTTCCTGATCTCGTCCAGATAGATGGCGTCGGCGTCTTGCAGGGTGGCGACCGCTTCCGGCGTGATCTCGCCGGGGATGCGGATGGCCAGGCCCGGCCCCGGGAAGGGGTGGCGTCCGACGAAGGCGTCGGTCAGGCCCAGTTCGCGGCCCAGGGCGCGGACCTCGTCCTTGAACAGTTCGCGCAGCGGCTCGACCAGCTTCAGCTTCATGAAGTCCGGCAGGCCCCCGACATTGTGGTGGCTCTTGATCACCGCCGACGGGCCGCCCGAGGCCGAGACGCTCTCGATCACGTCGGGATAGAGGGTGCCTTGGGCCAGGAACTCGGCACCTTCGATCTTGGCGGCTTCGCGGTCGAAGATCTCGATGAAGACGCGGCCGATGGTCTTGCGCTTGGTTTCCGGGTCCGAAATCCCGGCCAGCTCGCCGAGGAATTCCTTCGACGCATCAACGTGCACCAGCGGGATGTTGTAGTGCTCGCGGAACAGTTCCGTGACCTGCTTGGCCTCGTCCTTGCGCAGCAGGCCGGTGTCGACGAAGACGCAGGTCAGCTGATCGCCGATGGCTTCGTGGATCAGAACGGCGGCGACGGAGCTGTCCACCCCGCCCGACAGGCCGCAGACCACCTTGGCCGAGCCGACCTGTTCGCGGATCTTGGCGATCTGTTCGTCGCGATAGGCAGCCATGGTCCAGTCGCCGGTCAGGCCAGCGATGCCGTGGGTGAAGTTCTTCAGGATCACGGCGCCGCGCGGGGTGTGCATCACCTCCGGGTGGAACTGCACGCCGTAGATCTTGCGCTCCTCGTCAGCGATGGCGGCGTAGGGCGCGCCTTCCGAGGTGGCGATGACGTGGAAGCCTTCGGGGATGGCCGTGACGCGGTCGCCATGGCTCATCCACACGGTCTCGCGGTGATCAACGGCGCCGATGCCGGCGAACAGCGGGCTCTCGCGGGTGATGACGATCTCGGCGCGGCCGAACTCGGCATGGTGGCCGCTCTCGACCTTGCCGCCCAACTCGGCGCAGATGGTCTGTTCGCCATAGCAGATGCCCAGCACCGGCACGCCGGCCTCGAACAGGGCGTGGTCAGCCTTGGGGCTATCGGCGTCCGTGGTCGAGCTGGGTCCGCCCGACAGGATGATGGCCTTGGGCGCGACCGCCTTCAGCGCCTCGCCTGCCTTGTTGAACGGGTGGATCTCGCAATAGACGCCGGCTTCGCGCAGGCGGCGCGCGATCAACTGGGTCACCTGACTGCCGAAATCGACGATCAGGACGGCTTCATGCGTGTGGGGCGCGGTCATGAGGGCTCAGAATCCGAAGCAGGCGTTGATGGGGCGGGTTCTTGACGGGTGAAGACGTCGGGATCAAGTCGCGATGCGGGAACATCGGCCAAAGCGGCCAACCCCTGGGTCGTCAGCACGGCGGCCAGACGATCCCAGGCCTCGGCCAGGTTGGCGTCGACCAGATGCAGGGTGGAGGTCCAGTCCTCCAGCCTGGTCAGCTCGCGCTTGCCGTCGCTGACCCCGCGAAGCGCCACCAGAGGCACGCCGAAGGTCTGCGCGACGCGCAGCAGGGCGAAGGTCTCCATGTCCACCATCTCGGCGTCGATGGCGTCATAGGCGGCGCCCGAGACGACATTGGCGCCGGTCGACAGGGTCGCGGTCGGCACGCCGGGGATGGGGCAAGGCAGAGGCAGGGCGGCAGGCAGGTCCAGAAGCGGCGTCTTGCCCTTCTCGAAGCCCAGCGGGCTGGCGTCCATGTCGCGGTAGCTGACGGACGAGGCCTGATAGACCGCCGCGTGCTCCAGATCGCGCGATCCGCACGAGCCCAGCGAAACGATCAGGTCCGGCAGGGCGTCGTCCGCCTCCAGCCGCGCCAGGGCGGCGGTCAGGGCGATGGCTCCCTCGACCGGGCCGATGCCGGTCATCAGGGGCACGATCCGCGCCTGCAGGGCCGCGCCGTATTCCGCCGGCGCCGCCATGACCGGCAGAACCGTCAGGCCGTAGATTTCCTCTGACCGCCCGTCGCTCATGCCGTCCGCTCATAGACGGCGGCGAAGAAGCCGTCGGTGCCGGTCGAGGCGGGCGACAGGCGCAGGCGATGACCGCCGTCAGCCAAGGCGCCCAGACGCTCGCGCGCGGCGTCCGTCAGGTTCGCCGTCTTCAGGGCCTCGGCCACCGGTACCGGACTGAAGGCGGGGTGGTTTTCCTCGAAGGCGTCAGCCGTGGCCTCGTTCTCGCCACGCAGCATGGAGCAGGTGACGAAGACCAGACGACCGCCCGGCTTCACCAGTTCGGCGGCCCGGCCCAGGATCTGGACCTGCAGGGCGTGCAGGCGCTCGACCTCGGCGGGTTTCAAACGCCAGGCGTCCTCGGGGCGACGACGCCAGGTACCCGAACCGCTGCACGGCGCATCGACCAGAACCACGTCGGCCTGCCGCACCAGATCCTCGACCCCGCCGCCGTTCTGGCCCAGCAGGCGCAGATCCGCGGACACCCCGGCCCGGTTCAGGCGCGGACGGATGTTGTCCAGACGCTTCTGCACCACGTCATAGGCGAACAGGCGGATGCCGCTCTCAACGACCGGCCTGGCCTTGGGTTTCGGCTGGACCACAGCCCCCTGCCCGTCCCCGCCGACCGGCGACCAAACGGCGACCGGCGCAGCAGGCGCCTCGGCCACAGCGGCCCTGGTCACGACCGGCTGACCCAGCATGGCCAGACCCAGGGTCTTGCCGCCGCCGCCGGCGCAGTAGTCGACCACAGTCATGCCGGGCTCGACGCCCGTCAGCCAGCAGGCGACCTGACTGCCTTCGTCCTGAATTTCGATATGGCCTTGCTTGAAGGCCTCCAGCGCCTGAACGTTCGGCGGCGGCTCGGCCGACAGACGCAGGCCCGCAGCCGACCACGGCGTGCGCGTGGGGGACAGACCGGCCTCGACCAGTTCCGCCTCGACGCCCGCAACCGTGGTCTTCGCCAGGTTGACGCGCAGGTCGATCGGGGCGCGCGGCGCCATCAGCTCGTGAGCTTCCTCGGTCCAGCGGTCGCCGAAGGTGATCTTGAAGTCCTCGACCACGAACTCAGGCAGACCAGCGGCGACCCAGCCCGGCAGTTCGCCCGGCGCCGAGGTGATGCGGCCGCGTTCCTGCTTCGACAGCGGACGCGGGCCATAGCCGTCGCCCGAGTGCAGCAGTTCGATCTCGTCCAGCGGCAGGCCGTCGATCAGCGACAGCGAGCCGATGACCAGGGCGCGACCGTCTTCACGACCGCCCATGGCCCAGACCAGACGGCCGCGGGCGCGGATGACCTTGTAGACGCGGTCGGCGATGGCGCGACGATCCTTGGACCCCGCATAGCGGTTGGCGGCGCCCCAGGCCTTCAGCACCACCTCGGCCGGCTGGCGACTGTGGGCGATGCTGTCGAGGACAGAGGCGGCGGCGGCGAGGCGGGCTGCAGGGGTCAATCGGGTCTCGGATCAGATGAAAAGGGCCACAAGGATCAGGATCAGTCCCGCGAGCGAGACCAGCCAGACCAGCGACCGGATGTAGGGCACGCCAAGGGCGTAAAGCGGGATATAGGCGACGCGCGCCCAGAAATAGAGAGCGGCGCCCCACAGGGTCAGGGCGCTCTCCGCGCCCGTGACGTGGGCGATCAGGACAGCGCCGATGAACAGCGGCAGGGTCTCATAGAGGTTGGTCTGGGCTCTTTCGAGGCGACCGACGACAGGGTTATGCGACGGCGGCGTCTGATCCCGAGCCCCGGCGTTCCAGCCGATGCCGAACTCCAGCGTCCGCCCTGCGGCGGGCAGAAGCACCTGCACCAGAGCCAGGACCAGCGTCGCGACCAGATAGGTCAGTTCAGTCGTCACGCCCCGGCCCTCCGCAACCAGTCAATACGAAACCGCTCCCGATCCGAAGACCGGGAGCGGACCAGGGGGTCAGCCCTGACGATAGTTCGGCGCCTCGCGCGTGATCATCACGTCGTGGACATGGCTTTCGCGCAGGCCCGCATTGGTGATGCGCACGAAACGGGCGCGTTCCTGGAAGTCCTTGATGGTCGCGCCGCCGACATAGCCCATGGAGGCGCGCAGGCCGCCGACCATCTGGTGGATGACCGGTGCGATCGGCCCCTTGTAGGCGGTCTGGCCCTCGATGCCTTCCGGCACCAGCTTCTCGGACGAGACTTCCTTCTGGAAGTAACGGTCCGCCGAGCCCGCGCCCATGGCCCCGACCGAGCCCATACCGCGATACGACTTGTAGCTGCGGCCCTGGTACAGGAAGACCTCGCCGGGGCTCTCATCCGTGCCCGCGAACATCGAACCCATCATGGCCACGCTGGCGCCGGCCGCGATGGCCTTGGCCATGTCGCCCGAATACTTGATGCCGCCGTCCGCGATGACCGTGGCGCCCGTGCCCTTGGCGGCGCGAGCCGAATCCATGATGGCGGTCAGTTGCGGCACGCCCACGCCCGCGACGATGCGGGTGGTGCAGATCGAGCCCGGCCCGATGCCGACCTTCACGGCGTCGGCGCCCGCGTCGATCAGGGCGCGGGTGGCGTCATAGGTGGCGACGTTGCCGGCGATGATCTGCAGGCGGTTGTTCTCGCGCTTGATGCGCTCGACCACCTGGGCCACCGAGGCCGAGTGGCCGTGGGCGGTGTCGATCACCACCACGTCGCAGCCCGCCTCGGCCAGAGCCATGGCGCGCTCATAGCCGGCGTCGCCGACGGTCGAAGCGGCGCCGACCAGCAGGCGGCCCTGCTCGTCCTTGGCGGCGTTCGGGAAGGCCTGGGCCTTCTCGATGTCCTTCATCGTGATCAGGCCGACCGCGCGATAGTCCTCGTCCACGACGATGACGCGTTCGATCTTGCGGGTGCGCAGCAGGTTCCACGCTTCCTCACGACCGGCGCCCTCGCGCACGGTGATCAGGTCGCCGGTCGTCATCAGGGCCGAGGCCTTGATCGACGGATCGCCTTCGAAACGCATGTCGCGGTTGGTCAGCATGCCGACCAGCTTGCCCGTCGCCGGATCAACCACCGGGAAGCCGGTGATCTTCTTGGCGGCGACGATCTGGCGAACCTCGCCCAGGGTCGTGTCGGGCGAGACGGTCACCGGGTTGATGACCATGCCGCTTTCATAGCGTTTGACGGCGCGGACCTGCTCGGCCTGCTCCTCGATGGTCATGTTGCGGTGAAGCACGCCCAGACCGCCGGCCTGAGCCATGGCGATGGCCAGACGGCTTTCGGTCACCGTGTCCATGGCGGACGACAGCAGCGGGATGTTCAGTTTGATGTTGCGCGTCAGCTGGGTCGAGACATCCGCCATCGCTGGCATGATCTCGGACGCGCCGGGTTCGAGCAAAACATCGTCGAAGGTAAGGCCTTCGCGTATCTCCATAGGGAGTCTCCGTTTTGCGGGCCGCGTATAACGCCCCATGGCGGGGAACCGCAACCCCAAGACGGAGCTATGCTGGGAATAAGAGGAATTGCCTTGCGCTTCGGCGCGCTCAGACCCAAGTATTGCGAATGGTTCGCATATTGATCAGCACCGCCCGCCGTCTCGCGCTCAAGATCGCGAGCTACGGCGTCATGCACCTGATCGTGGCCATCCTGGTCGCCTTCGCTCTGACCCGCGACTGGCGCATCGCCCTGGCCGTCGGGGTGGTCGAGCCGATCTTCCAGACCCTCGCCTATTCGATCCATGACCGGGTCTGGCACCGGGTCGAGCGGCGCCGGATGCTGTCAGGCTTCGAGGAAACCGCCGAGGCCGTCACCGCCCGTCTGGAGCTGATGGACGCCCACGAGCAGAACCGCGCCCACAACCACCACGGTCACGGTCAGGAGGGGCACAGCCACGCCCTGCCCCGCAGCCTGAAACAGGTGGCGCTGAAGACCGTGACCTATGGCGTCATGCACTTCACGGTGGCGGTCCTGGTCGCCTTCGCCCTGACGCGCGACTGGCGCATCGCCCTGGCCATCGGCACGGTCGAGCCCCTGGTGCAGACGGTCTTCTTCACCCTGCACGACCGGGTCTGGACGCGCATTGAGGCGAACAAGGCCCGACGGGCCGCCGAAGCGGCCGCGGCCTGAGCCCTTCCCTTCTGTCATCCCGGAAGCGGCGCAGCCGCTATCCGGGACCGCCGCAAACGCAGACGTCGGAGCCTTGGGCGGTCCCGGCTCTGCGCCTCGCGACGCGAGGCTCCGGCCGGGATGACGCCGTAATGATCTACTTCTTGTTGAGCGCCACCAGGAAGACCTCGGCGCTGCCCTTGCGGCTCGATTCCGGCTTCACGTACTTCACCGTCTCGAACTCCTCGCGCAGTCGCGCCAGCACGCCCCCGGCGTCGCCGCCCTGGAAGTTCTTCGACACGAAGTTCCCGCCCGGCTTCAGCGTGCGGATGGCGAAGTCGGCGGCGATCTCGATCAGGGCGATGATCTTCAGGTGGTCCGTCTTGCGGTGGCCCACGGTGTTGTGCGCCATGTCCGACAGCACCAGGTCCGGCCGTCCGCCGATGGCGTCGATCAGTTGCTGGTCCACGCCCGGATGGGTGAAGTCGGCTTGAATCAGGGTTGCGCCGGGAATCGGCTCGATCATCAGCAGGTCCACGCCCGCCACCGCCGTCGCCCCGCGATCCAGCGCCACCTGGATCCAGCCGCCCGGCGCCGCCCCCAGGTCGATGACCCGCGAGCCCTTCTTGATCAGGCGGAAACGGTCGTCGATCTCCAGCAGCTTGAAGGCCGCGCGACTGCGCCAGCCCTCGGCGCGCGCGCGCTCGGACCACTTGTCCGACAACTGGCGCTTGATCCACTGCTGGCTCGACATGGACTTGGTGTCGGCCGTCTTCATTTTCTGGCCCAGGCCGCGCCCGGCGGCGGTGCCGCCCGTAGGCGGGCGAACCATCCGGCGGCGTTCCGGCGGCTTCTCGGAGGGCTTTTCGTCGTCACTCATGCTTCCCACATAGCCGTGACAGCGTTCAGCCGCTATGACCCGCGCACAATTCTAGCCTGCACACACCCAAGGAGAGCCTCATGGCCGACCAAACCCTGACCTTCACCCTCGACACCGGCGACGGCGAAGAACGCAACGTCGTGATCAAGCTGCGCCCCGATCTGGCCCCCGGCCACGTCGAGCGCATCTCCGAGCTGGCCTCGGAAGGCTTCTATGACGGCGTCGTCTTCCACCGCGTCATCCCGGGCTTCATGGCCCAGGGCGGCGACCCCACCGGCACCGGCACCTCGGGCTCGAAGAAGCCGAACCTGAAGGCTGAATTCAGCGCCGAGCCGCACGTGCGCGGCGTCTGCTCGATGGCCCGCACCTCGGATCCGAACAGCGCCAACTCGCAGTTCTTCATCTGCTTCGACGACGCCCGCTTCCTGGACCGCCAGTACACGGTCTGGGGCGAAGTGATCGAAGGCATGGAACACGTCGACGCCCTGCCCAAGGGCGAGCCGCCCCGCGCTCCGGGCAAGATCGTCAAGGCGACCGTCGCCTAACGACCGGTACTAAGCGGCGGGGGATCAGTCCCCCGCCCACCACCGCATCGATACGTTGTTGAAGGTCCGGTTTCCGACCTTGAGCGTCCCCTTCAGGACGACGCCCTGATCTCCCAGATTGCGCCGCGCCGTCGCCAGCGCCCCCTGGTCGAGCTTTCCATCGAACGACACCGCGCCCAAGCCCCCCGACAGGGCCTGAACGCGCACCCGGTCCTCGGTCACGTCATAGGCCGCCGGGATCAGCCGCAACCGACGCCGGTTTCCGCTTTCCAGCGGCGGACCGACCATGTCCTCGAACTCGAACATGACCGGTGCGAAGCCCGCCGGACGCTGACCGCCCTCCCAGGCAATGAAGTCGGGCACCTGCCCCATGAAGACGTGGTGCAGCCGCCAGTTGTCGACCCGCACCTCCTCGGTCGGCAGGTAGTAGCCGGACACGTCTTCCGGCAGGTCATGCTTGAAGGCCGCAGACTTCGACGCCCCCGGCGCGTCCGGCGACTTCGCCGGCCGGTCGCAGGCCGCCAGCGCCATCAGGCCGCTCAGGGCCGCAACGGCGGCGAAACGACCCCGCTTCACGGCAGACGAATCAGGGCGGCCAGCCAGCCGATGTTCTGCAGCTTCTCGACCGACTCGAACAGCGGCACGGCCAGCAGGAAGACCAGGCCGTCGCGCAGGGTCGTCAGGAAGAAACGCGGCCGCACGTCCAGTGACTCGGCGTCGCGCCACTTGGAAAAATCAGGCCCGAAGCGCGGCGTGCGCGCGCAATAATCCAGATAGGTCTGGCCGAAGGCGCCCGACAGCCAGGCCTCCTCGCGTTTCACCGTGGCGTAGAAGACAACAAAGGTCAGCAGCAGGAACAGGGTCGCCAGCGTCACGCTGCCCGTCTGGGCGCCCACGCCGAAGGCCCCCATGAAGCTGAAGACATACAAAGGGTTGCGGCTAATCGAATAGGGCCCGCGATCCACAATCTCGGCCTTCTTGCGACCGCCGATATAGAGCGAGCACCAGGCGCGCCCGACGATGCAGACGGCGATCAGGGCCAGACCGAAGGCCTCCAGCCCTTCGTGCAGGGCGGTCCCGCCGCCCAGGGACCGGGTGAAGAAGGCCAGGGCCACGACGGCGATAATGCCGACCAGCAGCGCCAGCTTGCGCAGCTTCTGCACCCTTTGAAGATCAAAACCCTGAACCGCCGACATCCGCACGTCCTCGACTAGATGAAGCTGCGACAGAACGCCGCTCCGACGGCGCTTTCAAGGCTTATGTTTGCGAAGCTTTTGCAGCAGCCCCCTATTGATCCAGCCAGGCGTCCAGCGCCCGGAACCCTTCGATCGCCAGTTCGGTCGAGGACTGGAAGGTGGCGGGAACCACCTTCTCAAAGTCGTCGCTCGGGCGATGGTAATCCGGGTGATAGTTCACCCCGAAATAGAGGAAGGGCAAGCCCGCGCGGTGGAAGGCGGCGTGGTCCGAGGAATTGACCCAGTTGTCCTCGCCCTTGTCCTCGGGCGTGTCCTTGCCGAAGGCCAGCGACACGGTCCCGCGCGGCGCGATCCGCTCCAGCAGCGGGCGGAAATAGGGGTGCTGATAGGTGCCCGTCACCCACAGCTTGCCGTCGCTGTCGGCCCGCGCCGTCATATCAAAGTTGAGGTTCATCGAAATCGACGACAGCGGCACCGGCGGCGCCTCGACGAAGTGCTTCGCCCCCAGCAACCCGCGTTCCTCCCCGTCCAGTGCGACGATCAGGACGGTGTGCTCCGGCGGGCTGGCCTTCAGCCGTTTGGCCAGCTCCAGCATGGTCGCCACGCCCGAGGCGTTATCGTCCGCGCCGTTAAAGACCTGACCGTCGTTGACACCGACATGGTCGTAGTGGGCGGTCACCACGATGTACTTGTCCGACACGCGCGTGCCGGGAATGACGCCGATGATGTTTGTCCCGCTGAAGGTCTTGGGGCCTTCGCGCGTGCGCCCCTGCATCTCCCACGGCTGCAAGCGCCCCATCGGCGACGGCTGGACGCCCAGGGCCTCGAGGCGCCCGACGATGTATTCGCGCGCCTTGGCCCCGCCTTCCGAGCCCGTGTCGCGCCCCTGCATGTCGTCCGCCGACAGGATGCGCAGGTCGTCCATCAACTGGGCGTAGTCCGCAGTCGCCGCGACCGACGGCGCGGACTCCGCGGTCGGCGTCGTGGTCTCACAGGCGGCCAGCGTCAGGGCGGCGGCGATGGCGGTCAGGCTGGCGAGAACAGGACGCATGGAGGGCTCCGGCAAATCAGTCGGCGGGACGCTAGCGGGCGTCGCGGTCGGCGTCAGATTACGTTTCTGTCATGGACGCTGCGATCCCGGCGCCGCCGGTGCTAAACAGCGCGACTGATGAAGGCTGACCGCGCGATTCCCATGTTCGAAACTCCCGTCGAAACCCTGACCGAAGACCAGGCCCGCGAGGAGTTGGCGCGCCTGTCGGCCGAACTGGGCCGCCACGACGCCCTCTATTACGCCGACGCCGCGCCCGAGATTTCCGACGCCGACTACGACGAGTTGAAGCGCCGCGCCCTGGCCATCGAGGCTGCCTTCCCCGCCCTGACCAGCCCCGTCTCGCCGTCGCAGCGGGTCGGCGCCCCCGTCTCGGCCCAGTTCGCCGAGGTGCGCCACGGCGTGCCCATGCTGTCGCTGGACAACGCCTTCGACGAGAGCGAGGTGCGCGACTTTGTGGCCCGTATCGCTCGCTTCCTGAAGCTGCCCGGCGACGAGCCCATCGCCTTCGTCGCCGAGCCCAAGATCGACGGCCTGTCCGCCAGCCTGCGCTATGAACACGGCGTTCTGGTCCGGGGCGCCACGCGCGGCGACGGCAAGACCGGCGAGGACGTGACCGCCAACCTGCGGACCCTGGCCAGCATCCCCCAGACCCTGACCGGCTCCGGCTGGCCCGACGTCATCGAGATCCGGGCCGAGGTCTCGCCCCCAACGACGCCTTCGACGCCTTCAACGCCGCCGCCGAGGCCGAGGGCCGCCGCACCTACGCCAACCCGCGCAACTTCGCCGCCGGGTCGCTGCGTCAGAAGGACCCGAAGATCACGGCCAAGCGCCCCCTGACCTTCTTCGCCTACGCCTGGGGCGAGACCTCGGCCCCGTTCGCCGAGACGCAACACGGCGCGCTGGAGGCCTTCCGCAGTTGGGGCTTTCAGGTCAACGACCGCTCGACCCGCGTCGAGGGCGCCGAGGGCCTGATCGCCGTCTATCGCGGGCTGGAGACGGACCGCAGCGGCCTCGGCTACGACATCGACGGCGTGGTCTACAAGGTCGACCGTCTGGACTGGCAGCAACGCCTCGGCTTCATCGCCCGCAGCCCGCGTTGGGCCATCGCCCACAAGTTCCCGGCGCAACAGGCCACGACCGTGCTGGAAGGCATCGACATTCAGGTCGGCCGCACCGGCTCCCTGACCCCCGTCGCCCGCCTGCACCCCGTCACCGTCGGCGGCGTCGTGGTGCGTAACGCCACCCTGCACAACGAGGACGAGATCGCCCGCAAGGACGTGCGCATCGGCGACACCGTCATCCTGCAACGCGCCGGCGACGTCATCCCGCAGATCGTCGGCGTGGTCGAAAACCTGCGCCCGGCCGACGCCGTTCCCTTCGCCTTCCCCCACGTCTGCCCCGTCTGCGGATCGGAGGCCGTGCGCGAGGGCGACGAGGTCAAACGCCGCTGCACCGGCGGCCTGATCTGCGACGCCCAGATCGTCGAACGCTTAAAGCATTTCGTCAGCCGCCGCGCCTTTGACATTGAAGGGCTTGGAGAAAAGCAGCTGATCGCCTTCCACGCGCGCGGCTGGATCAAGGAGC
>Ga0247827_10000464_pt1 | contig 18452 bp, 12 predicted proteins | sample 12C_Control_Day2_FD_194414 | JGI IMG/M metagenome (GOLD analysis project Ga0247827, IMG submission 194414) | Soil microbial communities from agricultural site in Penn Yan, New York, United States - 12C_Control_Day2 | ecosystem: Environmental > Terrestrial > Soil > Agricultural land | place... | reverse complement strand
GGTCCCGCTGGCCCGTCGGCCGCCCTCAGATCGACGGGGGCCTCCAGCTCGACCGGCCCGTCGAGCAGCGAGGCGGGGAGCCGGGGCAGTTGCACGGGCGCCCGGGAGTGCGCGACGCGGCGGCCGTCCTCCGGTTCGCGGTCCTTGGAGCGCTGCGGCCGGTCGAGGCGGAAGCCGACACCATTGGTGTCCGGAACGTCGTCCGTCAGCAGCGCGTCGGGAAGGAAGACGACCGCCGTGGTGCCGCCGTACGGGGAGGGCTGCAGGGAGACCCGGACGTTCTGGCGCTGCGCGAGCCGGCTGACGACGAACAGACCGAGCCGGTCCGTGTCGGAGAGCTCGAACTCGGGGGTCTCGGCGAGTCTGAGGTTGGCGTCCAGCAGGGCGTCGGCCGCCATGCCGAGCCCCCGGTCGTGGATCTCCAGGGTGAAGCCGTTGGCCACGCGCTCGCCGAGGACCTGGACCGCGGTGTGCGGCGGGGAGAACACCGTCGCGTTCTCCAGCAGTTCGGCCACGAGGTGGGTGAGGTCGGCGACGGCCGGGCCGGTGACGGCGACCTTCGGCAGCCGGCGGACCTCGATGCGCTCGTAGTCCTCGACCTCGGCGACGGCGGCGCGTACGACGTCCATGAGCTGGACCGGTTTGCGCCACTGCCGGGAGGGCGCGGCGCCGGAGAGGATCACCAGGCCCTCGGCGTGCCGGCGCATGCGGGTGGTCAGGTGGTCCAGCCGGAACAGGTCGGCGAGTTCCTCGGTGTCGTCGGTCCGGCGCTCCATGGTGTCCAGCAGGGTGAGCTGCTTGTGCAGCAGGACCTGGCTGCGGCGGGCGAGGTTGACGAACACCTCGGAGACTCCGGCGCGCAGTTCGGCCTGCTTGACCGCGGCCTCGACGGCGGCGCGCTGGAGGGTGTTGAGGGCCTGGCCGACCTCACCCATCTCGTTCTTGTCGTACTCGAGACGGGGGACCTCGGTCTCCACGTCGACCTGTTCGCCCGCCGAGAGGCGGCGCATCACGCTGGGCAGCCGCACGCCGGACGCCTCGTGGGCCTCCAGGCGCAGCTGCCGGAGGTCCCGGATGAGCCCGCGGCCGACGCGTACGGAGAGGAAGAGGGAGACCAGCAGCGCGACCAGACCGAGGACGCCGGCGACGACGGCCTGGGCGATGACGCCCACGGCGATGGGCCGGACGCGGTCCTGATAGCGGTCGGCGGCCCGGTCGTTGAGGGTGCCGAGTTCGGAGAGCACCTTGCCCGCGGCGACGTCCCAGCTCTTGGCCGTGATGCCGCGGGGCTCCCCGGTGCCGGCGGCGACGGCCGCCTCCTCGCCCACGCGCAGCGGGGCGGAGGTGGCGTTCTTCCAGAAGGCCTCGTAGCGGTCGCGTTCGGACGCGGGCAGCTGCGGCAGGCCGGCGTCGTACATCAGGGTGCGCTGGGCCATGAGGTCGGAGACGTCCCGCACTTCGGAGCGGGACAGTCTGCCGACGATCAGGGCGGAGCCGAGCAGGGCGTCCTCGCGGGAGAGCAGTTCGCGGGCGCGGGCGAGGCTGACCAGTGCGCGGTACTGCTTGTCAAGCTCCACGTCCTCGACCACATGCAGATTGGCCAGCAGGACGTAACACGGGTCGATCAGCCTGTTGTACAGGTCGAGGGCCTGGGAGCGGTCGACGGTGCCGTCCTCGACGCTGCGCCGCAGGGACTCGATGCCCTCGAAGGAGTCCAGCACCGCGCCCAGCTCGCCGGAGTCCTGGTGCATGGCCTTGCCCATCTCGACGTTCTCCGCGTTCCTGCGGACCTTGTCGACGGCCTGGTCGGTGGCGACGCGGCTCCGTCTGAGGGCGGCGAGCCCTTCGGAGGCCCGGGGGTCGGCGAGATGGACGAGGGTCTGCCGGCGCTCCTGCTGGAGGACGCGGACCGTGTCCTCGATGGGGTAGCCGACCTCCTCCATCACCGAGGAGACGTCGAACAGATGGCTTGCCTCGCGGCCCGTGATCACTGTGGTGAAGGCCCAGATCGTGGTCAGGGACAACAGCGGCACGAGAAGCAGCGCCACGATCTTCCGGCGGATGGACTTCCCGCGAAAGCGCATGGCCTCCCCCAGCTCGGCCCCCGAGCGGCCGGGGGTACACATGTGCGTCAACAAACGGCGCGAGCCTACTACCGCGCCGGGGTGAACTCTAAGAGCCGTCCGGAAGCTGCAGTTCCGTACCGAGGCCGGGAGATGGGGAGTTGTCCCGCCATTGCGGGGCATTGCCGCCCGGAATCGGGAGCGCGCCCGTCGGCGCGAACTCCCGTACGAGGAGGAAGTGTTGGCCGATTTCTTTCCCATCGGGAATCTTCACGACGTGCCGTTCGTCCTTCTCTGTGGGAGATGGGGGCGGAATCGGCCACAGGAGCCGCGCCCCGCATCCGGGCGGCGTAGAACGGCGCAAGCAGGGCAGCCACTGGAGAAGCGGGTCTTCGGACACGAGTGCGCGGCCTGCCGGCGGAGGGGAGTGGCACGGTGATGGGCACGGCGGAGCGCCGCGAGGCGCCTGACGAGGGCGTGGTGGCGCAGGTGAGGACGCGGCCGGACGGCGGAGCGCCGGGGCGGGGTACGGCCGCGGCCGGCCACGGGACATCCGGAAGGCGCGACGACGTGGAGTACGTCGGCGAGCCCGAGGACTCCCGGGGGAAGGCCTCCTACCGGCCACTGTGGGTCGAGGAGCCGGCCCGGCGGCGCCGCCTGCCGGATCCGGTGCGGACGGCGGCCGTTCGGGCGGTGCTCCTCATCGCGGTGACGCTGATTCAGGCCATGGTGGCCTTCCTGAGCACGCTGGCGGGGTCCTGGCTGGCCTTCCCCATGGTCATCAGCAGCGTCGTCAGCACGATCCTGGCGACCTGGGGGGTGCTGGACGTCTGGGTGACCCGCCAGGTCTGGAACCAGCGCAACGGTGTGGTGTCCGTGCCCAGCAGCACCGCGCGGGCGCTGCGGCGTGAGCGGCGCCGTGCCCGCCGCCGGGAGCGGTCCGCCCAGCGGGCGGAGGCCCGCATACGCCGGCGCGGCGGCGCGGGGCAGCTGTCGCACCCCTGAGACCGCTCCCCCACCGCGGCACGGGCCGTGGGTACGCTGAGGTCGCGTACCGCGCGACGGCAGGCGCCCCGCGCGACGGTTGCCTACGGATGGTGAGAGCCGAGCCATGACCCGCCCGCAGAGCCCGCCCGGGGGGAACGGGAAGGGCACTCCGAGTGCCGTGCAGTCGGTGGACCGCGCCGTGACGGTGCTGGAGATCCTCGCCCGCCACGGCGAAGCGGGAGTCACGGAGATCGCCGGCGAACTGGGCGTGCACAAGTCCACGGCCTTCCGGCTGCTCGGTGTCCTGGAGAACCGCGGTCTGGTGGCGCAGACCAAGGACCGCGGCAAGTACCACCTGGGGGCCGGGGTGCTGCGCCTGGCGGGCGCGGCGGCCGTACGGCTGGACATCTCGCAGGAGGGCGTCCCGGTGTGCCGGGAGCTCGCCGACGAACTGGGCGAGACGGTGAACATAGCGGTGCTGGACGACGACGCGGCCGTCAACATCATGCAGGCCCGGGGCACCGCGTCGGTCACGGCGCAGAACTGGCTCGGCAGGCGCACCCCGCTCCACGCCACCGCCGGGGGCAAGGTGTTCCTCGCCCACCTGGCGCCCGCCGTCCGGGAGGCCCATTTCGGCCGCCCGCTGCGCCGGTTCACGGAGCGGACGGTGACCACGGCCTCGGCGCTGCGCGGTGAGCTGGAGACGGTGGTCGAGCGGGGATACGCCACGACGCTGGAGGAGCTGGAGCCGGGCCTCGCGGCCGTCGCCGCACCGGTCCGCTCGCACGACGGCTCGGTGATCGCGGCGATCAGCGTCTCGGGCCCGGTCTACCGGCTGACCGCGGTCCGGCTGCCCGAGCTGGGCAGCCGGACGGCGACGGCGGCGGCCGGGCTGTCCCGGCGCATGGGCTACGGATTCTGAGCAGCGCCGGGGCGTCGCACCCGGTCAGCCGGCCGCCGGAGCGGGCCGCTTGAACATGCGGGTCGCCGTGATCTCGCTGTGCGCCTCCTCGGCGGGGTCCTGCTGCGGCAGTCCCGGCCTCAGGTGCTCCTCCACGCTGATGTACTTCAGTCCGGCCCGCAGGTCGGCGTCGTTGCGCAGCCGGATCACCAGCGGGAACTCGGCGAGCGCCGTCGTGTCGAACAGACCGGTGGTGTAGAGGAGCTGCACGCCGAGCGCGTCGGCGACCGCCCGCTGGAGCTCCAGCAGATAGGTGGCGTTGGCGCGGCCGATGGGGTTGTCCAGGAACAGCGTGCCGGCGTGCCGGTGCCTCTCCCTGCCCCGGTCGTTGGAGCGCAGGGCGGCCATCGTGCAGTAGAGCGCGATGGCGGCGGTGAGCAGCTGGCCGCCGGAGAACACGTCGCCCATCTGGCCGACCGGCACGCGTTCGGCGCGCAGTACGGCGTCGGGCTTGAGGATCTCGACGGCGACGCCCTTCGGCTGGAGGGCGGCGGCGACCCCGCGCAGCAGCAGGGACATGCCGTCGCGCCGCAGGTCGGAGTTCTTCCTGACGGCCGCACGGGTCGCCTCGTCGATGACCTCGCCGAGCCGCTCGGTGAGGGTGGCCTGGTCGGGTTCCTCGAAGCGGATGCGCAGGAACTCCTGTCCTGACCACTCGCCGAGCCCTTCCGGCAGCCGGGACAGCCGCTGGGCCGAGCGGAGCGTGGCGAGGGCGGACTCCACCAGCCCCCGCAGCCGGTCCACGATCGAGTCGCGGTTGCGCTCCAGCTGCGCCAGCTCGTCGGTGAGGACCCGCAGCCGGGGCGCGAAGGCGTCCGCCCACTTCTGGGCGTGCTCGGGCAGCGCGGAGGCGGGCAGCTCGCGGATCTGCTGGCGCGCGGGGGTGCGGACCTGCTCGTAGCGGGTGGAGTTGGCGTGCCGGACGAGGATGTCGCTCGCCTCGCGCACGGCGGACTCGGCGGAGGACAGGTCGGCGGCGCAGCCGCGCAGCGAGCGGCGGGCCTCGGCGGCGGACTGCCGGGCCTCGTCGAGGCCGCCCGGGTAGGGCTCGGGCTGTTCCTGCTCCTCCTCGGCCGCGTGGTCGCGCAGCAGGTCGCGGAGCATGGCGGCGATCTCGTCGAAGCCGCCGGCCGCGTCCTCGGCGGCGCGGTGCGCGTCGAGGAGTTCGGTGTGCGCGTCCCGGGTCCGGCTCAGGGCCTCGCTGTGGGCGGCGAGTTCGGACGTGGCGGTGCGCAGCAGCGCCTGCGCGTGCTCGGCGTCGCGCGGAACGAGCTCCTCGGCAAGCTCGGTGTGCGTCTCGCCTTCCTGGGGCGCGAGCCGCTCGGCCTCGCCGCGCAGCCGCCCGAGCTGTTCGCTCGCGCCGGACATCCGCGTCTCCAGAAGCTGCACCAGTTCCTCGGCGCGGGCGGCGGCGGCCTGCCGGCTGGGCCCGTCGGAGCCGTCGGGCGACTGCAGCAACTGCTCCGCGCGGGTGCGGACCTTGTTGCTGAGCCGGTCCAGTTCGGCGCGGGCGGCGCTCTCGTCGCTCTCCGCGCGGGCCTGTTCGGCGCGGAGGTCGGCGCCGACGCCGACCTTCTCGTACACCTGGGAGGCGGCCCGGTAGGCCTCGCGCAGGGCGGGCAGGGACGACTGGGGCGCGCCGGCGCCGTCCTCGGGCACGTCGTCGGGGGCGCCGGCGATCTCGGCGCGCTCGGCGCGCAGCGCACGGGCGGTGCGCCGGGCGTCGTCGGCGGCGCGCTGGGTGCCGCGCCGGTCCTCGTCGGCGGCGCGCGCCCGCTCCAGGCAGGTCTGGGCGCGTGCCTCCGCCTCGGTCGCGTCGTCGGCCAGCTCCCGCAGTTTGACCTGCCAGCCGGCCCGTTCGCGCAGCCGGAAGGCGAGGCCCGCGAGGGCGTCGGCAGCGCGCCGTGCCTTCTGCGCCGCCTCCTGCCGCTCGTCACGGACGCGGACGGCCTCGGCGGCGGCTTCCTCGGACTCCGCCCGTACGGTGCGCGCCTCGGTCAGTTCGGCCTCGGCCTCCTCGGCGAAGGCGCGGGCCTCCTGCGCCGTGCCGGCCAGCTCCGTGAGCCGGCCGGCCGGGCAGCCGGTGCGCCAGGAGGCGAGCCGCGCGGCCAGTTCGCGGTCCTTGCCGAGCCGGGCGGCGAGCGCGCGGATCTCCTCGTCCCGCTCGGTGGCCCGCGCGCGCAGTGCCTGCCGTTCCTCGTCGGCGGCGTGCTCGTCGTGCATGGCCGGGTTCGGCGGTACGAGGAAGACGTCCCCGGTGTCCGTGCCGGGCGCCGGGGTGGGGGCGAGCAGGGCGGCGGCGGTGCCGACGGCGACGGCGGACCGGGGCAGCAGGGCGGCGTCGCTCAGCGCCTCCCGGGCGCGCAGATGGGAGTCGGGGTCGGTGATGACGACGCCGTCGACCAGCTCGGGGCGGGCGGCCAGCACCCGCGCGTGGTCGGCGGGGTCGACGGCCTGGGCGAGGTAGCGCCACCCGGGGAGCGCCGGGATGCCGTGCTCGCCGAGGAACTCGACCGTCGCCAGCACGTCGGGGCCGGGCGGCAGCAGTCCGCCGTCGCCGAGGGCGCCGAGGATGCGGGCGTCGTCGGCTGCGGCGGTGCGCAGGTCGAACAGCTGCCGTTCGGCGGAGGAGACGGCGTCGTCGAGGAGTTCGCGCAGTTCGTCGGCGAACCGGTCGAGCTCGTCGGCGGTCAGGGCGCCTTCGCCGGGGCCGGGCCCGGCCTCGGAGTCGCCCGCCGCGCCGGTCCCCCGGACGCCGGAGGCTCCCGGAAGGCTCAGCAGCTCCGCCGGACGGGGCTCGGCGGCGAGCGCCTCGGCCGTGCGGCGCTCGCCCTCGTGGGCGCGCTCGGCGGCCGTGGCCGCGTCGGCGGCGCGGGCCGCGGTGAGTTCGGCGCGGCTCTCGGCGGCGGCCGACTCGCGCGCCTGCTCGGTGGCCCGGCGGGCCGCCTCGCGGGCGGTGTCCCAGGCGGCGACGGCCGTCTTCTCGGCGTCGCTGGCGGCGAGGGCGGCCCGGGCGGGGTCGGCGTCGGGGGCGCTGTCGTCGAGCCAGCCGGCCCGTACGGCCTCGGCGGTCTCCTGCTCGACCTCGGTGAGGCGCTGCCGCAGGTGCCCGATCTCGCTGCGGGCCCGCTGCGCCTCGGTGGCGGCGGCGGTGGAGTCGCGGTAGGCGCCGTCGCTGACCTCCTGGAGGGCGGCGGAGCGCTCCTCCTGCTCGTTGGCGAGGTCCTCGGCTTTCTGCGCGGCCGCGTGCAGGGCGCGGACCAGGTCCGCGGCGGCCCTGGAGCGGGCGGCCAGCGCCGGCGCCGCGTCCCGCTCGGCCTCCTGGATCGCGGCGGACACCCGCGCGACCCGGTCGGCGGCGGCACGGTGGCGCAGTACGGCCTCGGCTGCCTGCCAGGCCGCGTGCAGGGTGCGCGCGTCGGCGAGTTCGCGTTTCTGGGCGGCGGCGGACTTCTCGGCGGCGGCCAGTGCCAGGGAGGCGTGCCGGTAGGCGAGTTCGGCGGAGATCAGCGCGCTGTGCTCGCGCGCCGACTCGGCGTGGGTGACCGCGTGCGCGGCCGCGGTGACCTGGTGCGCCAGGTCGGCGGCGCGGACGCGTTCCCGGGCGCCGCGTGCGGAGAGCCGGCGGGCCAGGGTGCGGGTGCGGCGCTCGGCGGCGGTGTGGATCTCCCGGGCGCGGGCGCGGGCTTCGGCGGACTCGACGATCCGGCCGAGCAGGTCGACGGATCCGGCGGTGAAGTCGCGTTCGGCGATCAGCTCGGCGCGGCGGCCCAGTTTGCTGCCGAAGCCGCCGACGAGGTCGGCGAGTCCGTCGGTGTCGCGGGTGTCGGTGACGGCGCGCAGCAGCAGGTCGGTGAAGTCGGAGTCCTTCTTGACCGCGAAGAGGCCGGCGGCCTCGCCCTCGTCGGCGTTCATCTCGCGCTGGTAGCGGAAGAGTTCCGGGTCGAGGCCCAGGTCGCCGAGGTGCTCGGTCCAGCGCTCGTGGATCTCCTCCCAGTGCACCTCGAGGTGCGGGTAGTTCTTGCCGGACTCCGTGAGGGCGTCCCGGAAGCCCTTCATGGTGCGGCGCCTGCCGCGCGCCCCCGACTGGCCCTCGGCGGACGGCCGTACGGCCGTGGACTCGGCGACGGGGAGGTTGTCCAGGCCGAGACCGGGGCCGGGCCGGAAGGAGTACCAGGCCTCGGCGAACTTCCGGGGGTCGTTGGAGACCTGGCGGCCCCGCCATTCGCTGACCTTGCCGACGACGACGCACTCGCCGGTCTGTACGTGCTGCCACTCGAGCGCCACATGGCCGCAGTCGTCGGCGAGCAGGAACTTGCGCAGCACGCCGGAGCTGGCGCCGCCGAGGGTGTTGCGGTGGCCGGGGAGCATCACGGAGAAGATCAGCTTCAGCAGGACCGACTTGCCGCCGCCGTTCTCCAGGAAGAGCACCCCGGCGGGGGCGGGCCGGCGGGGCGGGCCGACCGGCTCGTCCTCGAAGAACTCCGCCTGCGCGGGGGCGGGGTCGGGCACGGCCGCGCCGACACCGCGCAGGTCGAGCACGGTGTCGGCGTAGCGCGCACCGGCAGGCCCGATGGAGTAGAGGCGGACCCGGGACAGCTCGTACATGGCGGACTCTCGTGAGGCTTGGTGAGGCGGTGGTTCAGGCGGAGTGGAACGGCAGGCCGGCGTCGGCGACGAGCTCCAGGTCGTCGGCGTCCTCGGGCGGCAGCAGGGTGGGAGTGCCGTCGGTGACCGGGACGACGCCCAGTTCCAGCAGTTCGGCCATGGCGGCGCCGCCGGCCAGGTCGCGCACCTGGAGCTGGTAGCGGGCCGTGGTGCGGTACGTGCCGCCGCTGTCGTCGCCGGTGCGCTGGAGGAAGCCGGAGTCGGTGAGGAAGGCGACGGCCTTGGCGACGATGCCGGTGGTGGAGCCCGCGAGCCGGCGTGCGTCCTTGGTGGCGCCGGTCGCGCTGCGCCGGGCCCAGATCCGCCAGGCGGCCTCCAGGCCGGGCGCGTCGGTGGCCGGGTCGGTGTTCTCGCCCTGCTCCGCGGCCCGCTCCTCCAGGCGGTGGCAGGCCTGGCGGACGAAGGCGTCGACGCCGTTGACGGTGACGCGTCCGATGTAGCCGTCGTCGGCGAGGTCCTCGGGGCGCGGGAAGGCCATGGCGGCGACGGCGAGGTGGGCGAGCCCGTGCAGGAACCGGTCGCCGCCGTCGGCGGAGGTGCGGCGGGCGTAGTCGCCCATGCGCACGGCGAAGACGGAGTCCTCGGCCGCGGTGACGGCCATGCCGGCGCGCGGGGACACCTCCAGCACGATCAGTCCGAGGCCGGTGGCCACCGCGTCGGCGAGCCGCGCGAACGGGGGGTCCTCGCGGTAACGGCGCAGCAGGTCCGCGTACTCCTGGTCGCGGGCGGGCTGGAGCTTGGGCTGGAGGCCGAAGGCGACGAGCCGCGCCGCGTCGGCGGCGTCGGCGGGCGTGACGGGGGCGCCCGCCGGTGCGGCAACGGCCTCCGGCTCACTCCACTCGACGTGCTCGGTCACGGTCGGGACTCCTCGCTGTGGGACATGTCGGTACGGACGGCTCCCTCCCTCACGCGGCCTCCGTCCGGTCCGCGGCCATCCCGGCCGCGTCGAGCAGGGCGGTGCCGACGACGAGGTCGGCTCCGCCGAACTCGGGGTCGTCGAGTTCGGTTCCGTCGTCCACGGCGAACAGCAGCCTGCGTTCGCCCTGGCGGTAGGCGGTGCCGACCGGGGGGCTGGCGGCGTGCACGGCCAGCAGGGCGACCAGGTAGGGCAGTTCGGGGTCCCGGCGGCGGGCGTCGGCGAGCAGTCCGGAGAGCCGGCGCGGCGCGTCGGCCGGCAGGTCCAGCAGCTCCGTGGCGGCCGCCAGCTGCTCCTCGCTGAAGCGGCTGTCGTCGGGCGTGGCGATCAGGTCGGGCTCGGGCATCTCGGCGCCGAGGTGCTCCCGCTCCACGGGCGGGGTCAGCAGGATGTCGACGAGGTCGGCGACCCGGACGGACACCGGGGTGCGCAGTCCGGTGCCGTGGGCGAAGAAGGCGTCGGTGACCCGGGCCGCCCGCTCCACGGGCAGCGGCAGCAGGGGGGCCAGGAGGTGGCCGTAGAGGTCGGTTCCCGAGACGGACGTGGGGGTGGCGAAGGCCTGCCGGTCCTGTTCGGCGCGGAACAGCGGTCCGGCCTCCAGCAGCCGGGACTGCAGCTGGGTGTGGCGCCGGATGCAGTCCTTGACGATGTCCACGAGTTCGGCGGCCCGGCGCTTGTGCTCGGCGTCCTCGGTCTCGTCGCGGGCCTTGCGGATGTTGGTGAGGATGGCGTTCTCGTGGCGGTACCGGTCCGCGACGTGGTCGAGGGCCTCGGCGATCATGTCGGGCACGGTGCTGAGCCAGTCCACCGCGCGGACGTTGCGGCGGGTGGCCTCCAGGGCCCGGCGGAGGGTCTCGGAGTACTGCACGGTCCGGTAGCGGGCCTGCTCGGCGGCGAGCTGGGCGTCGGCGAGCCTGCCCCGGCTGATCAGCACCTCCAGCTTGACCTCGGCGGCGATCTGCGCGCTGGTGACATCGGTGTCCAGGGCGCCGACCAGGACGTTGACCGCCTCGTCGGTGGTGCGCAGGTACACCGTGCCGCCGGGGCCCGGGACCTCCTCGATCAGCTTGAAGTCGTAGTCGCGGCGCACATAGGTGCCGTCCGCGCCGAACACGCCGTAGACCGCGCGGAAGCCGCGGTCGACGCTGCCGACGTTGATCAGGTTCTCCAGGACCCAGCGGGCCACCCGCTCGTGTTCGGCGGCGGGGCGGCGCGGGGCCTGGGCGGCGATGCGCGGGATGAGCCGGGCCACTATCTGGTCGTGATCGGCGCCCGTGTCGAAGTCCATGTTCAGCGTGACCAGGTCGATGGCGGAGAGGGCGACCTCCGCCATGCCGTACACCGAGTACTCGCCGGCCAGGTTGGCCTTGCGCGCGTCGAGGTCGTGCAGCGGCGCGGTGCACGCGAGCGCGCGCAGCCGCCGCGCCAGCCCTTCGTCGGCGGCCGGGCCCGGCGCGGGGCGCGGCCCCGCGCTGAGCTGGGGCGGAACGCTGTCCGTCGATGCAGGCGAAGTCACGGTGCACAGACTAGGTCCTAGGTCTGACAAGGACCCAAACGACCGTGTTGCGCCCCGGCGCGACGGTCGTCACACCGTGGGCGTGCCGTCCCGCCCGTCCTCGCCGACCCGGCGCCGGTACACCTCGACCACCCGTTCCAACGAGACCTCGAGGTAGGCCGCCAGCAGCGCCTCGGCCCTGTCACGGTCCCCGTCCTCCAGGGCCTGAAGAATGCCGACATTGCGTGCGATGTACGGTTCGTGCAACCGCTGGGGCTCGTCCACCACGTGGAAGGCGAGCCGCAGTTCGGCGAAGACGCTGCGCATCAGCTCGTCCGTGCGCTCACTGGCGGCGAGGGCCACCAGTTCCCGGTGGAAGTGGATGTTGGCCGTACCCACACCTTTCCAGTCACCCTCGCGGGCCGCTCCGCGCCCCTCCTCCACCGCCTCGGCGAGCCCGGCGAGCGCGTAGGGCGGTTCGCCGAGGCCGCGTACGACGGCGCACTCGACGAGCCGCCGGGTGCGGTAGATGTCCTCGACGTCCTCGACGGTCAGCACCCGGACGAACACGCCCCGGTTGAGTTCGTGGACGAGCAGCCGTTCGTGCGTGAGCAGCCGGAACGCCTCGCGCAGGGTGTTGCGGGATACGCCCAGGGCGCCGCCGATGCTGTCCTCCGACAGCCGGGTCCCGGGCGGGAAGTAGCCCTCGGCGATCCGGCTCCTGAGGATGTCCGCGACCCGCTCGGCCGTGCTGGTGCGGCCCAACAGGGCACGGTCGTCGGCCAATCCGCTCAACTGCTCCGTCATGCCCGGAATTCAATCGCACGCAGAAGGACGAAACAACAGGGGTATTGAAGGATCGTTCAACGATCCTCTACCTTGCTGCGCACGGCACTGCCCAGTTCTGCCCGCACCCTTCGTCCCCCTCTTGCGAGGTGCCCATGAGCGCATCCCCTCCCCAGCAGGCCCCGAGCGGCACACCACGCCCCGCACCGCCCGAACACGGACCCGACGACGGGGCGTTCGGCTGGCTGCGGGCACTGGGGCCGCGCGGCCGGCGCGCCTTCGGCGGCGCGTTCGGCGGCTACGCGCTGGACTCCTACGACTACTTCACGCTGCCGCTGACGATGGTCGCGCTGTCGGCGTACTTCGGCCTGAACAGCGGCCAGACCGGTCTGCTCACGACGGTCACCCTGGTGGTCTCCGCGGTCGGCGGCGCCCTCGCCGGCGTGCTGGCGGACCGCATCGGCCGGGTCAAGGCGCTGCTGCTGACGGTGATCACCTACGCGGTGTTCACCGTGGCCTGCGGCTTCGCGCCCAACTACGAGACGCTGCTGGTGTTCCGCGCGCTGCAGGGCCTCGGCTTCGGCGGCGAGTGGGCGGTCGGCGCGATCCTGGTCGCCGAGTACGCGAGCTCCCGGCACCGGGGCCGCACCCTCGGCGCGGTCCAGAGTTCCTGGGCCGTGGGCTGGGCGCTGGCCGTGATCGTGTACACGGTGATCTTCTCGGTGGCCGGCGACGACCTGGCCTGGCGCGTGATGTTCTGGACCGGTGCGCTGCCGGCGCTGCTCGTCGTGTGGGTGCGGCGCAGCGTGCGGGACGCGCCCCAGGCGGCCGCCGCGCGGGAGAAGAGCGCGCAGAAGGGCTCGTTCGCGGTCATCTTCCGTCGGGACAGGGCGGGTTCGCCGGGTCTGCTGCGCACCACGCTGTTCGCCGTGCTGCTCTCCACCGGCGTCCAGGGCGGCTACTACACCCTCGCCACCTGGGTGCCGACCTATCTGAAGACGGAGCGCGACCTGTCGGTCGTCGGCACCGGCGGCTATCTGACGTTCCTGATCTCCGGCGCCTTCATCGGCTATCTGACCGGCGGTTACCTCACCGACCGCCTGGGCCGCCGGCGCAACATCTGGCTGTTCGCGCTGCTCTCCGCGGTCTGCGTCCTGGCGTACACGAACATCCCGAGCGGCGCCAACACCCTGATCCTGATACTCGGTTTCCCGCTCGGGTTCTGCATGTCGGCGATCTTCAGCGGCTTCGGCTCCTATCTGAGCGAGCTGTACCCGACGGCGGTGCGCGGCACGGGCCAGGGCTTCACGTACAACACCGGACGCGCCGTGGGCGCCGTCTTCCCCACGACGGTCGGCTTCCTGGCCGACAGCTGGGGTGTGGGCGGCGCGCTGGTCTTCGGCGCGATCGGCTACGGTCTGGCGGCGCTGGCGCTGCTGGGACTGCCGGAGACGCGCGGGAAGGAACTGCAGTGACCCACACCGACGACCGTACGCCGACCACGGTGGACGACCGACCCGTGACCCTGGTCGACGAGGACGCGCGCGCCTGGAGCCCCCGAACGGCCCGCGCCCGCTTCCGTGAGGGGCTGGCGGGCCCCACCGCGGGCGTCGCCCGGGGGCATACGCAGGCCAACCTGATCTCGGTGCCCGCGGACTGGGCGTACGAGATGCTGCTGTTCTGCCAGCGCAACCCCAAGCCGTGTCCGGTGCTCGACGTCACCGACGCCGGTTCCGTCACCACCGTCCTCGCCCCGGACGCGGATCTGCGCACCGATCTGCCGCGCTACCGGGTGTGGGAGAACGGTGAGCTGGTGGACGAGCCGACGGACGTGCGGGAGCACTGGCGCGGTGACCTGGTGTCCTTCCTGATCGGCTGCAGCTTCACGTTCGAATGGGCGCTGACGGCGGCGGGCGTCCCGGTCCGGCACGTCGAGCAGGGCCGCAACGTTCCCATGTACGTGACGAGTTGGCAGTGCCGTCCGGCGGGGCGGCTGCGCGGGCCGATGGTGGTGTCCATGCGGCCGGTGCCGCCCGGGCTGCTCTCCGCGGCGATCCGGGAGAGCAGCCTGCTGCCGGCCGTGCACGGCGGCCCCGTGCACTGCGGCGACCCCTCGGGGCTGGGCATCGAGGACCTCGGCCGCCCGGACTTCGGCGACCCGGTGGACTTCGAGCCGGACGACATCCCGGTGTTCTGGGCCTGCGGGGTGACCCCGCAGGCCGCGGTCATGGCCTCCCGCCCGCCGTTCGCCCTCACGCACGCACCGGGGCAGATGTTCCTCAGCGACGCCCGCGACGAGCAGTTCCGCGTGGCCTGACAGACCTGCGCGACACGAGCAGGGGAAACGAAGGACCGATGACGTCGATCGATCTCAACGCCGACCTCGGGGAGGGCTTCGGCCGCTGGCTGCTCACCGACGACGAGCGGCTGCTGTCCGTGGTCACCAGCGCCAACGTGGCGTGCGGCTTCCACGCGGGGGACGCGGCCACCATGCGCCGGGTGTGCGAGCTCGCGGCCGGGCGCGGGGTGCGGATCGGCGCCCAGGTCTCCTACCGGGACCTGGCGGGTTTCGGGCGGCGCGCGATGGACGTGCCGCCCGCCGAGCTGGCGGCCGAGGTGGCCTACCAGATCGGCGCCCTGGAGGTCTTCGCCCGCGCGGCGGGCTCCCGCGTGGCATACGTCAAACCGCACGGGGCGCTGTACAACCGGGTGGTGCGGGACGAGGAGCAGGCCGGCGCGGTCGTCGACGGGGTGCTCCTGGCGGATCCCGCCCTGCCCGTGCTCGGCCTGCCCGGCTCGCGTCTGCTGGAGCTGGCCGGGAAGGCGGGGCTGCCGGTGGTGACGGAGGCGTTCTCCGACCGGGCGTACACCGACGAGGGCACGCTGGTGCCCCGCGGCCAGGAGGGCGCCGTGGTCACCGACCAGGAGGCCGTGGTGGCGCGGTCGGTGGACCTGGCACGTGACGGGGAGGTCGCCGCGCGCTCCGGGCGGCGCATCGGCGTGCGGGCGCGTTCCCTGTGCCTGCACGGCGACACGCCCGGCGCGGTGGACCTGGCCCGCCGGGTGCGTGCCGCCCTGGAGTCGTCCGGGGTCCGTGTGGAGGCCTTCGCATGAGGGTGCTGCCCGTCGGTGCGCACGCCCTGCTCGTCGAGGTCTCCTCGGGCGACGAGGCCCAGGCGCTCCACGCGGAGCTGCTGCGGCGCCGCGCGGAGGGCTCGCTGCCGGCCGGCGAGATCGTCCCGGCGGCGCGCACGGTCCTGCTGGACGGCGTGTCCGACCCCGTCCGGCTGACGGCCGAGCTGACCGCCCTCGCGCTGCCGCCCGTGCCGGAGCAGGCGCGGGAGACGGTGGAGATCCCGGTGCGCTACGACGGCCCGGATCTCGCGGACGTCGCCGCCCACTGGGGTGTGTCCGCGCGGGAGGTGGCCCGTGTCCACGCGGGCACCGAATTCCGTGTCGCCTTCTGCGGGTTCGCGCCCGGCTTCGGCTATCTCACCGGTCTGCCGGCGCGCTGCGACGTGCCCCGCCGGCCCACCCCGCGCACCGCCGTGCCGGCCGGTTCGGTGGCCCTGGCCGGGCCCTACACGGGTGTGTACCCGCGGTCCTCGCCGGGCGGCTGGCAGCTCATCGGCACGACCGACCTGGTGCTGTGGGACCCGGCGCGGGTGCCGGCGGCGCTGCTCTCCCCCGGCGCCCGCGTGCGCTTCGTACCGGTGGGCGCGACGGGGTCCGCGGCATGACGGACCGTGCGCTCGCCGTCGTCCGCGCGGGAGCCCTGACCACCGTGCAGGACCGGGGCCGTCCCGGCCACGCCCACCTCGGCGTGCCGCGTTCCGGGGCGCTGGACGGGCCGGCGGCGGCGCTCGCCAACCGGCTGGCCGGCAACCCGCCGGACGCGGCCGTCCTGGAGACGACCCTCGACGGCTGTTCCCTGCGGCCCCGTACGCCGGTCACCGTGGCGGTCACCGGCGCTCCCTGCCCGGTCTCCGTGGACGGCCGCCCGGTCGCCTGGGGCGCTCCGGTGCGGGTGCGGGCCGGGTCCGTGCTGGACGTAGGGGCGGTGGTCTCCGGGGTGCGCGCCTATGTGGGCGTACGCGGTGGGATCGCCGTCGAGCCGGTGCTCGGGAGCCGGTCCACGGACCTGCTCTCCGGTCTCGGCCCGGCCCCCCTCACCGACGGGGCCGTGCTCCCCCTCGGCGCCCCGCTCGAGGGCGGCGACGCGTACGTGGACGTCGCCCCGCAGCCGGCCGCCCCGGACGAGCTCGTCCTGCGCGTGACCCTCGGCCCGCGCGACGACTGGTTCACCCCCGCCGCGGTACGGCTCCTCACCTCCTGCGCGTACCGGGTCTCCCCCGCGAGCAATCGCATCGGACTGCGCACCACCGGACCGGCCCTGGAACGGGCCCGGCCGGACGAGCTCCCCAGCGAGGGCATGGTGCTCGGCGCGGTCCAGGTGCCGCCCGACGGCACGCCGGTGGTCTTCCTGGCCGACCACCCGACCACCGGGGGCTACCCGGTGATCGCGGTCGTCCGCCCCGCCGACCTCCCGGCCGCCGCGCAGGCGCGCCCCGGCACCCCGGTCCGCTTCGTGGCCGTGCGCCGCCGCTGAAGCCGACAGGCCCCAGGGCCTGTCGTTCGGATCACGCGGGGCCGGCGCGCCCGGGCACCCCCGCCTCGCCGCGCTGTCGTCGGTTGCCATGGCTCCGCGACGGCGCGCTCCTCCGCCTCGCGAGGCACGGCCCCGGACCCCGCTCACCGATCCGGCCCGATCCGAACGAGGGACCCTGGGCCTCGCCGGGTCCTCGTTCCCCGGTCGAGAGGGCGGCCAGGGCCGCCGAGACGGCGGCGGAGGCGCGCAGGTCCAGGCGGACGCCGGTGCCCCGCGCGTGGTGGCACAGCTCGCCGGCGGCGAGGGAGAGCAGTTGCGGCAGCAGGTCGGTGCAGCGGCGGGCCACCCAGCCGGTGCCCGCGGTGGCCAGCCACCGCAGGCTCGCCCACCGGGTGGGCGCCGGGGAGCCGGGCTCGGGCGAGGGGGCGGGCCCGGCCGCGAGACCGTGTTCCGCGAGCAGCGCGTGGAAGCGCACGGCGAGTTGACGGTGTCCCGGCTCACCGGGGTGCAGCCGGTCCGCGCTCCACATCGCGCGGTCCCCGATCCAGTCGCCCTCGCAGGCGTGGAGGTGCACGGCGCCGTACCGGTCGGAGAGAGCGTGCACCACGGTGTTCACCGCGCGCTGCCGGCGGGCGAGCGGCCGGGCCAGTGGTCCGGGGAGTCCCAGCATCGCGCCGGGGTCGGGCAGGCACGCGGTGAGCAGCACGGCGCCCTGACCGGCGCAGGCCGCGTACACCCGGTCCAGCCGTGCCGCGACGTCGCGGATGTCGAAGGTGCGGCGCAGGGTGTCGTTGACGCCGACGAGGACGGAGACCAGGTCGGGCCGCAGTTCCAGGGCGGCGGGCAGCTGCCGTTCGAGCACGTCGCGCGTCTGCGCCCCGCTGACCGCGAGGTTGGTGAAGCCGACCGGCCCGGCGCCCAGGGACGGCGCGAGCAGCGCGGCCCAGCCCCGCCATCCGCCGCCGGCCCGGTCCCCGACGCCCTCGGTGAGCGAGTCCCCGAGGGCCACGAACCGCAGGGGTCTCACGAGAGCCCCCGGGACACGGCGGGCCGGGCCGGGGCGGCGCCACGGACCACTGCTTGCGGCACCGCGGACGGCGCGTCGTGGGCGGCGAGGAACGCCGCCACCGCCGTCCCCCACCCGAAGCGCTCCGCACGCGCGCGGGCCGCCTCCCGGCGGCCGGTCTCCGCCCGGTCCAGCAGCAGTTCGACGGCTTCCGCGAAGGCCTCGCCGCGGTCCTCGGCGACCGCACCCGCCGCGCCGATCACCTCCGGCAGCGCCGACGACGCGCTCGCCACGACGGGCGTGCCGCACGCCATCGCCTCCAGCGCGGCGAGCCCGAAGGTCTCGGCGGGCCCCGGGGCGAGGCACACGTCGGCGGACGCCTGGAGCGCGCCCAGCAGCCGCCGGTCGCCCACGTGCCCCAGGAAGGTCACCGGCAGTCCGCGCTCCCGCGCCCGCTGTTCCAGCCGCCCCCGCAGCGGCCCGTCGCCGGCCACCACCAGCACCGCCGGCCGCCCGCGCCGCAGCAGCGCCTCCAGGGCGTCCAGGGCGGTCCCGGGCCGTTTCTCCAGGGACAGCCGGGAGCACATCACGAGCAGCGTCCGGGGCGGGGGCGCGTATTGGGCGCGCAGTCCGGGGTCACGCAGCGCGGGGTGCCGCTCCCTCAGGTCGACGCCCAGCGGGGCCCGTACGACATTGCGGGCCCCGATGCGCACGAACTCCCGTTCGGCGAACCCGGTGGTGCACACCACGCGGGCGTAGGTGTGCGCGGTACGGGTGTTGAGGGCGTCGGCGGTGCGCCGGGCGGCCCGCTCCGGAAGTCCCCAGGTACGGAGGACCCCGTCGGCGCTCTCGTGGGAGACCATGACGGCCGGGACCCGGGCCCGCCGGGCCCACCGGCCGGTCCAGCGCAGCGTCGTGCGGTCGGACACCTCCAGCCGGTCGGGAGCCAGGTCCTCCAGCA
>Ga0247827_10000459_pt1 | contig 18536 bp, 12 predicted proteins | sample 12C_Control_Day2_FD_194414 | JGI IMG/M metagenome (GOLD analysis project Ga0247827, IMG submission 194414) | Soil microbial communities from agricultural site in Penn Yan, New York, United States - 12C_Control_Day2 | ecosystem: Environmental > Terrestrial > Soil > Agricultural land | place... | reverse complement strand
CAGGACGTAAAGGGCGCCGTTGTAGGCGGCGGGAGCGATAAAGGCCGCCGCGCCCAGCTTCAGGCTGGACTGCTGCACGCCGGTTTTCGGATCAAAGGCCACGGCCTCGCCGTCCGAATTGACCAGCACCAGACGGTTCGAGGCCAGGATCGGGCCCGACCAGGTCGGACGCACGGTCCGCTTGCCGATGCCCAGGACGCCGCCTTCCTGACGCACGCGGCCTTCGTTCAGGTCGCGGGTCCAGTAGACTTGGCCGGATTCGCGGTTGACCACGGTCAGTTCGCCCGCCTTGGACACCACATAGACCACGTCGCCGACCGGCAGGGGCGCGTTGACGCCCGCGACCGGTAGGGACCACTTGGGCTGGCCCGAACGGATGTCCATCGACTGCAGGACGCCAGAGTGGCTGATGGCGTAGACCGAGCCGCGGCTGATGACGGGGCGTCCGGCGATGTCGCGGATTTCCGACAGGGCGCTGGTGCGGCTGGTGCGCGACAGGACTTCCTGCCAGACGGGCTGGCCGTTCGAGGCGCGCAGGGCGACCAGTTCACCCGAGGAGAAGGGCGCGATGACCGTATCGCCGCTGACCGCCGGGCTGGAGGCGCGCATGATGCGGGCCGGCTCGGTGATGCCGCGATAGGACCAGTCCTGCTGGCCGTTGTTGACGTTGAAGGCGATCAGTTGATTGTCGACGTCGATGACGAAGACGCGTTGGCCAGCCACCGTCGGCGCGCCGTGAATCGGCAGATCGACGGTCGAGCGCCACAGCACCGCGCCGGTCGCGGCGTCCAGCGCCGTCATGGTGCGATAGCCGGAAGAGACGAAGACCTTGCCGTTGCTGACGGCCACGCCGCCGCCGAAGCCGCCGCCGCTGTCGCCGCCGCCGAAACCGATGCCCAGGAAGCGCGAGCCCTTGTCGTGCTCTGCGACCTTGACGTCGGTCTTCCATAACACGGCGCCGCTGCCGGCGTCGACGGCGGTCACGCCGGCTTCCCCGTCCAGCACGAAGACCTTGCCGCCGTCAGCTACGACCGGGGCCATGACCTGGCGGGTGTTGCTGGAACCGACGCCGATGTCGCGCTTCCACGCGACCGTGAACTCCGGCGCGGCGATGACGTGTTCGACCGAATTCTCGGCGTTGCCGCCGGGCTGGGTCCAGGCCGTGGCGGCCTGCGGACCCGGCAGGAAGAAGTCACGACCCGACAGGGCGGCCGAGGGCGCCAGCTGTTGTTCGAACTCCAGGATCGAGATGCGCTGGCCCTCGGTCGCCTTGGCGACGTCTTCCTTGGGCTTGCCCAGGCCGAACGGCAGAACTTTTTGCACCGTGCCGCACGAAGCGACGGTCAGGGCGAGGCCGCACAGCAGGGCGACTTTCAGCGTACGATTCATGGATGGCGTCCTGAAAGCGTCGATTACGGGCGAGCGGCGGCGGGCGCCGCTTCTGCGGCGGGAGCCGGGGCTTGGGCCGGAGCAGCGGCGGCCGGTGCAGCAGCCGGAGCGGGCGCCGTGATCGGCGCCGGCGTAGCAGCCGCAGCCTTCACAATGGCGGCCAGGCCGGCGGCGGTGCCGGAATCCACCGCCTGAACGCCGGCTTGGGCGCGCTGGCGAATCGAATCAGGCACGTCCTGACCCAGTTGCAGCTGAACGAAGATCTGGCGCGCGTCGGCGGTCTTGCCGTGCTGCAGCAGGGCCATGGCCTGGGCTTCCTGGGCGAAGGCGTGCAGCGGGCGCTTGTCGTTCGCCAGCGGCTCCAGACGCTTCTGGATGTCAGCCAGCGGTGCGGTGTCCATGATCAGGAAGACGGCCTTCAGAGCGGCGGCGTCGGCGATAATCGGGTCGCCCGCGGCCTTGGCGGCGTCGTCGAACAGCTTGACCGCATCCTCGGTCTTGTTGGCCGTCACGGCGATTCCGGCCTGCTGCATCAGGGCCAGGGCCTTGTAGGCGCCGTTGCCCGACTTGGCGGCTTCGGCGAAGGCGGCGTCGGCGCCCGACGGGTTGTTGGCCTGCAGCGCGATCATGCCGCGATCATAGGCGGCCGAGGCCTTGTCGGCCTGATTGGTCAGGTAGCTCTGCCAGCCCCACCAGCCCAGGGCGGCGACCAGGGCGACGGCCAGCAGACCCGCGCCGATCGGCAGCCAGGTGCGAGCCAGACGCTTGTATCGATCGGAGCGAAGCTCCTCCTCGACTTGTTCGAAGACATCAACCACGAAACGTCGCCCCAAAAACCGCTGCCAAGACTGGTCGCTAAACCGGCGCGACCCTAGAGGGTCGTCGTCCCGCCCGCAACGCAGGCGTTCACGCCACGACCCGAAATTTCAGCAGTAGGTCGCGACTTCGTCAGGAAAACGGCGCTCAGATTTCCTGAGACAGTTTCACGACGCCCGCCGCCAGCAGGGCGACCAACACCCCGGCCGTGGCCCAGAACAGCTGCATTCCGCCCATCGAGCTCATGTCCAGGCCGGTCACGCCCAGCCGATCCAGCAAGGATTGAACGGCCATGCCGCCGTCCACCCCGGCCATGGTCAGACCTTGGGTCACGGGCTGGGAACCCGCCGAGGCGGAGACGGAAGACGATGCGAAATTGAAATCGACGTTCAGAACCTCGCGCACGGCGATGACGCCGCCGACCAGACCGGCGACCGACAGGGCCACGGTGCGGAAGCGCGAGGTTTTCGACAGCTTCGCCGCCACGCCGGCCTCGAACTGGGCCGAATCGGCGAAGCTCGGCGCCCGCGCGAACAGGCGTTCGATAGCTGGGTCGAACTCATCAACCGACATGGGACGCGCTCCCGTGGGCAACCGGTTCCGGCTGGAGCCGGGCCCGAAGTTTATCCAGACCACGCTTGACATGAGATTTCACCGTTCCAAGCGGCAAATTAATGGCAGCCGCGATTTCGGGATGGGACAGGCCCGCCCCGTGGCACAGGGAGACGCACAGGCGCTCCGGTTCAGTCAGCCCCTTCATCGCCTCGTCCAGATCCATGCGCCCGGCGCTGTCGACATGAGGGGCGACCTCGTCGTTCTCGATCTCAGCCACATAGCGGGCGTCCTTCGAGCGACGCTTTAGATAAAGGCGGGCGGCGATGCGCTTGATCCAGGCGCCGAACGTCCCCTCGCCCCGGAACTCGGCGCATTTCTCGAACGCCAGCAGAAAGGCGTCCTGGGCCACGTCGTCGGCGAGGGCGGGTTGCGCCCCCATCCGACGCAGCAGGCCGCGCACGGCCGGGCTGTGGCGACGCACCAGTTCCCCGAACTCGCGACGCCCGCCCGCCGCCGACAAGGCGGCGAGCTCGACATCGTGCAGATCGCGTAAAGGCTTGGCCATGACGGTTTCCCCTCCCCGTCGCCCCTCAGCCCTTGTTCTTATTGAAGATGCTCAGGACGATGAAGGCCAGACCAATCATGCCCGGAACCGCGGCGCTGCCCGCGATGGGATAGAAGGCGTCCATCTCGGCGAAGCTGACCATGTAGCCAAAGAGCGCGACGCCCAGGCTGACCGCCAGCAGGATGACGCCGACCCGCAGGTCACGCGCCGCCGACGCCGGGGGCTTGATGTTGTCCTTGCTCAGCGAATCGATGACTTCCGGCGGCAGCGGCTGGCCCTTTTCGATGGCCGAGCGCAGAGTCGCCTGCATCTCCTTGCGTTCCTTGCTCTTCAGCCAAGCCGGCACGAGCACGATCGCGCCGATCATGATGAAGAACGCTATGGGAATGAATTCTTCCGCCATGGGTTTCGCCCCTTCTTGATAATGGAGCCGAGCGTGACGCTGCGGCCTTCTGATAACAAGAGGCTGTGATCGGGCCGATCAGATGCAGGATCGCACATGAACTCTTTGTAAGGCGGCCGCCGACGTCACCACAGCGTGACTCGACTTCGGGCGCGCGGAGGCCAAGCGTCAGCCAGCCTCAACGGACAGAGCCCTATGACCCGCATCATCTATCGCATCGTCCCCCACGACGGCGGCTGGGCCTACAAGCTGGGCGACAGCTTCTCCGAGACCTTCGCCACCCACGCCGCCGCACGCGCCGCCGCCCTCGCCGTGTCGCGCGAGCAGCAGGTGCCCGACCGCACCTCATGGATCGAGTTCGAGGACGCCTCGGGCCAGTGGATCACCGAGCGCGCGGACGGCCACGACCGCCCGGAGACCGAGGTCGAGGATTAGGCGCCGAACGCCTCGGCGTAACGCTCAGGCTTGAAGCCGACCAGGGTCCGTCCGTCGCCCAGGTCCAGCACCGGCCGCTTGATCATCGACGGCTGGGCCAGCATCAGGGCGACCGCCTTGTCGACGTTCAGGTCAGCCTTGTCCGCGTCCGACAGCTTACGAAAGGTGGTCCCGGCGCGGTTCAGCACCGTCTCCCAGCCATGCTCAGCGATCCAGCGCTCCAGATCGGCCTTGTTCGCGCCCGCGACCTTGTAGTCATGGAAGGCGTAGTCGACGCCCTTCTCATCCAGCCAGACGCGCGCCTTCTTCATCGTGTCACAGGCCTTGATGCCGTGCAGGGTGATGGTCATGGAGCGCTCCTCAGCGTGTACGGCCCTCGCATAGTCCGACTCGCCCAAGAAAAAAATCAGGCCGCCTTCTGGCTCCACAGGTCGAGATCGCTCTCTCGTCCGATCAGGGCCAGGCCCGAGGCGATGGATTCGAACTCGCCGCCGGTCTCGATGCGATCCCCGCCAAAGCGGCGGATGAAGATGTCGCGCACCGCGGGCACGAAGGAGGTGCCGCCGGTCAGGAAGACGCGGTCGATCTGCGCGCCCTCCAGACCCGATTGGGTCATGGCCTCATCTACCGCCGCCTCCATGGCCTGCAGTTCGGGGGCGATCCAGCCTTCAAAGTCCGTGCGCTTGACCGGCTTCTCGATCCGCACCGACCCGGCGAGGAAAGAGAAGACCGCCTCTTCGTCGCGCGACAGGGCCTCTTTCAGGCCGGAAACGGCGCGGTAGAGGGCGTAGCCGTGGTTGTCGTCCAGCACCTCGATCAGACGTTCGATCTTTTCGGGCTCCAGCGCCGTCGCGGCCAGGCCGCGAATGTCGCGCATATCCTTGGACGCGCGCAGCAGGGCCAGTTGGTCCCAGCGCGCGAAGGCGCTGTAGTAGCGCTGCGGGATCGGCAGGCGGTTGTCGAAGGCGCGATACAGGCTGCCCTTGCCCAGTTCCGGCGAGACCAGCTGGTCGATGATCCGATAGTCGAAGGCGTCGCCCGCCACGCCCACGCCCGAGCGCGCCAGCGGCGTGGACTTCAGCGCGCCGTCGGCCCGCTCGAACCGCACGATGGAAAAGTCGCTGGTGCCGCCGCCGAAGTCGGCCACCAGAACATTGGCGTCCTGTTTCAGTTCGCGCGCAAAGAAGAAGGCCGCGCCGACGGGTTCGTAGGCGTAGCGGATGTCGGTGAAGCCCAGACGGGCGAAAGCCGCCTCATAGCGCTCCAGCGCCAGGGCCTCGTTGGGATTGCCGCCGGCGAAGGTTACGGGGCGACCGACGATGATGCGCGGCGGCAGGTCATCCATCGCCCCGTCCGCATGGTGTTTGAGCCGCAGCAGAAAGGCCGACAACAGGTCCTCGAACCGGTAGCGGCGGTTGTCGATCCGGGTCTCGGTGAAGGCGGCGCTGGCGGCGAAGGTCTTGAACGACTGGATGAAGCGGGTGTCCAGCGGGTCCTCGACATAGGCGTCGATGGCCCAGGGCCCGGCCTCGATGACCCGCTCGGGCGAGCCTCCGTCGCGGGCCTCATGCAGTTGGAAGCTCAGCGCCGAGCGGAAGGCGAAGAGGTCCTTCTCTTCTACCTGGAACCGCACCAGGGTCGCGGGACCGTCGCCATGGGTCAGCGACACCACCGTATTGGTCGTGCCGAAGTCGATGCCGATGGTGGCGGGGGTCGCGGACGTCATGGGGGAACCTGCGGGGAGAGCGGCCGGGGTTCGTAGACCCCTGCCCGCTGGCGTCAAGGGCGACCGGACCATGAACCGCGTCGCGGCGGCTCATGGTCCCATCGCTTCAGCCGGCTAGGCCTCTGCTTCTTCAGGCTTCCGAGGCTTCACCGCTCTCGCCGCGAAAGTCGGCAGGACGAGCAGCGTCAGAGCGGTAGCGGTCAGCAGGCCGCCGATGACCACCGTGGCCAGCGGCTTTTGCACTTCGGCCCCGGCCCCATGAGCGATCGCCATGGGGATGAAGCCGACGATGGCGACCAGGGCCGTCGTCAGCACGGCGCGCAGGCGGCTGAAGGCCCCCTCGATCGCAGCATCATGAGGCGACAACCCCGCTGTCAGCCGCTCGCGAATGGCCTGCATCAGGACCAGACCGTTCAGGGTCGCCACGCCGGACACGGCGATGAAGCCGACCGCCGCCGAGACCGAGAACGGCATCCCCCTGAGCAACAGGGCCAGCGCCCCGCCGACCAGAGCCAGAGGGACGCAGGCGAAGACCAGCCCCGCCTCGGCGAACGAGCCCAGAGCCATGAACAGCAGCACGCCGATCAGGACGAAGACGATGGGAATGACCAGCCCCAGCCTCTGCTCGGCCCGTTTCAGGTTCTCGAACTGGCCGCCCCAGTCCAGACGAACGCCGGGCGGCGTCTGGATCTGTTCCACCTTGCCTTGGGCCTCAGTGACGAAGCCGCCCAGGTCGCGGCCGCGAACATTGGCCTGAACCACCATGCGGCGGCTGCCGTCGCTGCGGCTGATCTGGTTCGGTCCCTCGGCTGTCTGGATGCGCGCCACCGACGACAGGGGCACGATGACGCCGCTGGGCGAGACGATGGGCAGGGCCGCCAGGCTGGCCGGGTCGTTGCGCGCCGCATCCGGCAGGCGAACCACCACGTCAAAGCGGCGATCCCCCTCGAAGATGCGACCGGCCTCGGCCCCGCCGATCGCCGCGGATACGGCTTCTGACACGTCCGCCGCCGACAGGCCGTAGCTGGCCGCCGCGAACCGGTCGACGCTGACGGTCAGGGTCGGCAGGCCGCTGGTCTGCTCCACCCGCACATCGGCCGCGCCCTCGGTCTGGCGCAAGGCGTTGGCGACCTGATCCGCGACGCCCTGCATCACGGCGAAGTCGTCGCCATAGACCAGAACCGCCAGATCGGTGCGAACGCCCGAGATCAGCTCGTTAAAGCGCAGCTCGATCGGCTGACTGAACTCGAAGCTGTTGCCCAGCTGGGTCGAGGCCGTCTTTTCCAGCCGCTCGATCAGCGCCTCCTTGTCCAGCTTCGGATCCGGCCATGCCTTGCGGTCCTTCAGGATGATGACGCCGTCCGAGATGTTGGGCGGCATGGGGTCGACCGCCGCCTCGGCCGTGCCGGTGCGCGAGAAGACCGTCTCGACCTCGGGCTGGGCCTTGATGACCCGTTCCAGCGCCATCTGCATCGCCAGGGACTGCTCCAGCGAGGCGGAGGGCACGCGCAGGGCCTGAATGGCGATGTCGCCCTCGTCTAGCGTCGGGATGAACTCTCGTCCCAGCGAAGAGAAGGCGACGCCGCCGATCACCAGCGCCCCCAGCACTGCAGCCGCCACGATCTTGGGCGCGCCCACCGCCGCGCGGATGGCCGGCTGAATCCAGCGCCGGGCGAAGCGCAGAATGAAGGTCTCGTGCTCTTGCGCCTGACCGTCGGCGCCGATGTGAACCGTCTTGGGCTCGCGCACCAGCAGGGCCGTCATCGCCGGCACGAAGGTGAAGGAGAAGATGAAGGCGCCGACCAGAGCCAGCATCACCGTCGCCCCCATGGGGATGAAGGTCTTGCCCTCCACCCCTTCCAGCATCAGCAGGGGCGTGAAGACCAGCAGGATGATGGCCTGACCAAAGGCCGCCGGTTTGACCATCTGTTTCGCCGACTGCATGGCGATGCTCAAACGCTCGCGCCGCGTCAGGGTGCGACCGAGCGCCGCCCGACGCTGGGTCAGCATCAGCAGGGTGTTCTCGATCACCACCACCCCGCCGTCGACCATCAGGCCAAAGTCGAGCGCGCCGAGGCTCATCAGGTTTCCGCTGATGCCGAACCGGTTCATGCCGATGACCGCGAACAGGAAGCTGAGCGGGATCATCAGGGCCGTGATCACCGCCGCTCGCGTATTTCCCAGCAACAGGAACAGGACAACGATGACCAGCAGCGCCCCTTCCGTCAGGTTGCGCGCCACGGTGCCGATGGTCTGATTGACCAGGGCGCTGCGGTCCAGAACCGTCACCGCCTCGATGCCGGGCGGCAGGGTCTTGCGCACCTCGTCCAGCCGCTCGCCCGCCGCCTGGGCGACCGTGCGGCTGTTGCCGCCCGCGATCATCAGGGCCGTGCCCAGAACCGCCTCGTGTCCGTCGCGGCTGGCGCCGCCCAGCCGCGGGGCTTGGCCGATCTCGACCGTGGCGACATCGGCCACGCGCACCACCAGTCCGCCGCGATTGACGACCGGCGCCTGGGCCAGATCCTCGACTGTCGAGGCCAGGGCGTCGGTGCGCACCGTCAGCGCCTCGCCGCTCCTTTGCACATAGCCGGCTCCGGCCTGGGTATTGGCCCGGTCCAGCGCCTGGATCAGATCATTGAGGCTGAGGCCATAGGCCGACAACCGCGCCGCGTCGGGACGAACGGCGTACTCCTTCACATAGCCGCCGACAGTGTCAATCCCGGCCAGCCCCGGCGTCGTCCGCATCTGCGGCGCAACAATCCAGTCCTGAACCGTCCGCAGATAGGTGGCGCGGGCCTGCGGCGTGGTCAGCAGGTCACCTTCCGGCGTCAGATAGGCCCCGCCGGCCTGCCAGCCCGCCTGCCCCGGCTTGGCCAGATTGGCGCTGGCGAAGGGCTTGTAATCGACCGTCCACATCAGGACTTCGCCGAGGCCCGTCGTGATCGGGGCCAGGTTAGGCTCGACGCCTTCGGGCAGGCTTTCGCGCGCCTGGGCCATCCGTTCGGCCACCTGCTGGCGAGCGAAGTAGATGTCGGTCCGGTCGGTGAAGATGACCGTGATCTGGCTGAACCCGTTGCGGCTCAGCGACCGCGTGCTTTGCAGGCCCGGTATCCCTGCCATCGCGGTTTCCAGCGGATAGGTGACCTGCCGCTCGATCTGCTCGGGCGCCAAGGCCGGGGCGACGGTGGTGATCTGCACCTGCCGGTTGGTGATGTCCGGCACGGCGTCGATCGGCAGCCTGGTCAGTTCGAACAGGCCCACGGCGGCGACCAGCGCCGTCGCCAGAACCACGAACCAGCGAAAGCGGACTGACAGCTCAATGATGGATTTGAACATGATCCCTCTCCCTAGTGACCATGCTCGGCTTCGCCCTTGGCCAGTTCGGCCTTGAGCAGGAAGGCGTTGGCCCCGGCGATGCGCTCGGTTCCGTTGAGGCCGCGCATGATCTCGGTGCGACCGCCGGCCTGACGGCCCGCCAGCACGGGCACAGCGCGGAAGCCGCCCTGAACCTGAACGAAGACCACGCTCCGGCCCTCGACCGTCTGAACCGCCTCGGAGGGCACGGTGACGCCGCCGACCGCTTCGCCGGTGACGACGGCGCCGGTGACGGCCGAGCCCGCCGGCGGCAGGGCGCCGCCGCTGGCGCGTGCGCGGATGACGGTCGCGCCGCTGTCCTGCTGGGCCCCGGCCGCCACGCCCGTCACCACGGCGTCGAACTCGCCGCCCGGCCCGCTGCCCCGCAGGGGCGAGCCGGCGCGGACATGGGAGGCCAGCGCGGGCGGCGCGTTGAACACCACCTCGACGCGGGCCGGATTGGTCACTTCTGCGACGACGCCGCCCTGGACGACAAAGCCGCCGGGTCCTGCCTGAACCGAGCTCACCACGCCCGCGATGGGGCTGGTCACATTGAAGCGCCCCGAGGCGCTGGGCGCGCCCGCCGCCGCCGCCCGCGCCCGCGCGGCGCGCGCCGTCGCCTGGGCGCTGACGGCCTGAGCGTGCGAGATTTCCGCCTCGCGCCGGGCCACGACGCCGATGCCGGCCAGGTCCTCGTCCCGGTCGTGGGCCTGTTCGGCGGCGATGGCCGTGGCCTGGGCCGCGTCGGCTTCGGCGCGCAGACTGGCGGCCTCGCCGCTGACCATCACGGCCAGGGCCTGCCCGACACGGACCGATTGTCCCGGCGCCACCAGCATGCGCTCGACCCGCCCGCTGACGGCGGTCGAGACGGCGGCGCGCGCGTCGATCATCGGCTCCACCCGGCCCGACAGCCGCGTCTCGATCCCGCCGCCGGGCGAGACGCCGACGACGGTGATCCCCGCCGCCTGCGCCTGGGCCTCGGACAGGGTCACAAAGCCTTCGACCGTCTCGGCGGCTTCGGCTTGAGCCTCTTCCACTGCGGGCGACGCCGCAGGCGCGCGACTGTTGGCGAACCACAGCGCGCCGCCTCCCAGCACCACCAGAGCGGCGACGCCGGCCAGCAACAGGGTCCTGTTAGATTGCATCTGGCGCATCACTGCGTCCCTCCGAAGGGGGCGCGGCCTTGCAGGCGCGCCATGTCGATTTCCGCGCGAACCCGCGCCAGACGTGCGTCCACGGCGGCGTTCCGGGCGCTGACCAGGGCCGCGCGCGTCGCGCTCAGTTCCAGTTGCGACAGGCGGCCGGCCTCGAAACCGATCCGCGTCAGGCGATAGGCCTCCTCAGCCGAGGTGACCCCCGCATCCGCCGCCGAAACCCGGCTGGTCGAGGCCGACAGGCGCGCCGTCGCCGCCTGTCGGTCGGCCTGCGCCTCTTGCCGGGTCTGGATCAGTCGCGCATCGGCGGCGCGAAACTCCGCCTCCGCCGCGTCGATATTGCCCCGGTTGCGGTCGAACAGGGGCAACGGCAGGCTGATCCCGACCGTCAGGGCCGTGGCGTCCTCGGCCTCATAGCGGCGCACGCCCAGCGTGGCGCTGACGTCCGGCCGGGACCGGATGCGCTCGACCCGGATGCGCCGTTCCGCCGCCGCCTTCTCGGCCTCGGCGATCCGAACGGTAGGCACGGCGCCGGTCGGGGCTTCGGCCTTGGCAAGTCCCCGGTCGAGCAGGCTGTCAGGGATGGCGGTCGCCGGCGCGTCCAGCATGGCCACCGCCGTCAGCCGGGCGAACCCCGCGTCGCGCTCGGCCAGGGCCTCGTCCCGCGAAGCCCGGGCGGACGCCGCCTCGCTCTCGGCCTGAAGCCCGCGCATCAGGGGCTCGCGCCCCTCCTCCACCAGCCGCATCATGGCCCGCGCGTCGGCCAGAACGAGGGCCAAGGCCTCTTCGGCCAGGGTGAAACGTCGCTGGGCGGCCTCGGCCTCGGCATAGACCAGGGCCAGTCGCCCTGCTGCGTCGAGCATGGCGAGATCGCGCTGCAAAGCGACCGTTCCCGCCTCGGCGCGAGCCGTATCCACGCGTGCGCCGCGACGCCCCCAGAGCTCGAGGTCCTGCGTCACGGACAGGGTCGTCTCGGCATTGCCGACGCCGGAGAACGGCCCCGTGCCGAAGGCGCTGTCCATGCTCAGGTCCAACGTCGGATTGGGTCGAGCCCCCGCCTGACGCACCCGCGCCTCGGCGGCGTCCAGCGAGGCCTCGGCCTCAAGCGTGACCGGCGACTGGCCGATCCGGGCCAGCAGGGTTGAAAATGAAGGCGCGGGATCAGCCCACGCGGGGCTGACTGTCGCCGCCGCCGCAAGGGCGAGCGCGCAACCGGCCGCATAGCGCAGCGGCCGACGATAGACGGGAGGCATGTTCGGTATCCCTGATGACTGACGTGAGGAAGCCCGCCGAAAGGCGGTTCACGTCAGGCTCGGGGAGGACGCTCCAGACCGCCGGGATGCGGCTTCAGGGCAAGATGGTCCGACTGCGGGCGCAGGCGAACGGAGAAGATGGGCGGCTGGATCTCGGTCTCGGCCAGCCTCACCGCGCCGCCGCCGTGGTGGCAGTGGCCGTGAGCGCACAGGCCATGCTGCGCGCCGGAATCCGAGTGATCGCCCGTGTCGGGATCATGCGCCGCCGATCCATGAGCGGACGGCGGCTCTGGCGCGCAGGTTGCGGCGTCCACCGCAGGCGCGACGACAAAGACGGCGATGACCAGGATCATCGCCGCCAGAAATCCATGCAGTCGCGTACACTGGAAGGCCATAACGCCGACCTAGGCAGGTCATCGATGCTTGGCAATCTGTTATAAGGTTCGCCTCCGACCAACCCCGTCAGGTCATGCCGTGGACGATCGCGGCCCAATACCGTTCGGGGCCGCGGCGTCAGCCGCGACCCCGTTTGCATTTACCAGCCGTACTTCATCCCGATCTGGGCGCCGTGGCTGGTGCTGGCGTCACCCAGGGCGCCGCGGTAGCCGAGGCTGAGCATGAGACGGTCGCTGAGCGACCACTCGGTCCCCAGGTCCAGGTTGATCACATTGCGCGACCAGGCGTTCAGCGGGACCAGATAGGTCGGGCTGGACGCCCAGTCGGCGTAGCGAACCCCCTGGGCGCCGATGTCCTCCAACTCGTGCGACCATTCCACCCGCGCGGTCGGAACAAACCGGCCATAGCGGCGGCTGTCCAGGGTCCAGCGCCAGGCGGCGCCCAGATTAGCCGACAGGCTCTTCTGCTCGATCTCATCCCAGTTCAGAGCGGACAGCCCGCCGCCGGTCTCGGTGAAACCGTCCAGCGTGATGTCGCGCGCGTCCAGTCGAGCATAGAAGTCGCTGGTCACACGCTCGCCACGCAGGACCCGGCCAAAGGCAGCCGAGGCGAAGCGCACGTCGCCGGAACGGTCGCCGTCGGCATAGCCGTCTGCCTGCCCCGCCAGACCCTCGACCCAGCGCCGGGACGTGAAGTCCAGGTTGGCATAGCCGAGCACGCCGTCGACATAGAAGGCCTCGGCCGGACGCCAGCTGGCGTAGAAGGCGCCGGTGAAGGCCTTGCCGTTCGTGACCGAGCCATTGTCGCCGATCCGGGTCTTGTCCTCGCCGTAACCGACGCCGCCGCCCACGATCAGCTGGTCCGAGACCTTGACGTCCAGACCCAGGGTCGCGCCCTGCGTGGTGAAGCGGCTGTCGCGCTGGCCCGTCGCATCCTGACGGCCCCAGTCAACCGAACCGGAGGTCCACAGGCCGACCGAAGCGCCTCCGCCCGTCGCCGGCTGAGCCGCCGCCGCGTTCAGACGGTCATCGCTTGCGCCGACCGTTGACGCGGCCTGCGCCCGACCGGCCCAGAGGTCCAGGCCCAGCATCTCGCGGTCGCGGTCGCCGCCGAGCGCGCCGGGGTCGAGACCGCGGTCCTGCCCCAGCTGACGGCGCAGGGCCTGTTGCGGATCGCGGTCCTCATCGGCGCCGCCCAGCCCCAGGTTCAGGCTCAGACCATTGGACGAGCCATTGGTCCCGTCGTGCAGATCGCGCAGACGCTGCTGGAAGTTGTTGATCTGGGCGTCGGCGAAGCGGCGAGCGGAGGTGACCTGGCTGGTCGCCACGCCCCTCACCTCGGGATCCAGCGACGGATCGGGACGCGCCTCGACCGTGATGGTCAGGGTGCTGTCGGTCGTCCCGAAGGCGTTGCCCAGGCTGTAGGTCACCACGGTCTCGCCCGAGAAGTCGCCGGTCGAGACGAAGGTCAGGTCATAGTCGGCGCCGACCTTGGCGATGGTCGCCTCGCCCGCCGTCGTCGGGGCCATGGAGACCACGGCGGCGCCGGTGAAGGGCCCGCCTTCGGCATTGCTGATCCGCACCGTCACCGGCACGCCCTGAAGGGTTTGAGCCGTCAGCGCTTCCGAGCCCGGCAGGGCGTTGGCCGTCAGGTCGATCCGCCCCGGCGCCGAGGCGCCGAACGCTAGGTCGACGACATAGTCGAGCGAGGTCGCCCCGCCGTTCGCGCCAGGCATAAAGACGATGCTCAGCCCGTTGACGGTCGCCGTGCCGAAGTCCGGCGCGCGGGTGATGCGCAGGGCCTGGAACGGTCCACCGATCAGGGTGGATGTCGGGGTGAAGGCCACCGAAGCGCCTGCAAGCACCGTTCCCGACAGATCCGGCGCCTTGCCCGCGACCTGGAAGGTGAAGGTCACAGGAGCGGACTCTCCGCCCACGCCCTGAGCTACCAGGATCACGGTGTCCTCGCCCATGAAGTTAGCCGCCGGAGTGTAGACCAGTCGATAGGGGCCAGCCGCCTTCGGAGCGGCAGAGCCCCCGGCCTGAAGCGGAGCCGCCGCAGCGCCGTCGACGATCTCGGCCGCGCCGAACCGGCTGGCGTTTGTGATCCGATAGCCGTCGATCGGGCCCTGACTTATAGCCCCGAGGTCAATGGACACCGACCCCGAACCGCCAGCGGACGGCGGCACAACGACCGGGTCGCTCGGTTGCTCAATCGTCGGCACGGGAGCCGCCACGCTCAGCGTCACCGTCCCGAACGCCGACACGCCGCCAGGGCCTGTCGCCTGGTACATGAAGCTGTCCGGGCCGTAATAGCCGAGGTTCGGCGTATAGACGCCCGACCCGTTGGCGTTCAGGACGACCGTGCCTTTGAGGGGGGCGGCCACCAAACTCATGGAGGTGTAGTCGCCGCTGACCTGACCGCTCAGATCAAAGGTCTTCGCGGTGTTAAGGACCACATTCAGAGTCAAGCTCCCAGCCGTCGGTGCCGCCACATAGGTGAACTGATCCGCCGCCGAGGTCGCGCTGGTTCCGCCGGCCGTCGTGACGCGCACGTCCACCGTGCCCGTTCCCGCCGGAGCCGTCGCCGTGATCTGGGTCGCATTGTCGAACCTAAAGCTGGTCGCCCCCGTACCCCCAAAGGTCACTCCCGTGACGCCCGTGAAGTTCGTTCCCGTGATGCTCACGGTCGTTCCGCCCGTGATCGGGCCCTTGGTCGGCGCGATCGACGTCACCGTCGGCGCGCCCACATAGGTGAACTGGCTGAATGCGGAGGTCGCGCTGGTCCCGCCAGCCGTCGTGACGCGCACGTCAACCGCGCCCGTTCCGGCCGGGGCCGTCGCCGTGATCGACGTCGCGCTATTGACCGTATGGCTGGCCGTCATCCCTCCAAAGGTCACTGTCGTCGCGCCCGCGAGGTTCGTCCCGGTGATGGTCACGCTCGTTCCGCCCCCGGTCGGGCCGCTGTTCGGCGCGATCGACGTCACCGTCGGCGCGCCCACATAGGTGAACCGGCTGAATGCCGAGGTCGCGCTGGTCCCGCCCGGCGAGTTGACCGTCACATCTACCGTACCCGTCCCAGGCGGCGCTGTCGCCGTGATCTGGGTCGCGCTGTCGACCGTCACGCCAGTCGCCGACGCCACCCCAAAGGTCACCGCGGTCGCGCCCGTGAAGTTCGTCCCGGTGATGGTCACGCTCGTGCCGCCCGTGGACGGGCCGCTGTTCGGAGAGATCGACGTCACCGTCGGCGCCGTCACATAGGTGAACCGAGCCGCAGGCGACGTCGTGCTGGTCCCGTTGACCGTCGTGACACGCACGTCCACCGTCCCGGCTCCGGCCGGAGTCGTCGCCGTGATCTGGGTCGTGCTGTTGGCCGTAAAGCTGGTCGCCGGCGCTCCCCCAAAGGTCACCCCCGCGAGGCCCCCGAAATTCGTTCCCGTAATGATCACGGTCGTACCGCCCGAAGTCGGCCCCGAACCCGGCGAAACCGCGGTCACCGTCGGCGCCGGCTCATAGGTGAACTGATCGGCTGCCGAGACCGCGCTGGTCCCGCCGACCGTCGTGACGGTGATATCGTAGACGCCTGCGCTGTTCGCCGGAGACGTGGCCGTGATCTGCGTACTGCTGTTGATCGTGTAGGTCGCGTTCGCCGCCCCGAACTTCACCGCCCCGACAGGCGGCGCAACGGAGAAGCCTGTGCCCGTGATGGTCACGCTCGTGCCGCCGCCAGTCGGCCCCGTCTTTGGCCCAATCGACGTCACTGTCGGCGCGCTCACATAGGTGTACTGATCGGCTGCCGAGGTCACGCTGGTCCCGTCCGGCGTGGTGACCGTGATATCAACCGTGCCCGGACCGCCGGCCGGAGAGGTCGCCGTGATCTGGGTCGCGCTGTTGACCACGAAGTTGGACGCCGTCGCCCCAAAGGTCACCACCGTGGCGCCGATAAAGTTCGTTCCCTTGATGGTCACAGTCGCGCCGCCCGTGGACGGCCCCGCCGTCGGCAAGACCGACGTCACCTTCGGCGCGGTCGGCGCAATGGTGAAGCTGAGCGGCTGGGATTTGGTGTAGTCGCTTTTGTCCCGAACAGTGATCGTGCCGCTGTAAGGGCCTGCAACCAATGGTATGCCGGAAATGACGCCGTTCCCGTCATTTGACACAGTCAGACCATCAGGCAGGGCCGGCGAGACGGTGATGTCATAGGCGTAGGACGCATCGAATTGCGTCCCTCCACTCGGCTGCGACGACCAGGAAAATGGCGCCCCTACCTGTCCGTCCGGAATATCCGACCTGATCGCCAAGGGCTCAGTAACATTGAAACTGACGTTCTGCGTTTGGGTCGCCGCCGAACTGTCAGTCAGGGTTACGTCAAAAATGTAGCCTTGAAGGCTCGTCACCGTGCCGGTGAGCCTGCCCGACGGACTCAAGCTTATGCCTGGCGGCAGAAAGGTCGCGCTGAACGCATAGCCGGTCCCCGTCCCCCCCCTCGGCGCAAGCTGGACATCATAGGGAACGTCTTTCATCGCGGGCGGGATATTGGCCTCGAACCACAATACCTGAGCCCGCACGCCGCTCGGCAGCGCCGACAGCATCAGGGTCAGAAGGACCGACAACAGACCCAGGGCATGCCGACCGCGCGCAAGCACGTCCCGACAAACCGGCGTCCCCATGGCTGAACCTGCCAGAATCCGATTGAACATCGCCGCCCCCATAGGTCGCCGGCCAGCGTTCTGAACCTTCAGACCCCGGAGGCGCGCGATCTGATATGACATCGGTCATTGAATTGAAATCGTGATTTTTTGACACGAATTGACATTCGACCTGATCGCAACGGCAGCAAAAAACCCCGCAACCAGCAGCTGCGGGGTTTTCAGAAACCGGGGTCCGGGCTCTGGCGTCGCCGGCCTCGCACCCCATCAAGCGTTCATCGCCCCTAGCGGCGAACCTCCAGCCCCAGGGCGTCGGCGATGGATTTCCACGGCACGTATTTGAAGTTCTGGTTCTCGCCGGGCAGGACGTTGCGGCCGTCCTGAGCAATCATGGCGCCGTGTTCGAAGCCGGGGCCAAGGTTGCGGCTGGTGACATCCAGACCATCGGTCTCGGACACGCCGTCGATGCCGCGCGCCCCATCAGCCACGACGATGAAGGAGCCCAGATAGGCCTGATCGCCTTCGCGGCGGAACACGGCGTAGCTGTCATTGCCCTGGCTGGAAGCCACCAGATAGCCGCGACCGTCGCCCAGATCATAGAGGCCGACGCCTTCCATATCGTCCTTCAGCGCCGGGTTCTCGCTGATGCGGGCAAGCATGGTCATGGCCGCGCCGCCGTCCGGTTCGGCCGACAGACGCCACAGGCCGACGTCTTCTTCGCCGACATAGAGCTGTCCCGTCGCGTCGTCGGCGACGCAGCCCTCGACCTGGCTGGCGAAGGCGAAATCGCGCACGCGAACCGCGCGGACCTTGCCGTTACCGGCGTCGACCAGTTCCCACTGGCGCTTCTCGCCGTTGGAATCATTGATGAAGACATAGGTCTTGCCGCTGCGGGCCGAGCGATACATGCACTGGCCATAGGGATCCCCCTGCCCCGTCGGCTGGACGCCGTCGGCGACGTTGACCAGCCGCCGCGCCTCGGTGTCGAGACGGTAGATGGCCACCGCCTTGTTGGTCCGGTCGCTGGCCGTGACCAGAACCACCGGCCGCCCGTCCAGCATGAAGCCTTCGCGCAGGTCGACGTTGTTCATCTTGCCGTCGGGCAGGTGCTGAATGACGCGCCCCTGCATGTCGTAGAGGTTGAGCCCGGCCTTCTTGTCCGTGCCGATGATCAGACTGTTGGCCGGATTGTTCGGGTCAGCCCAGATGGCCGGATCGTCGGCGGCGTCGCCGGGGCTGCCGACCGGCGCGGTTTCCGCCACGGCGACCACGGCGGGGAAGCGCGACGCGGTGACCGCGCGCGTATCCTGCGGCGTCCCGGCCGACAGGTTCAGCGCCCCGGTCAGGGCCGCGATCGACACCAGCTTGTAGTTGGCGCCTTCCGGCGCATCCTCGTCGGTCACCAGCAGGGCGCCCGACGGTAGTCCGGCCAGAGGCGCGCCGACGGCCTGCAAGGCGCCCGGCTCCTTGACCGCCGCGCCGCCGCGCCCCGTCAGGCTGACGGTGCCGAGCCAGGCGTCGTCCGCGCCGTGGTCATAGACGAACAGCCGTCCGCTGGAGGCGTCGGTCGCGATCAGATAGCGCGCGCCCTGGCCGCCGTCATAAAGGGCCAGCGATCCGCTCTCTTCGCTGATCCGTCCCAGACGCGCCGCATCGACCAGGGCCGGGGCGGCGTCGGCTTCCGGGTCGCCATTGAAGCGCCAGACGCCGACCGCCTGTTGCGAGGCGTAGAGCTGGCCCGTCGCATCGTCGGCGACGCAATACTTGATCTTGGACGGCAGGTTGATACGGCGCGCCGAGCGGGCGTCCACCTGGCCCTCGGCGTTGGCGTAGAGCAGCAGCTGT
>Ga0247827_10000458_pt1 | contig 18542 bp, 16 predicted proteins | sample 12C_Control_Day2_FD_194414 | JGI IMG/M metagenome (GOLD analysis project Ga0247827, IMG submission 194414) | Soil microbial communities from agricultural site in Penn Yan, New York, United States - 12C_Control_Day2 | ecosystem: Environmental > Terrestrial > Soil > Agricultural land | place... | reverse complement strand
ACTGCGACAAGGAGCAGATAACGGGATGCGAACGACTTCATTCCTGCGACTCTCTATTTGCGCAAAAAACGAGCAAGTCTACACCCCTCGACGGGGCAGAACAAAACTCAGCAGAAACAGTGCGGCGGCCGTCACAACAATCGACGGGCCGGCCGGGGTGTCCTTGAACCAGGACAGCGCCAGCCCGCCACACACGGCGAGTATGCCCAGCAGGCTCGCGCCCAGTGCCATCTGTTCCGGTGAACGGGCGTGACGTTGTGCCGCAGCCGCCGGGATGATCAGCAACGAAGTAATCAACAGCACGCCGACGATTTTCATCGCCACGGCAATCACCACGGCGATCAGTAACATCAGTGCCATGCGCAAACCGGCCACTGGCAGACCTTCGACCCTGGCCAGTTCCTCGTGCACCGTAATCGCCAGCAATGGCCGCCACAAAGCGACCAGCAAGACCAATACGGCTGCGCTACCGCCGAGAATCCAGGCCAGATCGGTCGGACTGATCGCCAGCAAGTCGCCGAACAGATAAGCCATCAGGTCGATCCGCACTTCGTGCATGAAGCTTAGTACCACCAGACCCAGAGAGAGGGTGCTGGGTGCGAGAATTCCCAAAAGCGTGTCGGACGCCAGCGGCTGGCGCTGTTGCAAGGTCACCAGCAACACCGCCAACAGCAAGCAGCCTACGGTGACGGCAACGGTCGGGCTGACATCCAGCAGGAAACCCAACGCCACACCCAGCAACGCGGCGTGGGACAGGGTATCGCCGAAATAGGCCATGCGCCGCCAGACCACGAAAGAGCCCAACGGCCCAGCAACGACTGCCAGAGCCAGACCTGCAAGCAGGGCGTAGAGCAGAAAATCAGCCATGCTTGCAGCTATCTCCGTGAACGTGGTTATGGCCCGACGCGGGCGCCTTGACCACCGAGCCGTGCAAATCGTGGGCGTGGTCGTGATGGTGGTGATAAATCGCCAGGCTTTGTGCGTTTTTTCCGAAAAGCTCGACGAAAGCCGGATCACCGCTGACCTGTTCCGGGTGGCCGGAGCAGCAGACATGCCGATTGAGGCAAACCACCTGGTCGGTGGTGCTCATCACCAGATGCAGATCGTGGGACACCATCAACACGCCGCAGCCGTGGCGGTCACGCAGGCGGGTGATCAAGCTGTACAACTCGGCCTGCCCGGCCACATCAACGCCTTGTACCGGCTCGTCGAGCACCAGCAGTTCCGGTTCGCGCAGCAACGCACGGGCCAGCAATACGCGCTGCATCTCACCGCCGGAAACACTTTGTACCGGGCTGTCGATCACCTGTTCGGCGCCGACTTCCTTGAGTGCGGACAAAGCCATCGCACGGTCCACGCCCGGCACCAGACGCAAGAAGCGCAGCACCGAAAGCGGCAGGGTTGGATCGACATGCAGTTTTTGCGGCATGTAGCCGACCCGCAGTTTGGGCTTGCGCCAGACGCTGCCGCTGTCGGGTTTCAACAAGCCAAGCACGGCACGCACCAGCGTGGTTTTACCCGCACCGTTGGGACCGATCAGGGTCACGATCTGCCCCGGCTCGACGCTCAGTTCGATGTTATCCAGCACCGGTTGCCCGGCAAACGTAACGGCAACCTGTTCGAGACGGATCAGCGCGTTGCTCATCAAGCCCCCTGGCAGCCCGAGCAGAGACCGATCACTTCGACGGTCTGGCCTTCGACGACAAACCCGACGTCCTGGGCGCTGGTGACAATCGCGTCGCTGATGGATTTCTGTTCGAGTTCAATGGCGGCGTGGCATTCACGGCAGATCAGGAACTGGCCCTGGTGGGCGTGCTCCGGATGATTGCAGCCGATGAAGGCGTTGAGCGAAGAGATGCGGTGCACGAGGCCGTTTTCCAGCAGGAAATCCAGCGCGCGGTACACGGTGGGCGGCGCTGCACGGCGGCCATCCTGCTCACTGAGCACGGCAAGAATGTCGTAGGCGCCCAATGGCTTGTGGCTTTGCCACACCAGCTCCAGCACCCGCCGCCGCAACGCGGTCAGGCGCAAACCCTGACGTGCGCACAGGGCATCGGCCTCAGACAGAGCGCTGTGCACGCAATGAGAGTGGTCGTGGGGACGGCTGGCAATCGGTGTTTTAGGCATGAGCGGCGACGAGGTTTGTGAGAGACGTTATTATGTTACCCGTTCTCGCCTCTTTGAGTGGTCATCGTGTCCCGAATTTTTTCTATCTTTGTCGCCTTTATCGCAAGTTTCCTGCTGATCGGCCCGGCGCAAGCCGAGGTAAAAGTCCTCACCAGCATCAAGCCGCTACAACTGATCGCAGCGGCTGTGCAGGACGGCGTGGCGATTCCGGAAGTGCTGCTGCCGCCCGGCGCTTCGCCGCATAATTACGCGTTACGCCCTTCCGACGTACGGAAGGTGCAATCGGTGGACCTGCTTTACTGGATCGGTCCGGACATGGAAGGTTTCCTGCCCCGCGTGCTGAACGGTCGTACGCTGCCGAGCGTCGCCGTGCAGGATTTGCCCGGTCTGAAATTGCGCCACTTCGCCGAAGATAACCACTCTCATGCCGAAGAAGCCGACGAACACGACCACGATCACCGCCCCGGCAGCCTCGACGCACATTTGTGGCTGTCACCGATCAACGCCCGAGTTATCGCCACGAAAATGGCAGCCGACCTCAGTGCAGCCGATCCCGCCAATGCCCCGCGCTACCAGAGCAACCTCAAGGCGTTCGATGAGCGCCTCGACGCCCTCGACCTGCGGCTGAAGAAACGCCTGGCCGGCATTGAGGGCAAACCTTACTTCGTGTTCCACGAGGCTTTCGACTACTTCGAAGACACCTACGGCCTCAAGCACGCGGGTGTATTCAGCGTCGCGGCCGAAGTACAACCCGGCGCCCAGCACGTGGCGGCCATGCGCACGCGATTGCAGGAAGTGGGCAAGACCTGCGTGTTCAGCGAACCGCCGCTGCGCCCGCGTTTGGCCGAAACCCTGGTGACGGGTTTGCCGGTGAAACTGGCAGAGCTGGATGCGCTGGGCGGGTACACCCCGGCAACTGCTCAGGGGTATGAACAAGTGCTGGAGAAATTGGGCAATGATTTGGCGGGGTGCCTGGAGTCGTTGTAACCCTGTAAAAAAAGATCGCAGCCTGCGGCAGCTCCTACATTGATCGTTGTAAGAGCGGCCGCAGGCTGCGATCTTTTGCGTTTAGAGGGCGAATGGCAGCGGTGTATTGACCGTCTGCCGCTGCGCCAGGCGCAATTGAAACTCCATCGGATCGTGAATCAACACGTCCTGCCCCGCGAAGGACTCCGCCGCAATCAAGCGCGACAACCAGAATCGCACGCACGCCACCCGTAGCAGGGTTGGCCACAATTCGGCTTCTGCAGCGGTGAATGGGCGTAGCGCTGCATAAGCACCCAACAAGGCCCGCGCTCGTGGTCCATCGATCAAACCGTCATCGTCGGAACACCAGTCGTTCAGGGCAATCGCCACGTCGTAGAGCATCGGCCCCGAACAAGCGTTGTAGAAATCGATCAACCCGGTCAGGTGCGTGCCTTCGAACATCGCGTTGTCGCGGAACAGGTCGGCGTGGATGTTGGCGCGAGGCAGCGCCAGGATTTTTTCTTTCTGCTGGGTGATTTCTTCCAGTGCTCGCTGCAACAGTTCCTGTTGCTCGGGATTCACATGGGACAGGAACTGCGTGCCCTCTTCCAGCATCCAGTCCAGGCCACGATCGGTCTTGCGCTTGATCATGTTGCCCGCCTGAGTGGCCAGGTGCAGATGCGCCAACAACTCGCCCACCTGCGCGCAATGTTGTGCGTTGGCCTGCTTGATGTGCTTGCCGGCCAAGCGCGGTTGCAACAGTGCAGGCTTGCCGGCCAGTTCACGCAAGGCCACGCCGTCGGTGGTGCGGATGGCGTAAGGCACCGGCAGGTTGGCGTCATGCAGTACGTCGAGCAGTTCGATGAAGAACGGCATTTCCTGAACCGGGCCGCGCTCGACCAGGGTCAGAACGAATTCGCCCTGCTCCAGGCTGATAAAGAAATTGGTGTTTTCACTACCGGCGGCAATCCCCTGGAAATCAAGCAGGCGGCCGAGGCCATAAGGGGCGAGAAAAGCTTCCAGCTCGGGCCGAGCCAGGGGGGTGAACACAGACATGTTTAAGCTGCCAGTACGGGCGCCGCTGTTGAGCCAGCGCCGGTTGAAATTAAGAAACTACTTCCACTCGAAAATCTTCCACGACGGAATCAGCATATCGGGCTGATCCGAGCGGATAAAGTTTGCATCTGTTCCGTCAGCGCGCACCAGAAAATAGGGTTTTCCGCCCTTCGGCGTGACCTGAATGGCATACAGGAAGCCATTCTGGCGGTATTCCTTGATGGTGTTGTCACCTTCCGTGCGAATGGTCACGTCCGGTTCCGGCGTGGGTGCATCGTCCGCGGCCATGACGGCCAGTGGAGTGATTGCAAACAAGCCAGCCAGCAACAGGCGATTTAGTGTGCGCATGATAACCTTGTCCCTTTGTCGTCAACGGTCCCGCTATTCTAGCGCCGGACCCGCCGAAAAGGTTGATCCTGCTCATGAGCCAAGCCCCCCTCGTCCTGGTGGACGGTTCTTCTTACCTGTACCGCGCCTTTCACGCGCTGCCACCGCTGACCACTTCCAAAGGCCTGCCGACCGGTGCGGTCAAGGGCGTGTTGAACATGCTCAAGAGTCTGCGCAAGCAGTATCCGGACAGTCCGTTCGCCGTGGTGTTCGACGCCAAGGGCGGGACTTTTCGCGATGACATGTACGCCGAATACAAGGCCAACCGTCCGAGCATGCCCGACGACATGCGCGTGCAGATCGAGCCACTGCACCAGAGCGTGATCGCCCTGGGCTTCCCGTTGCTGTGCGTCGACGGCGTCGAGGCCGATGACGTGATCGGCACGCTGGCCCGCAGCAGCGCCGCCGCAGACCGCCCGGTGATCATCTCCACCGGCGACAAGGACATGGCGCAACTGGTCGATGGGCACATTACCTTGGTCAACACCATGACCGGTAGCAGCATGGACGTGGAGGGCGTGAAGGAGAAATTCGGCGTCGCTCCCGAGCAGATCATCGATTATCTGGCGCTCATGGGCGATTCGTCCGACAACATTCCAGGCGTTCCGGGCATTGGCCCGAAGACCGCTTCCGGCCTGTTGGTCGGTGTGAACGGTGGTTTGACCGATCTCTATGCGCAGCTCGACATCGTGCCGACCCTGCCGATTCGCGGCGCCAAGACCTTGCCGGCCAAGCTTGAAGAACACAAGGAAATGGCGTTCCTGTCCTATCAACTCGCGACTATCAAGGTCGACGTGCCGCTGGATATCGGCCTCGATGACCTGAAAATGGGTGCCGAAGACCCGGCGAAACTTTACGAGCTATACAGCCTGCTGGAATTCAAGAGCTGGCTGAACGACCTTGATCGCGACGCCAAACGCCTGGAACTGAGCGCTGCCGCCGAGCCCGCGCCGGCCGCCGATCTGTTCAGCCAACCCGAAGTCGAAGCCCAAGCACCGGCCGCCGCTGCTGAAGCCGCTTATGAAACCATCCTCGATCAAGCGCGCTTCGATGTCTGGCTGGAAAAACTGAACAACGCCAAGCTGTTTGCCTTCGACACCGAAACCACCGGCATCGACGCGCAACAGGCACAACTGGTGGGCCTGTCGTTCGCCGTGCAGGCCAACGAAGCGGCCTACATCCCGTTGACCCATTCCTACATCGGCGTACCCGAGCAACTGGATCGCGACACCGTGCTGCGCGCACTCAAGCCCATTCTGGAAGACCCGAACAAACTCAAGGTTGGGCAGCACGCCAAGTTCGACATGAACATCCTGGCCAACTGCGCTATCGGCGGCGACCAGGCGAACGGCATCACCGTGCGTGGCATCGCGTTCGACACCATGCTCGAATCCTATGTACTCAATTCCACGGCCACCCGCCATGACATGGACAGCCTGGCGCTGAAGTACCTGGACCACACCACCGTGAGTTTCCAGGACATCGCCGGCAAAGGCGCGAAGCAGCTAACGTTCGATCAGATTGCCCTGGAACAGGCTGGCCCTTATGCCGCCGAAGACGCAGACATCACCTTGCGCCTGCATCAGGCACTGTTCGAAAAGCTCACAGCGATCCCGAGCCTCGCCAGTGTGCTGACTGACATCGAGATCCCGCTGGTGCCGGTACTGGCGCGCATCGAACGCCAAGGGGCATTGGTCGACGCGGCGCTGCTGGGCGTCCAGAGCATCGAGTTGGGCGACAAGATGGTTGCGTTGGAACGCGAAGCTTTCGAGATCGCCGGTGAAGAGTTCAACCTCGGCTCACCGAAGCAACTCGGCGTGATCCTCTATGAAAAGCTCGGCCTGCCGGTACTGAAAAAGACTGCCAAGGGCCAGCCGTCCACCGCTGAAGAAGTGCTGGCCAAACTGGCCGAGGACGACTACCGGTTGCCAAAAGTGCTGATGGAATACCGTTCCATGAGCAAGCTGAAAAGCACCTACACCGACCGCCTGCCGGAGCAGATCAACCCACGCACCGGTCGGATCCACACGTCGTATCATCAGGCGGTCGCATCCACCGGGCGTTTGTCCTCCAGTGATCCGAACCTGCAGAACATCCCGGTGCGCACCGCCGAAGGGCGTCGTATCCGCCAGGCTTTCGTGGCCCCGACCGGGTACAAATTGCTGGCCGCCGACTATTCGCAAATCGAGCTGCGGATCATGGCGCACCTGTCCAAGGATGAAGGCCTGATGAACGCCTTCCGCCACAATCTGGACGTGCACACCGCCACTGCCGCCGAGGTTTTCAAGGTGGAACTGGCCGACGTGACGTCCGACCAGCGCCGCAGCGCCAAGGCGATCAACTTCGGCCTGATCTACGGCATGGGTGCACAGAAACTTGGTAAAGACATTGGTGTCGATACCAAGACAGCCAAGGCGTACATCGATACGTATTTCACCCGTTACCCTGGCGTTCGCCAATACATGGACCGCACCCGTACACAGGCGGCGGAGCAAGGCTATGTCGAGACATTCTTCGGTCGGCGCTTGTACCTGCCGGAGATCAATTCCAACAAGCCACAGGAACGCGCCGCTGCTGAACGCACGGCCATCAACGCACCGATGCAAGGCACTGCGGCAGACATCATAAAGAAAGCCATGGTGGCCGTGGATGAGTGGCTGGCGGCATCAGGCCTCGACGCCAAAGTCATTCTGCAAGTGCACGATGAATTGGTTCTTGAGGTGCGTGAAGATTTGGTCGATCAGGTCAGCAACGAAATTCGCGCGCACATGAGCGGCGCCGCGAAGCTCGATGTTCCGCTGCTGGTGGAAGTTGGCGTTGGCAATAACTGGGACGAGGCTCACTAAGCCGGATGAAACACAGCGCTCCTGCTGCGGCATAGTGCCGCGGCAGAAGGGTCAAAGGGCGCTTAGTCCAGAACGCGCTTGGGATTATTCCAAAGGCATTCGAAAAAAATCTGAACTAATCTGGAGATTCACCACTCAGAGTTACTGAATGGCTGGTGAAGCCCTTCGATGCTCCTATGTTGTGTTAAGTGTTGGCAGATATCTGGACCCCGCCCTAGCGGTCTAGAACTTGAACCCCGGAACTTCCCCCTCCCCATAAGAAGTCCGGGGTTTTTTTTGCCTGAAGAAAACTGCCCGGGCACCCCACAGGCAGCTTCAACACCTACTCCGCCGCTGCCTCGGACCCCTTGTCCGCCAGCTCCATCCAGTCCGCCAGCACCGTGTAGGCCTCTTCCAGGCCCAGGCGTTTTGGCGCCGAAAACAGCTGAATGGTCACCAGATCACCCCAGCCCTTACGGATTTCTGCCTGCACCTTCAGCAAGGTGTTCTTGGCGGCGCCATAGGTCAGCTTGTCGGCTTTGGTCAGCAAAATGTGCATCGGCATGCCGGCCGCAACGGCCCAGTCGAGCATCAACAGGTCGAAATCGGTCATTGGATGACGGATGTCCATCATCAGAATCAGACCCTTCAAACTCTCGCGACCACCCAGGTAGGCCTCAAGGTGACGCTGCCAGTGTTGCTTGAGCGGGATCGGTACTTTTGCATAACCGTAGCCCGGCAGGTCGACCAGACGGCGTTCATCGTCTAGCTTGAAGAAGTTCAACAGCTGTGTGCGCCCCGGGGTTTTCGAGGTGCGCGCCAGGCTGGCGTGGGTCAGGGTGTTGAGCGCACTCGACTTGCCGGCGTTGGAACGCCCGGCGAAGGCGACTTCGAAGCCCTCGTCATCCGGACATTGGTCGACTTTGGCGGCGCTGAGCATGAAGGTGGACTGTTGGCACAGACCGAGGATGGGATTCTTGAGTTGCATGGGATTTCCGATGTGGGCGGCGCCAGGAATGGGCGCGGCAAGCAGTGTCGCTTCCGTTTCAGTGACGCCAGTATATAATGCCGCAGATTTTGTGTGCGCTTTGTCCCAACGCAGGATGAAGTTCACGGGAGCGATAGACCTTGATTGCGCATTAGAACGCAGAACGCTCTCAACCCTGAAAAGGTCGTTTTATGACGAAATGGCTGCTAGCTGCCGGTGTCCTGATACCGCTTTACAGCGCTCAGGCTACACAGGATCCGGAAGCTGTGTACAACCGTGTTTGTGGTGCCTGTCATTCCGGCCAACTACCCATGGCGCCGAAAAAAGGCGATCAGGATGCTTGGACGCCGAGGTTGGCGAAAGGTATGGAGACGCTGGTGCAACACGTGACCCAGGGTTTCAAGGCGATGCCGCCGCGTGGTTTGTGCATGGACTGCAGTGCCGAGGATTACCAAGCCATCATCCACTGGATGAGCGAGTAAACCCGGTCCATAACTTAACCCTTAGCCGTAGTTGGATTAGCTGATGAAGAAATTGATCGTGAGTCTGCTGTTGACCGTGGGAATCTCCGGCATGGCCCATGCCGCAGGTGAGCCAGTCAAACCTGGTGACGCCGCCGCAGGCCAGGCCAAAGCAGCCGTCTGTGGCGCCTGCCATGGTCCGGATGGCAACAGCATGGCGCCAAACTTTCCAAAACTGGCCGGCCAAGGTGAACGTTACCTGACCAAGCAACTGCACGACATCAAGTCGGGCAAGCGCACCGTTCTGGAAATGACCGGCCTGCTGACCAACCTGAGTGATCAGGACCTGGCAGACATTGCTGCCTACTTCGCCAGCCAAAAAGGCAGCGTCGGCGCCGCCGATGAAAAACTGGTCAAGCGCGGTGAGAATTTGTTCCGTGGCGGTGACCTGGCCAAAGGCCTGCCAGCCTGCACCGGCTGCCACTCTCCAAACGGCGCGGGCAACGCCGCTGCCGGCTTCCCGCACCTCGGTGGCCAGCATGCTCAATACATCGCCAAGCAGCTGACCGATTTCCGCAAGGAAGAAGGTGGCCGTACCAACGACGGCGATGTAAAAACCATGCAGACGATCGCCAAGCGACTCAGCGACGAAGACATCGCCGCAGTGTCCAGCTACATTCAGGGCCTGCACTAAGACCGGCGAATCGGGCGTTGCGCAAGGCATACATCTCTTGCAACGTTAACGCTCGATTAATCCGTCGCAGCAAGTATAAAAAGGGTGGCTTAGGCCGCCCTTTTTTGTGGCCGCTGCCGTTACACTACAGAACTCAAGCCCGCCATAACCTGTCTGAAAACAGGTCGCGCGAGGCGATAAAATTTGTCCAGGAGTGAAGCATGCGTAATCTGATCATCAGCGCCGTTTTTGCCGCTGCCAGCCTGTTTGGCATGACTGCCCAGGCCGCCGAAGCACCAGCCGCCCCTTACGTCGAACTGAGCAACCCGGTTCCGGTAGCCGTGCCTGGCAAGATCGAAGTGGTGGAGCTGTTCTGGTATGGCTGCCCACACTGCTACGCGTTCGAGCCGGTGATCAATCCTTGGGTAGAGAAGCTGCCTTCGGACGTGAACTTCGTCCGCATCCCTGCCATGTTCGGCGGCCCATGGGACGCACACGGCCAAATGTTCCTGACCCTCGAAGCCATGGGCGTCGAGCACAAGGTGCACGCTGCCGTTTTCGAAGCGATCCAGAAAGAACACAAGAAGCTCACCGACAAGAACGACATGGCGGACTTCCTGGCCACCCAGGGCGTAGACAAAGACAAGTTCCTCGCCACGTTTGACTCCTTCGCCATCAAGGGCCAGATCAACAAAGCCAAAGAGCTTGCAAAGAAATATGAAATCTCCGGTGTGCCAACCATGATCGTCAACGGCAAGTATCGCTTTGACGTGGGCTCTGCCGGCGGTGCCGAGCAAGCCTTGCAACTGGCCGATAAACTGGTCGACAAAGAGCGAGCGGCTAACAAGGCTGCCGCCAACTAAAGGCAGCACCTGCCATGCGCCGCTGGGGTACTGAACGCATCGTTGGCCTGCATGATCCGCGGGTCAACGAGCATCATCTGGAATCGACGGGCCTGCCCGCAGACAGCCGTCTGCGCTTGCTCAGCTTCAATATTCAGGTCGGTATCAGTACCGAGCGCTATCGGCATTACCTGACCCGGGGCTGGCAGCATCTGCTGCCGCATACCGGGCGGGCCGACAACCTGCAAAAGATCGGCAATCTGCTGGGCGACTTCGATCTGGTCGCTTTGCAGGAAGCCGATGGCGGCAGCCTGCGTTCAGGCTACGTCAATCAAGTCGAGCACCTGGCGCAGCTCGGCGCCTTCCCTTACTGGTACCAACAACTCAATCGCAATCTCGGTCGACTCGGCCAGCACAGCAACGGTGTGCTCAGCCGCCTGCGCCCGTGGGCGATCGAAGATCATCCGCTACCCGGGCCGAAAGGTCGCGGGGCGATTCTGGTGCGTTTCGGCGAAGGCCCGGAAGCGCTGGTGGTGGTGATGATGCACCTGGCGCTGGGCGCCCGCGCCCGCAGCCTGCAATTGGCCTATATCCGCGAAGTCATCGGCGGCTATAAACATCAGGTCCTGATGGGCGATATGAATACTCATGCCAGCGATCTGCTGCAAAACTCTCCGTTGCGCGACCTTGGCCTGCTGGCCCCGCAATTGGAAGCGACGTTCCCCAGCTGGCGCCCGCAGCGCTGCCTGGACCATATTCTCTTGAGCCCGAGCCTGACCCTTGAAAAGGTCGAGGTGCTGGCCCAACCCATTTCCGATCACCTGCCGGTCGCGGTAGAGATTCGTCTGCCGGGTTCGCTCACGGCCGATGCATTGCCCGCGTTGAGTCCTGCCCCTCGCGGATCCCATGAATGAGCGAAGAAACACAGCGCTGGAAAGAGAAGTACCTCAAAAGCATCGAACAACAGGAAAAGCTCGAACGTCGCTGGGACGCCCGGCTCGACTTGTTGCGCCGCGGGCTCGTGCGCAGCACCCTGGCAGCAGAAGGTACCGATCGCGCCGTTGACCAATGCATGAAGGAAATGCGCGAGGTCGTACGCACCGACGACATGGACGCCGGCCTGGCCGCCCTGCTCCCGCGCCTGGAAAAAGCCGTGCTCGACTCCGAGCAACGCAGGGAAACCCGGGTCAACCAGACCAGCGCCGCGCTGACCGCATTGGTCACTCAACTGCAAACGTTACCGCTGCCCCGGGAAGTCAGCCGACCGCTCAAGAACTTTGCCAAGCAACTGGACAGCCGCGTCAGCCAGGCCCGCGAGATCCCATTGCTGCTCAGCGAACTGAGCGGCCTGCAAGGTAAAGCCCTGAGTCAGCTGGAAAACCCGGCAGAACCCGAACGCCCCGGCCTGCTGCAACGCTTGTTTGGCCATCGCGATGCCGATGAGGCAACACAACCGGTCACCGCCCCAGCAGAACAAGCTGCCAGTGCGGCACCCGCCGAACCAGTGCCGACACCGGCAGTTGCTGCGACGTCTGCAAAAACCAGCGAAGCTCCCGCCCCAGTTGAACTGGCGGCTGTGGAGCCGCCGGTCAAACCCAATCCGGTCGCCGAAACACAAGCAACCCCGACATCTGCAGAGCCGGTAGAGCCCGATCCTGTCGCACCGTTCGTTCCTCCGACCGTTAAGCTGCAGAAAGTCCCCGAGGCAGAGCTCGCAACAGACAGTGAACAGCCCGAGGAACCGCCAGCCTCTATCGTCGAGACCGCGCCCGAGATTGAGCCAGCCCTCAATCCTGACGAGCTGACCCCTGCTCCGCTACCCTCCTCGTCGCTGCCAGCGGCCGTCGAACCTATCGACCCAGAACACGTCGGGCACGACATGTTTTACGCGTTGCCGGACTCGCCCGAGCCGTCCTACAGCTCGGTCGCCAAGCACATCGAAGACACCTTGCTCGGCCTGCTCGACGATCTCACCCTGCCCGAGCGCCATCGGCCACAAGCTGAATCGATGCGTGATCGCCTGAAAAACGGCTTGAACTGGTACGAATTGCTGCCGATCCTCGATGATCTGGCAACCCTGATGCTGGCGATTTCGGACAGCGGCCAGCATGAATTCGAAGCGTATTTGCTGCGGCTCAATGAACGCCTCGAATCGTTCCAGAGTAACCTGCAAGCGGCCAGCGCCGACCATGCCGACAGCCGCTCGGCCGCGCATGCGCTGGACACGCAAATCCGCGAACAGGTCGATGGCCTGCAAACCAGCATGCACGAAGCGGCGGACCTGGAAGACCTCAAGCACGTTCTGGAAAACCATCTGGAAGGGTTGCTCGGCACCATGGACGAGCACCGCAAGCAGCGTGACGAACGCGAGCAAGAAGTCGCTGCACGCTTGCAAAGCCTGGCCGAACGGGTGGCGCACATGGAGCAGGAAGCCTCAGGTTTCCGCGAACACCTCGAAGAACAGCGGCAGAAAGCCCTGATCGACCCGCTCACCGGACTGCCCAACCGCGCCGCGTGGAGCGAACGGCTGGAGCATGAAGTCGGCCAATGGCAGCAACACGGTAATACGCTGATGCTGGCCATGCTCGACCTCGACCATTTCAAACGCATCAACGATAACTATGGTCACCTGGCGGGTGACAAAGTGCTGAAAATCATCGCCACTGTGCTGCGCAAGCGGTTGCGCGGGTCGGATTTCATTGCCCGGTTTGGCGGCGAAGAGTTTGTTCTTCTGCTGCCCTCCACCGTGCCGGCAGCGGGGATGAAACTGCTCGAACACTTGCGGGCGTCCATCGAAGCCTGCCCGTTTCACTTCAAGGGTGAGCGGGTGACGATCACGATTTCAATGGGGCTGACCGCGTTCAAGCCCGGCGAGCACAGCGATCTGGTACTTAAAAGAGCCGATCAGGCGCTATATCGAGCAAAAAACGCCGGGCGAAACCGAGTGGAGCTGGGTTAAGCGCCAATTGTTCCATTTTATTTAAATCATCCGCGATGGGCCGCGGCATACAAGGCAGTACGTTACACTGTTGCATTACTGTCTTGCGTGTATTGCCTTTCGCCATGAAATATTTTGCCCTCATCGTATCGTTCATTGTGTTGGCTGGTTGTGCCAGCGGCCCCCGCTTTGACACCAGCCACCCATCGGCCAACCACGACAGCCGCATCCAGTTTGTGGTGGTGCATTACACCTCCGCATCGATGGAGCGATCGCTGCAATTGTTGACCCACGGCGAAGTCAGCAGCCACTATCTGATCGGCGACGACAAGAACGCGACCATTTACAAACTGATGGATGAAAGCCTGCGCGCCTGGCACGCCGGCGAAAGCCAATGGCAAGGCCGCACCTGGTTGAACTCCAGCTCCCTCGGTATCGAAATCGTTAACACGGGCTTCAAGGACACCCCGACCGGGCGCCTGTGGTATCCCTACACTGAAGCGCAGGTTCAATCCCTGATCGTTCTGCTCAAGGACATCAGCCAGCGCTACAACATCAACCCCCGCAGCATCATCGGCCATAGCGACATTGCACCGCTGCGCAAACTGGATCCCGGCCCGCTATTCCCTTGGAAGCGCCTGGCTGGCGAAGGGATTGGCATTTGGCCAAACGAGCAGGCTGTTGCCCGACAGCAAGCGCAGTTCGAGGCGCAATTGCCGAGCATTTCCTGGTATCAGGCGCAGCTCGCACGCGTGGGTTATGAAACGCCACAGACGGGTGAACTGGACGTTGCCACACGCCACGTCCTCGCCGCGTTCCAAATGCATTTCCGCCCCTCCCGGTTCGATGGCACACCGGACGCGCAAACGGCAGCGCTGCTACAGGTGTTAAACCAGACAAAATAATGACGACTGCCCGACGGTCAGCGCGTTTTTCCCATCAGCAGCTATAACTCATTGGTAATTCGTCGGATATTCCACAATGCCTGCTGCTCGAGACACATTTCGTAGTTGGTTTTTTCGCCCCTGGTTTTTGGCGATGCTGGCTGCTGTCTTGAGCGCGACGCTGATGATGGCCGGCAGTTATTTCGTCGCCATCCATCAGGTCGAACAAGAAGAAAGCCAGGAAATGAACGCCCAGGGCGAACGTTTTCTCGCTCGCCTTGAGCAGCTGTTCGGGCAACTGCGTGAGAGCCTCGACGACCTCGAAGCCCAGCCACTGCGCAGCTGCGATGACGAAATGATCGCGACGTTGCAGCAGGTCAGCTTCAACTATCGGTTCGTTTATGAGGCGGCCTATATGGACGCCTCGCGGATCTGCTCCAACCGCCCCCGCCAGGAAGGCTTGTCGCTGGTCCGCGCACCGGACATCAAAGGCCCGACCTACAGCTATTGGCTGAACACCACCACTGAACCGGATGAAAACCGCGCAGCCCTGATGCTCGGCCGCGGCAACTTCCGCGTCGCGACGTCTCGCGGTCATTTAACCGACATGGTTGACCTGTCGCCGGGCAGCAGCCTGTTGGTCATCCTTGACCATGGCACGCGGGCGATTCCGGTGTTGGGCGTGTCACAGGTGTGGCCGCCGACCGAGGCCTGGCCACCGAAAAACCGTGATTCCCTGCAAGTCACCCATTCCCGCCTGATTTACCGCATGCCCACCGATAACCCGGAATACCAATTGGTGCTGATCAGCCCGCGCAGCGGCACGCATATACCGCCCGTGTGGTGGTGGCTGCTTCCGGCGTGCCTGCTGCTGGCCGCTTGCGTGGGTTTCCTGGTGTTCCTGTTGGTACGCCAACGCCAATCACTGGATGCCGAATTGACCGGCGCCATACGCCGAGGCGAATTGCAGGTTTTGTATCAACCGATTTTCGATCTCGACAGCCGCAACTGCGTCGGCGCCGAAGCCTTGCTGCGCTGGCGTCGACCGGACGGCACACTGACCAGCCCCGACCTGTTCATTCCCATGGCGGAGAACACCGGGCAGATCCGCCAGATGACCGACTTCGTCCTGCAACGCTTGCTGGAGCAACTCGGGCAACTCCTTCGGGCCAATCCGCAGCTGTACATTTCGGTCAACCTGGCTGCGTGCGATGTGATGGTCCCGCGCATCGGCCAGGTGATGGCGCGCTTGCTGACGCTGCATCGGGTGGCGGCCAAGCAGATTGCTTTCGAGGTGACCGAGCGGGGTTTGATCGACGTGGTGGTGGCCCGCGAAAACCTGCAAGCCTTGCGCGATGTTGGCCATCAGGTACTGATCGATGACTTCGGCACCGGCTATTGCAGCCTTGCCTACCTGCAAACCCTGCCGGTGGACTGCCTGAAAATCGACAAGGCCTTCATCGACGCACTGGGCCACGACGCTGCCAGCAGTGGCGTGGCCCCGCACATCATTCACATGGCGCAATCACTGCACTTGAAGGTGATTGCCGAAGGCATCGAGCATGAGGCCCAGGCGGCGTTCCTGAGCAGTGAAGGCGTGAAGTTCGGTCAAGGCTGGTTGTTTGCCCACGCCCTGAGCGCGGTGCAGTTCATCGAGCTGATTACCCGCGGCCGGCGATTGGGCAACCGGCGTCTGGATGACGAGGCGTAAGACGTTACACCGTCAACGCCATGTAGAACTGAGTTCCCTGCCCCGGCCGCGAGTAAACGCCCATCCGGCCACCGTGCAATTGCACGATTTCCTTGCACAACGCCAGACCGAGCCCGGCACCGCCCTTCTTGCGGCCAACCTGAACAAACGGCTCGAAGATCCGCCCCTGCTGTCCATAGGCGATGCCTTCGCCGTTATCCTCGACGCTGATGATCACCCGATCACCATGGCGTCGCGCCTGTAAGCGTATCAAGCCTCCGGAGGCGGTATGGCGCAGCGCGTTGTCGATCAGGTTATCGAGCACACGGTCCAATTGCGGCTGATCGGCCTGCAAGCGTGGCAGCGGCCCCTGCACCTCAACCAGCAGCTCGATACCCTGCGCTTCTGCGCCGCTGGTAAACCGTAGCTGCGCCTGCTCCAGCAGATCTTCGATGGAGCACGGTGCCAACGTGAGTTTTTGCAGGCCGTTTTGATACCGCGAGAAATTCAGCAGGTCGTTGATCAACTGCATCAGGCGCTGCATTTCTTCGTTCACCGTGTCCAGCAAGTCAGCTTCACGGGAGTCCGGCGGGAAGTGCGCGCGCTCGCGGAACAGACCGAACGCCATGTGCATGCCGGTGACCGGTGTGCGCAACTCATGGGAAGCGCGCAGCACGAATTCGCTACGCACCCGTTCGAAGGCACGCTGTTCAGTGACGTCATGCAGCACCATGACCGCACCGAGGATGTGCCCTTGAGTGTGGCTCACGGGCGTAAGGCTGTAGGTCAGCAACCGCGTCTCGCCATCGACCTCCATGCTCAGATCTTCCGGCGCCCGCTCCAGCGTGCCGCCGCGCAGCACCAGTTGCAGTTGCTCATCTAGCTCGGGTCGCTCAAGCGCCGTGCCCAGGCCTTGGCCGAGTCGATCGCTGTCCCAACCCAACTGACGCTGCGCAACCGGGTTGAGGTGCTCCAGGTGACCCTGACGGTCGATCATCAGCAAGCCGTCGTCGATGCTGTCGAGGACCGCTTGCAGGCGTTGCTGGCCTGCCAGCAGCTCATCGACATTGGTCGCCTGATGCTCACGCAGTGCCTCGGCCATGATGCCGAAACGCCGGGTCAGCTGATTGAGTTCAACCGCCGAAGAGACTGGGAGTGTCACATCGAAATTCCCCTGCCCGATGTTGTCCGCCGCCTGCGCCAACGCTTCGATGGGTTCGCCAAACCGTCGGGCGATGGCGTGAGCGGTAACGAAACCGATGATCAGCACCGCCAACCCGACCAATCCCAACAGGCCGGCAATCAACAGTGCTCGCTCACGCGACTGGCGCTCGGTGGTGCCGATGTTATCCAGGGCGCGCTTGTGTTCTTCGATCAAGCCATTGCGCAGCGCATTGAATCTTTGCGTGAGATCGTCGTTGCCGGTCAACACATGCGTCGTATCGGGCGAGCTTTCATACGCCTGGATAAAACGCTGGTAATCCGTCTTGGCCTTTTTGAACCCGTATTCACTCCCCTTGACCTCCGGTTCCTGGGCGATGCCCTGGTCCAGCAGCTCGAAGTAACGCTGTTTGGAGGCGTCAAAGGCTTGAGTGTCCGGTTGCTCGCTGAGCATGATGATCAGCTGGTCGCCCAGCGTCTGGCGCAGTTTCAGGCCCAGATCCAGAGTGACGAAGTTATTGCGTACCAGTGCTTCCTGACTCCCGGCCATCTGCATCACGCTGACCAGCCCGAGCAAAAGCCCGAGCAGCGCTACGGTGATCAGCGCGGAAATGCTTAAAAACAGGCGGGTCCGCAACTTCATCGCCAGCTTCATCGGTGGCGGCTCACAAGTTGTACTGTTTGCGTTTGCGGTACAGCGTCGAGGCGTCGATTCCCAACGTTTTGGCCGCTTGGTCCAAGGTGCCGGCGGTGGCGAGGACCGCGCCGATGTGGGCTTTTTCCAGTTCGTCCAGACTCAGCGCCGCGCCAATGCGCGGGGCGTTGTTGACCGGTGTTTCGGCCATCCCCAGATGGGTGATCTCGACGCGTTCCTGCGGGCAAATGATGCTCGCCCGCTCCACCACGTTGCGCAACTCACGGATGTTGCCCGGCCAGCGGTAGCCGAGCATCGCCTCACGGGCCTCGTCACTGAAGCCCCGGGCCGGGCGCGCGTACTCTTTGACGAACCGGGCCAGAAAGCGATCGGCGAGGTTGATGATGTCTTCCCTGCGCTCGCGCAGCGGCGGCAGGTGCAGAGTGATGACGTTCAGGCGATAGAGCAAGTCTTCGCGGAAACGGCCATCGCGAACCATGTCTTCCAGATTCTGGTTGGTGGCGGCAAGGATGCGCACATCGGCACGGCGCGTGACCGGGTCACCCACACGCTCGTATTCCTTGTCCTGAATGAAACGCAGCAACTTCGGCTGCAAAACCAGCGGAAAATCGCCGATCTCATCTAGAAACAGCGTGCCGCCATCAGCTTGATTGACGCGACCGAGCGTGCTTTCGCTGGCACCGGTGAAGGCCCCGCGGCTATGGCCGAACAACTCGCTTTCCATCAACTCAGCCGTCAGCGATGGGCAATTGATGGTGGTGCAGGATTTCTTGGCGCGTTTGCTCCAGCCGTGAATAGCTTGAGACAACTCGCCCTTACCGGTGCCGGACTCCCCCAGAATCAGAATATTGGCATCGGTACCGGCGACCTGGCGCGCGGTTTCCAGCAC
>Ga0247827_10000446_pt1 | contig 18858 bp, 16 predicted proteins | sample 12C_Control_Day2_FD_194414 | JGI IMG/M metagenome (GOLD analysis project Ga0247827, IMG submission 194414) | Soil microbial communities from agricultural site in Penn Yan, New York, United States - 12C_Control_Day2 | ecosystem: Environmental > Terrestrial > Soil > Agricultural land | place... | reverse complement strand
GTGTTCGCGGCTAAAGCCGCTCCCACAGATACGGCGCATTCCTTCAGCTGATGGGGGAGCTCTGTGGGAGCGGGCATGCCCGCGAAGCAGGCGACGCGGTAGACACCGGCTGCGCCGGTGTTCGCGGGCGCGCCCGCTCCCACAGGCACGGTGCATTTCTTCAGATGGTGGGGGCGCTGTGGGAGCGGCCTTGCCGGGGCGCCGGACCGGTCGGAAAGGGCTGCAAGGCAGCCCCCGGAGTCAATGCGATTCTGAACGCTGCGCCTGCACTGGCGCAGCAGCCTCCAGCGGCTCCAGCGGCGGGTGCTCCTGCGCCGCATGCATCAGGTCTTCGGTCACACGCAGCTCGGCACCAGTCGGCGAGAAGGTGGTCGAAGCGGTGAACGGCGCCGGGTGTTCTGCCGCCGGGCGCTTGCCACGGCGCCACATGAAGAAGCACACCATGGCCAGATTGACCACGGCAAAGGCCCAGAACAACCCGGCCTCGCCAAACTCGGTCATCATCGGCGAAATCGCCACCGGCGCCATGGCCGAACCCAGCGAGTTGATCAGCAGCAGGCCCTGGATCATTGGCACCAGTGCATCCGATGGTGCCCGGTCGGCAGCATGGCTGACCGCCACCGGGTACAGGGTGAACACGCCACCGCCCAGCAGGAACAGCATCGCCGGCAGCAGGATCGAGTCCGACGGCAGGAACACCGTGACCAGCGACAGAAGCACGCACAGCGCGGCCAGGGCGATCAGCACATCCTGGCGGTCCTTGCGGTCGGACCAGCGCCCGACCGGGTATTGCAGCAGCATGGCACCCAGAATCACCCAGGCCATCATGTTGCCGACCTCACCCACATCCAGGCCGATGCGCTGCAGGTACAGCGGCAACAGGGCGTAGATGCCGGCAATGGCCACACCCGAACCGAAGCAGCCGACCAGGCCTGATGGCGCAACGCCCAGCAACTGGCGCGGCTTGAGCGGTTCGACCTGATCCAGCAGCGGTGACACCCGTGGCAGGATCACGATGGGCAGTACCGACAGGGCGGCGAGCACGCCGGCCAGCATGAACGGTGCGGTGTCACCCATGTGGGTGATTTCGCCAAGGCCGGCCTGGGCGATGACCCCGGCGCCATAGAAGGCGATCATGTACAGCGCCAGCAGGCGGCCGCGGATCTTGGCGTCACCGGCCAGCAGCAGCCAGCTTTCGATCACCAGGAACACGCCCACCGCCGCCCAGCCGTTGATCAGGCGCAGCACCGACCACCAGGTGACGTCGTAGAACAGGCCTTGCAGCAGGATGGTCACGGCGATCAGCGAGGCGAAGCTGGTGTAGGCGCGGATATGGCCGATGCGCAGGATCAGCCGGTCGTTGAAGATGGCACCCAGGGTCAGGCCGATGAAGTAGGTCGAGGAGACCACACCGATGGTGGTGGCTGACTCGCCGGCAGCGCCCAGGCGCAGGGTGGTAAGGGAAGACATGAAGCCGTTGCCCAAGGCAATGATGAACAGCCCGAGCAGGGGCGCCAGCGCCATGGCCAGCAAACGCGGAGACATATGTACCTCTAGTTGGATGAGCGGAATGAGCGCCTTTTCGGACGCGCACGCCGGCTCGACCCGAACGGGGCCGAGGGGCTGCACGGATGTGCCTGGGCTGGATGCGACGCTGCCGGTTGCCACCGTTCAAGGCGACGGGCGAAAAGGAAGCGCGATTCTACGGGCTTGCGCGGTTTTGCCCAAGGGGCCTGGGTGTGCGACGAGACGCCGCAGTCTGCGGCATAATGCGGGGCCCACCCCCAAGGAAGGCCCCCATGTTCGCTTCGCTGTTCGCCGTCCTGGCCCCGGTTTTCATCGTCGCCGGCATTGGCTATGCCTGGGCCCGCAAGGGCCTGGACTACCCCACCGAATTCATCGCCCGGGTGGTGATGACTGTCGGTACCCCGTCGCTGGTGCTGTCCACGCTCAGCCGCACCGAACTGGACCCGACCGCCTTCACCAGCATGGCCATGGCCTGCCTGCTGTGCACCCTGGGCATGGCCCTGGCCGGCTTGCTGGTATGCCGCGCCTCGGGCCAGCACTGGCGTGTGCTGCTGCCGGCGTTCATGTTCCCCAACACCGGCAACATGGGCCTGCCAATCAGCCTGTATGCCTTTGGCGAGCACGGCCTGGCCCTGGCGGTGGCGTTCTTCCTGACCCTGTCGATCGTGCAGTTCACCCTCGGCATGGCCATTTCCGGTACTGCGGCTTCGTTCAAGGCATTGCTGCGCAACCCCATCGTGATCAGCCTGGCCGGCGCCATGCCGATCATCTTTCTCGATTTCGAGTTGCCGCGCTGGCTGGCCAATACGGCAGACCTGCTGGGCGGCATGACCATCCCGCTGATGTTGCTGACACTGGGCGTGTCGCTGGCCAGCATTCGCCTGCGCCATGTGGGCAGCGGCATGCTGCTGGGCGGTTTGCGCATTGGCCTGGGGGCTGCCGTGGGCTGGGCGGTGGGGGCGGCGCTGGGCATGGCCAGCCTGGAGCGTGCGGTGCTGGTGGTGCAGTCGGCGATGCCGGTGGCGGTGTTCAACTACCTGATGGCGGTGCGCGCCAACCGCGAGCCGGAGCAAGTGGCGAACCTGGTGATGTGTTCCACGGTGCTGTCGTTTGCCTGGTTGCCGGTGGTGCTCGCCTGGTGGATGTAAGCCATTGCCAGCCTCCTTGCATCAACTTCTGACCTGCGCGGACTAGTGTAGGAGCGGCCTTGTGTCGCGAAAGGGCTGCAAAGCAGCCCCAAGGCATCAGCACAGATGCACAAATTGCTGGGGCTGCCTTGCAGCCCTTTCGCGACACAAGGCCGCTCTACAAGGTCCAGCATCAACCAACCCGGTGGGGAGGCATGCCCGGCAAACGGCTATTTCTCCTGCAACCGCCACCCCTGGCTGGTCAGCACCATCGCTCGGGTTTCCTTGAGCGGCGCGTCATTGCTGGCCACCGCCTTGCCCAGTTCGGCAATGCTGGCCTTCACTTGTTCATTGGCCGCCCACGCCGGTAACCCGGTGATCTTGTAGGCATAGGTCACATTCGACATCTTCTGCCCGGTCACCTCGCTCGGCTCACTGAACTGCTCGATCGCGGTGACCTGAGCCTTGCCGAAGCACAGCCCGTTATCTGCCTTGTAATACTTTCGGCCTTCGTCGGTGAGGTCATAGGCGTAATAGATGTCCGTGCGTGCCGCTTGCCACAGGCGGGCGGGCACTTCGGTACGCGAGATCTCCTTTTCGCTGACCACACCTACCTGGGCCAGGGCATGCAACGCCTTGTTGGTGCCATGGACGTCGAAGTCCTGGGTTCTGGTGGGGAATGAACTGATGACGAAGCAGTGCGGGTACTGGGTATCGAGGTAGGCCTGGGCGGCCTTCTGGAAACTGGCCTCGCTGATGTCCTCGCTGTTCGAGCAACCGGCCAGGGTTGCCAACAGCGCCAGCGGCACGATCTTCCTGTACATGGTGACACTTCCTTGAGTGGCAAAGGCAAACGGGGTCGTGCGCGATTAGAACCTACGGGCTAGAGCGGCGCAATCATGGCAAGACGGCATCTCTGCATGTGCTTCGCTGGCCTCTTCGCGGGTAAACCCGCTCTCACAGGCATGCACAGCTTTCAAGACCTGTGCTGAACCTGTGGGAGCGGGTTTACCCGCGAAGAGGCCAGTGGCAACAACATCAATCCTGGCTGTGCGTATCGATACTGACCACCACCGACATCCCTGGCCGCAAGTGCTTGGCCTCTGGCTGCCCGGCATCCACGGTGATCCGCACCGGTATGCGCTGGGCAATCTTGACGAAGTTGCCGGTGGCGTTGTCCGCCTGCAGCAAGGCGAACTCCGAGCCGGTGGCCGGCGAGATCTGCTGCACGTGCCCATGTAGCTTCAGGTGGTTCAGCGCATCCACGGTGAAACTTGCCGGTTGGCCAATGCGCACATTCGCCATCTGGGTTTCCTTCATGTTGGCGATCACCCACAGGGTGTCGGGCACCAGCGCCATCAACTGCGCGCCAGAATTGACATAGGCCCCAAGGCGCGTGCCGATCTGCCCCAGCTGGCCGTCGCGCGGGGCGGTGACGCGGGTGTTGTCGAGGTCGATGCGGGCCAGCTCCACGGCGGCCTTGGCGTTTTCCACCGAGGCCTCCAGCGCGGCCCGGTTGACCACCACGGTTTCGCGGTCCTGGCGGGCGATTTCCAGCGCCGCCTTGGCCTGGGCCAGGCTGGCGACCGCTGCGGCTTCGCTGGCTCGGGCCAGGTCCAGGTCGCGGCGCGACACCGAGCCATCGCTGACCAGCGCCTGGTTGCGGCTGAAGTCGGCCCTGGCCTTGGCTGCCTGGGCAGTGGCATCGCCAATGGCGGCCTGGCGCTGGGCAATGGTGGCTTCGGCACTTTTACGCTGTTGCAGGTTGTTGGCCAGGGCCGCCTGTTGTTGCTGCAGTTGGGCGATGGCCTGGGCCAGGCGTTGCTTGTAGATGCGGTCGTCCAGTTGCACCAGCAGGTCGCCGGCCTTGACGAACTGGAAGTCATGCACCGGCACATCGACAATATAGCCGCTCAGCTGCGGCCCGATGATGGTCACCTGGCCGCGCACCAGGGCGTTTTCGGTGCTTTCGATGGCACTGCCGAATGGCGGCAGGCGCCAGGCATACAGCACCAGCAGGATGCCGGCCAGGGCTACGCAGGCGAAGCTGATCGACGACAGGATACGCACCCGCCGCGAGCGCACCGGGCTGGTCGGCTCGCTGGGCGGCGTGGCGCCTTCCGGGGTTTCGGCGATGGCAGTGGTGGTCGTGGTGCGGGTGTCGTCGGTCATCGGGTGGGCGCGCCGGGGTTGGATTCAGGGGAAACGGCCCGGCGTCTGGTGTGCCAGAGCCAGGTGCTGCGGATGCAGATCCAGACCATGGTCAGGATAGCGATGCTGCCGATCAGTACGAACACATCGTTGTAGGCCATGATATTCGCCTCGCGGGTGGCGGCACTGGCCAGCAGGCGCATGCCGGCTTCGCTGCGCAGGGCTGGGTCGGCAATGATGCCGCCGTAGCCGGCACCGCCACTTTGCACGCGGGCCGTGACCAACGGTTCCAGGTAGCTGAGGCGGTCCATCAGGTGACTGGAATGGAATTTTTCCCGCCAGGTCTGGAAGGTGCCCAGCAGCGCCGCGCCAATCAGGCCGCCGAGGTTGTTGCAGATGCCGAACAGCACCGAGAAACTCACCAGGTTGCGCGGGTTGGCGCGCACATGGCTGATGCCAAGGGCCATGGACGGGCCGAGGAAGAAGGTGCTGCCGAACGCCAGCAGGAACTGGCTGAGGTACATCTGCGCCGGGCGGGTGAGGTTGCTCGAACTGCTGTCCATGAAGGCGCCTGTGGCCATGGCCAGCAGCGAGATCAACAGCGGAATCACCAGATGATTGGGGTTGATGGTGAGGGCACTGCTGGCCAGGCCGGCCACCGCGCCCAGCAGCATGACCGCGTACAGCGTACGCATCTGCTCGCTGCCCAGGTTAAGCGCCTGCAGGAAGCCGACCGCCCCGGTGGACTGCTCCGAGGTGACCATGCGGATCAGCACCACGCACAGGGCCAGGCGAATGATCGCGCCGCTACCCAGCCAGCGGGTCATCAGCAACGGGTTCTGGCGGTTGTGCTCGATGGCCAGGCCGCTGAAGATCAGCCCGATCGAGGCCGCCAGGGCCATGCCGATCCAGGGCGCCTCCAGCCACCAGTCGATACGCCCGAGTGACAGCACGGCGCAAAGCAGTGCAGTGCCGCTGGCCATCAGCGAGAAGGTGAGGAAGTCCAGCGGCTCGAAGGTCTTGAAGCGGTCACCGGGGGGCAGCTTGAGCAGCAGCACGCAGCCCAACGCGGCCAGCGCCAGGCCCAGTTCGAACAGGTACAGGCCGCGCCATTCGGCGATCTGCAGCAGGTCTTCGGAGAAGATCCGCGCCAGCGGCAACGCCAGTTGCGAGGCGCCCAGGCCAAGCACCATCGCCTTCAGCCGCCATTGCGCCGGGAACGCCTGGATCATGTAGTACAGCCCCAGCGAGCTGAGCGCGGCGCCGACCATGCCGTGGGCCGCCCGTACGGCGATGGCCGAGTTGAGGTCGTTGACCAGCAGGTGGGCGAAGGTGACCAGGGCATAGAGCACCAGGAACACCTCGGTGAACGCGCGCAGGCCGAACTGCTGGCGAAACTTCACCAGCAGCAGGTTGATGGACACATTGGTCATTACGTAGGCGGCCGGCAGCCAGGCCATCTCCGCCGTGGTTGCGCCCAACGCACCTTGCAGGAACACAAGGTTGGCGGTGACCAGCGCGTTGCCCAGGCCACCGGTGATAGCCACCAGCAGCCCGACCATGCCGTAGGCCAGGCGTTTGGCGGGCGTGTGCAGGGGCGTGGAGGGGGAGCCCGGCAGGCTGGGTTTTTCGTGGGGAAGCCACTGGCGTGGGGCGTATTTGTCCATGGGGCAGACTGTACTTCAGCGGCCATTGCAAAAAAACAATTTACAGCCTGCACCGGCCTCTTCGCGGGTAAACCCGCTCCCACAGCGTCACCACAGATCTTGCAGGCTGTGCAGTACCTGTGGTTGCCAGAGGTTCACCACTGATCTTGCAGCTGTGCAATACCTGTGGGAGCGGGTTTACCCGCGAAGGGGCCAGTGCAGGCGCTACAAGGCCTTCGCCAGAAACTCCGCAGTGCGGCTTTCCGCACACCCGGCCACCACCTGCGGCGTCCCGCTGACCACCACCTGGCCCCCGGCATCCCCGGCCCCAGGCCCGATGTCGATCACCCAGTCGCTCTGCGCGACCACTCGCATGTCATGCTCGACCACCACCACGCTGTGCCCGCCATCGACCAGGCGGTTGAGCTGCACCAGCAGCCGGTCGATGTCCTGCGGGTGCAACCCGTTGGTAGGCTCGTCCAGTACATACAGTGTTGCCCCGCGGGCCATGCGCTGCAGCTCGGTGGCCAGCTTGATGCGCTGCGCCTCGCCGCCGGACAGTTCGGTGGCCGGCTGGCCCAGACGCAGATAGCCCAGGCCGATGTCTTGCAGTACCTGCAGGCAGCGCCGCGCCGCTGGCTGTTCGGCGAACACCTTCAGGGCCTGGTCGACCGTCAACTGCAGCACCTGCGCAATGTTCATGCCTTGCCAGCTCACCGCCAGGGTTGCCGGGTTGTAGCGGGCGCCATGGCAGGTCGGGCAGGGCGCATAGACGCTGGGCATGAACAGCAACTCGACACTGACGAAGCCTTCGCCCTCGCAGTTCTCGCAGCGCCCCTTGGCAACGTTGAAGGAGAAACGCCCGGCATCGAAGCCTTGTGCCTTGGCCTGTTCGGTGGCGGCGAACAGCTTGCGCACATGGTCGAACAGGCCGGTGTAGGTGGCCAGGTTGGAGCGTGGTGTTCGGCCGATCGGCTTCTGGTCGACCTGCACCAGGCGCCTGATGCTGCCAAGGCCAGCGCTCACATGCCCGCCGCTGGCCTGTTCTGGCTCATCTTCCAGGCTCTGTTCTTCGGGCTCGTTGCGCTGTGCGGCATGGCCCAGGTGTGCACCCACCAGGTCCAGCAGCGCCTGGCTGACCAGGCTCGACTTGCCCGAACCGGAAATGCCGGTAACGGCGGTAAAGCAGCCCAGCGGGAATTCGGCACTCAGGTTGTTCAGGTTGTTGCGGCTGATGCCTTCGAGCTTCAGCCAGTCGTGGGCCTGGCGTGGCGTGCGCGTGGTCTGGGCCGGGGCACTGAACAGGTAGGCCCGGGTGCTCGACTGCTCGACCTGGGCCAGGCCCTCGGGCGGCCCGCTGTAGAGGATGGTGCCACCATGCTCGCCAGCGGCAGGCCCAACATCCACCAGCCAGTCGGCCCGGCGCATGGTGTCCAGGTCGTGTTCCACCACATAGACCGAGTTGCCAGCATGCTTCAGGCGCTGCAGCGCCTCGAACAGGGCTTCGCTGTCGGCCGGGTGCAAACCGGCCGAAGGTTCGTCGAGCACGTAGATCACGCCGAACAGTTGCGAGTTCAGCTGGGTGGCCAGGCGCAGGCGCTGAAGCTCGCCGGAGGACAGGGTCGGGGTGCTGCGCTCCAGTGCCAGGTAGCCCAGGCCCAAGTCCAGCAGGGTGTCTATGCGTTCGAGCAGCTCGTTGGCGATGCGTTGGGCAGCCAGGCGCTTTTCCAGGGTCAGGTCGTCCTGCTGTTGTGCCAGGTAGTCTGCTGCCGCCACCTTGCGCAATACCTCGGCCAGCGCCTGCAGCGACAGGTGCGACAGCTCGGCGATATCAAGGCCGGCGAAGGTCACCCCCAGGGCCTCGCGCTTCAGGCGCTTGCCCTGGCACAGCGGGCACGGGCTTGGGCGCATGAACTGGGCAACGCGCTTGCGCATCTGCGCACTTTGCGAGTGCATGAAGGTGTGCAGCACGTAACGCCGGGCACCCATGAATGTGCCTTGGTAGCTGGGCTCCTGCTTGCGCTTGAGGGCGGTGCGGGTCTGCGCCGGGGTCAGCCCGGCGTATACCGGCGCGGTGGGTGTTTCTTCGGTGAACAGGATCCAGTCGCGCTGCGCCTGTGGCAGGTCGCGCCAGGGAGTATCGACGTCATAGCCTAGCGTCACCAGGATGTCGCGCAGGTTCTGCCCCTGCCAGGCCATCGGCCACGCCGCCACGGCGCGCTCGCGGATGGTCAGCGACGGGTCGGGGACCATGGTCGCTTCGTTCACTTCGTAGACCCGGCCCATGCCATGGCATTCCGGGCAGGCGCCCTGGGGCGTGTTGGGCGAGAAGTCTTCGGCATACAGCATCGGCTGGCCGGCCGGGTAGTGGCCGGCGCGGGAGTAGAGCATGCGAATGGAACTGGACAGGGTGGTCACGCTGCCCACCGAGGAACGTGCACTCGGCGTGCCGCGTTGCTGCTGCAGGGCCACGGCTGGGGGCAGGCCTTCGATGGCGTCGACGTCCGGCACCCCGACCTGGTCGATCAGGCGCCGGGCATAGGGCGCGACCGACTCGAAATAACGCCGCTGGGCTTCGGCGTAGAGGGTGGAGAAGGCCAGCGAGGACTTGCCCGAGCCGGACACGCCGGTGAACACCACCAGTGCGTCACGAGGAATATCGACATCGATGTTCTTGAGGTTGTGCTCGCGGGCGCCACGGACGCGGACGAAGCCGGCTGGGGGCGTATGGCGTGGAGGCATTGGGCGGTCCTTGGCTGGGGTCGGTGATGAAGGTAGCAGTAAAGCGCTGTGGGGGCGCCAGGGTATGGTTTGGGTTTTTTGGTGCTCGATCTCACAGCACTGGAGCTTCCAAACCCTGCACTAGTTCCACCCAGCGGAACCACATTCAATTGTGCTCCCCCGTCACTCGCGCTTATCTGTCAGCCAAGCACGACCTGCCTCACCCGTCGTGACCTCAAGGCGAACAACAAGAACGGGAAACCACCCGCGCGAGGAGGCTCTACATGTCCCGACATCAGCACATCCTGGCCTGGCTGAACGATGTGGCCAGCGACCTGCACGCAATCCGTCACGATATCCACGCTCACCCGGAACTGGGTTTCGAAGAAAGCCGCACTTCGGCACTGGTTGCCCAACTGCTCGAAACGTGGGGCTATGAAGTGCACACCGGTATCGGCAAGACCGGCGTGGTCGGCGTACTGCGCAATGGCAACAGCCCACGCCGCCTGGGCCTGCGCGCCGACATGGACGCGCTGCCCATACACGAGGCCACCGGCGCCGCCTACAGCAGCCAGCACCAAGGCTGCATGCACGCCTGCGGCCATGACGGGCATACCACCATGCTGCTCGGCGCAGCGCGCTACCTGGCGGCGACCCGGCAGTTCGACGGCACGCTGACGCTGATCTTCCAGCCGGCCGAGGAGGGCCAGGGTGGCGCCGAGGCGATGCTGGCCGAAGGTTTGCTGGAGCGCTTCCCTTGCGATGCACTGTTCGGCATGCACAACATGCCCGGGCTGCCGGCCGGGCACCTGGGCTTTCGCGAGGGGCCGATGATGGCTTCGCAAGACCTGCTCACGGTGACCCTGGACGGGGTTGGCGGCCATGGCTCGATGCCGCACCTGACTGTCGACCCGCTGGTGGCGGCGGCCAGTGTGGTGATGGCCCTGCAAACCGTGGTGGCGCGCAATATCGATGCGCAGGAGGCGGCCGTGGTCACCGTCGGCGCCTTGCAGGCCGGCGAAGCGGCCAACGTGATCCCGCAGCAGGCGCTGCTGCGCCTGAGCCTGCGCGCGCTGAACGCCGAGGTACGGGCGCAGACCCTGGAGCGGGTACGGGACATTATCGTCGGCCAGGCCGAGAGCTTTGGCTGCCGCGCCACCATCGAACACCGCCCGGCCTATCCGGTGTTGGTCAACCACGCTGCGGAAAACGCCTTCGCCCGGCAGGTGGGGGTGGAGTTGCTCGGTGCCGAGGCAGTAGATGGCAACACCCGCAAGCTGATGGGCAGCGAAGACTTCGCCTGGATGCTGCAACGCTGCCCGGGCGCCTACCTGTTCATCGGCAATGGCGTATCGCGGCCGATGGTGCACAACCCGGCCTACGACTTCAACGACGACATCCTGCTGACCGGCGCCGCCTACTGGGGCGCGCTGGCAGAGCGCTGGCTCGCGCCCGCCTGACCTTTCCTTTTGACGACTGCCGCTGGAACCCGGGCGCGACCGCGCCTGGGCGATCACCCAATCATTGTGTGGAGTGTTTCCTATGCAGACTTCGAGCACCGGCGTGTCGCGTACCCGGCAAGTGGTCGCCGCCGTCATCGGCAACGCCCTGGAGTGGTATGACTTCATCGTCTACGGCTTTCTGGCCAGCATCATCGCCCGGCAGTTCTTCCCCTCCGACGACGAATACGCCTCGCTGCTGATGGCCCTGGCCACCTTCGGCGTCGGCTTTTTCATGCGCCCGGTGGGCGGCGTGCTGCTGGGCATGTATTCCGACCGCAAGGGCCGCAAGGCGGCGATGCAGATGATCATCCGGCTGATGACCGTGTCCATTGCCATGATCGCCTTTGCCCCCGACTACCTGGCCATCGGCATGGCCGCGCCGATGCTGATCGTGGTGGCGCGCATGCTGCAGGGTTTTGCCACCGGCGGCGAGTACGCCAGCGCCACGGCCTTCCTGGTGGAGAGCGCGCCGGCCCACCGCAAGGGCCTGTATGGCTCGTGGCAGTTGGTGGGGCAGTGCCTGGCGGTGTTCTCCGGGGCGGCGATGGTGGCCCTGGTCACCCACCTGTGCACGCCTGCGGCGCTGGACAGCTGGGGCTGGCGTATCCCGTTCGTGCTTGGCCTGCTGATCGGCCCGGTGGGGCTGTGGATTCGCAAGCACATGGAGGAGCCCGAGGAATTCATCGAGGCGCGCCGCCAGGCCAAGGGCCAGTCGCCCAGCCTGTGGCAGGTGCTGCGTGAGCATCGGCGCAGCCTGTTGGTATCGATGGGCCTGGCCTGTGGCGCGACGGTGTCGTTCTACGTGGTGCTGGTGAACATGCCGACCTTCGCCCACAAGAACCTCGGCCTGCCGCTGGACCAGGTGCTGCTGGTGCAGATGTTTGCGGTTGGGCTGATGACCTTGGTGATCCCGTTGTCCGGGGCGTTGTCTGACCGGCTGGGGCGGCGCCCGGTGCTGATGGCCTTCACCCTGGCGTTCTTCGTCATGGTCTACCCGTTGTATGTGTGGGTGGCTGCCGCGCCGTCGCTGGAGCGCCTGCTGGTGATGCAACTGCTGCTGTGCACCGCCATCGGTGGCTTCTTCGGGCCGGCGCCCACGGCCCTGGCCGAGCAGTTCCCGGTCGAGGTGCGTTCTACCGGTGTGTCGGTGGCCTATAACGTGGCGGTGATGGTGTTCGGCGGCTTCGCCCCGTTGATCGTCACCTGGCTGAGCAAGGTGCTCGGCACCCCGGTGGCGCCGTCGTTCTACGTGCTGTTCGCCTGCCTGCTGACACTGCTGGGCACCTATTGCCTGAAAGAAGCCCCACGTGCGGGCAAGCCTGCCGCTTTCAACCTTGGAGTGAAACCGTGATGCCGCTAGCCATCGACCCCATCGTTGCCCTCGATGCCGAGGCATTGTCCCGGGCCATCCATGCGCGCCAGATGTCGTGCCGGGAGGTGATGCAGGCTTATCTGACGCATATCGAACGCTTCAACCCGCAGGTCAATGCGCTGGTGTCGCTGCGCCCGGCCGAGGCGTTGCTGGCCGAGGCCGATGAGCGTGACCGCGAGCTGGGCCGTGGCCACTCGCGCGGCTGGATGCATGGCATGCCCCAGGCTATCAAGGACCTGGCCGCCACTGCCGGGCTGCGCACCACCTTGGGCTCGCCGCTGTTCGCCGAGCAGGTGCCCGAGCAGGATGCGATCAGTGTGGCGCGTGTGCGGGCCAGTGGTGCGCTGATCGTGGGCAAGAGCAATGTGCCGGAATTCGGCCTTGGTTCGCAGACCTACAACACCCTGTTCGGCACCACCACCAACGCCTACGACCCGGGCAAGGTGGCCGGAGGCAGCAGCGGCGGAGCGGCGGCGGCGCTGGCCATGCGCCTGCTGCCGGTCGCCGACGGCAGCGACATGATGGGCTCGCTACGCAACCCGGCGGCGTTCAACAACGTGTATGGCCTGCGCCCGTCGCAGGGCCGCGTACCACACGGGCCGGCGCCGGAACTGTTCGTGCAGCAACTGGCCACCGAGGGGCCGATGGGCCGCAGCGTGGTGGATGTGGCGCGGTTATTGTCGACCCAGGCAGGCTTCGATGCGCGGGCGCCGCTGTCGCTGAGCGAGGGCCGGCGCGATTTTGCCGCCGGTTTGCAGCGCGATTTCCGCGGCGTGCGGGTCGGCTGGTTGGGCGACTACGACGGTTACCTGGCGATGGATGACGGGGTGCTGAGCCTGTGCGAAGCGGCCCTGGCGGACTTCATCGAATTGGGCTGCCGGGTCGAGGCCTGCCAGCCGGAGTTCGATCTGGCACGTTTGTGGCAGTGCTGGCTGACCCATCGCCACTTCCTGGTGCACGGCAACCTCGCTGCGGCCTATGCCGACCCCGGCAAGCGCGCGCTGCTCAAGCCCGAGGCGCAGTGGGAGGTGGAGGGTGGCCTGCAACTGAGCGCGGCGGCGGTGTACCAGGCATCAGTGGTACGCAGCGACTGGTACCGGGCGCTGGGCAAGCTGTTCGAGCGTTACGATTACCTGCTGTTGCCATCGGCCCAGGTGTTCCCTTTCGATGCACGGCAACCTTGGCCAACGGTGGTCGGGGGGCGGACGATGGACACCTATCACCGCTGGATGGAAGTGGTGATAGGGCCGACCCTGGCCGGCTTGCCGAGCATCAGCGTACCGGTCGGTTTCAATGCTGCAGGGTTGCCCACGGGCCTGCAGATCATCGGCCCGGCCCAGGCCGACCATGCGGTGCTGCAGCTGGCCCATGCCCATGAACAGCTCACCCGTTGGGTAGCGCGGCGCCCACCCGGGAGCCTGCAAGCGCCATGAAACTGCTGGGCAGGCGCGGATCTTGCTGGCTATCCTGACCATCCAGCTACAGGGAGGTCACACTCATGGGCATCACGGCAGACAGTGGCGGCGTGCGTTCGGTGGAGCGGGCGCTGGCCATCGTCGACCTGCTGGGAGAACACCAGGCCCTGGGCCTGGAAGAACTGCATTACCTGACGGCGCTGCCCAAGGCCACGGTGTCGCGCATGCTCGCCACCTTGCAGGAGCAGGGCTGGGTCTACCGCGGCCTCAGCGACCGGCGTTACCGGCTGTGCGCGCGGCGCCTGTTCGGTGACCGCCAGCTGCGTTTCAAGCGGCGCCTGGTGGAACATGCCGCGCCCATGTTGCTGGAGTTGAGCGAGCGCACCGGGCTGGTGGCCGACCTGTCGTGTTTCGACGGCGAGCGGCTGGAGGTGATGGAAAGCGCCATTCCCCAGGTCTTGCGCAAGCGCTATCCGCACACCTGCCAGATCGTCGGCCATCATGCCAGCCTGTTCCATTCGGCGATGGGGCGGGCGTGCCTGGGTGAGTTGGCGGTCGATGAGGTGCAGCGCCTGGCGGCCCATGAGCGGGTGGGCGACGAGACGGTGCTGCGCGATATCGAGGCGGAAGCGAACCAGGGATTCGGCCAGCGCACCGAAGGGCACTGGGAGTACCCGGTGCGCTTGCCGTTCCTGATCCGCGCGATTGCCCTGCCGGTGCATGCCGAAGGGCGCCTGGCCGGGAGCATTGCCTTGCACTGGCCGCTGGACCAGGCACCGGTGGAACGGGTGTTGAACCTGCACCTGAACAGCCTGGCGACCACGGTGGGGGAGGTGCAGCGGGCCTTGGTGGTTTGAGTCAGACTGTACCGGCCTCTTCGCGGGTGAACCCGCTCCCACAGTGAAAGTGGATTGCCCGAGGCTGGCTCGGTACCTGTGGGAGCGGGTTTACCCGCGAAGAGGCCAGTGCAGCAAACAACAAAAGAGGCTGTGTTCCGAGGCCCCTCAACGCTCCAGGCTGTACATCCGGCACTCTGCCAGCAACGCCAGCAAATTCGGTTCCCGCTCCCGCGCCTTGAGGAACACCACACCGATATGCTGCTGCAAGCGATATTGCGGCTTCAGGGCAATCAGCCTGACCCGGTTTTCGTACACCGCCGCGATACGCCCTGGCAGCAGGGCAAAGCCCACGCCCGAGCTGACCATGCTCAGCAGGGTGAAGATATCGTTCACCTGCATGGCCACCTTGGGTTCGAAGCCGGCCTGCTGGAACACCCGGGCGCCATCGCGGTGGGTGGCGAAGCCCTGGGTCAGGGTGATGAAGGTGGAGTCGGCCAGGTCGGCCAGGTCCACCTCGGCCTGCTCGGCGAAGGGCGAATCGATGGGCACGGCGAGGAAGATGTCGTCGGAGAACAGCGGCAGCTGCTCGCAGGCCGGGTCGCTGACGCTTTCGTCGAGCGACACGAGGATGGCCTCCAGCTCATGGTTCTTCAGGCGCTGCAGCAAGTCGACGTTGGAGCCCAGGGTCAGGTCGATGTTGAGTTCGCTGCGACGCAGCTTCAGGCCCATGACCAGCTTGGGCACGGTTTTCACCGTCAGCGAGTAGAGCGCGCCCAGGCGGAAGCGCTCGGCATAGAAACCGGCGGCCTCGCGGGTCTGACGGACCATCTGCTCGGCGTCCTGGATCAGCTGGCGGGCTTTCTTTTCCAGCACGTAGGCGCTTTCCAGCGGGATCAACTGGCGGCCTTCATGCTTGAATAGCGGGCAGCGTAGTGCGCTTTCCAGCGAGTGGATGGCGCGGTGCACGCTGACGGCGCTGGTGGCCAGCTCGACAGCGGCGCGGCCGAGGTTGCCGGTGCGCATGAAGGCAAGGAAGGTTTCCAGCTTCTTGAGGGTCAGTTCTTCGTCGATCAGCATGGGTTACCTGGGTGTGCACAATGGCAGGGGCATGCATATTGCCTTGAAATTTTGGGGCCGCTTCGCAGCCCATAGCCGGCAAGCCAGCTCCCACAGGGATGGCGCATGGCTTGAGGCCGATGCGGTCGAGGTGGGAGCTGGCTTGCCGGCGATGGGGCGCGAAGCGGCCCCGTATGCTCATTGCATGGATCCGATCAACGTCCACAACGCTGGGTCGTTGAAATCATCGATCACCAACCCGGCCCCCGCCGCCAGCAATCTCTCCGGCGTCTGCGTAGTGGCCACGCCCACGGTAAAGATCCCCGCGCCACGCGCTGCCGTCACCCCCGGCAGCGAATCCTCGAAGGCCAGTGCCTGCCCGGCCTCGGCACCTAGCCGCTGCAACCCGGTCAGGTAGGGCAACGGGTCTGGCTTGGGCCGTGCCAGTTCCTCGGCCACCAGCACATGCGCGAAGCGCTGGCCCAGGCCCATGGCGTTCAACATGTGCTCGGCGTTCAGCCGCGGCGCATTGGTCACCACGCACATGCCGATGTCGCGAGCCCGGGCATGTTCCAGCAGGCGCACAAGGCCCGGCATCGGCTCCAGAGACGGCGACATGTCGCGGAACAGCGCCTCCTTGCGGTCGGCCAGCACCCGGCACTGCTCGGCGCTGGCACCGGCAAACAGCTCGGCGAACAGCTCGCCATTGGCGCGGCCGCTGACCTGGGCATCGAACTGCGCCTGGCTCAGCTCGCGGCCGTCATGCTCGTGCAGCAGTTGGCGAAAGGCCTGCAGGTGCAAGGTGTCAGTGTCGGTGAGGGTTCCGTCCAGGTCGAACAGCAGGGCAGTCAGCATTGGGTATCCAGGTCCAGAAATCGTGGGCGGGCCAGAAGGAAGATTCTTTTGCCGTTGGCGTCACGTGAACTTCGCGACCTCCCAAGTGTACTGGAGTACGGCAGCCTTGGCAGAGCTGTGCTCGAACTCGGAATAGGCGTCTGCGCGCCATATAGCCTTCGGCATCATTGCGGTAGTTTCGCGATCACCTTGATCTCGAAATCGAAGCCGGACAGCCAGGTCACGCCGATGGCGGTCACCGTCGGATAGGGCGCCTCACCCCAGTATTCGGCCGCCACCTCCCAGATGGTTTCGAATTTCGAGTCGGGGTCGACCATGAAGATAGTGGTGTCAACCACATCCTCGAAACTGCTGCCGGCTTCGGCCAGGATCGCGTTGAGGTTGGTGAAGGCCATGCGAACCTGCGCCGCGAGGTCCGGCTCGGCCGAGCCGTCCTTGCGGCTACCGACCTGGCCGGATACGAACAGAAAACCGTTGGAGCGAATCGCCGGCGAGTAGCGGTGGAGCTCATACAATGCATGGCGGTCAGGCGGGAAAACGACATCACGTTTGCTGGACATTGCATACCTCGTTTGGGGCCCTGGCGGCCCGGTGTTTATGGTGAAGCCACTATAAGAAAGGCCACCGACCTGAATAAACGGGCAGCGCTGGTCATGACTGTTTGTATAATTCAAACAATCCAGGCACGAGCGAGGCGTGGGATGGACCGTTTCGATGCAATGCAGGCATTTGTCCGCGTGGTGGAAACAGGCAGCTTCACCAAGGCGGCAGCCACACTGCACATGAGCAAGACCACCGTGACGCAGCTCGTTCAGCAACTGGAAGCGAGGCTGCGTGTGCGACTGCTCAACCGCACCACACGCAAGGTCAACGTCACCGCCGACGGTGCGGCCTATTACGAACGCGTCGTCCGGCTACTTGGCGACATTGACGACGCCGAGACCAGCTTGTCCAGCGCGTCGATGGCACCGCGAGGGCGGCTGCGAGTGGATGTACCCAGCCCACTGGCGCGGATGCTGCTCATACCGGCCTTGCCGGGGTTCTTTGCACGTTATCCAGAAATTCAGCTGACCGTGGGCGCCAGCGATCGCATTGTCGACATCATTGGTGAGAACGTCGACTGCGTGGTGCGTGGCGGCGAGATCACCGATCAATCCCTGGTGGCAAGGCATGTGGGCGATCTGGAGCTTGGCATCTATGCCGCGCCCGGCTATTTGCACCGCTTCGGTACGCCGCTGCACCCCCGTGAGCTCGAGGAAAGCCGACACACCACCGTCGGCTTCCTCTGGTTCCGTACAGGCAAGGCCTTGCCCTACGCGATGCAGCGGGGTGAGGAGCGCATGGAAGCCCAGGGCCGCTCGCAGCTGACGGTCGACGACGGTAATGCGTACCTTGCCGCCGGCCTGGCTGGCCTGGGTGTAATCTGGCTACCGCAATACATGGCCAAGCCGCACCTGGCCAACGGCGAGCTGCTGCCGCTGTTTGAAGACTGGCGGATGGCGCCAATGCCGATGTATCTGGCATTCCCGCCGAATCGCCATGTCAGTGCAAAGGTGCGGGTGTTTATCGACTGGATAATCGAGTTGATTGCCGAGCATGCGCCTGTGGTTGGGTGAGGCTGGAGTAAAACTCGTTTCAGCACCAGACACTCCTGGGCCGCTTCGGCAAAGCACTGATGGCGTGCGGCTGTTTCGAGGCAAGCAGCACGGAGGTTCTGGGCAGGCGTCGGGGCCTGGATGGCATCCATGGATCAAGGCGGCTACAGGTGACGCATGCGCAAGCTGTTTTGCAAGAAAATCGATGGCGCATCGGCCGGCGGCCCCTCTAGAATCAGGCATTTCGTGAGAGACGGATCGATCACTGCCATGACCAAGGAGAGCTGTGCCGTGGATACCACTGACCAGAGATTGCTGAGCTTGGGGCTACTGATTCCATTCTGGCTCTTCGCTGGAGTGTTGCTTACCTCGTTTGGCTACCCCGGTTACAGCCACTTCGAACAGGCGATGAGCCAGCTAGGAGCGGTTGGGGCTCCCACCCACAGCTATTCTGCATGGGTGAACAATTTTCCCTTGGGGGTACTGTTCGGGCTTTTCGCTTTGGGTCTGGCGCGGCGGTACGCAGGTTCGCGTTTGGCTCTGGTCAGCGCCGCGTTCATATTGCTCCACGGCTTGGCTAGTTTCGCCACAGGTTTCTTCTCCTGTGATGCGGGATGCGTACCTGCGCAGCCTTCACTTTCTCAACAGCTACACAACATTGCCGGAATGGTGATGTTTCTTTCGCTGACGATGGCTAGCGGTCTGTGGTTTTTCTTGAGCAAGAGACTGCTGTCATCGACCGGGTTCAAATGGTTCTCGGCACTCTGTGTAATCCTTGCTCTCGCGACTGTTGCATTGATGGCCAAGGCATTCAGTGACGGTCACGGGTTTGGCCTGTACCAGCGACTCAATTACGGCGTTTCCGTCGCCTGGATCGCCGCTCTGGCCTGGACCGCACTTCGCAGTGAGCCAGCAAGGGGCAGCGTCAACTAGTGGCCGATTGCTATCTTTCCTGAGGGGCCGCAAGGGCGCAAGCAGTCATTCGCGACGGGCTGCTTTCGACCCATAGCGGACATCTGTAACCGGGGCCGCTTCGCGGCCCCGGTTACAGA
>Ga0247827_10000439_pt1 | contig 19045 bp, 17 predicted proteins | sample 12C_Control_Day2_FD_194414 | JGI IMG/M metagenome (GOLD analysis project Ga0247827, IMG submission 194414) | Soil microbial communities from agricultural site in Penn Yan, New York, United States - 12C_Control_Day2 | ecosystem: Environmental > Terrestrial > Soil > Agricultural land | place... | reverse complement strand
GGCGTGGACGATGCGGCCAAGGTCAAGGCCTCCTTCCTGTCCGCCGTGGCCTTTCCCACATAAGGCCTGGGGTCGCAAGGGAAGGGGGCCGGTTCGGCCTTCGACCTCCGTCGTAGGGGGCGATCCAGCTTACCGACCATTGTTTGTCATCCGAGAAAAAGCTTAGCTTGTCTCCTGCGCCAAACATCTGGCCCCGGAGCTTCCTGAATGCGCGGTCTCGGCGTGGGTCTAACGGTTCTGGTTGTCGCCTTTGCGTTATTTGCAGGGCTGCTGGCCTCCAAGCGCGAGAACTATTTCGATCCGAAGCTCTACCGGACAACCTACCCCTGCTCATTGAGCGCAAACGTCGCGCCCGGCCCACTGGATTCCGACATCGAAAGCTGGTTCGCCGATCCGCTTCGCAGCGTTGGCGAAAGGCCGCTCTGGAACGCAAAGACCGACGGCAAGACCACCCTCCGCTTCACCTTACCTTCCAGCCTTCGTTGAACCCGTCATTGTCCGGATTGACGACCTGAATGGATCGAGTCCCCGCCTGACCGCGACGCGCCATGTCGATCAGGTTCATGTGAAACCCGTCTCCAATCACCTCGTTCGCGACCTGTCAAAAGACGAGGTGGCCCCGATCATCGAGCTCGTAAACAACAGTGCTGTTCTTGATCTTCCCCCGGACTCCTGCATCTCAGGTGTCGATGGCGTGGTCTATCTGATCGAAGCCAACGGACCGGACGGCTATCGCTTTATCAATCGCTGGGCCGTCGAGGAGGGCGCAGTCTATGATCTCGCCAATGCCATGTATCGCCTGACGGGTTGGCCCAACAGTTGGCAAGGTCCGGATCGAACGGACGTCAGCGGGCCGCCTAGGACCGCCCATGCTGGAAGCTAATTAAGCCGCCTCAATCCAGCTTGAGGGCTTCGGCCAGGAGGCGGGCTTCGGCGGCGCGGCTGGAGCCGGCGCGCCAGGCGACGACGATCTCGCGGCGGGGGGCGTCGGCGGAGATGGGACGGATGACGACGCCGGGGTTGTCGGCCAGACCGGCCTGCACCGCCATCTGCGGCAGGAAGCTGACGCCCAGGCCCGAGGACACCATCTGGACCAGGGTATGGAGCGAGGTGGCGGCGAAGACGTCCTCGCCGCGCGGGGCCTCGATGTTGACGGCGGCCAGGGCCTGATCGCGCAGGCAGTGGCCGTCCTCCAGCAGGATCAGGTCGTCGGCCTTGAGCATGCCCTCGGGGATGGGCCCGGCGCCCGCCAGCGGGTGGCCGATGGGCGCGGCGGCCAGGATCTCGTCGTCGCCGATGCGGGCGTGGTCGATGCCCGGCGCCTCATAGGGCAGGGCGATGACGGCGGCGTCCAGCTGGCCCGCCTTCAGCCCGGCGATCAGGCGCGGGGTCAGGTCCTCGCGGATGAAAAGCCGCAGGGCCGGGTATCTGTCGCGCAGACCGGGCAGGGCGCGCGGCAGCAGGAAGGGGGCGACGGTGGGGATGACGCCCAGACGGAACCGGCCCGACAGGGGCTTGCCGGCGTTGCGCGCCGCCTCGACCAGATCCTCGGTGCGGGCCAGGACGTCCTCGGCGCGCTTGACCGCCTCGGCGCCGACGGCGGTCAGCTGGACCGCGCCGCGCGTGCGTTCGACCACCGGCGCGCCCAGGATCTTCTCCAGCTCCTGCACCCCCGCCGACAGGGCCGGCTGGCTGACGTGAGCCGCCTCGGCCGCGCGGCTGAAGGAGGCGTGCTCGGCCAGGAGCTTGAGATAGTGGAGCTGTCGCAGGGTGGGGAGCATTCGCCCCACATAGGCGCGACCTATGGTGTTTTCAAAGACAATCGAAGTCATTGATGAAGGAAGGCGCCGCGAACCGATCGGCCCGCGGCGCTCCTTACGCCTAGTTCAGATCGAACCGGTCGGCGTTCATGACCTTGGTCCAGGCCGCGACGAAGTCCCGGACGAACTTCTCGCCTGCGTCGGCCGAGGCGTAGACCTCGGACAGGGCGCGCAGCTGGGCGTTAGAACCGAACACCAGGTCGGTGCGGGTGGCGGTCCACAGCTCTTCGCCGGTCAGGCGATCGGAACCGACGAAGGTTTCGTCGCCCTCGCCGTCCACCTGTTTCCAGCCGGTCTTCATATCCAGCAGGTTGACGAAGAAGTCGTTGGTCAGCTGGCCCGGACGGTCGGTGAAGACGCCGTGCTTCGACCCGCCGTGGTTGGCGCCCAGAACCCGAAGACCGCCGACCAGGACCGTCATCTGCGGCGCCGTCAGGCCCAGCAGTTGCGCCCGATCGATCAGCAGCTCCTCGGTCGGGACGTTGAAACGGACCTGCAGATAGTTGCGGAAACCGTCGGCGCGCGGCTCCAGCACCGCAAAGCCCTCGACGTCCGTCTGCGCCTGAGAAGCGTCGGTGCGGCCCGGCGTGAAGGGGACGGCCACGTCATGACCGCCAGCCTTCGCCGCCTGCTCGACCCCAACGCCGCCGCCCAGAACGATCAGGTCGGCGATGGAGACGTTGAGGCCGGACGCCGCCTGGATGTCCTCATAGACCTTGAGAACGCGGGCCAGCTTCGCCGGCTCGTTGACGTCCCAGTCCTTCTGCGGGGCCAGACGCAGGCGTCCACCATTGGCGCCGCCGCGATAGTCCGAGCCGCGGAAGGTCACGGCCGAGGCCCAGGCCGTCGACACCAGATCGGCGACCGACAGGCCCGAGGCCGCAATGCGGTCCTTCAGCGCCTTGACGTCGGCGTCCGACAGCTTGGCCCCCGTATGGACCGGGATCGGGTCCTGCCAGATCAGGTCCTCGGCCGGCACGTCCGGACCCAGATAGCGGGCCTTGGGTCCCATGTCGCGGTGACACAGCTTGAACCAGGCGCGGGCGAAGGCGTCGCCGAAATAGGCCGGATCGGCGCGGAACCGCTCCATGATCTTGCGGTATTCCGGGTCGATCTTGAAGGCCATGTCGGCCGTCGTCATCATCGTCGGCACGCGCTTGCCGGGCGTATGGGCGGCGGGCGCCAGGGTTTCCGGCGGATTGCCGACCGGCTGCCACTGCTTGGCGCCCGCCGGGCTGCGGACCAGCTCATACTCATGGTCCAGCAGCATGTCGAAATAGGTCATGTCCCAGGTGATCGGCGTCGGGGTCCAGGCGCCCTCGATGCCCGATGTGATGGTGTGGTCGCCCATGCCGCTCTCATGACCCGAGATCCAGCCCAGGCCCTGCTGGGCGATATCGGCGCCCTCAGGGCTGACGCCCACCTTGGAGGCGTCGCCGGCGCCGTGAGCCTTGCCGAAGGTGTGCCCCCCGGCGGTCAAGGCGGCCGTCTCCTCGTCGTTCATGCCCATGCGGGCGAAGGTCTCGCGGATGTCGCGGGCCGAGGCCAGGGCTTCGGGCACGCCGCCGGGACCTTCCGGGTTCACGTAGATGAGGCCCATCTGGATCGCCGCCAGGGGCTCCTCCAGGGCCATGTTCTTGTCGGGCTGGATGCGGGTCTGGTTGCCCTCGTCGCCGACCCAGTTTTCCTCGGTGCCCCAGTAGACGTCCTTCTCCGGCTCCCAGACGTCGGCGCGGCCGCCGCCGAAGCCGAAGACCGGCCCGCCCATGCTTTCAATGGCGACATTGCCGGCCAGGATCATCAGGTCGGCCCAGCTGAGCTTGGCGCCATACTTCTGCTTGATCGGCCACAGCAGGCGGCGCGCCTTGTCCAGGTTGCCGTTGTCCGGCCAGGAGTTGAGCGGGGCGAAGCGCTGCTGGCCGGCGCCCGCGCCGCCGCGCCCGTCGCCGGTGCGATAGGTCCCCGCCGAGTGCCAGGCCATGCGGATGAAGAAGGGACCATAGTGGCCGTAGTCCGCCGGCCACCAGGGCTGGCTGTCGGTCATCAGGGCGGTCAGATCGCGCTTCACCGCCGCCAGATCCAGCGACTTGAAGGCGGCGGCGTAGTCGAAGTCGTCGCCCATCGGGTCGCCCGACTTGCCCTGCTGATGCAGGATGTCCATGGCCATCTGGTTGGGCCACCAGTCGCGATTGGTGCGCCCCAGAAGCGAACGCAGCGCGCCCGGCTCCTTCCTGGGGTCGTGGAGAGGGGTGGGGCCGCCTGCTTGTCCGTCCATGATTTTCTCCTGTTCAGCAGATTAGAACCTGAGCCTACGCCCGGTTCCTGACCGAAGGAAAATCGATAAACTTTGGGCCCACCCACAGGAGAAGTTATAGCGACGTCAGGCGGAGCGTTTAAGATCCATCCCGCTACTCATAACGAAAATCTATTCGCAGTTGCGAAATCATCGATTTGACTTCCAGGCCGCCACGGCCCATTTGACCCCCATCGGCGATGCGTCTCCCCGCGGCGCCGGCTTCTTACATTGTCAGAATGGAGCTCCAGTATGCTGGGCGTCGGTCAAAAACTGCCTGAATTCAAGATCACTGGTGTGAAGCCGGGCTTCAACAGCCACGAAGAAAACGGCGTTTCGGCCTTCGAAACCGTCACCCAGGACTCCTTCGAGGGCAAGTGGAAGGTCATCTTCTTCTACCCGAAGGACTTCACCTTCGTCTGCCCGACGGAAATCGCCGCCTTCGCCAAGCTGAACAAGGAATTCGAAGACCGCGACACTGTGGTCCTCGGCGGTTCGACCGACAACGAGTTCACCAAGCTGGCCTGGCGTCGTGATCACGCCGACCTGAACAAGCTGCCGATGTGGCAGTTCGCCGACTGCGGCGGCAAGCTGGCCCGCGAACTGGGCGTCCTGGACGAGGAAAACGGCGTCGCCCTGCGCGCCACCTTCGTCGTGGACCCGCACAACGTCGTCCAGCACGTCTATGTCACCAACCTGAACGTCGGTCGTTCGCCGGAAGACACCCTGCGCGTCGTCGACGCCCTGCAGACCGACGAGCTGTGCGCCTGCAACCGCCCGGTCGGCGGCGAGACCCTGGCCGCTTAAGTACTGGCCAAGGATAGGCCCGGACCGCGTTCGTATGGGTCCGGGCCGCCCCTCCTTGAAGAGGCGGCGGCGGGCGACTGTCGCCGCCTTTTTCATGCCTGACGCCTGCCGTCGGATCTTATCCTGACAGCCCGGGTCGGCAGTCCCTATATTGTATCCGGCGCAAGCGGCGCCGTTGAGCAGAAGGAAGTTCCCCATGTCCCTCGACGCCCTGCGCGACCTGATCCCGGCCTATGGCAAGGACATCTCGCTGAACCTGTCCTCGCTCGCCAACGAGACGGTGCTGAACGACCAGCAGAAGTGGGGCTGCTTCCTGGCCTCGGCCCACGCTATCGGCGTCGCCCCCGCCGTGAAGGCCATCGAGGCCGCCGCCGCCGCCGTCATGACCCCCGAAGCGATGAACGCCGCCAAGGCCGCCGCCGCCATCATGGGCATGAACAACATCTACTACCGCTCGCTGCACCTGATGAAGAACAACGAGTACACGACCCTGCCGGCCAAGCTGCGCATGAACGTCATCGCCAACCCCGGCGTCGAGAAGCTGGACTTCGAGCTGTGGTCCACCGCCGTCTCGGCCATCAACGGCTGCGGCGCCTGCCTGGACGCCCACGAAGGCGAACTGCGCAAGCACGGCGTGCCCAACGTCCAGATCCAGGCCGCCCTGCGTATCGGCGCCGTGGTTCACGCCGCCAGCCGCATCGTCGCCTCGGAAGCCGCCCTGGCCGGTTGATATGGCCGCCTGATCCCGAACGGATCGCCAGACAGCAAAAAGGCGCGGAGAGATCCGCGCCTTTTTCATTTTCCGCGCTAGGCCGCGTCAGTCCTTGTCAGCCGCGCTCTCGGCGCCCGTCATCTCGCGCATCATGTCCAGCACCAGCTTCTGCTGACGCACCGACAGCTGCGGCGCCAGACGACCGATCTCGATGCTCTGACGCGTCGCGGGAAAGTCGTTCACAAAGGGCTCGCCCTCGCCTTCGGCCATGCCCGGAGCCGCCGTCGTCAACCCCTCGAAGAAGTAGGCGATATCGACCTTGAAGAAGCGGGCGATGTCCCAGAGCTTGGACGCGGACACCCTGTTCGTGCCCTTCTCATACTTCTGGATCTGCTGGAACGTCAGGCCCAGGGCGCGCCCCAGATCGCTTTGGTTGTAGCCCAGGGCGATCCGTTTTTCGCAGACTCGCCGGCCTACATGCCGGTCCACGGGGTGGGGACCGTCTTCAGCAGAGCCTCTGACCATTACTTTCTCGCCTGAAAATACGCCCGAATTCGACTACTCATCTGTGTCGAAATGCGACGGATAACCCGCGCTGTCACGACAATTCGCGCGACGCGGGTTTGACGTCGCCACCGCAGCGCGTCGTTCCCGAGCGACATTCGTCCGCCCTGGTCACACTCGCCCCCTGCGACGCCCCCCGAACAGGCCGCCCGCCAGCATGAGGGCCAGCAGGACGCCGAACAGGCCGTCGCCCCAGCGGCCGTAGAGGGTCGGCGCCGCCGGTTCGGGCAGACGCACGTCGATGACCCCCGCATGGCCGGGGTCCAGCCGCTTGCCGTCCACCACCCGACCCCAGGGGTCGATCATGGCCGAGACCCCGGTGGGGGTAGCCCGCGCGATGGGCAGACCGGTCTCGATGGCGCGATAGCTGGCCAGATTCAGGTGCTGGCGCGGCCCCGAGGTGGCCCCAAACCAGGCGTCGTTGGAGACGTTAACGATCCAGGCCGGGCGGGCGTCGCCGCTGGCCGGGGTGAAGCCCGGATAGAGGCTCTCGTAGCAGATCAGGGGCTGGACCTTCGGCGCATTGACCAGGCTGATCGGCGCTGGCCTGGCGCCGGCGCTGAAGTCGGCGGGCACGTGCACCAGGCTGCGCACGCCGATCTGGCTCATCAGCCGCCCCATGGGCAGGTATTCGCCGAAAGGCACCAGGCGATGCTTGTCGTAGATGGCGCCGATCCGCATCCCGGCCGCGCCCTCGTCGTGCAGGGCGAACAGGCTGTTGTAGTAGCGGGCGCCGCCCTCGGCGGTGGGGTCGGCTTCGCCTCGGCTCAGGCCCATCAGCAATGTCTGGCCCGTCTGCAGGGCGCCGGCAATGTCCTGGGCGTCGGGCGAATTGAAGACGTCGTTGGCCGTGGCCGGCAAGGCGCCCTCGGGCCAGACCACCACCTCGGGAACCGCCGCCCCCTTCTGGGCGGTCAGCGCGACGTAACGATCGACGATGGCCTGATAAGCCTCGGGCGACCACTTGGATTCCTGCGCAATGTCGGCCTGAACCAGACGCACCAGGGTCGGACCGTCCACCCGCTCGGCCGACGACAGACGCGCAGCGCCGAAGCCGAACAGGCCCGCCAGAACGGCCACGCCCAGGCCGGCGGCGATCAGACGCGGACGCCGCGCTCCGTCTCCAACCAGCAGGCCCAGCGCCGAAACCGCCGCCAGGGTGACCAGGCTCAGCCCATAGACCCCGCCGATCGAGGCGAACTGCGACATGGCCGAACCCGCCGCCCAGGCGGCGCCGGTCGGGTTCCACGGGAAGCCCGTCAGGACATGGCCCCGCAGCCATTCCAGCAGGGCGAACAGGGCGGCGAACAGCAGGACGCGGCGCACGCCCTGCGGCGCAAAACGGCGATAAAGGGCCGTCGCTGTCCCGAAGAAGAGCCCCAGCCCCATGGGCAGCAGGCTGGCGGCGAAGGGCGCCATCCAGGCCTGATCCTTGTTGACCAGGAAAGCCTCAGCCACCCACCAGCAGCCGATGAAGAAATAGGCGAAACCCGCCAGCCAGCCGACCCAGAAGCCCCCCTTCACCGTCCGCGACCGCTCGGCCAGCAGCATCAGCAGGGGATAGCCCAGCAGACCCGGCAGGACCCCAAACGGCGGATGGGCCAGGGCCGCGCTGGCGCCGGCCAGCAAGGCCAGGGCGATCCGGCCCCAGCGGTTCGTCAGCACGCCTCCCCACAAGGCCCTCAGGCCCTGCGCCGACAAACGCTCGCTCATGCCGTCGCCTCGTGTTCAGCGGCATAGGGGTCGGCGACGCCGAGCGACGCCAGGATCTCGCGCTCCTCGGCCTCCATCTCCTCGGCCTCGGCGTCGTCCTCGTGGTCACGGCCCAGCAGATGCAGCACGCCGTGGACGACGAGATGGCTCAAATGATCCGACAGGCTCTTGCCCTGGGCCTCAGCCTCCGCCGCGCAATAGGCGTAGCCCAGCACGACGTCGCCCAGATGGGGGAAGGCGCTCTCGGCGGCGGGAAAGGACAGGACATTGGTCGGCCGGTCCTTGTCGCGGAAGCGCGCGTTCAGGTCCTGCACCCCGGCGTCATCGGTCAGCAGGACGACGACGTCGCCCTCGACCGTTCCCAGCGCCGCCGTCGCCGCGCGCAGCACCACCGCCTCGGCCTCAGGCAGGGCGGCGGTCCAGGCCGCGTCCTCGACTTCGATCTCGATCATTCAGTCTTCGTCCTCGAGGTCGGGCAGGGGGCGGTTTCGCGCGGAATCGGCGTCATAGGCGCGCACGATGCGCTCGACCATGGCGTGGCGCACCACATCCTCGGCCTTGAAGGCCTGAACCCCGACCCCCTTCACGTCCTTCAGGATGCGCAGGGCGTGGCTGAGGCCGGAATCGCGCGGGTTCAGCAGGTCGATCTGCGACGGGTCGCCGGTGACCACCATGCGGGCGCCTTCGCCCAGACGGGTCAGGACCATCTTCATCTGCAGCCGCGAGGTGTTCTGCGCCTCGTCGACGATGATGAAGGCGTGGCTGAGCGTGCGGCCGCGCATGAAGGCGATGGGGGCGGCCTCGATCTCGCCCTTCTCGCGGCGGCGCCGCACGTCCTCGACGCCGAGGATGTCGTTCAGCGCCTCCCAGATCGGGGCCAGATAGGGGTCGACCTTCTCGTTGAGGTCGCCCGGCAGGAAGCCCAGCTTCTCGCCCGCCTCGACCGCCGGGCGGGTGATGACCAGCCGGTCCACCTGCCCGCGTCGGAGCAGGCTGGCGCCATAGGCCGCCGCCAGGAAGGTCTTGCCCGTGCCCGCCGGGCCGACGCCGAAGGTCAGTTCACAGCGGCTCAACAGGTCCAGATACTGGGCCTGGGCCGCCGTCTTGGGCGCGATGGCGCCGCGCCGACCGACGGGCAAGGCCACGGCGTCCGGCACGACCCGGCCTTGGTCCGCTCGCGGCTGCGACACGGCGGCGCCGAGCGCCATGCGCACGTCGGCCTCGGTGATCTCGGCCCCCGCGTCGGCTCGCTTGGACAGGGTTTCGACCACGCGCCTGGCCTGGGCCCGATCCCGCGCCGAACCGTTGATCGACACGCCCCCGCCGGGCGCCTCGACCAGCACCTTGAAGGCGTCCTCGATCAGGGCGACGTGGCGGCTGTTGGGGCCGATCACGGCCCGCAGCGCCTGATCGCTCAGGGACAGGAATTCGGACTCTCGCGCCATGGGTTTCCTTCTTGGTGTCCCGAACGCCTCGCTCGCGGAGCGAGGCTGCTTGAGGGACGTGGAACTAGTAAGCCGCCTCGTCAGAGGCGTGTCGAGTTAGATAGTGACGGCGGCGGCCAGGCGCCCGTTCAGACTGTTCTGAGCCCCGCTGATGATCTGGACCGGAACGATCTGACCCAGCAGATGATCCGCGGCCTCGACATGGACGGCCTGCAGATAGGGCGAACGACCGATGGCCTGACCGGCGTAGCGCCCCGTCTTCTCGAACAGGACGTTCAGGGTCTTGCCCGCCTGGGCGGCGTTGAAGGCGGTCTGCTGCTCGAACAAAAGGGCCTGCAAACGCCGCAGCCGCTCCAGCCCGACCTTCTCCTCGATCTGGCCCGGCATGGTGGCGGCCGGCGTGCCGGGACGCGGCGAATAGACGAAACTGAAGGCCCCCGCATAGGTGACCTGACGCACCAGATCGAGGGTGTCCTCGAAGTCCCGGTCCGTCTCGCCGGGGAAGCCGACGATGAAGTCCCCGGCGATGGCCATGTCGGGCCGCGCCTCGCGGATGCGGGCGATCAGGTCGATGTATTTCTGACGGCCATGCTTGCGGTTCATCAGCCGCAAGACCCGGTCGGACCCCGCCTGCACCGGCAGGTGCAGATAGGGCATCAGGGCGTCCAGATCGGCGTGGGCCGCGATCAGGTCGTCGCTCATGTCGTTGGCGTGACTGGTCGTATAGCGAATGCGGTCCAGACCGGGGATCTCGGCCAGGGCGTAGGCCAGCTTCGCCAAGGTCCAGGGCTTTCCATCCGGCCCCTCGCCGTCATAGGCGTTGACGTTCTGTCCCAGCAAGGTGACCTCGCGCACGCCCCGGTCGGCCAGTGCGCGGGCCTCGGCCAGGACCGCCGCGACCGGGCGCGACCACTCGGCGCCGCGCGTATAGGGCACGACGCAGAAGGTGCAGAACTTGTCGCAGCCCTCCTGCACCGTCAGGAAGGCGGTCGGGCCGTCGCCGCCGCGCGTCGCGATCATCTCGGGCGTCAGGGCGTCGAACTTCTCGTGCGGGGCGAAGTCGGCGCCAATGCGTTCGCCGCGCGCCCGCGCCGTGCGGGTCAGCAGTTCGGGCAGCTGGTGATAGGCCTGGGGTCCGACCACCAGATCCACCGCCGGCTGGCGCTTCATGATCTCCTCGCCCTCGGCCTGGGCCACGCAGCCGGCCACGGCGATGGTCATGCCGCCGTCGCCGCGCGCCAGCTTGCGCTCGCGCATCTGCTTCAGCTTGCCGAGCTCCGAATAGACCTTCTCGGCGGCCCGTTCGCGGATGTGGCAGGTGTTCAGAATGACAAAGTCGGCCCCCTCGGGCGCGTCGGTCGGCGCATAGCCCAGCGGGCGCAGGACGTCGGCCATGCGCTCGCTGTCATAGAAGTTCATCTGACAGCCGTAGGTCTTGATGAAGAGGCGTTTGGGGGAAGCGGCGAGGGCCGCCTCGTCCGCCTTTTCCACGGGCTTTTCGAGCGTGTCGGTCATGCGCGGCTTATGATCGCCGAAGCCGGCGACGGCAAGGCGAGCGAAACGCTGTGGCCAGACTCAGCTGTCGGCCGCTTCCGGTTCGATCCGCGCGGCGTGGCGCTTGTAGATCAGGCCTTCGCGCTCGACAGGCTCGGCGCCGGGGATGGCGTGGCCGTAGAGCTCCAGCTTGTGGCCGACCAGTTCGAAGCCCAGACGCTTGGCGATCTCGGTCTTCAGGCGCTCGATCTCGGCGTCGAAGAATTCGATGACCTCTCCGGTCTTGGTGTCGATCAGGTGGTCGTGGTGGTCGTCGCCGGCCTCTTCGTAGCGGCTGCGGCCGTCGCCGAAGTCGTGCTTCTCAACCACGCCGGCCTCTTCAAACAGGCGCACGGTGCGATAGACGGTGGCGATCGAGATATGCGGGTCGATAGCCGAAGCGCGGCGATACAGCTCCTCGACGTCAGGATGATCCTCGGCCTGCGACAGGACGCGGGCGATCACGCGCCGCTGTTCGGTCATACGCATGCCGCGGTCGGCGCAGAGTTTTTCGATCCGTTCCATGGGCAGGAAGATAGGCTGAGCCGTCCGCTTATGGAAGCTGTCGAGTGAAGTTCAGCGACAGGACCAGGGCGTCCTCGCGACTTCCGTCCGCACGCGCATAATATCCGCGTCGCCGCCCAGCCTCGATGAAGCCCGCGCGGGCGTAGAGGGCGCGGGCGGCGACATTGTCCTCGGCCACTTCCAGGAACATGCGCTCGGCGCCGAGCGCAGCGGCGCGCACCACAGCGGCCGCGACCAGACGCCCCCCCAGGCCGCCGCGCCGGGCGGCGGGCCGCACAGCCAGGGTCAGGATCTCGGCCTCGTCGGCCACGACGCGGATCAGGATGAATCCGTCGTCTTCCTCAATGGCGAAGACGCCGGGCGAGGCCAGCAGGGCCGACAGGCTGGCCGCGTCCCAGGGGGCGTCGAAGGCCTCGGCGTGAAGGGCGGCGAGGACGGCGGGATCGATCACGATGCGACGGTCGGACGCGGCTGGCCGGGCAGACGACTGGGCGGCGTGGCGTCCGGCGCGCGCAGATAAAGAGGCGCGGGCAAGGCGATCGCCGGATCAGCCGCGGCCGCCAGACGCGCCAGGGCCTCTGGCGAAGGCGCGGCCAGGGATGCAGCCTCGGCAAGCCCCAATCGCTCGGGGAAACTATCGACCAAGACGGCCGCGCCCGAACCAACCAGCGCAGGCGTGGTCCCGGCGGCGGCGTCCAGAACAAGATCCGTCGCGGCTTCCAGCGACAGGGCTTCGGCCGGCCCCAGGGCGACGCCGTCGCGGAACAGGCGCGCATAGACCTGACCCCGGCGGGCGTCGATCACGGCCGCGACCAGACCGGCCTGATCGACAGAGGCCGCCAGGGCGTCCAGGGTCGAAACGCCGACCACGGGACGATCCAGAGCCGCGCCCAGCCCCTGGGCGAAGGCCAGGCCGACGCGCAGACCGGTGAAGGAGCCCGGCCCCACCGTGACCCCGATCCGGTCGATGGCCTCGAAGTCGCCGCCCGCCTCGGCCACCGCGTCGCGGACCATGCCCGCCAGCCGCTCCTGATGGCCCTTGGTCATCAGTTCGGCGCGCAGGCCCAGCCGGCGCCCGTCCTCGACCACGCAGGCCGTGCAGGCGCCCAGCGCCGTATCCACGATCAGAACTCTCATCGCGGCCTTCCTATCGGGGCGCTCAGGCCGACGCCAGCGCCTCGACCACGCGGCTCACCGCCTGACGCACGGCCGGATCGCTGATCCGGGGGAAGGCCTCGGCCAGGGCGCGGCCGTCCGCCGTCGCCGTCAGATCGCGCAGACCGGCCATGGGATCGATCGCATCGGCCCGCGCGGGAAAGAAGTCGGCCACCGAACAGCCCAGCACGGTCGCCACCTGATGCAGGCGCGAGGCCGAGACGCGGTTGGCGCCCTTTTCGTACTTCTGCACCTGCTGGAAGCTGACCCCGAGTTGTTCCGCCAAAGCCGTCTGCGACAGACCAAGGGCCGAACGACGGGCGGCCATCCGCAGCCCCACGACGGCGTCGATATGCTGAGTGCGGCGGTTCATGGACGGCGGCTCCCTGACGTTGACCGCCGCACAGTTTCATAAACTGCGATGAAACACAACTGTTTCGTTTCATCATTCGTCCAGCCGAGCCGTCACGGCCGAAACGGCGCGCGCCCGATGGCGCGGAATGCGCTCGATGGTCAGCAGGGCGCCCGCGCCCCGCACCACCAGCTCGGTCTCGTCCGACCGCACATAGAGCCGCGCGCGCAAGGCGCCGTCGTCCATCTCGATGACGCAGCCCTGGTCCCGCCGCGGCCAGCGGCCCGGCGCATATTCCAGCACCGTCCCGGCGGCGGCCCAGGGGGCCAGGTCGTCGGTAGAGAGCTGCAATCGTCGCCGCTCGACCACAGGCGCGGCCTCAAAGGCGCGACCGCGCGCCTGAAGGCCGTCGGCAACGGGTTTGGGCGGCGGGGCAGGGGCGGCGCCGACCAGAAGGACCAGATCCTCGGGCGTGGCGTCCAGGGCGCCGGTCAGGCGGCGTTGCACGTCGGGGCGGAACAGGCCGGGGCGCTTTCCCGCCTCATACAGACCCCAGCCCTGGCTGGTCATGCCGATCCTCGCGCCGGCCTCGGCCTGGCTCAACCCGCGCTCGCGGCGCAGGGCGGCCAGGGCCTCACCGAGGGCGCGCCCCTCGGCGCCGGCGTCATCGTCGGATGTGAAACGGGCCATGGGGCGATCATGCCCCACGGCCCGTCCGGACGATAGTGTTTCATGTGAAACATGTTGCTCGGGCCGCGGTCGGCCCTTCGGGGCGAGCATTCTTGTGGGCCGCGGCCAGAAGGCTCCGCCTTCTCGACCCGACGCGGCCTGGCGCTTCGCGCACGCCTCAAAGCACACACCCGCTACCCGCGCTCAAACAGCGAACCGCCGCGCGGCGAGCGATAGCGCCCCTCAAATGCGCTCAAGCAGCGAGCGACCGCGTCGCGAGCGGTAGCGCCCTCTTGCTTAAACCACCTGCTCGACGCTGGTCACCTCGGGGACGTAGTGGCGCATCATCTGCTCCACCCCGGCCTTCAGCGTGGCCGAGGAGGAGGGGCAGCCCGAGCAGGCGCCGCGCATGCGCAGGCGCAGGACGCCGGTTTCCTCGTCGAAATGATCGAACAGGATGTCGCCGCCGTCCTGGGCCACGGCCGGGCGGATGCGGCTGTCCAGCAGCCCCTTGATCTCGGCCACGATCTCGCTGTCCTCGCCGACATCCTCGGTCGTCGCCGGGGCGTCGCGCGTCAGGGCCGCGCCCGAGACGAAGTGATCCATGATGACCGACAGGATGGGGGCCTTCATGGCCGTCCAGTCCGGGGCCTGAAGGCCGCGCGTGACCGAGACATAGTCGGCGCCGAAGAAGACCCCCTCGACGCCCTCCAGCTCGAACAAGGCCTCGGCCAGGGGCGAGGCCGCCGCCTCGTCGATGGTGCGATATTCCAACACGCCTTGCGGGGCCACGTCGCGGCCCGGCAGGAATTTCAGGACTTGGGGGTTCGGCGTGGGTTCGGTCTGGATGAACATGGCCGGGAGATGCGCCCCCACGGGGCCGTCTTCAAGACCCCAGATGTCGCAATCCACCTATGACGCGATCGTCGCTCATGCAGCGAGGCTCCGCGAGCCGAGCGATAGCGACCCCAGGATCATGCCAGATCTTCGATGTCGGCTTCAGTCAGTTCGCCGGGAACGATGGTCACGGGCAGTTTTCGGCCGGTGAAGGCGCCGCCCTGTTTCAGCACCGCCGAAACCAGGGGACCAGGTCCGCGCGAGCCGGAACCCGCCGCCAGGACTAGGATCTTGATCTCGGGATCGGCGCCGACGGCCTTGCGGATCGCCCCTTGGGGATCGCCTTCCTCGATCAGGAAGACCGGTGCGGCGCCCGATTTCTCGGCGGCTTCCTCGCCGATGCGATTCAGAAGCGCCTCGGCCTCTTCACGTTGCTGGCGGCGGATTTCATCGCGGACGCCCGACCAGTGCTCGTCCGAGCCGCCGGGCAGGGCGCGCAGCAGGACCACGCGTCCCCCTGTCGATCTGGCCCGCCGGGCGGCGTAGCCCAGGGCCGCGCCGAACTCGGGGCTGTCGTCCACGACGACGAGAAACTTCCTGGGCATGGGTCGGACGGCCTTAGCGGATCTCTGAACAGCGGCGACCACCTAACGCCAAGCCGCCCCAAACGCCAAGGCCCGCCCGCCTCGTCGCGCACGACGAAACGAGCGGGCCCTGAACTGACGCCGAAGCGCATGGTCATGCGCTCAAGTCGCGAGCCGAGCATAGCGCCCGAACCCGCTCAAGCAGCGAGCCGCCGCGCGGCGAGCGATAGCGCCCTTGGGAAGCTACTTAGCTTCCCAACACCTCACGAATGGCCCCGTTGGCGATGGTCAGCTTGGCGAAGGTCCAGCCCGTGCCCGAGGTCTCGATCTCATCGACCGAGGCGCGCAGGGATTCGACCTGACCGATGCGGGCGCCGATCCAGGCGTCGACGGCCGTCTCGGCGGTTTCCTCGCTGGCGCCCGCCGCCTCGGCCGAGGCCTTGGCCACGGCGCGGGTCAGCTGCTGCTGCTCGGCCATCAAGTCCTGGATCAGGCGACGCACGGCCAGACGGTCGAAGTGATCGCCCGACGGGATCGAACCGGCCGCCACGCGCAGGCGGTCGAAGTCGAAGGCGGCGCCGACCTGGTGATAGAGGCGGGCCATGGCCGGCGCGCTCCAAACCAGTTCATTGGCCAGGTCGCCGATGTCGGCCGTGGCCACCATGGGCCGCAACAAGGCGATGTCGCGGGCCAGGTCTTCCGGCGCGCCCAGGCCGACGAAGGTGGCGACGCGGGCTTCGTACTGGCGCTGTTCGAAGCGCGACAGCACCTCCGGACCGGCCGCGCGCAGGGCGTCGGCGGCGGGCTGGTAGGCGGCGATCATGCCGCCGACCGTGGTTTCGGTGCGCGCGGCGCGACGGGCCAGCCAGTAGGTCTGACGACGCAGGACCTTGGCGATCTCCTGATAGAGGGCCGTCTGGGCCTCGGCCGGGATCTTGAGATCCAGGGCCGACACCGCCTTCCAGGCCTGATCCAGACGGAAGACCTGACGCGCCGTCTCGAAGGCCGTGACCATGGCGGCGGTGTCGCATTCCGCCGCCGCCCGCAGGCGGTCGGGGAAGGTCGGCCCGGCCATGTTGACGATCTCGTTCGACAGCACGGTGGCGATGATGTCGCGACGCAGGCGGTGGCCCTTCATGTCCTCTTCGAACTTCGCCAAAGGCGCCGGGAAGTAGTGAACCAGCAGGCGCTCGAAGAAGGCGTCGTCCGGCGCCGAGGAACCGACGATCTCGTCGAACAGCTCCAGCTTGGAATAGGCCGTCAGCACCGCCAGTTCCGGACGGGTCAGGGCGGCGCCCTGCAGCTTCATCTCGGCTATGCGGACGTCGTCGGGCAGGTATTCGACCGCGCGGTTCAGCTTACCCAGCGAGGACAGGTGCTGCATGAAGGCCTGCTGGGCGTCCAGCGCCGCGGGGCCTTCCGCCTGTTGCAGGGTCAGGGCCAGGGTCTGGTCGTAGTTGTGGGCCAGGACCTTGAGGCCGACCTCGTCGGTCATCGACTTCAGCAGGGGGTTGCGATCCTCGGCCTTCAGGTGACCCGAGGCGATGGCGCCGCCGGTGAGGATCTTGATGTTCACCTCATGGTCGGACGAGTCCACGCCGGCCGAGTTGTCGATGGCGTCGGTGTTCAGGCGCATGCCCGCCCGCGCCGCCTCGATGCGGCCCAGCTGGGTCGCGCCCAGGTTGGCGCCTTCGCCCAGGACCAGGGCGCGCACCTCGCCGCCGTTGATGCGGATGGCGTCGTTGGCCTTGTCCCCGGCCTGGGCGTTGGTCTCGCCCGCGCCCTTGATGTAGGTGCCGATGCCGCCGAAGTAGAGCAGCTCGGCGCGGGCCTTGAGGATGGCCTGCATCAGCGTGGTCGGATCGACCGTGTCGGCCTCGATGTCCAGCAGTTCCTTGATCTGCGGCGTCAGGGCGATGGTCTTGGCCGAACGCGAGAAGACGCCGCCGCCTTCCGAGATCAAGCCCTTGTCATAGTCCTGCCAGCTGGTGCGCGGCGTCTCGAACAGACGCTGACGCTCCGCCCACGACTTGGCCGTGTCCGGGTTGGGGTCGATGAAGATGTCGCGGTGATCGAAGGCGGCGACCAGCTTGATCGCCTTGGACAGCAGCATGCCGTTGCCGAAGACGTCGCCGGACATGTCGCCCACGCCGACCACGGTGAAGGGTTCGGACTGGATGTCCTTGCCCATCTCGCGGAAGTGACGCTTGACCGCCTCCCAGGCGCCGCGCGCCGTGATGCCCATCTCCTTGTGGTCGTAACCGGCCGAACCACCACTCGCGAAAGCGTCGTCCAGCCAGAAGCCGTAGGACTGGCTCACGCCGTTGGCGATGTCCGAGAAGGTCGCCGTACCCTTGTCGGCGGCCACGACCAGATAGGGGTCGTCGCCCTCCCAGGCCACGACATCCGCCGGACGCACCGGGGCGCCTTCGCCGACGATGTTGTCGGTGATGTCCAGCAGGCCGGACAGGAAGGTCTTGTAGGCGCGGATGGCCTCGGCCTGGACCGCGTCGCGGTCGCCGCCGACCGGCAGCTGCTTGGGATAGAAGCCGCCCTTGGAGCCGACCGGCACGATGACCGAGTTCTTGACCTGCTGGGCCTTCACCAGACCCAGGACCTCGGTGCGGAAGTCGTCGCGACGGTCCGACCAGCGCAGGCCGCCGCGCGCCACCGGGCCGAAGCGCAGGTGGACGCCCTCGATGTGCGGCGCCCAGACGAAAATCTCGCGGAAGGGCTTGGGCAGGGGCAGGTCCTCAAGCTCGCGCGAGGCGATCTTGATCGAGATATGGGGCTTGGCTACGCCCTCGGCGTCGACCTGATAGAAGTTGGTGCGCTTGATGGCGCCGATCAGCAGGGCGATGCGACGCAGCACCCGGTCGTGATCCAGACTCTTCACGTCCTGCAGCAGGGCGATGATCTTGTCGTTGAGCTCGGCCACCAGGGCTTCGCGCTCGGCGACCGAACCGCCGTGGGCCGGATCGAACCTGGCCTTGAACAGCGACAGGATGGCGCGGGCCACCGTCGGATATTCACGCAGGGCCGTTTCCTGCACCGCCTGCGACGGATCGAGACCGGTCTGCTGACGATAGCGGGCGAGGGTGCGGATCAGGGCCGCCTCGCGCCAGTCCACGCCCAGCTCCAGCACCAGTCGGTTGAAGCCGTCGCTCTCGGTGCGACCGGTCCAGACCGCCGAGAAGGCGGCCTCGAACGGGGCCTTGATGTCGGCGAAGGTCAGGGCCTCGCCGCGCGGGTCTTCCAGCAGGAAGTCGTGGATATAGATGGGGGCGTCGCCGGTCGTGCGGACGACGTGGTCCGACTCCTCCAGCGTCTTCAGACCCATGTCGGCCAGGATCGGCAGGACGTCGGACAGAGGCACGGCCGAGCCGCGACGATAGAGCTTGAAGCGGAACTGCAGCGGGCTTTCGTCGGCGGTGCGGAAGGCGCGGACGGCCACCGGCTCGGCGTGGACGCCGTCGGCCATCGAGCCGTCGTTCAGACGGTCGAACTGCTCCAGATCGGCCACGGCCTCGACGGCGTCATAACGGGCGCGGTAGGCGACGCCGAAGCCCTCGGCCCACTTGGCGCTGGTCGGGCCGACGGCGACTTCATCGACGTCGGCGGCGCGCAGAGCGGTTTCAAAGCGGTCGATCCAGCTGCGGCCGGCCTCGGCCACCTCGGCCTCCAGGGCCTTGGGATCGGGGTTCAGGTGGGCGCCCGGCTCGACGCCGATGATGTAGTGAACGCGCGTCAGCGGCTGGTCCGTCAGCTGCGGATACCAGGCCGAGACCCGGCCGCCCCAGGCCCTGGCCAGGATGCCGCCGATGCGCTGGCGCAGGCCCGCGTCGAAGCGTTCGCGCGGAATGAAGCAGAGCACCGAGACGAAACGGTCGAACGGATCGCGGCGCGAGAAGAGGCGGATGCGCGGACGGTCATAGAGATGCAGGATGCCCAGGGCCGTATCCAGCAGCTCGTCCTCGCTGATCTGGAACAGCTCGTCGCGCGGGTAGTTCTCGAGGATGTTCTTCAGGCGCTTGTA
>Ga0247827_10000437_pt1 | contig 19059 bp, 19 predicted proteins | sample 12C_Control_Day2_FD_194414 | JGI IMG/M metagenome (GOLD analysis project Ga0247827, IMG submission 194414) | Soil microbial communities from agricultural site in Penn Yan, New York, United States - 12C_Control_Day2 | ecosystem: Environmental > Terrestrial > Soil > Agricultural land | place... | reverse complement strand
TCGCGCCCCCGTTCGCGCGACGGGAGAATATTGAACGCTTCCCCCGAAACCGCATTAACCTTTGCGGCTGAAACAAGGAGCGTGGCCATGAAGGCTGTTCTGTATATCGCCGCCGGCGCAGCCCTGCTCGCCGCCGGAACCGCCGAGGCGCAGCAGCGTCATGTCCGCCACAACGCCGCCTCCGGCCATGCGCGACAGATGCATGTCGAACGCGGCCCCATGGTCGAGAGCCGGGTCCAGACCTGGTACAGCGACACCGGCTGGCAGGGCGGCTACGGCCCGGTCGAGGCCTATGGCTACGGCTATGGCTACGGCGGCGCCGGCCAGCACCCGCCGGTCGTCGTGGCCCCGCCGCAGGAACCGATCCGCCACGGCTACGGCTACGTCACCCGCTCCATGCCCTTCGGCTATCCGGTCGACGGCTTCGGCCGCTATCCGTGGGCGCGCGGCTACGGCCAGGGCCAGTATCCGCAAGGCCAGTATCAACAGGGCTACTACCAGCAGGGCTATTATCAGGGCGGCTACAGCCAGGCCCCGGTCTATGTCTCGCAACCGCCCGTCTATGTGGAATCGCCGCCGGTCTATGTTCAGCCGGCCCCGGTCTATGTCGAACCGGCCCGCGTCTATGTCTCGCCGCCGCCGGTCCATGTGGCCCCGGCCGACGTGCGCGTCGCCCCGCCGCAGGTGACCGTGGCCCCGCCCCAGGTCTACGCCGAACCGCCGCGCGTCGAGGCCGCCCCGCCCCAGGTCCATTTCGAGCAGGGTTACTACGCCATGCCCGAGGCGCCGCCTCCTCCACCGGCGCCGAGGTCGCCGACGGAGCGCCCCTACACCCCCTACGCCCAGGAACCGGGCGAGCGGGGCTGATCAAGACAAAGGGCGGCCCCCGCGAGGAGGCCGCCCTTTTTGTTTCACGTGGATCAATGGGTTGAGCGCGCTCAGATCAGAGCGATCTCCGCCGAAATGGCCTGAGCCGCCAGACGCGGATCGGCCACGGCGGTGATGGGTCGACCGACGACCAGATGGGTCGCACCGGCTTCCAGCGCGCTGGCCGGGGTCGCCGCTCGCGCCTGATCGTCCATCGCCGCGCCCGTCGGCCGCACGCCCGGCGTCACGATCAGGAAGTCCTCGCGTCCGGCCGCAAGCGCAATCTCGCGCACCCGCGCCGCCTCGTGCGGGCTGGAGACCACGCCGTGGATGCCCGCCTCCAGCGCCTGACGCACCCGCAGTTCCACCAGATCCGCCGCCGACAGGCTGTGATCGTCCGCCTTCAGATCCTCCTCGGTCAGGCTGGTCAGGACGGTGACGCCGAGGATCTTCAGGTCCGAGCCCGCCGCTCCGCGCGCCGCCGCCGCCATGACCTGAGGCCGGGCGTGGACAGTCAGCAGGTCGCAGCCCGCGTTCGCCAGCACCGCCGTCGCCTTCTCCACAGTCGCGCCGATGTCGTGCAGCTTCCAGTCCAGGAACACCTGCTGGCCCGCCGCCTTCAGCTCGCGCGCCAGACCCATGCCGTCCGAGGCGAACAGCTGCAGCCCCACCTTGTAGAAGCCGACCGCATCGCCGATCCGCTCGACCAGGGCCCGCGCCTCGTCGGTCGTCGGCACGTCCAGGGCGCAGATGACGCGCGGGTCGAAGGGGCGATTGGGGCGGTCTGGCGACATTTCCGGCTCTCGGCGGGTTGCAGGCGCGCGCGGATGCCCCGATAGGTGGGACCAAGGGTCGCGGGGTCGCGCGGCGGGTTTCAAGGGCGGGGGCAAGCAATGAACGCGGTCGATCTGGGGGTCAACCTGTTCGTGGCGCTGTTCGCGCTGCTGGACCCCATCGGCAATGTGCCGATCTTCGCCGCCGCCACCGCCGGGGCCTCGCTGCGTCAGCGCATCACGGTCTCGGCCATGATCTGCGGTTTCGCCGCCGTCTTCCTGGGCTTCTTCTTCTTCACCGGCCTCGGCCTGCTGCAGTTCTTCGGCATTTCGCTGGCCGCCTTCCGTATCGCCGGCGGCATCCTGCTGCTGCTGCTCGGCCTGGACATGGCGCGCGAGGACTTCCTCAAGATCTTCGCCGACGCCGACGCCGTGACCGACGCCAAGGACGTGCGCGGCTACGCCAAGCGCCGCTTCAAGCGCCTGATCGTGCCCTTCGCCATTCCCCTGATGATCGGCCCGGGGGCCATCTCGGCCATCATCATCAACGCCGGCGAGGCCCAGAAGCTGGGCGCGGCGGGCACGGCTTCGTCGCTGGTGGCCATGGTCGGCGCCTGCATCGTCACCTTCGTCTGCTTCGCCTGCACCGGCCCGATCAGCCGCATTCTCGGCGACGTCGGCATGGCCATCGTGGTGCGGGTGCTGGGCCTGATCCTGTGCGCTCTGGCGATCCAGTTCATCATCGCCGGTCTGGGCGAGGCCATCCCCGGCATGTTCAGCATCGGGGTGACGGCGCCCTACCCCGCCGGCGGTCACTAGGGTCTAAAGGCGGTCCAGCCGTTTGGCGTGGCCGCCGACCATCTTCAGCGCCAGGCTGTCGGGCAGCAGCCCGCCCAGCCCCGCCAGCACATTGTTGGCGAACCCCGGCGTCACGCGCGGCCGATTGGCCTCGACCGCGTCCCAGCCGATGCGGGCCACGCGGTCGGCGTCCATCCACATCCACTTGGGATAGGCGCTCGAGACCTGCTCGCGCGAGCCGTTGACGTCGTGGAACTCGGTATAGGTGTAGCCAGGGCAGAGCGCCGTGACGTTTACGCCCGTCCCCTGCGTCTCCAGCCACAGGCCTTGCGACGCCTTGATCAGGAAGCTCTTGATCGGCCCGTACAGGGTGTCGCCGCCGGTCGCCGGCATCTGTCCGGCCAGAGAGGCCACGTTCAGCACTCGGCCCCAGCCGCGTTCGATCATGCCGGGCAGCAGCAGGCGCGACAGCTCGACCGGCGCCGTCAGCATGACACGGATCATCGACGCGTGATCGGCCGGATCGGTGGCCAGAAAGCCCGTGGTGCGGCTGAAGCCCGCATTGTTGATCAGGCCGTCGGCGCTGAGGCCCCGCGCCGCGATGGCCTCGGCCAGAGCCGCAGGCGCGCCCGGCTCGGCCAGATCGGCGACGACGACGCTGGCGACGACGCCGTGCTTCGCCGTCAGGTCTTCGGCCAGGGCCTGCAACGGTCCTTCGCGCCGCGCGGTCAGGATCAGGTCATGGCCCCGCCCCGCGCATTCGCGCGCCAGGGCCGCGCCGATGCCGGCGCTGGCCCCCGTGATCAGAATGGTTCGGCGATGCTCCCCCAAGCGACGCGCGTCAGGCCGCGACGGGACAGGACGCATGCGGCGCGAAATCGCGCAGCGAGGCCGGGTCGGCCTCCAGCAGGTCGGCGATGGTGATCTTGGACAGGGCCGCACCCGCAGCCTGATCGGCGGCGGTCAGGGCCTTGGCCACCTGACGGGGGATGTGCTCGCCCACCGGACAGCCCTTGGCCCCGGCGGGGGTCGAGCCCAGATGGGCGCAGCCGTTCACCGCCTTCAGCACCTCGTCCAGGCAGATGGTCTCGGGCTGACGCAGCAGCCAGGATCCACCCGAGGCGCCGGGGCGCGTGGCGATCAGTCCCGCCTTGGCCAGCAGGGCCGTCACCCGGCGGATGACCACCGGATTGGTCGGCACCGAGGCGGCCAGAACGGCGCTGGGCGCGGCGTCCGCAGCCGAATAGGCGCCCTTGTGGGCCAGATAGGCCAAGGCGTGGGCGGCGACGGGGAATCTTTGGCTGTCAGACATCTTTGATCAATGCTCCAGACCGGAAGGTAGGGCTTCCGGCGCCGTTTCACAAATCCAACCGCAACAAAAACTGTTTTAATTATCGCAAAGCTTCACGCCCCGGCCTTCCGGGCGAAGCTCCAGGCGGCCTCAGACAGGGGCCCGACCTGGGCCGCCATGGTCCTGGCGTGGGCGCTGGCGGCGGTGCCGTCGCGCACCCGACCGGCGATGCCCTGACAGATGGCGGCCAGCCGGAACAGGTTGTAGGCGAACAGCCAGTCGAGGTTCCCCGGCGCCGCCGTCCCCGTCTTTTCGGCGTAGCGCGCGACCGTCTCCTCGACCGAGGGAATGCCCAGTTCCTTCAAATCCGCCCCCGCCAGACCATTCCTCAAGCTGGCCGGAATGACCCAGGCGATCAGCAGATAGGAGAAGTCGGCCATCGGGTCGCCCAGGGTCGACAGCTCCCAGTCCAGCACCGCCCTCACCTTGGCCTCATTCGGGTCGAGGATCATATTGTCGAGCCGGAAGTCGCCGTGGACGATCCGCGTCGGCCCCTCCGGCGGCAGGCTGTCAGGCAGGAAGGCGATCAGCCGGTCCATCGCCGGAATGGGCTCGATCTCGGAGGCCCGATACTGCTTGGTCCAGCGCCCGACCTGACGAGCAAAGTAGTTGCCCGGCTTGCCATAGTCCGACAGGCCGATGGCGGCGGGGTCGAAGGCATGCAGCGCCGCCAGGGTATCCGTCTGGGCCTCATAGATGGCCCGACGCTCAGTAGGGGTCAGCCCCGGCAGCTTCAGGTCCCAGAAGACCCGCCCCTCTACCTTGTCCATCACATAGAAGATCGAGCCTATGACGCCTTCGTCCGTACACAGAGCATGGGGCCGCGCGACCGGGAATCCTTGCGCATGCAAGGCCGAGATGACTGTGAACTCGCGGTCCACGGCATGGGCGCTGGCCAGCAGGGTCCCCGGCGGCTTGCGGCGCAGGACATAGGTCCGCTCCGGCGTGGTCAGTTCATAGGTCGGGTTCGACTGACCGCCCTTGAACTGGCGGATCGTCAGCGGCCCGGCGTAGCCTTCGACGTTGGCGGTCAGCCAGGCGTCCAGCGCCGCCGCGTCCAGACGATAGCGCTCGTCCACCTCGCGCGTGCCTGAAAAGGCCGACTGAGCGTCCAGGATCTCGGTCATGGTTCGTCTCCCCCGGCGGCGATGATGGCGGCCTTCACCGCTCCGCGCCAGCCTTTCAGCAGCCGCGCTCGTTCCTCATCGCCCATACGCGGGCGCCAGACGGCAGGCGCCTCGGCGGGCGCGGTCCACAGCTCCGCCGTCAGGCCGACGCCGAAGGCCGCCAGCCGCGCCGCCCCCATGGCCGTCATCTCCTGAAAGGCGGGGCGCTCGACCTCGAGCTCGCAGATGTCGGCGACGAACTGCATCGCGAAGGCGTTGGCCGTGACCCCGCCATCGACCTTGAGCCGCGTCAGCGACGGCGCGCCGTCCTTCTTCAAGGCGTCCAGCAGGTCCCGCGTCTGATAGGCCAGGCTCTCCAGCGCCGCCCGAACGAAGTGGGCCGGGCCGCTGTCGCGGGTCAGGCCGATGACCGTGCCGCGCGCCTCGGGCTGCCACCATGGCGCCCCCAGACCGGTGAAGCCCGGCACCAGATAGACCCCGCCATTGTCCTTCAGCGTCTGGGCCATGGCCTCGGACTGGCGCGAGTCCGAGATCACCTTCAGCCCGTCGCGCAACCACTGGATCGCCGACCCGGCCGAGAAGATCGATCCCTCCAGCGCATAGGCGACGTGACCGTCCGCCGCATAGCCGAGCGTCCCCAGCAGCCGCGAGGTCGAAGCGACCGGCGCCTCTCCGACATTGGCCACCAGGAAGGCGCCGGTGCCGTAGGTGATCTTGGCGTCGCCGGCCTTCAGCGCCCCGTGGCCGACAAGCGCCGCCTGCTGGTCCCCCGCCGCCCCGTGGATCGGCAAGGCCCGCCCGAACAGGCTGGCGTCGCAGTCGCCCAGATGATCGGCGCAGCCCCGGATATCGGGCAGGGCCTTCATGGGCACATTGAACAGGTCGCAAAGGTCCTCGCGCCACTGCAGCGTCGACAAGTCCATTAGACTGGTGCGGCTGGCGTTGGTGGCGTCGGTGACGTGGCTGGCGCCGCCGGTCAGCTTCCAGATCAGCCAGGCGTCGATGGTGCCCAGCTTGACCTCGCCCCTCGCCGCCCGCTCGCGCGCCCCCGGCACGGCGTCCAGCAGCCAGGCGTATTTCGAGGCCGAGAAATAGGGATCGAGGATCAGGCCCGTCGCCGCCTGCACCGCCGCCTCATGCCCTTCCGCCGCCAGACGCGTGGTCACATCCGCCGTGCGCCGGTCCTGCCAGACGATGGCCCGATGCAGGGGCTCGCCGGTCGTCGCATCCCACAGCACCGAAGTCTCGCGCTGGTTGGTGATGCCCACGGCGGCGAAGCGATCCACGCCGCCCGCCTTCCTCACCACCTCGCGACAGGTCTGCAGGGTGGCGCGCCAGATCTCGGCGGCGTCATGCTCGACCCATCCGGACTGAGGAAAGTGCTGGGCCAGTTCGATCTGGCTTACGGCGACGGCCGAGAAGGCCCCTTGAGGCGTGACTTCAAACGCAATGGCCCGCGTCGAGGTCGTGCCCTGGTCGATGGCGAGGATCATGTTCGCTTGCATCAGGAGAGTTATGCAGAGGCTGCGTCCGCGCGTAAGAGGGAACCTATGCATACGCCCAGCTTCGAAGGCGTCCTCGACGCCACCCGCCAGATCGCCCCCGCCGCCGTCCGCACGCCGCTGATCGAGCATCCGGCCCTGAACGAGGCCGTCGGCGGGCGCGTGCTGATGAAGGCCGAGACGTTGCAGGTCGCAGGCGCCTTCAAGTTTCGCGGGGCCTATAACCGCATCAGCCGACTGACCGACGCGGAGAAGACGCGCGGCGTCGTGGCCTATTCCTCAGGCAATCACGCGCAGGGGGTAGCCGCGGCCGCTCAAGCCGTGGGGACCCGCGCCCTGATCGTCATGCCGTCGGACAGCCCCACGGTGAAGGTCGAGGGCGTGCGCGCCTTCGGCGGCGAAGTGCGCTTCTACGACCGCTGGACCGAGAGCCGCGAAGCCATCGGCGCCGAGATCGCGGCCGAGCGTGGCTCCGTCCTGGTCCCGCCTTTCGACGACCCCTTCGTCATCGAGGGCCAGGGCACGGTCGGCCTGGAGATGCTGGAACAGGCCGGCATCCCCATGGACCAGCTGCTGTGCGGCGCCTCGGGCGGCGGGCTGATCGCCGGGCTCAATCTGGTCATGGCCGAACAGAGCCCCGAGACCCGCGTCATCGTGGTCGAGCCCGAGGCCTTCGACGACACCCGCCGCTCGCTGGAAGCGGGCGAACGGACGGCCCATCCGCAAGGCGCACCGTCCATCTGCGACGCCCTGATGGCGCCCATACCCGGCGAGCTGACCTGGCCGATCAACCAACGCCTGTCGGGCGCCGCGACCGTCACCGACGCCGAGGTCGCGGACGCCATGCGCTTCGCCTTCCGCTGGCTGAAACTGGTCGTCGAGCCGGGCGGCGCCGTGTCGCTGGCGGCGCTTCTGTCGGGCAAGGTCGCGGCCAAGGGCCTGACCACCGGGATCGTCCTGTCCGGCGGCAACGTCGATCCGGGCCTGTTCGCCGAGATCATCGAGGGGCGGTTCAAGGGCTGACCCCAGCCCCTTGCGCCCGCCCGCGACGCAGGCGAGGTTGCGAAAAAACGGAGGGGCCCCAATGACGAAACCGAGCGATCTTCAATCCCAGGTCGGCCAGGAGGTCGGCCTCAGCCGCTGGATCGAGGTCGATCAGGCCCGGATCGACGCCTTCGCCAAGGTCACCGAGGACGAGCAGTTCATCCACGTCGACCCCGAACGGGCCAGGGCGACGCCCTTCGGCGGGACCATCGCCCACGGCTTCCTGACCCTCAGCCTGGCCTCGGCCATGAGCTATGACGCCCTGCCCCCGCTGGACGGCGTGGTCATGGGGGTCAACTACGGCTTCGACAAACTGCGCTTCCTCGCCCCGGTCCCGGCCGGATCGAAGGTGCGCGGCCGCTTCAGGCTGCTGTCGGCCGAGGACAAGGGAGGCGGCCGCTGGCTGCTCAAGCATGAACTGACCGTCGAGATCGAGGGCGCCGACAAGCCCGCCCTGATCGCCGAATGGCTGAGCATGCAGATGGTGCAGGCCTGAGGCCCGACCGTTTCCGGCGCTGGACAAGACCGGAGTAACGGCGCTCCATTAACCGTAAAATCTCAGCGTAAGGTCGGATCGAGGGAGGCCGGACAGTGCACCTACACGTCGTTTCCGTCTTCGACGGCCTGTCCTTTCTGGTCGCGGTCTTCGCGGCCTGGACGGCGCTGGACCTGTTCCAGCAGGTGCGGGCCCATCAGGGCGGCGGGCGTCTGGCCTGGCTGGCCACGGCGGCGACGGCCATGGGCGGCGGCATATGGTCGATGCATTTCATCGCCATGCTGGGCTTCGACCCCGAGGGACCGGTTCGCTACGACCTGGCGCTGACGATCCTGTCCTTCCTGCTGGCCGTCGTCGGGTCCAGCCTCGCCTTCCTGATCGCCGCGGGCCGCGAGGACCGCCGCCGCATGGTTCTGGCGGGCCTGGTCATGGGGGTCAGCATCTGCGCCATGCACTATGTCGGCATGGCGGCGCTGCGGACGCCGGCGTCCCTGACCTATGCGCCCGGACTGGTCGTCCTGTCGGCCGCCGTCGCCCTGTTCGCCTCGATCGCCGCCTTGTTCGCCGTCGAGCAGGACCGCTCGCCCCTGTGGCGGTTGACGGCGGCGCTGGTTCTGGGACTGGCCGTGGTCGGGATGCACCATGTCGCCATGGCCGCCCTGACGGTGACGCCGATCCAGACCACCGCGTCGCTCGATCCTCCGGGCGCTCCGCCCCTGATACTGGCCGTCGCCGTGGCGGCGGTGACCATCCTCATCCTGTTTCTGGCGCTGGCGGTCGCCATGGTCGATCAGCGCGACAAGCTGATCGCCATCATCGACGCCGGGGATGTCGGCTACTGGGAGATGAGCCTGCCGCGCCAGACGCTGTGGATTTCGGACCGGGCCCGCAAGCATCTCGGCGTCGCGCCGGGCGCCCCCTTCACCGTGCGCGACTTCGCCCGCAAGCTGAGGCCCGAGGACATTCCGCGCCGCACCGCGACCCTGGCCCGGGCCCTCAAGGGCGACGGCGAATACGACGCCGAATATCAGATGCGCGAGAGCGGCCGCTGGCTGCAGGTGCGGGGCCGGCTGATGCGGGCGCGCTCGGGTCGGGCCCGAAAGCTGGCCGGGGTCATCATCGACGTGACCGACCGGCATCAGGCCTTCGCCGCCCTGGCCACCAGCGAGCATCGCCAGCGCCTGCTGATCAACGAGCTGAACCACCGGGTGAAGAACACCCTGGCCACCATCCAGTCGATCGCCGCCCTGACGGCCCGGCGGACGACCAGCATCGAGGAGTTCATGCGGCTGTTCGAGGCGCGGCTGATCGCCCTGTCGGACACCCACAACCTGTTGACCGCCAACGGCTGGGAGCGCGCGCGCCTGCGCGACCTGGTGCTTCAGGAGTTCCGCCCCTACGCCGAGGATCAGCTGCGGATGCAGGGGCCCGACGTGACCCTCGAGGCCGAACAGGCCCTGTCCATGGGCCTGATCCTGCACGAACTGCTCACCAACGCCGCCAAGTACGGCGCCCTGAGCCGACCGCACGAAACCAACGGCCGGGTGGACATCCTCTGGACCGGCGTCGACGACAACGGCCTGGTCACCCTGGACTGGATCGAGCACGGCGGCCCGGTCGTGGCCCCGCCGACGCGATCAGGCTTCGGCTCGCGCCTGATCGACACCAGCGTCCGCAGCACCCTGGCCGGGTCGGCGACCATGGACTACGCCGACGGCCGCCTGCATTGCCGCCTGACCTTCAGGCCGGGCGCCGCGCCGAAGGCCTAGTGCTCGCCCAGGCAGCGCAGGGCGACTTCCAGATTGCGCAGGCCGTCCTCGCCCGAGACCGTCGCCGTCTCGCCGGTGCGGATGGCGTGGATGAAGGCCTCCTGCTCTTTCTTGAGCGGCTCGGCGGGCCAGGAGTTGAGCATCCGCGTGGAGTAGGAGCCGTCCGGCTGCTGGCCGAAATACTCGGTCACCTGGCGGGTGATCAGGTCGGCGACGATGAAGCGGTTCTTGGTGGCGACCTGCAGGGTGCGGGTCTTGTAGGGCGTGACCCAGTTGGTGGTGATGTGGGCGATCACGTCATTGGCCATGCGGAACTGCAGCAGGGCCGAGTCCTCGCGCGAGGCGTGGGCGTGGCCCAGCAGCGACTGGACCTCGACCACTTCGGACCCGGTCAGGTGGCGGATGATGTCGATGTCATGCACGGCCAGGTCGATGACCACCCCGACCTCGCCCATGCGCGGCGGGAAGGGGCCGACGCGGGTGATCTGGATCGAGATGATCTCGTCGCCGTCGATGGCGCGCTTGACCGTGTCCACCGCCGGATTGAAGCGCTCGACATGGCCGACCATCAGGACGCGGTTATTGGCCCTGGCCGCGTCGATCATGGCCTGGGCGTCGGCGGTCGTGGCCGCGATGGGCTTCTCCACCAGCACGTGGACGCCCGCGTTCAGCAGGGCCACGCCCAGCTCGGCGTGGAAGCGGTTCGGCGTGGCGATGACGGCGGCGTCGAGGCCGGCGGCGACAAATTCCTGCGCCGTCGTCACAGCGGTCGCGCCATAGGCGGCGGCCACGCCCTCGGCCGTCACGGCGTCGGGATCAAAGACGGTCGTCAGTTCGACGTCGCGCAGTTCGGACAGGACGCGGGCGTGGTTGCGGCCCATGACGCCGGCGCCGGCGACGCCGATCTTGAGGGGGGTCTGCTGGGTCATGAGGATCAGGCCTTGAAGCTGGCGACGGCGGCGATGATGCGATCTTGCGTCGCGGCGTCCAGATCCGAGTGCATCGGCAGGCTGATGACCCGCTCCATCAGACGCTCGGTCACCGGCAGACCCTGCGGCCCGCGCGGGTACATCTCATAGGCCGGCTGCAGGTGCAGCGGGATCGGGTAGTAAACCGCCGTGGGGATGCCCTCGGCCTTCAGGTGCGCGGCCAGGCCGTCGCGGTCCTCGTGCTCGATGGTGTATTGCGCCCAGTTCGAGACATTGCCCGCCGGCACGTCCGGCACGGCGGCGACGAGAGGACGCAGACCCTCGTTGTAGCGGGCGGCGATGCGGTTGCGCCACTCGATCTCTTGCCCAAAGACCTTCAGCTTCTCGATCAGGACGGCGGCCTGGATGGTGTCCAGACGGCTGTTCAGGCCGATGCGCATGTTCAGGTATTTGGGGTCGTGATCGAAGGTCTTGCCCTTCAGATCGATCGCCACAGCCTTGCCGTGCACGCGGATGGAATCGATCAGCTGGGCCAGTTCGTCGTCATTGGTCAGCACCGCCCCGCCGTCGCCGTAGCAGCCCAGCGGCTTGGCCGGGAAGAAGCTGGTGGTGGTGATGTCGGCCCACTTCAGCGGATGTTCGCCGTCGATGGTGCAGCCGAAACCCTGGGCCGAGTCCGAGATCAGCTTCAGACCGTGCTTGTCGCAGATAGCCTTGATGGCCGGATAGTCGGCGGGCTGGCCGAACAGGTCGACGGCGATGACCACGCGCGGCGTCAGGCGGCCTTCCTTCAGCGTCGCCTCGATGGCGGCCTCCAGATGGGCCGGGTCCATGTTGTAGGTGGTCGCGTCCACGTCGATGAAGACCGGCTCGGCGTCGAACCACGGCACGACCTCGGCGGTGGCCGCAAAAGTGAAGCTGGGCACGAAGACGGCGTCGCCGCGACCGATCCCCCAGGCCATCAGCGGCAGGGCCAGGGCGTCGGTGCCGTTGGCGCAGCCCAGGGCGTGCTTGGCCTGACCGAAGGCGGCCAGGTCGGCCTCGAACTGGCGCACCTGCGGGCCCATGACCCAGGCGCCGCCGACGACGGCCTCCTGAACGGCGGCCTCGATCTTGCCGCCGAGGCGAAGGCGCTGGGCCTGAAGGTCGATGAAGGGAATGGTCATGAAGGGTCGCTCTCTCGGTGGGGGACCGCGCAGGCGGAACTCGGTTCGGCGCACGGACGCGAAGGCGGATCAACTATCTTGAGCGCCTCCTACCAAAGCCCGGGGCTGATCGACAAACCCTTGAGGGTCACTTCGCGTTGCCGGTTGCAACGAAAGCGGTGCTTGGCAAAGCCCGCAAGCCTGCCTAAGCCCGACGACAGATGACGCTCTCGACCGCACAAGACCGGGCCCGCGACTGGCTGTTCCGCCAGGCCCTGCCGCTGTGGGCGCAGGCCGGGATCGACGCCGAGGGCCGCTTCTTCGAGAAGCTGGACTTCGACGGCCGCCCCATCACCGGCCGCCCGCGCCGCACGCGGGTCCAGGCGCGTCAGATCTATGTCTTTTGCGAAGCCGCATCGCTCGGATGGCAGGAAGGCGAAGCCGTCGCCCGGCGCGCGCTCGACATCCTGATCCGCGACTACCGCCGCGACGACGACCTGTGGATCCGCGCGACCGACGACGCGGGCGCGGTCATCGACGCCGCGCCCGACCTCTACGACCTGGCCTTCGTCCTCTTCGCCCTGGCCGCCGCCCATCGCGTACTGAAGGACGAGCGCGCCCGGCCCCTGGCGCTGGCGACCCTCGCCGCCATCGAAGCCCGGATGGCCGACCCGGTCCACGGCGGCTGGCAGGAGGCCCTGCCCCCCGTCCTGCCGCGCCGCCAGAACCCGCACATGCATATGCTGGAGGCCCTGCTGGCCTGGCAGGCCGTCGCCCCCGATCCGGCCTTCGAGGCGGCGGCGCGGCGCGTACTGGACCTGTTCACCGCCCGCTTCTTCGACCGCGAACACCTGATGCTGGGCGAGTTCTTCACCGCGGACTGGACCGTCGCGCCCGGCGCCGCCGGACAGGTCATCGAGCCCGGCCATCACATGGAATGGATCTGGCTGCTGGATCAGGCCCGCCGGCTCGGCCTCGACGGCCATGACCGGCAGGCCCAGGCCCTCTTCACCTCGGCCCTGACCAACGGCGTCGGCGCCCATGGCCTGATGGTGCGCGAAATCGACCGCATCGGCGTAGTCCGCGACGGCGGCTGCCGTCTGTGGGGCCAGACCGAGGCCATCCGCACCCTGCTGCTGCGAGGCCGGACCGACCGCGCCCTGGCCCTGACCGACCGCCTGTTCGCCACCCATCTGGCCACGGCTGTGCCGGGTCTGTGGATCGACAATTTCGACGCCGAGGGCGCAGCCGAAGACGCCGACGTGCCCGCCTCCAGCCTCTATCACCTGATGACCGCCTTCTCGGCCCTGCTGACGGAGCCTGCATGAGCCGACCCGCCGCCTTCCTCGACCGCGACGGCGTGCTGATCGTCGACAGCGGCTATCCGCACCGCCCCGACCAGCTGGTCCTGATCCCCGGCGCCGCCGAGGCGGTGAAGCGGCTGAACGACGCCGGCTATGTCGTCGTCATCGTCACCAACCAGTCGGGCGTGGCGCGCGGCCTGTTCAGCGAGGACACCATGCACGGCTTCAACGCCCTGCTGGTCGAGCGTCTGGCCCAAGGCGGCGCCCGCATCGACGCCGTCTACGCCGCCCCGCATCACGCCGAGGCCGTGGACGAACGCTATCGCCACCCCGACCATCCTGACCGCAAGCCCAATCCGGGCATGCTGCTGCGCGCCATCGCCGAGCACGACCTCGACCCGGCCCGCTCGCTGATGATCGGCGACCAGCCCTCGGACATGGAGGCGGCGCGGCGCGCGGGCGTGGCCGGTCATCGCTTCCCCGAAGGCGGCGACCTCGATCAATTCGTCGCGGCCATCCTCTCGACCTGATCGCAATTCTTCATCCGGTGAATTACTCTGCCCGCAACGCTGGAGACACAGCCGGGAGACACGCCTGATGACCTACGCCGAACGCCGCTGGACCTCGCCCGACGGGCTGAGCCTCTACGCCCGCGACTACGCCCCCGCCGACGGCCCGGCCCGGTTGCCGGTCATCGCCATCCACGGCCTGACCCGCAACAGCGCCGACTTCGACGTCATCGCCGGACTGATCGCCGCGAGCGGCCGGCGCGTCCTGGCGGTCGACGTGCGCGGGCGCGGCCTGTCGGACCGCGCCTCCGACCCCATGACCTACACGCCCGACGTCTACGCCCGCGACATGATCGCCCTGATGGAACAGGCAGGGATCGAGAAGGCGGTCTTCCTCGGCACCTCCATGGGCGGGCTGATCACCATGGCCCTGACGGCGATCAAGCCTCAGGCCGTCGCCGCCGCCGTCATCAACGACATCGGCCCCGAGGTGGCGCCCGAAGGTCTGGCCCGCATCGCCGAATACACCGGCCGCAAGATCGAGATCCGCAACTGGGCGGACGCCGCCGCCTATGCGCGCGACATCAACGCCGCCGCCTTCCCGCTCTATGGCGACGCCGACTGGGACGCCTTCGCCCGCCGCACCTTCCGCGAGGGAGAGGACGGCAAACCGGTGCTGAACTACGACCCCGACATCTCGGTGCCGATCAGGGCGGCGGGGGCCGCGGCCCTGATCCCCGACCTGTGGCCGGCCTTCAAGGCCCTGGCTTCAGGCCGCCCGACCCTGCTGGTGCGCGGCGGAACCTCGGACCTGCTCAGCCATGACATCGCCGGCCGGATGCGCGAGGCGGCGCCCGCCATGGCCTATGTCGAGGTCCCCGGGATCGGCCACGCCCCCATGCTGGACGAGCCCGCAGCCCGCGCCGGCATCCTGGACTTCCTGGCGGGGATCAGCTGACCCCGTCATCCCGGCCGAAGCTCCGCCCTCTCACCGTCATCCTCGGGCTTGACCCGAGGATCGAGGGTAGCGGCGCACTGCACGTCGCCACTGTCGCGCAGGCGGATAGCCCGATCCTCGGGTCAAGCCCGAGGATGACGGCCGTAGTGGAAGTGCGCCGAAACTAAGCCTTCTTGACGAACTCGGTCCGCAGCACGAGGCCGCGCACCTTCTCGACATTGGCCTCGATCTCGTCGGGATCGCCGGTCAGGCGGATGTTCTTGACCATGGTCCCGCGCTTCAGCGTCACGCCGCCCGAGCCCTTGACCTTCAGGTCCTTGATCAGGGTCACGCTGTCGCCGTCGGCCAGGATGTTGCCGTTGGAGTCCTTGGTCACGTCGTCGGTCATGGTCGTCTCTTCCTCGTCATCCCGGCCGCAGCGAAGCGGAGAGCCGGGACCGCCGGGAACGCCGGCGTCTGTTGCGGTCCCGGATGATCGCTTGGCGATCTCCGGGATGACGGTCCTACTCAATCGGGAACGTTGGCGTCCAGTTCATCCAGCCAGACGCGAGCCGAGGAATCCGACGGCGCCCGCCAGTCGCCGCGCGGCGACAGGGAGCCGCCGGTCACCACCTTCGGCCCGTTCGGCACGGCGGAACGCTTGAACTGGCTGGTCTGGAAGAAGCGGATCAGGAACTTCCTCAGCCAGGCCTTGATGGTGGGCAGGTCATAGGCGACCCGCTCGGCCTCCGGCAGACCGGCCGGCCAGCTTCCCTTCGCCGCGTCGCCCCAGGCCTGATGCGCCAGATAGGCGACCTTGGACGGCTTCAGGCCGAAGCGGCTGATATAGAACAGGAAGAAGTCGTTCAACGCATAGGGGCCGACGATGCTCTGCGTCGACTGGATCGCCCCGTCGGCGCCCGCCGGCACCAGCTCTGGCGAGATCTCGGTGGCCAGAATGGCGGCCAGGGTCGGCGTCGCCGCCTCGCCCACCAGACCGCGCTCGGCCACCCAGCGGATCAGGTGCTGGATCAGGGTTTTCGCCACCCCGCCGTTGACGTTGTAGTGGCTCATGTGGTCGCCGACGCCATAGGTGCACCAGCCCAGCGCCAGTTCCGACAGGTCGCCGGTGCCGAGCACAAAGCCGTGGTTCTGATTGGCCAGACGGAACAGATAGTCGCTGCGCAGGCCCGCCTGAACGTTCTCGAAGGTGATGTCGTGCACCGGCTCGCCGTCCGCGAAGGCATGGCCGATGTCGCGCAGCATCTGCTCGGCGGCGGGGCGGATGTCGATCTCGGCCCCGGTCACCCCCAAGGCCGTCATCAGGGCCCAGGCATTGGACTTCGTCCCCTTGGACGTGGCGAACCCCGGCAGGGTGAAGCCCAGAATCCCCGTGCGCGGCAGCGTCAGCCGGTCGAAGGCGCGACAGGCCACCAGCAGGGCCTGGGTCGAATCCAGCCCGCCCGAGACGCCGATCACCAGAGTCTTCGACCCCGTCGCCGTCATCCGCCGCATCAGACCCTGGACCTGGATGTTGAAGGCTTCGAAGCAGTCCTGATCCAGACGCGCGGCGTCATCCGGCACGAAGGGGAAGCGGTCCAGCGGACGGATCAGGGCGTCGCTCGGTCCCTGCCCCGCTTCAAACGGCACCACCGTCGCGGCCTCGCCCTCCAGACGGGCGCAGTCGGCGAAGGTGCCGTTGCGCAGCCGGTCCAGACCGATGCGGTCCACGTCCACGTCGGCCACCGTCAGATGGCTGTCCAGCGCGAACCGCTCGCCCTCGGCCAGCCGCGCGCCTAGTTCGTGGATGGTCGCCTGACCGTCCCAGGCCAGGTCGGTCGTGCTCTCGCCCCAGCCCGAGGCGGCGAAGACATAGGCCGACAGGGTGCGGCTGGACTGGCTGGCGCACAGCAGGGCGCGCTCGTCGGCCTTGCCGATGACGATGTTGGAGGCCGACAGGTTGCACAGGATGCGCGCCCCGGCCAGCGCCGCCCGCGTCGACGGCGGCTGCGGCGCCCAGAAGTCCTCGCAGATCTCGACCGCGAAGACGAAGCCCGGCCGATTGCTGGCCTCGAACACCAGACCCGGCGCGAAATCGACGCTCTCGCCGTTCAGGACCACGCTGTCCTCGGACCGGCTGGCGGCGGGGGCGAACCAGCGCTTCTCGTAATATTCGCGATAGTTAGGCAGATAGGTCTTGGGCGCCACGCCCAACACCTCGCCCCCGCCCAGAACCACAGCGCAGTTGAACAGGGCGTCGCCGTTGCGGATCGGCGCGCCGATCACGGCGATCACGCCCGCCTGATCCGCGACCTCGGCCAGCTCGGCGATGCGGCGCTCGACCTCTTCCAGCAGCGCCGCCTGCATGTGCAGGTCGTCGATGGCGTAGGCGCTCAGCGACAGCTCGGGAAAGACCAGCAGGTCCACGCCCGCCTCGCCCGCCTGACGGATCAGCCGCGCATGCTCCTCGGCGTTGGCGGCCGGGTCGGCGACATGGACCACCGGGGTCGCGGCGGCCACGCGCACGAAGCCGTGGCGGCGGGGGGCGTGGAAGGGATGCGTCTCGGACTTCGCCATCAATCTTTCCGCTCATCCCGGCGGACGCCGGGATCCAGTGAGAGCCATAGGCACAGACCTTACGGCCTTCCTGATCAATATAGGGTTGCAGCCCGAAGCCAAAGCACTGGGTCCCCGCCTCCGCGGGGATCAGCGGGTCGTTGGAAGTTCGTGACCTGAGAACCGGCGTCGGCTAAGGCTCAGGCCATGAGCGATACGCCCAAAAAAGGCTGGTTCCAGCGACTGAGCGCGGGTCTGTCCCGCTCCTCCAAACAGATGACCGAACAGGTCGTCTCGACCTTCGTGAAGGAGCCTCTGTCCGGAGAGGCGCTGGAGCGGCTGGAAGAGCACCTGATCGAGAGCGACCTGGGCCCCGCCGCCTCGGCCCGCATCGTCGAACGCTTCCGCGAGCTGCGCTTCGGCAAGAGCTCCGACGAGCGCGAGGTCAAGGAGGCCCTGGCCGAGGCCGTAGCCGCCGAGCTGCTGCCGCGTCAGGCGACGTTCGACCCGCTCGGCGGGCCCAAGCCCTATGTCGTCCTCTTCGTCGGGGTGAACGGCTCGGGCAAGACCACGACGCTCGGCAAGATCGCGTCGGACCTGACCGCCAAGGGCGCCAAGGTGATGATCGTCGCCGGCGACACCTTCCGCGCCGCCGCCCGCGAACAGCTGAAGGTCTGGGCCGAGCGCGCCGGGGCCGATTTCGAGAGCCGCCGCGACGGCGCCGACGCCGCCGGCCTGGCCTTTGACGCCTATACGAAGGCGAAAGCCGAGGGCTACGACGTGGTCCTGATCGACACCGCCGGGCGCCTGCAGAACAAGTCCGCCCTGATGGACGAACTGCTGAAGATCGTCCGCGTGCTCAAGAAGGTCGACGCCGAGGCCCCGCACGAGACCCTCCTGGTGCTGGACGCCACCGTGGGCCGCAACGCCCTGGAGCAGGAAAAGATCTTCGGGCGCACCGCCTATGTCTCGGGCGTGGTCATGACCAAGCTGGACGGGACGGCGCGCGGCGGGGTCCTGGTCCCCGTGGCTCAGGCTTCGGACGCCCCGATCAAGCTGATCGGCGTCGGCGAAGGCGTCGACGACCTGCAACCCTTCGACGCCCGCGCGTTTTCCCGATCGCTGGTCGGGCTTGAGGACTGAGTGATGAGCGAAGCCGTCGAAACCAAACGTCCGCAGTGGATCCGTCAGGCCGTCGACTTCGGCGCCCTGATCGCCTTCATGGCCGCCTATTTCATCACCCGCGACATGATCAAGGCCACCTGGGTTCTGGTCATCGCCTCGATGATCGCCCTGGCCGTCGGCTTCATCATCGAGCGCCGCCTGGCCCCCATGCCCCTGATCACCGGCGGCTTCGCCCTGGTCTTCGGCGCCCTGACCATCCTCACCGACGACGACCTGTTCGTGAAGCTGAAGCTGACGGTGCAGAACGGCCTGCTGGCCGCCGTCCTGCTGGGTTCGATCCCGCTGAACAAGTCGCCGTTCAAGGCCCTGCTCGGCTCGGCCATCCAGGTGACGGATCAGGCCTGGCGCAAGCTGACCTTCCGCTACGGAATCTATTTCCTCTGCGTCGCCGTCACCAACGAGGTGTTCCGCAACCCGACCGCCGTCACCGCCATCTGGTCGGCGCTGAACCTGGGAACGCCCGACCCCAACGGCGTCTGGACCGCCTTCCGCGGCGTCCTGTGGATCGCGGCCTCCATCTTCGGCCTGTGCCAGGTGCCGCTGATCATGAAGAACATGATCAAGGACGAGGAGCCCGGCCCCATCTCGCCCGACACGGGGCTCTAGGGAACCGTCCGCGATCTGACGACCTGATGCTTGGGACCCCGGCTTTCCAGCCGGGCCTCAAGTAGCGCGAAGCGCGGTAGGCCCCAGAACAAATGTCTTCAAACCGTCAGGCTTTCCGTCGTCAAAGCGTTAAGCGCGGCTGTTAGCTGTCACGCCATGTC
>Ga0247827_10000434_pt1 | contig 19126 bp, 21 predicted proteins | sample 12C_Control_Day2_FD_194414 | JGI IMG/M metagenome (GOLD analysis project Ga0247827, IMG submission 194414) | Soil microbial communities from agricultural site in Penn Yan, New York, United States - 12C_Control_Day2 | ecosystem: Environmental > Terrestrial > Soil > Agricultural land | place... | reverse complement strand
CGCGAAAGGCAGAAAACGACCCAAAGGAGACGTAGGTTCTTTGAAGGGGATTGGTGCTTGGCAGATTGTAACGTTATACCTTGGTAGCGAGCTTCCGCCACTCATCGAAGTTTGACCTTGCGGGTATAGCCCAATTGCCTTCGCCACCACCACTAAGCTTTCTCATGCCTAGCGATTGAACTTCTGATGCCTTCTCAAGCAAATCTGACAGGGACTTCCAGAGCATTTCGACGATTTGCAAGTCCGGTACGACGCCTTTATGCGCTAGGTCATTACGCTTTTCACGCGCCAGACTAAGTGTCTTCTGACATTCTTTGCTAAATATCTTTGATAGTCGTAAAAGTTTGTGTTTTGAAGAAATTTTGTCAAGGCCAGGACGTTTTTTAAGCTGCGTATGACACGAAAGAACACGAGCGGGGAGACTGCTCTTGTTCTTAATATAGAACTCTGCCCATAGATGCTCCGTTATTTGCTCCACAGCTATCCAAAGATTATTGAGTGCGTCGCTGTTATTTCGATATCCCATGGCGGTGTAGCCATTCAAAAGAAAAAACGGGGACAGGTTATGGATGGCGTTAACGACTTGTTGGCCTTGACTGTAAGCCGCTTGTATCTCCGTCACCATCAACACTCTTGGTGATCCCAAAGGTTGGAGCCGGTCGCTTATGGCTGCCCAGTTCAACCGCAGTTGGGTATGCAGGGATGATGTGAAGGCAAAAAGTCTTACCTCGTCCTGCAACGTACCAATGACGAGAGCATCTGGATGAAGCACCTCCGCATGGACGCCACCCAGCAACAGACTACAAAGTATCTCGTTTAGTTTGCTAACTCCGTCAGCCTTGGTTGGAAAATCCCTGCACTGGGGAATCGCTATTGCCCCGTCATAACTGATAAGTGCAGGTATTCTACTCAAAGTGCCTAACGGAAGGGTTGTAATGATTTCCGCAAGCTTATTGCCATCGTATGAGTTTGTATTGATCTGATCGAGGGAGATATTCAATCCCGAGTTTTGATCACGATGGACTGCCGTATATGGACGCAGATAAGCCATCCATGCTGGATTGTACGAAGGAACACTTGATACGGGCGGCGTATAGCCCGGCGGCGCCTCTTCCTGATTAATCCAACCATCCTGACACCAAACGTGTGAATCGCTGGGCTTCGGCTTAATGGTTTCTGATAGTGTTGTTGGAATATTTCGGTTGTTCAGCGCCCAAGGATCAACGTCATCCTCAAATGCATATATTGCTCCCGTTTCCGTATCTTGGTAGTGCTTCATCTGATTTCCGCCCTAGCACCCAAAAACTTCACAAAAAACGCCCTCGCGTTTAGGTTGAGCGTGATGGTGTCATAGGCGGTGCGATTATGCTCAAGTAAGCGAAGAATTGAATTTATTCTTCGAAAGTGTCCGCTTCTGGCCGATTTCTGCCCCTCACGACAGGCAGCATTCGGCCGATTCTGTTGAAAAAGTAGCTCCCCTGTCTCGCCTGCGGCAAAATTGCTTCATTGGCCGGCGGGGGATCACACTGCATGATGGGACAGTTATCGAGTGGGCAGGAGCGACTGTTTTACTCGTTCAACCTTGAAGATCACATCCCCGCCAATCACCTTCTGCGCAGCATTGATCGGTGTCTCGATCTGAGCGATTTGCGCCATCACCTCGCCGACTTCTACAGCCCGATTGGGCGCCCGTCGATTGATCCTGAATTGATGATCCGCATGTTGATCGTGGGCTATTGCTACGGCATTCGCTCAGAGCGGCGGTTGTGCGAAGAGGCCCATTTGAACTTGGCGTATCGCTGGTTCTGCCGATTGAGCCTTGAAGATGAAGTCCCCAATCACTCGACCTTTTCCAAAAACCGACACGGCCGCTTTCGGGACAGCGATCTGTTTCGCTGGCTGTTCAATGAAGTGCTGCGTCGTTGCATGGACGCCGGCCTGGTCAAGGGCGAAGGCTTTGCCGTGGACGCCAGCATCATCAAAGCGGATGCCAGCCGGCAGCGCGGTGTACCGGGTGATGAACCGGTCAACTGGAGCGATCCGGCCCTGAGCACCCGCGCCGTGCGTGAGTATCTTGAGGCACTCGATGAAGAGGCTCTGGCCGAAACGCTACCGAAGCGTCTATCGCTGACTGATCCTCAAGCCCGCTGGACCGCAGCTCCAGGTGGCCCAGCGTTCTACGCTTATTCCACGAATTATCTGATCGATACCGAGCACGGCGTGATCATGGATGTGGAACCCACACCGGCTCATCGAACCGCAGAAGTCGAGAGCACCAAGACGATGATCGATCGGGTCGAAGCGCAGTTCGACATCAAGCCGGAACGCCTCATTGGCGACACTGCTTACGGCACCGCGCCGATGCTGGCCTGGATGGTGGAGGAAAAAGACATCGAGCCGCATGTGCCGGTGTGGGACAAAACCGAACGCAAGAACGACAGTTTTTCGAGCAACGATTTCCGCTGGAATGAAGAGACTGAGGAATACTGCTGCCCGGCTGGCAATGCATTACGTAGCGAATGGCGAGCCTTCAAGAACGAGCGTTCGCACGTCACCAAAGCCAACACCATCATCTTCCGATCTAGACAGACTGACTGCGCGACGTGTCCGATGAAAGCCAAGTGCTGCCCGAACACGTCGTTTCGCAAGATCGCTCGCAGCGTTCATGAAGCCGCTCGTGATGTCGCTCGACGCATCGCGGCGACGCCGGAGTACGTGCGCTCTCGCCACGAACGTAAGAAGGTCGAAATGTTGTTTGCCCACCTCAAGCGCATCCTGAAAATGGATCGCTTGCGACTACGGGGCATGAGTGGCGCGACCGATGAGTTCACGCTGGCGGCTGCGGTACAGAACCTGCGTCGACTGGCCAAACTTACATCTCAAGGGCCGCCTGCCCCGGGATAGGTGCGCCTGCACTAAGCCAAAAACCTCAAATTAACCCAATAACAAAGCAACAATGGTCAACGAAGGGCCGAGAAACCACTCAATGTGGTGAGTAGGTTCTCTGGTGGTGGCCGTGCCTGAGTTCAGGTGATCTGAAAATCCGACTTTTTCAACAGAATCGGCCAGTAGCGGTCAGTCAAACATGTGCTCTAAAAGCCAAAGGACGGGACAATCACTAGTCAATTCCTGAAAGCAGTCATTCATTTGATATTCGGATATCTGATGTTCGTGGCCAGTGGATACCAAAGGAATTATGAATGACGCAGCATAGCTGCTCATCGCGTGATGCCCTTCATACCCTGTCCAGGAATCCCTCATGGTGCTGTCGTTCAACCCTAGCAATAACCTTTCAGTCACTCGGATTGCACCCCGCTGTGTTTGTGCGCCCATAACCAAAGAGGGTCGAGCATGAGCAGTCATTTACATGCATTGGTAGTTGGAGCCAGCGGCATCATTGGTAATGCTTTGGTCGAGACATTGGTAGCAGATCCACAATGGACTGTCCGCGCGCTACGCCGCAGCTTGAGCCCCGCTGTCGACTCCATCGACTGCGACCTTACTGATGCCGCAGCCACGTTGGCCGCACTGGCAGACGTCGACGATATCACCCATGTATTTTTCGCTGCCTATCAGCCCGACAGCAATGCCCTCATCGAGGCACAGACCAATTCGGCGATGTTGCGCAATGTGCTCGACGGTTTGAAATCCGCCGGTGCCAAAGTCGAGCGGGTGGTGTTGTACCAAGGAGCAAAGGTCTACGGTGGTCACTTGGGCGGGCCGGTTCCTACGCCATTTTACGAGGACGCTTCTCGGCATCTGGCGGCGAATTTTTACTTCGCCCAGGAAGACGTCCTGCGTGAACGCCAGCTCGCCGGCGAGTTGGAATGGTCAATTCTGCGGCCGGATGCCGTATTGGGCGACATCGCTGGCAATCCTTTCAATATCGCCATGGTAATCGGTGCTTACGCGGCACTGTGCCGCGAAGCTGGCGTGCCACTCAAATTCCCCGGTTCGCCACACACTTATCGTGGCATTTACGCTCAATTAACAGATGCCCGCTGGCTTGGACGCGCAAGCCTATGGGCCGCAACTGCCGATAGTGCGCGCAATGAAGCCTTTAACTTAGTCGGTGAACCGTTCCGCTGGAATCACCTGTGGAAGAAGCTGGGTGAAGCCCTACACCTGCCGATCGATGAGCCACAACCGATGTCGATGAGCACACACATGGCTGATCAGGCAGATATTTGGCAGAACCTCGCAGAGAAACACGACTTGCAACCCATACCATATGCACAGTTAGTGAACTGGGGGTTCGGCGACTTTGTATTCAACCTTCAACAGGATCTGCTTTCAGACATGGGCAAGATTCGCCGTGCCGGATTCACTGAGCCGATGCACACCGAAGTTGCGTTGTTCGAAATGATCGCCAGCTTGCGAGCAAAACGTTTTCTGCCTTGATGATCTTGTTTCCCAGTCACCGAAGCTTCGCCCCACTTCACCACTACGCCAGGATCTTGAGGTCCTGGCGGCTTACCTACCGACCGAGCAACTTCTGCTCAGCCTATCTATTGAAAGGCGTTCAAGCCTCGCTGGACGGCTGGCCTGGCTTCGATGGCGCGAAACCAGTCTGCCAGTCGTGGATGGCTCTTCCAGTCCAAACGGTCGCGAACAGATGACGCGATGGTGAATGCAGAAATATCCGCCATTGAGAAAGAATCTCCAGCCATGAATCCCTCCGTCAGAAAACTTTCTGCAAAAATGAGCTGCTCAATAACGCGCTTGTCTATCACGACGGCGGCATCGTCCAGTCCGGCTTGGCGTAAGAAGAATGCCGCGTGGCTAGGAGCGATAACGTCAGTCACGAAAAAGAAGTAGCGATCAAAAACTCTGACAGTTTCGTGGTCAGGCAACATCGGCGCTAACCGGCCGGGGGCTTTGGCATGCGCGTATTGGATGATTGCGTTGGATTGGTTAACGACCAGCGCGGGCGTCAGCGTGTGGTCGACCAGCGTCGGGACTTTACCGGCCGGGTTGAGTGCCTTGTACGGCATATCACGCTGCTCATGAGCCCATAGGTCCACTTTTCTAGCGGTATAGGCAATGCTGGCTTCTTCCAGTGCGATTGCGGCCCGGATGCTGTTACCCGTGTTGGCGCCATACAGCTCTATCAAATTGTTCATAACACACTCTTGTAGAGTTCAGAGTCCAAGCGGTGAATCAATCGTTGTAGCGTGACCAGAACGCGGTGGCGACGGCCAAACCCTGAACCAGGAACTGGTGGGTAGCGGAGTCATTTACACTTTAATCCGCATCCCGGGTGCAGGTGTCGATGCCGACAGTTGCGCTACGAGCGACATTGATAGCGATCGTTATCAATAAGAGGAATCTACCAGCTCAATGAAAAAAATTCAGCAAAGCTTTTTTCTGTTGGGGAGCGGAATATCGAATTCACGCGATTCAAAGGAGCAACACCCGGTAAGACCTACGCGACTTCCAGTTCAACCCAACAAGTGCCACTCAAAGCGACAGCATCACCTCTGAAAGAAACTCAGTGAACAGCCGGACTTTTTGCGAAGGCACCCGTCCCGCTGGGTAAACGGCATTGACCTCAATTGAATCCAGCATCCAGTCCGGCAAGACCGAAACCAGCTGTCCAGATTCCAACTCTGCCTTGCATATCCAAGCGGACGCGATCGTGACTCCTAGCCCCGAACAAGCACTGGCGAGGGCCGCCTCCGCCGAAGCGACACGGATACGCGGTGACATCTTCACCACCGTCGATACGCCATCACGGCTGAAATTCCAGCCCGGACTTGCTGATCCGCCGGGGCCTGCAATGCAGTGAAAATTCGCCAGATCCGCCGGGTGTCGAGGAGTGCCTGTGGCAGCTAAAAACATCGGCGAGGCAACCAACAACCTGTGCTCAATCGCGAGTCGCTTGAAACCAAATGACGAGTCTTCCAATTCGCCAAAACGGATCGCCATATCAGCGCCTTCAGCTACTAGATCATGCATTCTGTCCAACGTCAGAAGCTCCAGTTTCAGCTCAGGATGAATGGCCAAAAATTTCGGCAACTGGGGGATGACGATCCTTCCCGCCAGGATGGAGGGCAGCGCTACTCGCAATACACCTTTGAGGCTGTCCATCCCCTTCGCGGCATGATCGGCCTCCTCCAGATCAAACAGAATTTGCCGAGCTTTTTGCAAAAAAGCCTGCCCGGCCTCTGTTGGCACAATGCGGCGGGTGCTACGGAGCAACAACCGCGTATTCAATCTTGATTCGAGTTCAGAAATTATCCGGGAGACAGAGGGCTGAGATAACCCAAGCTCTCGACCTGTCGCTGAGAAGCTGGCTGTCTCAGCCGCTCTCACGAATACCATTAGCTCTTGAAAGCGATCGCTCATTTTGATCTCGGATAGGTGATATTCGAACACACCCAATAGTCTCCAAATAGTGAATACCGCACCATTCTTCGACACGCGCTGCGCAACGCTGTCACGCCTGAGCGCAGTGATTTGGACCGTCACCACAGAGGATTGAAGATGAAAGTATTTGTCACCGGAGCATCGGGTTACCTGGGTGGTTCCATCAGCCACCGCTTGGTAGAAAACGGACATGAGGTTATAGGTTTGGTAAGGACGCCTGAACAAGCTCAATGGTTGGAGACGCGAGGTGTTGCTGCGCAGATCGGAACGCTCGATGACGCCGATTTGCTACAAGAGGTCGCGCGCGCTGCCGACGCCACTATTAATGCTGCGAACTCAGATCATTACTTCTCCATTCGAGCGCTGATCACTGCGTTGGCCGGTACCGGAAAAACTCTCATCCATACCAGCGGAGCCAGTACCGTCTGTGACGACGCGATGGGAGGTGAACCCAGTCAGGCCATTTACGCAGATGATCAGCCTTTCATACCCATGCTGCACCGCGTCCCTCGAATCGAAATCGATCGAATGGTCAGGACTGCCGGCGTCAACCAGGGCCTGCGCGCTTTTGTAATCAGCCCGTCGACGGTTTACGGCAACGGCCTGGGCATGAAAACCGAGAGCGATCAATTGCCCAAGATCGTCGCAAAATCTAAAGAACTGGGTGCCGGCGTTTACATCGGCAGCGGCAAAACGATCTGGTCCAACGTCAACATAAACGACCTTGTGGATCTTTACCTTTCAGCCTTGGACCGCGCGCCATCCGGCGCATTTTTCTATGCTGAGAATGGTGAAAGCACCTTCGAATCAATCGCCCGCGCAGTGAGCAAGTCGCTCGGTTTCGAAGGTAGAACCTTAAGTTGGGACATTAATGAGGCGATGTCTGAACTAGGTGGTTTCGCTCGAATTGCCCTGGCAACAAACGCACGTGTACGCGCCATCAACGCACGCAAGCTGTTGAATTGGCGACCCAGTGGTCCGTCGCTTGAGCAAGCAGTTGAACAAGGGCTCTGACAGGCAGTTTTTTGTCGTTCATTGAGATTACGTCCGCGTGCAGTGCGATTTTCTGGCGGACGGGTCCCATATCTGAACTGTTCCTGCAGTCAATCATCAGTGGCTGGCCCGCCGTTCCTGAAAAAGAGCGGGCTGTAAGGCACCGCTCAAAGGATGAAGACTCCACCCAAAGAAGACCCTATGAGTCTTCCTTGGCGTATCAGGTATGGAACGGCACCCACATCATTTTCACTTCAACATTCAACAATCCAGATTTGACCGTTGGATCATCAGTGCCAATCCTGATGGCTTCTTCGAGGTCAGCAGCCTTGAAGATGGTCATGCCGCCGTCTGCCAGCACACCGTTGAGGCCCCCGGCTTTTTCCATGAACGGACCGCTGAGCACGGTCAGGCCTTTCTCCTGCATTTCGATCATGTAGCCAACATGATCCATGAACCCAGGCTGCTCGTTGTATTTCACGCCCTGCACCCAGTTCGGGCCCGGCGTTTGGAAGGCGACAAAATAGTGTGGGCCGTTTTCGTCAATCATGGTTTGGTACTCCAGAGGAAAGTGGAATCGAGTGCAGTTCCAGCCGATCAGGTATGGAACGGTACCCACATCATCTTCACGTCGACGTTCAGAAGGCCCGACTTCACCGTAGGATCGTCCGTGGCGATCTTGATGGCTTCAGCAAAGTCTGCGGCTTTGAAAATCGACATACCGCCGTCTGCCAACACGCCATTAAGTCCCCCTGCCTTTTCCATGAATGGGCCGCTGAGCACGATCAGACCCTTCTGGTGCAATTCGATCATGTAGTTCACATGATCCATAAACTCGGGTTGTTCGTTGTATTTCACACCCGGGGCCCAATTCGGGCCAGGTGTGTGAAAGGCGACAAAATAGTGCGGGCCGTTTTCGTCAATCATGGTTATGTACTCCAGAAGAATAGTTTGTTTTAAAAGAACGCTTATTGAGAAAGCAGGAAGTCATGCCCCGCCAGAGGGCCGCCAGCCTGTTGCATTTTTCCTCCGTCCTTGAGTCCACCGAGATCGACGGTGCGAAAGCCAATTTTTTGAATGAACTCGGTCACGAAAGCCTTGGCTTCGCTGTCATCGCCAGATACGAACAGCACCCTTCGGCCTTGGTTGTGCACGGGGCCGGCATTGAAGTTGGTCATTTCAAGATTGTTGAACGCCTTGACTACCCGCGCACCCGGCGCCAGCTCAGCAACAATTTCACTCGCGCCACGCTCCCCAAGATCGTCAAACACCCACTTTGGCGTGGTCTCCAAGAACGGGTTTGTGGCGTCGATCAGGATTCGGTTGTTCCATGCTGGCAATCCGCTGAGCACTGTCTCGATGGTCGTCCAAGGCGTCGCCAGCAAGACCACCGGCGCAGCGGCGGCTTGCGCGATGCTGACCACGGATACCTTAGGTCCCAACTTGGAAAGTGCGTCGGCCAATTTGCTCGCGCCGCTGCGGTTGCTAAGCAGGACCTCATGACCCTGTTCAATAGCGTGCCGGGCAACGGATAACGCCACAGTGCCTGAGCCCAACATCCCAATTTTCATACAGGTCGCCTCGTTATCAATGGGTTGAACCGGGGAATAAATGTTTTTGGAGTGATTGCTCCGATATGCAATACTATGGCGACAGAAATCCCGTAGTCAAGGAATATTGGAGTGAATGAGCCAAAATTATCCGAAGCCAAGAAACGCAGCCGCGGCCGCCCCTCGAATTTTGACCGGGCGACCGCTGTGCATCAGGCAATGAAATTGTTCTGGGAGTCGGGTTATGAAGGCACGTCTTTCGAAAGTCTGGTTGCGGCCATGGGGATCAGTCCGTCCAGTTTCTACAACTCGTTTGGCAGCAAAGAGCAACTGTATGCGGAGGCGACAAACGCCTATCTTGAAGCTTCAGGTGAGTGGTTCATCGGAATTTTAAGCGACCCGACGGATACCCGGACCGCGTTCAAACGATTGATGGAGGCGACCGCGACCGAGTTCACCCGCGACGACTTGCCCTCCGGCTGCATGATTTCCGTGGCCTGCGTGCACGTGCCTGCGGCGCTGCATTCAGTTCGCGAGATGATGACGCAGCACAGAGCCATGGCGCGGCAGATGATGGAGGCGAGAATTCAGCGCGGCGTCGAAGAAGGCGACCTCCCCGCCAATACCGACGTCAAAGCACTGGCCGGCTATTTCAACGTAGTGGCCAGAGGTTTGGCCGTGCAGGCGAGAGACGGTGCCACTTCCGAGCAACTCATGGAAATTGTTCAAGTCGCCATGCAGGCTTTTCCCGCCGGATCAGCGCGTTAGTCCGGCCCCCTGAGCCACGGATTGCGCTGGAATTCCTCCACCAGGAAATCCACCATGACCCGAGTTTTTTGCGGGATCCAGGTGGAAGCCGGCATGACCGCGTAGACGGGAATGAATGCGGCGTCGTAATCCATCAGCACTCTCACCAATCTGCCCGCCTCAAGATCGTCACCGCAAGCCGACAACGGGGCTCTCAATACCCCTACCCCCGCAATCGCGGCTTCGCATAACGCTTCAAATACGTCCACCCGGTAGGGCCCGTTGACTTCGACCGTCAGCCGTTCACCGTTGAACCCGCTGAACGCCCACTCCGAAGGCGTTGGACTGCGTAAGTAGATCAGGCACGGAACTGTAGCCAGGTCGCGAGGATGAACAATCGCCGGGTATTTCTGAAGAAAGGCGGGCGAGGCGACGGTAACGGGTTGCAAGGCTCCCAGTTTTCGGGCCTGGTGCGAACTGTCCTTCATCTCGCCCACCCGGATGGACAAATCGATGCCGTCGCGAATCAGGTCCGTGGCTGAATCACTCAGCAAATGCTCCAGTTTGATGTCGGGGTATCGCTCAAAAAAACGAGGGAGCAAAGGGGTCAACTGTTTTCGCCCTAACAGAATCGGCGTGGCAATCTTTAGCGTACCCGATGGCGTCTGGCGGGTGTTGAGCACATCGCCCAGGGCCATGGCGTACTGCTCAAGTATTGACTTGGCTTGCTCATAAAACAGCTCGCCCGCTTCGGTTAAGAACAAACGCCGGGTAGTGCGCGAAAACAGCTTGGCCTGGAGCTGTTTCTCAAGATCAGTGATCTGCTTGCTGACCGTGGATTGACTGATTGACAGCGCAATCGCCGTGCGCGAAAAGCTACCGATCTCGACAACCCTCACGAAAATTTCTAACGCCGTAAATCTGTCCACACCGCCCCTCTACCGTTGTCATACCCGGCCTGCATTTATTCCGGTCGACGATAAATTTTATCGTCGACCAACCAATTATCACTGTTGAACCGCTCTATTAGTCTGGCCCTGCGCAACGCTCAACACATTCAGTTCTATGGAGTCAGTCATGACCATCAACATCTACGGCGATAGTGGTTCCGGCAGTTTTCGCCGCGTATGGACCGCTGCAAAACACATGGGCATTGAGTTCGAACATATCCCGGTCGACTTGTTGAAAGGCGAAAGCCAAGCGCCAGAATTCCTGGCGATCAGTCCGGTCGGTCGTGTACCGGTATTGGTCGATGGCGATGTCGTCATCTCTGAAGCCTCGGCCATCAACCTCTACTTGGCGGAGAAATTCGACTCGCCGCTGTTGCCCAAAGGCACCGACCGGTATGAAACCTTGCAGTGGATGTTCTGGTCCGCTGAACACTGGCGCGTATTTTCGTCCTACCTGTTCAACGAACGCATCGGCAAGCGCGTGATGGGTGTGGCGGAGGACCCGACCCTGGTCGAGTTCATCTTCACAAACATCCGCAGCAACGCCGCCATGCTCGACAAACACCTCGAAGGCAAAAAATTCATCGTCGGTGATCAAGTGACGCTGGCGGACTTCGATATCGCAGCACCGTTCTCGCAAATGGCCAGAACCAAAACGCCGTACGATGAATTCCCGAACATCATGGCCTGGCAGCAACGCCTGCTGGATGAAGTTCCGGCCTGGAAAGAAACCAAAGAGCTGCTGGATGACCGCATGGACCGCGCGTTTACCGCGTTCGGGATCACGTTCTGATCTGACTGCGCGGGGGCGCTAAGCATCGGCGCCTCCTTAACCAACTGTCAGCGAGCCCCGTTGATCTCCAACAACACCTTGCCGCCTTTTTGAGTGTGGACGATGGCGTCCTTGAACGCGGCCAGCGGGTACACCTTCGCCACCGGAACTTGCAGACTTCCGGATCTGATCAGCTCGACTGCTTCACGCAATATCTCGGGCACTTTCACTCTGAACGCAGGTTTGTTTTGATAAAAGTTGTGCAGCGTAATGCTCTTTCTCATGAGCGGCCTGAGATCCCCCGGTGCAGACATGTCACCGCTCATTTGTGCGTAGTTGACCAACGATCCCCCGGACGATAACGCGCTGACCAATCGCGCAGTCGCCACTCCGCTGATGCCGCAGAGCGCCAAGCGCACAGCACCGTCACCGACCATCTCTTGCACGCGCTCAGTCGCATCATTTTCATCCACCAATACGATGTCGCCACCCGCTGCCTCAATTTCAGCGACTTGCTCCTGTCGCCGCACAAAATTGACCGTGCGCAACCCGCGCCCCTTGGCGATGGCTATTACCGCCCTGCCCACGCCGGAGTTCGCGCAATTTTGCACCACCCAATCGCCGGGTTTCAGATCAACGAATTCACTCAGCAGCAGTGCCGCTGTGGGCGGATTGATGCGCAACATGGCGAGCTGCTGAATATCCGCGTCCATGGGTAAAGCGAAGAGATCTGCGGCGGGAATGACCATCCGCTCGCGCCAGGTAAAACCGTAGAGCGGCGGCGTTACGCGGTCCCCGACCTTCACGTTATCTACGCCCGCCCCGACACCTAAAACGATCCCCACGCCTTCATTGCCGACCACACTCGGCAGCGGCGGATGGACCGGAAAGTTACCGCCGAACAACAGCAAATCGTTGTGGTTGACCGGGGCGAACTCAACACCGATCAACACCTCCCCGCGCCCAGGTGGCGGCGGCTCTGCGATGTCCACCAGTTCAAGACCTTCAAGGGGATCGCCGTATGCGTTGATCTGGATCGCTTTCATGCTGAGTACCTGGCTGAGGGGTTTAAATGTCCATGCCGCACACCTATCATAGTGATCGCCCTCAAAATTATCCATCCTATTGAAGGCGATCACAATAAATGGACAAGTGTCGTGCGGGAGTGAATGCGTGAAGGTTTCAAAAGAGCAAAACGCCTATAACCGGGAAGCGCTCATCGCCGCGGCTTTCAGCCTGTTCCAGAAGCAGGGCTTCGCCGCCACCGGCGTTGCGCAGATCAGCGAAGAGGCGGGACTGACCCAAGGTGGTTTTTACGGTCATTTCAAATCCAAGAACCTGCTGGTGGAGGCAGCGTGCCGCCAGGCGATGGCCAACGGTCGCGATTCATGGCGCGCCATGATGGGGTCGGCTGAGAATGACATGGAAACGCTGATTGACGCCTATGTTTCCCCCGAGCACGTTGAGGCCGTCGCAGAAGGTTGTCCCATGGCTGCGTACACCTGCGAAATCAAGAGTCAGGACGACGCCGTCAAAAGCACCTTCACCCAAGGTTTCGAGAACATGGTCGCCATCCTCCAGGAAATACTTGCCGGGGATTTCGCGGATGAAACCGCACGTCGCGAAGCGTTGTTTTTCATGTGCAGTATGGTCGGCAGTGTCGCCATGGCGCGGGCGACCAAAACCACGAACCCTGAGCTTGCCGATGAGATCATTGCGGCAACCCGACAGAATCTCAAAGCGATCGCCAACTCGGCAGGCTCCTAGGCATCCGGCCGCTCGGATCGGGACAGATGGATGACCGCGGTCTCGAGAATTTCAGCTGACAGCGCTGGGTGCGAAGCCATTCTCGACAAGGTCAGCGCCCCCATCATTGTGCACATCGCAACGAGCGCTCGAGCACGTTCTGACTCGCTGTTCCCGGATTTGGATTGGGCAGCCAACACACCGATGACCCTTTCCAGACCCTGGGTCGCGATTGCTCTTACCTGGTCATTGCTTCGCACCAGCTCACTTCCCAGCGCCGCGTAGGGACAACTTTGCTCAAGCGCGTCCCGATGATGAGCCGACAGGTAATGACCCACGATCGCATCAAATCCTCCGTTGTCAGCGACCTCCTCCAGCTCTGATACCAACCCGCCAATCGCTGCGCCACACGCCTCTGCCACCACCTGATCCTTGGATTGGAAGTGGCGGTAAAAACCGCCGTGCGTCAGACCCGCCGCCGTCATCAAGCCAGAGAGACCCGTCCCGCCAATACCGTTCTTGCGAAACTCGACGCTGGCAGCCTCAACGATTCGCTGCCGGGTTTCGCTGGTTTCCTGCCGTGACTTGCGCATGCTCGAAAATCCTGATCAATGGCGTTTGACTTAGATGTTACTTAACATCTATATTTATGACGAGCGTAATATTTAACCTTCTGCACCACAACTTGAGGCTACCAACATGACGCAAGTCACCATTCTCGTAACAGGCGCTACTGGGTACACCGGTCGTAAAACTGTCGAAATCCTCACCGCCAAAGGTATGCCGGTCAGGGCTCTGGTGCATAAGGAAGATGAGCGCTCCGCAGAGCTTCGCGCCATGGGCGCCGAAGTCGTGCTCGGTGATCTGCTGGACCTCAATGCCGTGCGCAGCGCGCTCGAAGGTATTCGCACCGCTTACTTCGTATACCCGATTACCCCAGGTCTGATTGACGCGACCGCACGGTTCGCCCAGGCAGCGAAAGAAGCTGGCGTCGAAGCTGTCGTCAACATGTCGCAGATCTCCGCACGACGCGAAGCCAAGAGCAATGCAGCGCTCGATCACTGGACGGCAGAACGCGTCTTCGACTGGTCAGGACTGGCCATGACCCACCTGCGTCCAACCTACTTTGCACAGTGGCTGATCTACCCGCATTTCCGCTCGCACATCCTGGAAAAAGGCGAGATCCGCTTGCCGTTTGGTGAGGGTCGCCATGCCCCCATTGCCGCCGAGGATCAGGCGCGTCTGATTGCCGCCATTCTCGAAAATCCGCAACACCATGCAGGCCAGACCTATACGCTGCACGGCCCTGCCGAGTTGAATCAGCAAGGTGTCGCCGACGCTATCGGCGAGGTGCTCGGGCGCAAAATCACCTACCGGCCCATCAGCCTCGAAGAATACAAAGACGAACTGCTTGAAGCCGGCTTGCCTGCTTTCGTCGTTCAACACTTGGGTGAAGTCGCCTTGGATTACCAGCATGGTGTGTTTGAAGGCGAGGACACGATTATTCGTGACGTAACCGGAGAAGCACCGATGACTGTGCAAGCGTTCGTCACGTTGCACAAAGACTTGTTCCAGGCGTGATGCTGGTGGGATGAGGCTGTGTTCTGTGACCCGATGACGACGCGCTGCCTTGACACATTCATAGTGATCGCCTTCAATAAATCACTATGGGCATTGCTCGTCATCGGTTCCTGAGCAATTCGCAAAGTGCTGCTGCAAATCCATAGAACTGGAAATCCGCAGCACAGTGGCTGACTTGCACGGGCAGAACGGGAGTAAAAAATGAATAGTCTCAAACCCAGTGAGTTGTCGCGTCGTGATGTGCTCAAGCACTCCATGCTTCTTGCCGCCGGGATAGCGACTATCAGTCAGGGCTCAGCCTGGGCAACCATGGCTGAGTCTTCGCCCAGTTCCCCAAAACCCGCAACAGGCTTCACTGAAAAATTCGTGCTGAGGGACGGCCACCGAATCTACGTTCGTGACTATCCCGGCAAAGAACCTGCATTTGTCCTGCTGCACGGCTTTCCCGATAACTGCCGTATCTACGAAGATCTGGCCCCCCGTCTGAGCGCCGCAGGTCGACGCGTCATTGCTTTCGATTTTCTTGGCTTCGGTGCGTCCGACAAGCCAACGGACTTCCGGTATGACTTTGAACAGCAACTGGTTGACTTCGAGGCTGTCGTCGATGATCTGAAGTTGCAGTCGATCATTCCAGTCGGGCACGACGCAGGTGGTCCGGCAGCGGTCAACTTCGCACTGGATAATCAGGATCGCGTGAACTCTCTGGTTCTGCTCAATTGTTATTATGCAAACGCTTCAGTACTGGCGTTTCCCGACTTCATTGAGCTGTGCTGCAACCCGAAAACCAAACTGTTGGCCCACGCCATGATGACGGACCCCAAGCAGGCGGCCTACCTCTTCAACTTCCAGCAGGGCTTGCTACTGGCCAACATGACGCCGCCAATGAGGACCCGCTTCGAAACCGTGCTGCAACCTATCATTGCGCACAACTTCACTCAGCAGCCGAGTGCCATGCCCGCCTTTTTGGCCATGACTGGAAACGCTTACGCCAACCTTGCGCACAATGATCGGCGCCTGCCAGAGCTGGGTAAATTCAATAAACCGGTCAAACTGATCTGGGGTGGTTTGGACAAATACCTTAATACTGCCGTCGCCAAGGATATCGCTGCCCATTATCCCCACTCGACGCTGACGACACTCGATGCAGAGCATTGGCCACAGTTCGATCTGCCCGACGAGGTCGCCAGGCACATGCTGGCCTGACCTGACCGGCCGTGTTCACGTCATGCTGATTTATTCCGCCTATCGATAGGTTTTATCGTGGCTCGGGCAATTATCGCCTGCCCTTCTCCCGGTTACTTTTGGCTCAAGACTCATCAACGAATGTCTTCAGCCATTATGGGATTCAGCATGACAAAATTATTCACCGGCAAAGTCGCCTTGGTAACTGGCGGGTCGCGCGGCTTAGGCGCAGCGACCGCAAAAGCCCTCGCCGAGCAAGGCGCAGACGTCGCCATCAGCTACGTGTTCGCCGAAGAGCAGGCACAAAACGTGATTGAGTACGTGACTGCTCAAGGCGTGCGAGGCGAAGCATTTCAAGCGGATCAGGCAGATGTCGACGCCGCGCAATCGCTCATTGATCGGGTCATGGCCAAATTCGGCCGTATCGACATCCTCATCAACAACGCCTCGATCGATCAGTTGGGCAGAGTCGATGATCCCGCCCGCGATGCCGAAGCGTTCGATCGCTTCTGGGCCGTTACGCTTTCGGGGTTCATGGCCACTGTGCGCGCGGCGTCCAAAGTACTCAGCGAACAGGGCCGAATCGTGATGATCGGTTCTAACCTGGGCAACCGACCTGGCATGTCGGGTATCGCCGATCTCGCGGCATTGCGTGCAGCCATCGATGGCTATTCCAGAGGCGTCGCCCGAGACCTGGCCGAGCGCAACATCACCGTCAACGTCGTACACGCCGGGTTCATGAAAACCGACCTCAACGCGCATCTGCGGGATGCTCTGGCACCCTTGGTCGAGCGCTTGTGCTTCCCTCGATTTGGCCGACTGGAAGAAGTCGTCGCACCGATCCTCTTTCTTGCCAGCCCTGCCGCGTCTTACATCACCGGCACGATCATCGATGCCGATGGCGGTTACAACATTTAGTCGCCACCGCGGCGATTGCCAGGCTCAAATTTTTAGGGAATGCAGCATGAAAAAACTTGAAGGGAAAATTGCACTCGTCACCGGTGGCAGTTCCGGCATTGGTCTGGCGACAGCACGCTTGCTGGTGGAAGAAGGCGCGCACGTATTCATCACGGGTCGTCGTCAGGCTAATCTGGACGAGGCAGTCCGCTTGATCGGTAGCAATGTCACAGGTGTCCAAGGTGACATCGGTAACCTTGAAGATCTTGATCGGTTGTTTCGGGTCATCGCCGAAGAGAAAGGTCGGCTGGACATGGTGTTTGCCAATGCGGCCATTCAAGCCAGTGCACCGTTGGGTGCGATTGAGATCGAGCAGTACAACCGCATCTTTGATGTGAATGTTCGCGGCACCTTGCTCACCGTCCAGAGCGCCTTGCCGTTGTTGTCAGATGGCGCTTCCATTCTCCTGATGGCATCCGTCGCTGCGTCAAAGGGCAACCCGTCCAGAAGCCTCTATGCCGCGTCAAAGGCGGCGATTCGATCATTTGCACGGTCGTGGGCAAATGACCTCAAATCGCGCGCCATCCGCGTCAACGCGATCAGTCCCGGCCCTACTGATACTGCCGCATTCAATTCACCGGGTGTTCCGGCCGAGCAGACCGCTCAGATCAAGAATCGGATGGCATCGAACATCCCCCTCGGTCGACTGGCCCGTTCTGAAGAAATCGCTAAAGCAGCCGTTTTTCTTCTTAGCGACGACAGTAGTTTCACCACGGGCTCTGAAATGTACGTGGATGGCGGCTTCACCCAGATCTAGTGCATCGGCCATCCCCACTGTGCGGTAGCGAAATATTTACTTTAGAAAAGTGGAAGGCGTGCCAAGGCAGTGACAGGCATTTGCTCGCATACGCGACGGAGCGGCGGATGGCTGAATGAGCCACCTGGCTGTCCTTTTTTCTAATCTCCAGGTGGCAAAATCCAGAGGTCCCTATGCTTTCAGAATGGCTCTCCAATCTCCTCACCCGACGAGGATCCCACTATGCCTGGGCCATGGTCGCCGTGACATTTTTGGCTGCCTTGGTAAGTGCCGCGGCGGTAGGTGCGCCTGGCATTTTCATCGTACCCATGCAGATGGAATTTGGTTGGAACACCACGCAGATCTCATCAGCACTATCGATTCGATTTGTCTTGTTCGGTCTGACGGCTCCGTTTGCTGCTGCATTGATGAGCAAATACGGACCGCGCAATGTCACAGTCGCAGCAATCATCTTGATCATGATCTGCCTCCTCGTGTCACTCAAAATGACGAAAGTCTGGCAGTTAGTGGCGTTATGGGGAGTCGGTGTTGGCGTGGGCGCCGGCATGACCGCCCTGGTACTGGGTGCTGTCGTTGCGTCCCGCTGGTTCGAACACCGTAGGGGTATAGTGATTGGTGTATTGACCGCGAGTAACGCCACAGGCCAGCTTGTTTTCATGCCACTGCTCGCAAGCATCACCGAACATTACGGCTGGCGTTGGGCGCTCGTTGTGCTCTCTGCGCTGCTTGCCTTGGCTGCGTTCGCAGTTCTTATGTTCATGCGTGACCGCCCGAGCGATCTAGGTCTGCGCCCTTACGGCAACACGAGCACTGATCCAATCGTCGCGCCAGTCGCAAGTGGTGAGTCAGTGTTCATGGCGACTCTGCATACGCTGCGCGATGCATCCAAAACGCGTGTGTTCTGGATTTTGTTCACCACCTTTTTTATCTGTGGCGCCAGTACCGCTGGTTTGGTTCAGGTGCACCTGATTCCATTGTGCGGCGACTTCGGTATCAATCAGATTCAAGCCTCGGGTCTGCTTGCAGCCATGGGCGTTTTCGACCTGATCGGCACCGTTCTGTCGGGATGGCTCTCAGACCGTTACGACAGCCGGCACCTGCTGTTTTGGTACTACGGACTGCGCGGCCTTTCGCTGATCGCACTACCGTATTCAGACTTCACGATCTTCGGGTTGTCGGCCTTCGCGATGTTTTACGGACTCGACTGGATCGCAACCGTCCCACCCACAGTTCGCCTCGCCGTCAACAAGTTCGGGCCAGAGCGTGCAGGCTTGGTGTTTGGATGGGTATTCGCAGGCCACCAGATTGGTGCTGCGGTAGCTGCTTACGGGGCAGGATGGTCCCGAGTAAATCTACTCAGCTATCTGCCAGCGTTTTTCACAGCGGGTGTGCTGTGCTTTTTTGCTGCGGCAATGATCATGACCATCAGGCACAAGAAGCCTGCATCTGAATTCGCTGTCGCTTGAGATTCCCTAGAGGAGGATGCCAGCTCAGCGAATGCCTTTGCTGAGCTGGCAACAAC
>Ga0247827_10000433_pt1 | contig 19142 bp, 18 predicted proteins | sample 12C_Control_Day2_FD_194414 | JGI IMG/M metagenome (GOLD analysis project Ga0247827, IMG submission 194414) | Soil microbial communities from agricultural site in Penn Yan, New York, United States - 12C_Control_Day2 | ecosystem: Environmental > Terrestrial > Soil > Agricultural land | place... | reverse complement strand
CACTTGCTCGATCCAGGGCGCGTTCGTGAAGGGCGGCACCGACAGCCAGATCGAAACCCAATCGCTGTTCTGGCGCGAACTGCTGCCAAGCCAGAAGCTGGAAATGCACGCCGAACACACCTTCGCCGAGCAGATCAAGGCACTGGGCCCAATCACCCACATCCGCCTGAACGTGTTCCCGGATGGCGGAGTGAGCCGCCTGCGCGTTTTGGGCAAAGTCGCGAAGTAATGCTGAACCTGTAGGAGCTGGCGCAGCCTGCGATCTTTTGATCTTGATCTTAAAAAGCAAAGTCAAAAGATCGCAGGCTTCGCCAGCTCCTACAGGGAACGCAGTCAACCGAATACGAATTTGGAAAAGAAGAACAGCATGCGCACACTGACGATTGAACCGCTGACCAAAGAAGCCTTCGCCCCTTTCGGTGACGTGATCGAAACCGACGGCAGCGATCATTTCATGATCAACAGCGGGATGACTTCCTGGTGGTTGATCGCAGTGGCACAGGCAATAACTGCGATGAGCATTTTTTCAAAGAGGATGAGCGTTTGATCCTCGCCCCCCACCAATAAGAGAAGGTCTGATCACTCGACAACAGAGTGACAGGCGAGAGGTAAAGACTGTGGAAGCACATCTGTTGGAATGGCTGAACCTGAGCGTGCGCTGGGTTCATATGATTACTGGTGTGGCCTGGATCGGCGCATCGTTCTACTTCGTCTGGCTGGAAAACAACCTCAATCGGGTCAACCCGAAAAGCGGTCTGGCCGGTGATTTGTGGGCGATCCACGGCGGCGGTATCTACCACCTGGAAAAATACAAACTGGCTCCACCGACCATGCCGGACAACCTGCACTGGTTCAAATGGGAAGCCTACTTCACCTGGATGTCGGGTATCGCGCTGCTGTGCGTGGTGTTCTACTCCAACCCGACGCTCTACCTGCTGGCTCCGGGCAGCACCCTGAGCGGTCCTGAAGGCGTGGCCATCGGTATCGGCTCGCTGTTCATCGGCTGGTTCATCTACTCCTTCCTCTGCGACTCGGCCCTGGGCAAACGCCCTGCCCTGCTTGGCGCCATCCTGTTCGTTCTGATCATCGCCGCGGCCTATGGCTTCAGCAAAGTGTTCAGCGGTCGTGGTGCGTACCTGCACGTCGGCGCGATCATCGGCACCATCATGGTCGGCAACGTGTTCCGCATCATCATGCCGGCGCAACGCGCACTGGTAGCGGCCATCGCCGAGAACCGCACACCTGATCCGGCGCTGCCAGCCAAAGGCTTGCTGCGTTCGCGTCACAACAACTACTTCACCTTGCCCGTGCTGTTCATCATGATCAGCAACCACTTCCCGAGCACTTACGGCAGCCAGTACAACTGGTTGATCCTGGCCGGGATCGCGGTTCTGGCGGTGTTGGTGCGTCACTACTTCAACACCCGTCACGACAGCCACAAGTTTGCCTGGACCCTGCCCGTGGCAGCGGTGGGCATGATTTGCCTGGCTTATGTGTCCGGTCCGAAGCCGATGTCCAGCGCCCCTGAAGTGGCCAAGGCACCTGCTGCCATCGAATACCAGCCATTGCCGGAAACCGCAGTGGGCGGTGGCTTGAAACCGGCTGAAGCCAAACCTGCCGAGGCACCTGCAACCGCTCCGGCACAGGCATCCAACGCCGGTCCCGGTTTCGACAAGGTGCACAGCGTGATTCAGGAACGCTGCTCGGTTTGCCATTCGGCAAAACCGACCAGCCCACTGTTCAGCGCCGCACCGGCTGGTGTGATGTTCGACACCCCCGAGCAGATCCGCCAGAACGCGGCGCGCATCCAGGCTCAAGCCGTCGCCAGCCAGATCATGCCACTGGGCAACATCACCCAGATGACCCAGCAGGAACGTGACCTGCTCGGTGCCTGGGTTGCACAGGGAGCTCCGACCAATTAATCGTTGAGACGCATCGCGGGCAAGCCCGCTCCCACAAGGATCACCTGAATCCTGTGGGAGCTGGCTTGCCCGCGATTGGCCGCGCCGCGGTCACCCTGATGCACAAAATCACAAGAATAAAAAAGATCCGAGGTGTTGCATGTCCGAGCTCTCCAAAGCGCGCATCCCCGACGCACCCGCCATTCAGCGTTTGCCCCTTTTGCAACTGATCCTGGTCGGTTTGCAACATGTTCTGCTGATGTACGGTGGCGCCATCGCGGTGCCGCTGATCATCGGACAGGCCGCTGGCCTGAGTCGTGAAGAAATCGCCTTCCTGATCAACGCCGACCTGCTGGTCGCCGGTATCGCCACTATCGTTCAGTCGCTCGGCATCGGCCCCATGGGCATCCGCATGCCGGTGATGATGGGCGCCAGCTTCGCCGCCGTCGGCAGCATGGTCGCCATGGCCGGCATGCCCGGTATCGGCTTGCAAGGTATCTTCGGTGCAACCATCGCCGCCGGATTCTTCGGCATGATCATCGCGCCGTTCATGTCCAAGGTCGTGCGCTTCTTCCCGCCTTTGGTGACCGGCACGGTCATCACCTCGATCGGTTTGTCGCTGTTCCCCGTGGCCGTGAACTGGGCCGGCGGCGGTGCTGGCGCCACTCAATTCGGTTCACCGATTTACCTGACTATCGCCGCACTGGTGCTGGGTACCATCCTCTTGGTGCACCGCTTCATGCGCGGTTTCTGGGTCAACATTTCCGTGCTGATCGGCATGTGCCTGGGCTACGTGCTCTGCGGCGTGCTCGGCATGGTTGACCTGAGCGGCATGGCCCAGGCGCCATGGCTGCAATTCGTCACCCCGCTGCACTTCGGCATGCCGAAGTTCGAACTCGCACCGATCCTGTCGATGTGCCTCGTCGTGGTGATCATTTTTGTCGAGTCCACCGGGATGTTCCTCGCACTGGGCAAGATCACCGGTCAGGAAGTCTGCCCACGCATGCTGCGCCGCGGCTTGCTGTGTGATGCCGGCGCCTCGTTCTTTGCCGGTTTTTTCAACACCTTCACCCACTCCTCCTTCGCCCAGAACATCGGCCTGGTGCAGATGACCGGCGTGCGCTGCCGTTCGGTGACCATCGTCGCCGGTGGTTTGTTGATCGTTCTGAGCCTGCTGCCCAAAGCCGCGTTCCTCGTAGCTTCGATTCCGCCCGCGGTACTGGGCGGTGCGGCGATTGCGATGTTCGGCATGGTCGCGGCCACCGGCATCAAGATTCTCCAGGAAGCGGACATCGGCGACCGTCGCAACCAGTTGCTGGTGGCGGTGAGCATCGGCATGGGCCTGATCCCGGTGGTGCGTCCGGAGTTTTTCGCCCACCTGCCCCTGTGGATGAGCCCGATCACCCACAGCGGAATTGCCATGGCGACGTTGAGTGCACTGGCGCTGAACCTGCTGTTCAACATCCTCGGCGGCCGCGAACGCGCGGCGATCAACGACTGCCACGCGCACTAACAAGTAACAACACAAACCCATGTGGGAGCGGGCTTGCTCGCGAAGAGGTCGGCACATCCAGCATCAATGTTGACTGGCAAACCGCTTTCGCGAGCAAGCCCGCTCCCACAAGGGGCGGGGCTGCCTGCGCCTCAAACAATAAAAACAAGAGGGAGCAACAGATGATTCGTACACAAACCAGCATGCTGTTGGGCAGTGGACTTCTGGCGGCCAGCCAGGCCATGGCCGGCGATTTACTGCTGTGGCAGACCAACAGCGTGAGCTATCTGTACGGCAAGGATTTTGCGGTCAACCCGTCGATCCAGCAGACGATCACCTTCGAACACGCCGACCGCTGGAAGTACGGCGACAACTTCATGTTCATCGACAGCACCTACTACAACGGCGAAAAAGACCGCAACAAAGGCGTCCACGCCTATTACGGCGAATTCAGCCCGCGCCTCTCCCTCGGCAAAATCCTCGACCGCCGTTTCGAATTCGGCCCGATCAAGGACGTTCTGCTGGCCATGACCTACGAGAATGGCGAAGACGACACCGAGGCCTACCTGATCGGTCCCGGCTTCGATCTCGCCGTACCTGGCTTCAACTTTTTCACCTTGAATTTCTATAACCGCCACACCGAAGGCTCACGCGCCGGCGACGATGTCTGGCAGATCACCCCGGCCTGGTCGTACACCATTCCAGTGGGCAATTCGAGCGTGTTGATCGACGGTTACATCGACTGGGTCGTGGACAACGACCAGAACTCGCACGGCACCTACCACGCCAACGTGCACGTTAACCCGCAAATCAAATACGACCTGGGCAAAGCCCTCGGCTGGCGGGAGAAACAGGTGTATGTCGGCGCCGAGTACAGCTACTGGAAAGACAAATACGGCATCGAAAACAACGGCAACCTCGACACCAATGAAAACACCACCAGCCTGCTGGTGAAGGTGCATTTCTAAGATGACCCGCAACTGTGCCCCAAACCTGTCGTCGGTGCGCTGTTGCGGGGCACTTGAGACCTGGCCAAGGAGTCAGTATTCTCCGCGGCCGCCTGAATCCGCTTTAAAAAAAAGCCCGGATTTAATTCCTGACCAGAAAGCCAACTTATCCCGGCTCTGGACGGTATCAAGGCATCCCCAAACCACTCTCAATCGACTGTTTTTGAGCAGCCGAACGGGAGTTTTTTGTTTTTGACATGCCTTGGCGCAGCTCTTGCTTACTGCATGAAAGCTGACCGAATGGATGATTTTTTTACCGAAACAGAAAAAGGCGCCACACCAGAGCGCCGACCTTAAAAAAACACGTGGAACACCTACTTTTTGGGAGCAACCGAATGAAACGTACGTGCACTAGCCTGATGCTGGCGGGTTCGATGCTGGCTGGGGGCCAGGCCATGGCGGGCGATCTGCTGCAATGGCAAGACAACAGCTTGACCTACCTTTACGGCAAGGACTTTCAGGTCAATCCGCGCATTCAGCAGACGGTGACCTTCGAACACGCCGATGGCTGGAAATACGGCGACAACTTCTTCTTCATCGACAAGATCTTCTACAACGGCAAGGAAGACTCTTTCGCGGGTGAGAACACTCACTACGGCGAGTTCAGCCCGCGTTTGTCGTTCAACAAGATCTTCGATCAGAAGCTGGAATTCGGCCCGATCAAAGACGTGCTGCTGGCCATGACCTATGAGTTCGGTGAAAACGATACCGAGTCCTACTTGATCGGTCCGGGTTTCGATCTGGCCATTCCTGGCTTCGATTATTTCCAGCTGAACTTCTACAACCGTCACACCGAAGGCAGCCGCGCGGGTGACGATGTCTGGCAGATCACTCCGGCCTGGTCCTACACCATCCCGGTGGGTGACTCGGACGTGCTGATCGACGGTTTCATGGATTGGGTTGTCGACAACGACGTCAACGACAAAGGCGAATACCACGCCAACCTGCACTTCAACCCACAGATCAAATACGACTTGGGCAAGGCGCTGAACCTGGGCGCCAAGCAGTTGTACGTCGGTGTCGAGTATGACTACTGGAAAAACAAGTACGGTATCGAAGACAGCCAGGGCTTCAAGACCGATCAGAGCGTGACCAGCTTCCTGGTCAAGGTGCACTTCTGATTTAACGTCAAAAGATCGCAGGCTTCGCCAGCTCCTACATTGGGATGCGTTCCCTCTGTAGGAGCTGCCAAGGCTGCGATCTTTGCTTTACGGCAACCCCAAAAACCGACTCAACTCCTCCTTCTTGGCCAACGCATCCCGCCGCCCCAAATCAATCAACTCACTGCAATACCCCGCCTCGAACAGCAAATAACTCAACACCCCTGCCCCACTGGTCTTGGTCGCCCCCGGCCCACGCAAAAACAGACGCAGCGCTGCCGGCAATTCCTGTCGATGACGCGCGGCAATCTCGTCGATCGGTTGACTCGGTGAAATCACCAGCACCTCCACCGGCGCCACGCCCAATGTGCGTGTCGGCGTACCGTCGGGCATCAGGTGGCTGAACTGATTCAAACGCTGCAACAACTCGATGTCGCTTTCCAGGCTGTCAATGAACGTACTGTTGAGCATGTGCCCGCCGATCTGCGCCAGGGTCGGTTGTTGCCCGGTATAGGCGCGTTGCAGAGGTTGCTCGGGGTCGACGCCACGCGGGTTGCCGCTGACGCCCACCACCAGCACACGACTGGCGCCCAGGTGCAATGCCGGGCTGATCGGGGCCGACTGCCGCACCGCGCCATCGCCGAAATACTCTTCGCCGATTTTTACCGGAGCGAACAACAACGGAATGGCCGAACTGGCGAGCAAATGATCGACGGACAGTTGCGTCGGTATGCCGATCCGGCGATGGCGCAACCAGGCGTCGATGGTGCCGCCGCCCTGATAGAAGGTCACGGCCTGACCCGATTCGTAACCGAACGCGGTTACGGCCACCGCCTGCAACTGCTTCTGAGCGATGGATTCGGCGATGCCGTCCATGTGCAATTTGTCGTTGAGCAAACCGCGCAGTGGCGAGCTGTTGAGCAGTGCCACCGGGACCTGAGCGCCGAGGCCCAGCAAACTGTGGCTGACAAACCGGCCGGCCTGGCGGATCACCCCGGGCCAGTCGCTGCGCAACACCAGATGGCTGCGAAAGCCTTGCCAGAACGCAGTCAACCGCTCGATGGCGGCGCGAAAATCCGTGGCCCCGCTGGCCAGGCTGACGGCATTGATCGCCCCGGCCGAGGTGCCGACAATCACCGGAAACGGATTGTCAGCACCCAACGGCAACAGCTCGGCAATCGCCGCCAACACCCCCACCTGATAGGCCGCCCGAGCCCCGCCACCGGAAAGAATCAACCCTGTAACCGGTTCAGCAGGACTCATTGCAACACTCCATGGAGCTTATCGGGATCGGCGGATCAACCGCGTTTTGCGTAGAGCTTGGGCTCGCCGGGTGGACGGCTTTTGAAGCGGCGATGAGCCCAAAGGTATTGCTCCGGGCATTCGCGCAACACGCCTTCGATCCACTGGTTGATACGCAAGCAGTCAGCCTCTTCGGTTTCACCGGGAAAACCCTCTAGCGGCGCATGGATCACCAGGCGATAACCGCTGCCGTCCGCCAGACGCTCCTGGGTGAACGGCACCACCAGCGCCTTGCCCAGCCGTGCAAACTTGCTGGTGGCGGTGACAGTCGCCGCCTGAATACCGAACAGCGGCACGAAAATGCTTTGCTTGGCGCCGTAGTCCTGGTCCGGTGCGTACCAGATCGCCCGGCCCGAACGCAGCAACTTGAGCATGCCGCGCACGTCCTCGCGCTCGACCGCCAGCGAATCGAGGTTGTGCCGCTCGCGCCCCTGGCGCTGGACGTAGTCGAACAACGGATTCTTGTGTTCGCGGTACATGCCATCGATGGTGTGTTTCTGGCCGAGCAGCGCTGCACCGATTTCCAGGGTGGTGAAATGCACGGCCATCAGAATCACGCCCTTGCCTTCGCGCTGGGCCTGCTGCAGATATTCCAGGCCTTCAATGTGGGCCAGCTTCGCCAATCGCTCACGCGACCACCACCAGCTCATCGCCATTTCAAAAAACGCGATACCGGTGGAGGCGAAGTTTTCCTTGAGCAGGCGCTTGCGCTCAGCCGCGGACTTTTCCGGGAAACACAGCTCCAGATTGCGCTTGGCAATGCGCCGTCGGTCGCCCGCCGCGCGATACATCAAGGCCCCGAGCACGCGACCGAGCCACAGCAATGCCGGATAGGGCAGCTGGACGATCAGCCACAACAGCCCCAAGCCACACCACAGCGGCCAGAAACGTGGAGATAGAAAGGTTTTTTGAAAACGCGGGCGATCCATTCATGCATCCGGAAAGACAATGGCCGCGCATTCTACATCGTTCGACCCGGCTTGCGGCCTGCGGGCGTTCTCGTTATAAGTCTCGGCACTTTTAGTGACAAGTCGTTGTATGCCGACCATGAGCCAAACCGAACTGCTAGACCAAGATCCCGTGTTCCAGCTGAAGGGCAGCATGCTCGCCATTACGGTGCTGGAACTGGCCCGTAACGACCTCGAAAGCCTCGACCGGCAACTGGCCGCCAAAGTCGCCCAGGCGCCTGGTTTTTTCAGCAATGCGCCGCTGGTACTGGCCCTGGACAAACTCCCGGCCAGTGAAGGCGCGGTGGATCTACCGGGCCTGATGCGCGTTTGCCGCCAGCACGGCCTGCGCACCCTGGCAATCCGAGCCAGCCGAATCGAAGACATCGCGGCGGCCATCGCGGTCGACCTGCCGGTGCTGCCGCCGTCCGGCGCCCGTGAGCGTGCATTGGATTTGAACGAAGGCGCGGTCGCAAAAAAACCGGAAAAACCACCGGAGCCGACGATCAAGCCGACCAAAATAATTACGTCGCCAGTACGTGGTGGCCAGCAGATTTATGCACAAGGCAGCGATTTGGTGGTGATCTCCTCGGTCAGCCCGGGGGCGGAACTTCTCGCCGATGGCAACATCCATGTATACGGCCCCATGCGAGGTCGAGTGTTGGCCGGCGTCAAGGGCGACACGAAAGCCAGGATTTTCTGTCAGCAGATGAGCGCTGAACTGGTCTCCATCGCAGGACATTACAAGGTGTCCGAAGATCTGCGCCGCGACCCGTTGTGGGGTTCGGGCGTGCAGGTCAGCCTGTCGGGCGATGTGTTGAACATCATTCGGCTTTAACGGATACTGCCGCATTTTCCAAGCATCTCTAAAACGTAGCGAAAACGGCTCAAACGAAGTAGGAAAAAGGCCAAAAGCAGTGTTTACCGGGGGTAAGCGCCGCTCAAAACCGAATTCCAGCCAAGGCTGTCCGACTGCAGTAGTTTTCAGGAGATGTTTTTCAGGGGCTAAAAGTCCTTTTTCCTTAGGGGTGAAACACCTTGGCCAAGATTCTCGTGGTTACATCCGGCAAGGGTGGTGTGGGTAAGACCACCACCAGCGCCGCTATCGGTACCGGCCTCGCTCTGCGCGGTCACAAAACAGTCATCGTCGACTTCGACGTCGGTTTGCGTAACCTCGACCTGATCATGGGTTGCGAGCGCCGCGTGGTATATGACTTCGTCAACGTGGTCAACGGCGAAGCCAACCTGCAACAGGCCCTGATCAAAGACAAGCGCCTGGAAAACCTCTACGTACTGGCCGCCAGCCAGACCCGCGACAAAGACGCGCTGACCGTCGAAGGCGTGGAAAAAGTCCTGATGCAACTCAAGGAAGACTTTGAGTTCGTGGTCTGCGACTCCCCGGCAGGTATCGAGAAAGGCGCCCACCTGGCCATGTACTTCGCAGATGAAGCGATCGTCGTGACCAACCCGGAAGTGTCCTCGGTACGTGACTCCGATCGCATGCTCGGCCTGCTGGCCAGCAAGTCCCGTCGCGCCGAACGTGGCGAAGACCCGATCAAGGAACACCTGCTGATTACCCGTTATCACCCGGAACGTGTGAGCAAAGGCGAAATGCTCGGCGTAGAAGACGTCAAGGAGATCCTCTCGGTGACCCTGCTCGGCGTGATCCCGGAATCCCAGGCGGTGCTCAAGGCATCCAACCAGGGCGTTCCCGTGATCCTCGACGACCAGAGCGATGCCGGCCAGGCCTACAGCGATACCGTAGATCGCCTGCTGGGCAAGACCGTGGATCATCGATTCCTCGATGTACAGAAGAAGGGATTCTTCGAGCGCCTGTTTGGAGGCAACTAAGCAATGAACCTTTTTGACTTCTTTCGTGCCAACAAAAAGCAAAGCACCGCGTCGGTAGCGAAAGAGCGTCTACAGATCATCGTGGCGCACGAACGCGGCCAACGCAGTACCCCGGACTACCTGCCAGCCTTGCAGAAGGAACTGGTCGAGGTGATTCGCAAGTACGTCAATATCGGGTCTGATGACGTGCACGTCGCACTGGAAAGCCAGGGCAGCTGCTCGATTCTGGAACTCAATATCACCCTGCCAGATCGCTGAGTCGATCCGGCTGGAGCCACGGCGGTTCAGGCCCCACGCGCGACTGCGGGGGGCCTGAACCGCCGTTGGCGTTTGTTACGAGGCTGTTTTAATGCCGCTGTCCAACGTCCACATCATTCATCAGGACGCCGCCGTATTGGTGGTGAACAAACCGACCTTGTTGCTCTCTGTCCCCGGCCGGGCCGAAGACAACAAGGACTGCCTGATCACCCGCCTGCAGGAAAACGGTTACCCGGAAGCCCGTATCGTCCATCGCCTGGACTGGGAAACCTCCGGCATCATCCTGCTGGCTCGCGATCCCGATACGCACCGTGAACTGTCCCGACAATTTCACGACCGCGAAACCGAAAAAGCCTACACCGCACTGTGCTGGGGCCAACCCGAGCTCGACAGTGGCAGCATTGATTTGCCGCTGCGCTACGACCCACCGACAAAGCCTCGCCATGTGGTCGACCATGAGTTCGGTAAAAACGCGCTGACCTTCTGGCGTGTGCTGGAACGCTGTGGCGACTGGTGCCGCGTGGAACTCACGCCGATCACCGGGCGCTCGCACCAGTTGCGCGTGCACATGCTGTCGATCGGTCACCCTTTGCTTGGCGATGGGCTCTACGCTCACGAGCAAGCGCTGGCCGCGTGGCCACGCCTGTGCTTGCACGCCAGCATGCTGAGTTTCACTCACCCGCAAAGTGGTGAGCGTCTGCGCTTCGAGTGCCCCGCACCCTTTTGATAAGCGTGCGGCATACATCAAAAGCCCTTCGACTGAGGGCTTTTTTATTTCTCGTTACAAATAATACGACATAAAAATGGCGTGAAAATATTGTCATAAATTTGTAAAAAAACGTAAAATGCTAGCAATTTGATAGTAGGCAGGATGCCCTCGTGCTCAGCAGTAAAGCGCTCCAATGCGACTACCCCATTACCTTTGTCTTCGGCAACACCACCCTGCATCTGTCGGAACAGCCTAGCGTCGAAGCACGTCAGGCCCTGGAAAAGCTCATTGAGAAGCGCCGCTCGCGCAAACTCACCCGTGCCAGCGCACCGTTGGCTGCGGGAACTACGTCACTGTTTGCCAAGGTCCAGCCACTGGATACCTTCAAGGCGAAAGTGCGGGTAACCCTGGGCAAACCCCAGCGCAACGGACGATTCGACTGGCCCCTCGAAGAGCTGAAAAACACCCTCGAAGCGCAACGCCGGGGTGTACGAATGCCGCCGTTGCAAGGTTTTGGATACACGCGGGATCGACTGGGGCTGACCCAGGAATATTTCATCATCACGCGCTTGCTCGATGATCATATCGACGGCGTGCGGTGGCTCAAACGTAACCCGGACAAAGTCGAATCCTTCATTCTCGATGCGTTCGACCTACTGAGTTCCCTGGCTCGCAAGAACATCACGCACATGGATTTCTGGATCGGCAACATCATGATTCCAGAAACGTCGCACAAACCGCTCAAAGCCATCGACTTCGAAAACTGCTTCGCCGGACAGACGGCTCACCTGAGCGAAACGCTCGGTTTCCAGTTGGGCTTTTTCTACCGCCGGGACATCTACAAACTCATCACCGAAGCCGATTACGATCGGCTGGTGTATGAATACGTTGGACAATTTCCGGGCATCTCCCGAAAAAAATTCGATGATGTCTATTTTGCGAGCAAGCACGAATATGTCGGCCGCAAGCAACGTCGCGAAGTGTTTCTCAATGGCACGCTGATCACCGGCTGACTCCAGGCGCGCGCCAAACGGCATTGTGTCTGCAATGCCGTGAGCCAATACGTTAAACTGGCGCCATTGCTGTCTGGAGCTACTTATGCGCGAAGAGTTGAACCAAGGCCTGATCGACTTCCTCAAGGCCTCCCCTACCCCGTTCCATGCCACTGCCAGCCTTGTTCAGCGACTGGAAGCGGCGGGCTATCAACGCCTCGACGAGCGTGAACCATGGGCCACCGAAGCCAATGGCCGCTACTACGTCACCCGTAACGACTCTTCGATCGTCGCGATCAAAATGGGCCGCCACTCGCCGCTGCACGGCGGTATTCGCCTGGTCGGCGCCCACACCGACAGCCCGTGCCTGCGGGTCAAGCCGCAACCGGAACTGCAACGCCAGGGCTTCTGGCAGCTGGGTGTCGAAGTCTATGGCGGCGCACTGCTGGCGCCGTGGTTCGACCGCGACCTGTCCCTGGCCGGCCGCGTAACCTTCCGCCGTGACGGCAAGGTCGAGAGCCAGCTGATCGATTTCAAGGCACCGATCGCGATCATTCCAAACCTGGCCATCCACCTCAATCGTGAAGCCAACATGGGTTGGGCGATCAACGCCCAGACCGAGTTGCCGCCCGTGCTGGCGCAATTTGCCGGTGACGAGCGCGTGGACTTCCGCGCCGTGATCACCGACCAACTCGCCCGCGAACACGGTTTGAACGCCGATGTGGTGCTCGACTATGAGCTGAGTTTCTACGACACCCAAAGCGCCGCCGTCATTGGCCTGCACGGTGATTTCATTGCCGGCGCGCGCCTGGACAACCTGCTGTCGTGCTACGCCGGCCTGCAAGCGCTGCTGACTGCCGACACCGATGAAACCTGCGTACTGGTTTGCAACGATCACGAAGAAGTAGGTTCGTGCTCGGCCTGCGGCGCCGACGGCCCGATGCTCGAACAAACGCTGCGTCGCTTGTTGCCCGAGGGGGATGAATTCGTACGCACCATTCAGAAATCCCTGCTGGTCTCGGCCGACAACGCCCACGGCGTGCACCCCAACTACGCCGACAAGCACGATGCCAACCACGGCCCGAAACTCAACGCCGGCCCGGTGATCAAGGTCAACAGCAACCAGCGCTACGCCACCAACAGCGAAACCGCCGGGTTCTTCCGTCACCTGTGCATGGCCGAAGAAGTGCCGGTGCAGAGTTTCGTGGTGCGCAGTGACATGGGCTGTGGCTCGACCATCGGCCCGATTACCGCCAGCCACTTGGGCGTGCGCACCGTGGACATCGGCCTGCCGACGTTCGCCATGCACTCGATCCGCGAACTGTGCGGCAGCCACGATCTGGCGCACTTGGTCAAGGTGCTGAGCGCGTTTTACGCCTGCCGCGAACTACCGTAAACCCTGTAGGAGCTGCCGAAGGCTGCGATCTTTTGACCTTGATTCTGATGTGAGGCGCAATTGCCAACGATCAAAATCAAAAGATCGCAACCTTCGGCAGCTCCTACGCACCTCCAAAAGCCACCTAGACTTTCATTATCCCTTTCGACAAGGCAGTCGCCATGATCACGATGTCCTCGTTCCACGCCATGCTGATCCCCATTCTTATCGGGATGTTCATGCTGGCTATCGGCTTCAACTTCCGTGACAAAAACGCTGGCGTACTTGCCATGTGGCTCGGCATGCTGCTGATCCTCGCCACGGTGATCTTCAAGATCCTCGCCAAACTCAACGAATAAATCCTCACCGAACTCGCTTTGAATTTAACGGGCTCGTACACTCGGTCGACCCGCTCACTCCGAGGTTGACCGCCTAGTGTTCGCTCGTCTTTTCGCCCTTCCGTGCTTGTTCCTCGTCTGCCTGATGACGCTGCTGCCGATGGCACCTGCCCAGGCGGTCGGTTTGCCGAGCCTGCTCAACAGCTCATCGAAAACCCAACCAGAGGCGCAAGAGCCACTGGGGCAATCGCTGGATGAAGTAATCAAGTCCCTGGAAAACGATCAGCAACGAACCAAGTTGCTGGCGGACCTGAAGAAGCTGCGCGACGCCACGAAAAAGGCGCAACCGGTCACCGAGGAAGGTGTTCTGGGCTTGATTGGCGGCACGCTCGCCAGCTTCGAAAAACAGTTTTCCGGTCCCGACAGCCCGCTTACGCGCTGGTCCAACGAGTTCGACCAGGCCAAGGACGAACTCACAGCACTGATACTGCCGGCCAACGAATGGCTGCCGATCATCTTCGCGTTCGCCATGATTCTGATGGTCTGGAGCCTGCTGGCCGCGGCGCTGATCTGGATCAGCCACCGGGTGCGCATGCGTTTCGGGCTGACCGAAGAACTGCCGCAACACCCCAGGGCCCTGGACATGTTGCGCTTCGCGTTGCGCAAGCTCGGGCCATGGCTGATTGCCTTGGTCATCACGGTCTACATGAGCTACGCCCTGCCGTCGTCGTTGGGCAAAAGCCTGGCCATGGTGCTGGCCTATGCGCTGGTGGTCGGCACCTGTTTCTCTGCCATCTGCGTGATCGCCTTTTCCCTGCTCGACGGCCCGCACCGCCACCGCGCCTTGTACATCTTGCGACATCAGGCGTTTCGCCCGCTGTGGCTGATCGGCAGCTTCGCCGCTTTTGGTGAAGCCTTGAACGATCCGCGCTTGATCGAAAGCCTCGGTGTGCATCTGGCGCACACCGCCGCGACAGTGGCCAACGTCCTGGCGGCGTTGTCCACCGGCTTGTTCATCCTGCGATTCCGCCGCCCGATTGCCCACCTGATACGCAACCAACCGCTGTCGCGCCGCCTGACCCGCCGCGCCCTCAGCGACACCATCGAAATCCTCGGCACCTTCTGGTACGTCCCGGCGCTGGTGCTGGTGGGCATTTCGCTGTTCGCCACATTCGTCTCGGCGGGCGATACCAGCACAGCGTTGCGCCAGTCGCTGATCTGCACGGTGCTGCTGGTGTTGTGCATGGTGATCAACGGACTGGTACGCCGCCATTCACTCAAACCACAACGCGGAGTCAAACGCCACGCCCTGTACTCGGAGCGCCTGAAGAGCTTCTTCTACACCCTCGCCCATCTGCTGGTATGGCTGGCCTTCATCGAACTCGGCCTGCGGGTCTGGGGCATGTCGCTGATTGCGTTCACCGAAGGCGAAGGTCATGAGGTCAGCGTCAAACTGTTCAGCCTCGCCGGCACATTGATTTTTGCCTGGCTGATCTGGATCCTCAGCGACACCGCCGTGCACCACGCCCTCACCCGCTCGCGCAAAGGCCTGGCCAACGCCCGCGCGCAAACGATGATGCCGCTGATTCGCAACGTGCTGTTCGTGGCGATCTTCATCATTGCGCTGATCGTCGCCCTGGCCAACATGGGCATGAATGTCACGCCACTGCTGGCCGGTGCCGGTGTCATCGGCCTGGCCATCGGCTTTGGTGCGCAGTCGCTGGTAGCCGACTTGATCACCGGCCTGTTCATCATCATCGAAGACTCCCTGGCCATCGACGACTACGTCGACGTCGGCGGCCACCTCGGCACCGTTGAAGGCCTGACCATTCGCACAGTGCGTCTGCGGGACATCGACGGCATCGTCCACACCATCCCGTTCAGCGAAATCAAAAGCATCAAGAACTATTCCCGGGAATTCGGCTACGCGATTTTCCGGGTGGCGGTGCCTGCGAGCATGGACATCGACAGCGCGATCAAGTTGATGCGCGAAGTCGGCCAGAAAATGCGCACCGACCCGCTGCAACGACGCAATATCTGGTCGCCGCTGGAGTTCCAGGGTGTGGAGAGTTTCGAGTCAGGCAACGCAATCCTTCGCGCGCGGTTCAAGACCGCACCGATCAAACAGTGGGAAGTTTCCCGGGCGTTCAATCTGTCGCTGAAACGGCATCTGGATGAGGCCGGGATGGATCTGGCGACGCCGCGCTTGAGCGTGCAGGTCGTCACCGCCGGTGGTGGCCCGGAAAAAGACCAGCCGCTGTAGGAGCTGCCGCAGGCTGCGATCTTTTGATCTTTTTAAAAACAGAGTCAAAAGATCGCAGCCTGCGGCAGCTCCTACAGGACGTCGACGCCGACATGAATCGCATCATGCCGCCAGAACTCCAGGTCACAATCGATCAACCGTTCATGCTGGTCATAGTTGACCCGTGCAATCCGTAATCCGGGACTGCCTACCGACACCCGCAATGCCGCCGCGGCATCCACCGACAATGCCGTCGGCACAATCTCGAAGCGCACCCGCCCATAGTGCAAATCGTAATGCCGGGCATAAAGCTCGGTGATCGACTGGTTCAGATCAAAATCCAGAATCCCCGGAAAGTATTGCGGGTTCAGGTAATGCTCCACGTACAAGACCAAACGCCCGTCGATGCGCCGCGACCGGCAGATCTGTATCACGCTCGACAGTGCCGGCAGCTGCAACCAGGCACACACCGCCGCGGACGCCGGCTGCAAGCGCGCCGAAATCACTTCGGTAGACGGCACCCGCCCTTGCGCACTGACCATCGCGTGAAAGTGGCTGCGCTGCATCAGGTTGTAGGCCAGGCGTGGTGGCGAGACGAACCAGCCTCGGCGCTCCTCGCGATAGATCTGCCCCTGAGCCTCCAACTGCAATAAGGCCTCACGCACAGTAATGCGCGTAGTGCCAAACAACTCACTGAGCTTGCGCTCGGCCGGTAGCTTGCTGCCGGGCGCCAGCAACCCGTGATCGAGTTGCTCCTGAAGAACCTGCCCAATCGCTGTCACCGCTTTTGTTGCCTCATCACGCATCAACGTTACCTATCTGGACTAGACCAGCACTGTTTCGGGGCAGAACCGCGCTGCAAATCGGCTCAATCAACGTCCTGCAAGCGTAGGCAGTGCAGATGACTGAGAGATGACAAGTCTCCAGACGGTCATCCCTGCGGTCATTTAAAAACCGTGCAATACATCGGCCAAGTCCTTACGCAGCGGGCCTTTGACTATGGTCTACGCTTAGTTGGCAGCCGTCAGTACCGGGCAAACAAAACGCCTGTCGGGCGACGAACGACATCAAAGTGTCATCCAGCCCCCTTAAATTGGCTCAGGTATTGCTGACCTAGACCAACACAAACCGCAATCGCAGCGTTGAACACGACCCAAGGAGCTTCGGAATGAAACAGTTTTTCCTGGCATCACTGTTAGGCTCGACCATTGCCATGTGCACCGCCGCCATGGCGGCTGATGATTTGAAAACCCTGGAAGCCGCTGCGAAAGCGGAAGGCGCAGTCAACAGCGTCGGCATGCCCGATGACTGGGCCAACTGGAAAGGCACCTGGGAAGACCTGGCCAAGAAATACGGCCTGAAACACATCGACACCGACATGAGCTCGGCACAGGAAATCGCCAAGTTCGCCGCTGAAAAAGACAACGCCAGCGCCGACATCGGCGACGTCGGTGCCGCCTTCGGCCCGATCGCGGTCAAGCAGGGCGTGGTGCAACCGTACAAGCCTTCGACCTGGGATCAGATTCCAGACTGGGCCAAGGACAAGGACGGCAACTGGGCACTGGCCTACACCGGCACCATCGCCTTCATCGTCAACAAAAAGCTGCTGCACGGTTCCGAAGTGCCAACCAAATGGTCTGACCTCAAGACCGGCAAATACAAGGTTTCCATCGGTGACGTCAGCACCGCTGCCCAGGCGGCGAACGGCGTTCTGGCTGCGGCACTGGCCAACGGTGGCGACGAGAAAAACCTGCAACCTGCGCTGTTGCTGTTCGCCGACATCGCCAAGCAGGGTCGCCTGTCGATGTCCAACCCGGTCATTGGCGCCATGGAAAAAGGCGAAATCGAAGTCGGCGTGGTCTGGGATTTCAACGGCCTGAGCTACAAGGCCAAGATGGCCAATCCGGATGATTACGTGGTGCTGATCCCGTCCGACGGTTCGGTGATTTCCGGCTACACCACCATCATCAACAAATATGCCAAGAACCCCAACGCCGCCAAGCTGACCCGCGAATACATCTTCAGCGACGCCGGCCAGATCAACCTGGCAAAAGGCAACGCCCGTCCGATCCGCGCCGAGCACATCACGCTGCCGGATGACGTGAAAGCCAAGCTGCTGCCGAACGAGCAGTACAAAAAGGTCACGCCGATCAAGGACGCGGATGCATGGGAGAAAACCTCCAAGGCCCTGCCGCAGAAGTGGAACGAAGAAGTCATCGTCGAAATGAAGTGATGCTTTAGGCACCCACATTGGAAATCCAATGGAGATCCAATGTGGGAGCGAGCCTGCTCGCGATGACGGAGGGTCAGTCAATGTTAATGGCGACTGATTCACCGCTATCGCGAGCAGGCTCACTCCCACAGGGGTTTGAGTCGAACCCGAGATTTCCGAATTCCTGTTTTGCGGAGTCCCATCCCCATGAAGCACAACGTCATCCTTGTCGTGCTCGACGGCCTCAACTACGAAGTCGCCCGGCACGCCATGGGGCACTTGCAGGCCTACGTCGGCGCAGGACGCGCGGCGCTCTACAAACTTGAGTGCGAGTTGCCGGCCCTGTCCCGCCCGCTTTACGAATGCATCCTGACCGGCGTCACGCCGATCGACAGCGGCATCGTCCACAACAACGTCTCGCGCCTGTCCAATCAGCGCAGCATTTATCACTACGCCACCGATGCCGGTCTGAAAACCGCAGCGGCGGCTTATCACTGGGTCAGCGAGTTGTACAACCGCTCGCCGTTCGTGGCAGCCCGGGATCGCCACACCGACAACCCCGACCTGCCGATCCAGCACGGTCATTTCTACTGGAGCGACCACTATCCTGATTCGCATCTGTTCGCCGACGCCGAAAACCTGCGCCTGCGTCATGCGCCGAATTTTCTGCTGATCCACCCGATGAACATCGACGACGCCGGGCACAAGCACGGCCTCGACACCCCGCAGTACCGCAACAGCGCCCGCTTCGCCGACATTTTCCTCGCCGACTACCTGCAAGGCTGGCTCGATGCCGGTTACCAGGTGCTGGTCACCGCCGACCACGGCATGAACAACGATCGTTCCCACAACGGCTTGCTACCGGAAGAACGCGAAGTCCCGCTGTTCGTGCTCGGTGACGCCTTCAGCCTGAACGCCGCCGCCACGCCAAAACAGACCGAGATCTGCGGCACCGTCTGCGAATTGCTGGGCGTGCCCCACGACAAACCCGTGTGCCGGGAGCTGCTCAAGTGACCTCCATGACTCGCGGCAAATGGTTGGCAGCCTTGTGTCTGTTGCCCTTCACCCTGTTCTTTATCGTGTTTGAAATCGCCCCGCTGGTGTGGGTGATGATCAACAGCCTCGAGTCGGAAGAGTTCGGCTGGGGTATTGCCAACTTCACCAAAATCTTCAGCTCGAAGTTCTACCTCCAGGCGATCCAGTACAGCCTCGAAATCAGCTTCTGGTCGAGCGTATTCGGCATCGTGATCGCCGTGCTCGGTGCCTACTCCCTGCGCCGGGTCGATTCGAAACTGCGCAACTTCGTCAATGCTTTCGCCAACATGACCAGCAACTTCTCCGGCGTGCCTTTGGCCTTCGCCTTCATCATTTTGCTGGGATTCAACGGCAGCTTCACCATCCTGCTCAAGCAGGCCG
>Ga0247827_10000431_pt1 | contig 19315 bp, 20 predicted proteins | sample 12C_Control_Day2_FD_194414 | JGI IMG/M metagenome (GOLD analysis project Ga0247827, IMG submission 194414) | Soil microbial communities from agricultural site in Penn Yan, New York, United States - 12C_Control_Day2 | ecosystem: Environmental > Terrestrial > Soil > Agricultural land | place... | reverse complement strand
AGCTCCCACTTCGGCGAGTTTGGAATGAAGGATCTCGCCGTCAAAGGGCTTCATAACATAATCGTCGGCCCCTGCGGACAGGGCTTCTGCAATCCGCTCTGCGCGGGTCTCGATGGTGCAGAACAGGACCTTGGGCGCGCGGCCGCCCGGCAGGTCGCGCAGGCGGCGCAGGAAGGACAGGCCGTCCATGACCGGCATCTGCCAGTCCAGCAGCACCACATGGGGCATGGCGCCCATGCAGTAGGTCAGGGCCTCGGCGCCGTCGGCGGCTTCATCGACCTCGAACCCCAGGTCCTCAAGGATGCGGCGCGCGACCTTGCGGATGATCCGGCTGTCGTCAACGATCAGGCAGGTCTTGGGGTCCAAGGGCTTCATCCCGTAGCGCGAAACGAAAGCGCGCGTCGCGCCATCATCGTTCCTGGGGGTTAATGGACGATTGGAGTTCGCTGAAATCGGCTCAGGTCGGCGTCCGGGCGATCAGGCCGACGCGGCCTTCCTCGCTGGCGACGTCGAGGCGTCCGCCGCTCTCGTTCACGGCCAGCCACAGCCAGTAGGGTTGAATCCACTGGCCCGCCAGGCCTTCGGTCAGACGCTCGCCCTTGAGGCCGGTCAGGGCTTCGGGCTTGAGGCGGGCGCGATTGCCTTCGGCCGAACCGACCAGCAGCAGGCGGTCGTCCTCGCGCCGGGCGGTGATGGCGGCGATCCCGCCGGTGGGCAGGGCGCCCAGGGTCATCCAGGCCAGGTTGATCAGGATGCGCGACTGAGCCTTGGTGAAGGTCTCGCCGTCGGGAATGCGCCAGTCCAGGCTCGCGCGTCCGCCTTCCGACAGGCCGGCCACCAGACCGCGCAGCTCGGCCGAGACGAATTGTTCACTGGTGGTGGCGGCGCCGAAGGCGACGCGGGCGAAGTGGACGTGGGCCACCATCTTCCGGGCGCTCTGGCGGATCAGGTTCATGGCGTCATCGCGCATGTCCTGGGCCGTGGGGTCCTCCAGCAGGTCCAGGCCCGACATGATGGCGCCGGCCGGGCTGATGAAGTCGTGGCACAGCTTGCCGGCGATGAAGGCGGCCAGTTCGGCGCCACCCATGGGCAGGTCGGCGGCGTCGAGCTCGATCGAGGTCGAGGAAAGGTCAGGGAGGGTCATCGTTCGGGCGGTCTGCTGGCGGGAATGGTCAAGGCTGACCTGATTTGCCGGTTCTTGAAACCGCGCGCATGGGCTATCGAGACGATGACATGACGCACGCTCTTGAGACCGACCTCGCTTCCGGCGCCCTCGCCGAGACCATCGCCGACATCGCGGAGGAGGCGGCGCGTCTGATCCTGCCCTATTGGCGCAGCGGAACGACAGTCGAGACCAAGTCCGACGCCAGCCCGGTGACCGAGGCAGACCGCGCTGCCGAGGCTCTGATCCTGAAGCGGCTGGCTGAGCATTGGCCCGAGGTCGAGGCTGTGGCCGAGGAAGCCTCCGCCGCCGACGGGGTCCCTGTCTCGGTTGGCGAATGGTTCTGGCTGATCGACCCGCTGGACGGCACCAAGGGCTTTGTTCAGGGACGCGAAAGCTTCACTGTCAACATCGCCCTGATGCGTGGCGACACCCCTGTCGCGGGCGTGGTCACGGCCCCGGCGACGGGCGTGACCTGGGCCTCGAGGGCGCCGGGCCAGGGCGCCGTGCGCCGCGCCTTCGGCGAGGCCTGGAGGCCGATCAGGGTGCGCGACCGTCCGGCCGACGGCGTCGCCCTGCTGAGCCACAGCATGACCGATGAAGAGGCGACGCGCCTGGCCGCGCGTCACGGCTGCACCCAGTGGCAGGGCACGGATTCGTCGCTGAAATTCTGTCTGATCGCCGAGGGACGCTTCGACGCCTATCCGCGCACCGGCCCGACCAGCGAATGGGACACCGCGGCGGGGCAGGCGGTGCTGGAAGCGGCCGGCGGGCGCGTCCTGGGCGCGGACGGCCAGCGCCTGACCTATCGCAAGCCGGGCTTCCTCAACGGCCCGTTCACGGCCATGGGCGGCTAGGTTCTAGGCGACCGCCGAGCCCACGCGGGCCATTTCGATCTGGGCCGACAGCCCTGGCGGCAGGTCCCGCTCCGGCACGACGGCCAGGGCCTCCATTCGCTCCGGGTTGAGGGCGTCGACCATGACGCTGGCGATGGCAGGGTCGGTCAGGATGAAGGCCAGGCAGATGGATTCCGCGTTCCAGTTCGGCGTCTGATGCAGGAAGGCGAAGGAGCCGGCGTTGGTCAGGCCCTGCTCGACGGGCTTGGCGCCGAACCCGAACAGACCCTTCTTCTTGGGCGTCCCGGCGCCCGCCGCCTTGCGCTCGGTCGACAGGCTCTCGGGATAGTAGTCGTAAGTGAAGATGGCCATGTCGCGTTCGCGCGCGGCCCGCATCCGCGAGCGGATGCGCCATTCCACATTGGCGTGGAAGGGCGTGTAGAGAACGTCGAAGGCGCCGGTCGAGACATAGACGTCCATGACCGGAGAGTCGCCGCACACCCCCAGAAGCTTCACATGACCGGCCTTGCGCAGGGCCTTCAGCGCGATCAGCGAGGCCTGAGGCAGTTCGTCGTCGGCGGGCTCGTCCAGCACGGCCACGTCGAACCAGCCGAGGCCCGAGGCGTGCAGGGCCCGGTCGATTGATCCGGTCAGGCCTTCGGCGGAGAAGTCGCGGAACCCCTTTCTGCGGCCGTCGCCGACGCCCAGGGTGACGCCGACGCAGACCAGGCGGCGCTCGACATGCCCCAGGGCCTCGCCGACGATCTCGGCCAGCGCCGGGTCGGCGCTTTGGAGATGATAGGAGTTCACCCCGGCTTCCAGGGCGGTGAAGATCAGTTCGCTGAGAGCCGTGCGACCGCGACCGAGGGCTTCGGCTCCCAGACTGAGGGTCAGGTTGGAGACCGCCGCGCCGGCGCCGCCGAACGGGCGATACCGCATGTTCAGCCCGCCTCGACGGGGGCCGAGGTCTCCAGGGCCAGGGCGTGCAGTTCTCCGCCCATCTGGCCCTTCAGCGCGCCATAGACCAGCTGGTGCTGTCGCACGCGCGGCAGGCCTTTGAAGGCGCTGGAGACGATCCTGGCGCGATAGTGGTCGCCGTCGCCGGCCAGGTCCTCGATGGCGATGTCCGCATCGGGGAAGGCCTCGACCAGGTGGGCGCGCAGGACATCGACGGACATGGGCATGGGGGGACTCTCGAAACAGGCGGGCGGTCTGAACTGTAAAACTTACCGAGCGGCGTCAGTCTTGTCAGCCCGCAACCGTGCGCGGACGTTCAAACAGGGTGACGAGCGAGCCCTTGTAGTCGGCCTCGGCGTAGGGGCGATAGCCGACCCGTTCGGCCAGCTTTACGGACGGGGCGTTGTCGGGCGAGATCATGCAGACGGTGCGCGGCTCCAGCCTATAGGCGTCGGTCCAGGCCAGGGCGGCCTGCAGCGCCTCAAACGCCAGACCCTGGCCCTGGAAGGCGGGAGCGACGCCCCAGCCCAGTTCCGGCGCGTCGAAGGCGGGGGTCATCTCGCGGCGATAGTCCAGAACCCCGACGCCGACATAGGCGCCCGTCTCGGTGTCGCGGATGGACCAGTTGCCATAGCCCTTGGCCTGCCAGTGACCGAGGTCGCGCAGCAGCCGGAACCAGACCTCTTCTTCCGATAGGCCGCGCCCCATGATGTGGCGGGTGAAGTCGGCGTCGGCCCACAGGCTGATCAGGTCGGCCATGTCGTCGACGGCGACGGGTCTCAGGGTCAGGCGGTCGGTGGTCAGGATGGTCACATCAAACCCAGTTGCTTGAAGCTGGCCACGCCATCGCGGCCGACGATGAGGTGGTCGTGAACCTGGAGGCTGAGCGCGCGGGCCGCCTCGACGACCTGCCTGGTCATGTCGATATCGGCGCGGCTGGGAGTCGGGTCGCCCGAAGGATGGTTGTGCACGATGATCATGGCGCTGGCCGACAGTTCGAGCGCCCGGCGCACCACCTCGCGCGGATAGACGGGGGCGTGGTCGACCGTGCCCCGGTTCTGGATCTCGTCGAGGATCAGCTGGTTCTTCTTGTCGAGATAGAGGACGCGGAACTGCTCGCGCGGCTCGTGCTGCAAGGACAGACGCACATAGGCCAGCAGCGCCGTCCACGACGAGATGACGGTGCGCCGGTTGGCCTCCTCCTTGGCCACTCGGCGCGAGACCTCGTGCAGGGCGGCGAGGTCCAGCGCCGTCTCGGCGCCGACGCCCTTGGCCCGGCCGCGCGAATCCTCCGCCTTGACCGTCATCAGATCCTCGACCGAGGCCGCCAGCACCGCCGCCAGCGACCCGAACCGCGTCAGCAGGGCCTTGGCCACCGGCTTGACGTCGCCCTGGGGCTGGCTGCGGAACAGGAACAGCTCCAGCAGCTCATAGTCGGGCAGGTGATGGATGCCGGCGCCGCGTGCACGCTCGCGCAGCCGCTCGCGATGACCGGCGTGGTGCGGCCTGGCCTTCGGCGTTTCCGGCGGTTGATCGAGCATCAGCCTCCCCCGAAAGGGAGACTAGCTCAGAATTTCGGGCGGAACAGGCCCTTCGGCGAGGCGGAGAAGATTTCCAGGCCGTCTTCCGTCACGCCGATGGTGTGTTCGCACTGGGCTGACAGGGACTTGTCGCGCGTCACGGCGGTCCAGCCGTCGGACAGAACCTTCACCGCCGGCTTGCCCAGGTTCACCATCGGCTCGACCGTGAAGAACATGCCGGGCTTCAGCACGGCGCCCTCGCCGCGACGGCCGTAGTGCAGGACATTGGGGCTGTCGTGGAACACCCGGCCGATGCCGTGGCCGCAGAAGTCGCGGACCACGCTCATGCGCTGGGCCTCGACGAACTTCTGGATGGCGAAACCGATGTCGCCGAAGGTGGCGCCCGGCTTGACCTGGGCCAGGCCCAGTTCCAGCGAGTCATAGGTGACGTCGATCAGCTTCTTGGCGCGGGCGTTGATCTCGCCGACCGGATACATGCGGCTCGAGTCGCCATGCCAGCCGTCGACGATGACCGTGTGGTCGATGTTGACGATATCGCCTTCCTTCAGAACCTTGTCGCCCGGAATGCCGTGGCAGACGACGTGGTTGATCGAGGTGCAGATCGTCCGGGTGTAGCCCTTGTAGCCGAGGCAGGCGGGGACGCCGCCGCGCGCCAGGGTGAACTCGCGCACCAGATCGTCCAGTTCGCCGGTGGTGACGCCGGGCTTCACATGCTCGCCGATCATGTCTAGGGCCTCGGCCACCAGACGGCCGGCCTTGCGCATGCCCTCGAAGGCCTCCGCATCGTGGATGCGGATTTCGTGGCTGCGGACGAAGGCGTCGGTATCCAGGTCGGGGGTCTCGTACATGATCTGCTTTCGGGCGCGCCGCGACAAAGGGGAGAGCGGCTGGGCTGTGTCTTGAACGTCAGATGGCGAGACTAGCACAAAAGCTCAACCCCGTCAGGCGGCGACGATGACGCGGCGGAAGGCGGCGCCTATCTGGAGGGCATGACCGATCACGCCGCCCCCACCGCCGCCGTCCTGATCATCGGGGATGAAATCCTGTCCGGTCGGACCCAGGATTTGAACCTGAACGCTATTGCCCGCTTTTTGGGCAGTCTGGGGATCGACCTGATGGAGGCTCGCACGGTCGGCGACCGACAGGATCAGATCGTGGGAGCCCTGAACGCCCTGCGTAGCGCTCATGACTATGTCTTCACCACCGGCGGAATCGGCCCGACCCATGACGACATCACCGCCGACGCGGTGGGCGCCGCCTTCGGTGTGGCGGTGACCGAGCATCCCGACGCCCTGGCCGTCCTGAAACGGCGCTATGGGCAGGGCGAGTTCAACGCCGCGCGACGGCGCATGGCGCGCATTCCCCAAGGCGGAAGCCTGATCGCCAATCCGGTGACCGATGCGCCGGGCTTCCAGATCGGCAATGTCTTCGTCATGGCCGGCGTGCCGAAGATCATGGAGGCCATGCTGCAGGACGTGGCGCCGCGCCTGCGCACAGGCGCTGTGGTTCACGCCCGCACGATCAAGGTCCTGGGCGTCGGCGAGGGAGCGATCGCGGAGGTCCTGAGAGCGGCCGCCGACGCCCGTCGCGACCTGTCGTTCGGCAGCTATCCTTTCGGCTTCGGCGGGGGCGGAGAGGTGGGAACCCAGCTGGTGATTCGTGGTCGCGATGAGGTCGAAGTTGACCTTGCGGAACATGATCTTTCTCAAGAACTGCGTTCTATGGGCATTGATATTGCCGTAACGTAACCTCACCAAGGTGTGAAATTGTGCGACTTCGTCGCCACGGTTTGGCCGATTTGCGGTCCGACAGGGGCCTTGGGCGCAACGCTTTCATGACACAGGCGCTGTGGCTGTTAGCGTCGCCTCTCTCCCCGAACAACGACCCGACCATCAGTAAGGTCGGGCGGTCCCACATAGGTGAAACAGTATGACTCCCAGGAACATGGCCCGCATCAGCGGCCTCGCGATCCTCATGGCCTCCGTGGCCGCTCCGGCCTTCGCCGGCTCCTTCTATCTGCAGGAACAATCGGTGCGTGGCGCCGGTCGCGCCTTCTCGGGCGAAGCCGCCGACCGCGGCACGGGCTCGATGTGGTGGAACCCCGCCGCCATCGCCCGCAGCGGCCGTGAACTGTCGTTCGGCATGCACGCCATCCGCATCGACTCGGAAGTGAAGAACAACGGGTCCTATGTCACCTATCCGGGCGGCGCCAATGTGCCGGTGGTCAACCCGCGCAACACCGAGGTCGACCCGATCGAAAGCGGCCTGGTGCCCAACTTCGCCTTCGCCACCCCGATCGGCGACCGCTTCGCCGTGGGCGTTTCGGTGGCTGCCCCCTACAACTTCACCACCAAGTACGAGCCGGGTTCGTTCGCGCGTTACGACGCCCTGACCTCGGAACTGCGCTCGGGCGACGCCAGCCTGACCGTGGCCTGGCAGGTCAATGACTGGCTGGATGTCGGCGCCGGTCTGAACGCCCAGTACGTCAAGGCCAAGCTGACCTCGGCCATGCCGTCGGTCTCGCCCCTGCTGCCGGACGGCTCGTCCTCGCTGGAAGGCGACGGCTGGGATTTCGGCTGGAATGTCGGCGCCCAGGTGCACAAGGGCCCGTGGGACTTCGGTCTGTCCTATCGCTCGGCCATCGAGCATGAACTGGACGGCGACGTGAACATCGTCCTGACCGGCCCGCTGGCGCCCAACAGCGTCTCGACCGGCGGCATGGCCAGCTTCAACACGCCGTGGTTCGCCTCGGCCTCGGTGCGTTACGCCGTGAACGACAAGCTGACCCTGAACGCCCAGGTCAACCGCATCGGCTGGTCCGAGTTCGACGCCATTAACGTCGACTATCCGAACGGCGGCGACTCGATCCATCAGAACTACAAGGACGTGACCACGGGCGCCATCGGTCTGGACTACGCCCTCAGCGACAAGACCACGCTTCGCGCCGGCATCGGCTATGATCCGACCCCGACCCGCGACAGCCTGCGCACGGCCCGCATCCCCGACGCCGACCGCCTGCTGTTCTCGGTCGGCGGCTCGACCGAGGTGACCGAGGGCGTGACCTTTGACGCGGGTCTGACCTACATCGCCTTCAGCGACTCGGACATCTACGACGACCGCACCTTCTATGCTGGCACCCCGGCGGCTGTGACCTCGCACCTGCGCGGTACGGCCGAAGGTTCGGCCCTGGTCGCCTCGCTGGGCGCGCGCTGGGCCTTCTGATCCCGGCCGCAGGCTGAAACGGAAAGGGCGGCTCCTTTGCAGGAGCCGCCCTTTTTCTTTGCCGTCAGATCGGGGCCGAAGCCCGGATCATCAGCCTTGCGAGCCGTAGCCCTTGCCGCCGTTCGACGGGCGACGACGGGGGCGACGCTTCATCTCGCTGACCGGCTTGGGCTCGGCCGCCGGCTGGGCGCGGGGCGAGGACTTGGGACGTTCGCCCGCCATCGGATCATAGGCGGCGGCCGGACGCTCGGCGTGGTGGGTGCGGTCACGACCGCCCTTGCGCTGACGGTGCGGCTGGCCGCCGCCCTCGGGGCGGACGCCCTCGCGACGGGGGTTGCGGGCGCGGTTGCGGCCTTCGCCCCCGCCCCGACCTTCACGACCTTCACGCTCGGGCAGGGTCGCCTTCTTGGCCACGCCAGCCGCCATGATGGAGGCGTCCAGCTGGGCCAGGGCCTTGTCGTTGCGGCGGTCGATCGAGGGGATCTTCTGGCGCGTGACCTTCTCGATGTCCTTCAGCAGCTTCATCTCGTCGCCGGCGACGAAGCTGATGGCCGTGCCGTCCTTGCCCGCGCGGGCCGTGCGGCCGATGCGGTGGACATAGGCTTCCGGCACATAGGGCAGCTCGAAGTTCACCACGTGGGTGACCTTGTCCACGTCGATGCCGCGCGCGGCGATGTCGGTGGCGACCAGGACGCGCAGCTTGCCGTTCTTGAAGGCTTCCAGCGCGCGCTCGCGCTGGGGCTGGCTCTTGTTGCCGTGGATGGCGCCGGCCTCGACGCCGCCGGCTTCCAGATAGGCCGCGACCTTGTCGGCGCCGTGCTTGGTCTTGGTGAAGACGAGGCAGCGCGTATAGGCGGGATCGCTGAACAGTTCGGTCAGCAGGGCGCGCTTGCGGCCCTGTTCGATGTGGATGACCGACTGCTTGATGCGCTCGACCGTGGTCGACTGCGGGGTCACCTGGACCTTGACCGGGTCCTTCAGCAGCTCGCCGGCCAGCTTGCCGATCTCCGACGGCATGGTGGCCGAGAAGAAGAGGTTCTGGCGCTTGGCCGGGATGCGGCTGACGATCTGGCGGATCGGCTTGATGAAGCCCAGGTCCAGCATCTGGTCGGCTTCGTCCAGAACGAAGATCTCGCAGGTCGACAGGTCCAGGGTCTTTTGCTGGATGTGGTCCAGCAGGCGGCCGGGGGCGGCGACCAGGACGTCCAGGCCCTGTTGCAGGGCGCGTTCCTGGGCGCCGTATTTCACGCCGCCGAAGATGACGGCGACGCGGAAGCCCAGGTGGGCGCCGTACTGCTTGAAGCTTTCGCCGATCTGGGTCGCCAGTTCGCGCGTCGGCGACAGGATCAGGGCGCGCGTGGTGCGCGGGCGCGGCGGAATGCGGTTCTCGGCCAGGCGATGCAGGATCGGCAGGGCGAAGGCCGCCGTCTTGCCGGTGCCGGTCTGGGCGATGCCCAGCAGGTCCTTGCCCGCCATGACGTCGGGAATGGCCTTGGCCTGGATCGGCGTCGGCTTCTCATAGCCGGTCGAGGCCAGGGCCTGGAGGATGGCCTTGTTCAGGCCCATGGATTCAAAAGTGGTGTTGCTCACGTCTGTCTTTCACGAACGGCGACGGATCGCAGCCGACCGGAATCGGGCTGGGCGCGCGTCGCCTGCCCGGAATCCGGGCGGGGAACGGGCGCCGCCCCGCGTGTATGGACGACGTATGAACTTGAATGTCCGGCCGCTCGACAGACAGGTCTTCCGGGGAGGGAAGCCCAACACGCGCTGGAACGGGCCGGTCATCGCATTGTGCGATGCAGCATCAGATGGGCCTCAATAGAGGCCAAGTCAAGGCGGCGAGGTCGCCGCCTTGCAGGGAGTCTCAGGCCCGGCCGTTCAGCGCGGCGTAGACCTGCTCGTAGTTTCCATCGATTTCGGCGCGACGCAGGGGCTTGACCCGTTCGACCAGAATTTCGCCGCGCGGGGTTTCGCCGCGCTCGATCAGGCCGATGACTTCGGCCGTGAACGCGGCCAGGGGCATGGAGGAGGGGCTTTCGGCATGGCCGGGCATGAGGTCGGTGGCCACCGCCGGCGGCGCCAGCTCCAGCACTTCGACCGGCGTGTCGGCCAGTTGGGTGCGCAGCGACTGGGTCCAGGAATGGATGGCGGCCTTGGCGGCATTGTAGGTCGGCGTGGCGACCAGGGGGATGAACGCGAGGCCCGAGGTGACGGTGATCACCGTCGAGGCTGGGCGGGTCCGCAGATGGGGCAACAGGGCCATGGTCAGGCGGATCGGGCCCAATAGGTTGGTGGCGATGGCGGTCTCGGCCGTCTCCAGCGAGAAGGGCTCGGCGGTCAGGTCCTCGGCCTGCATGACGCCGGCGTTGTTGACGACGACATTCAGGTCTGGGTGTTCCTGAACGACCTGGGCGGCGAAGGCGCGAATGGCGGCGGCGTCCTCCATGTCCAGCGTCGCCCAGGCCATGCCGGGATGGGCGGCGGCGACGGCCTTCAGCGGCGCTGTGCGACGTCCGGTGATGATGACCTGGTTGCCGCGCGCGTGCAGGCTTTCGGCCAAGGCGCGGCCGATACCGCTGCCGCCGCCGGTGATCAGGATGGTGTTGCCGGTGATCTTCATGTCGGGCTCCTTCGGCGTGCGCATTCACGCCGGGTCCCAGCTATGATCTATACTTTCGATTAGAAAGAAGGCACCTGAAAGCGCCATACTTACCATATGGGAAGATTTGGATATGACGAACCTTCCACCCGCGAGAATCTCACCCCCCCATAGCGACGAGCCGGCCGATCCGCGCGTTGAGGCCCTGGTCAATGAGGTGATCGGTCGGGTGGCCGACAAGTGGACCATGCTGATCCTGGAGGTGCTGGAGCAGCACGGCGAGCAGAGGTTCACTCGCCTGGGCGAACGGGTCGGGGGCGTCAGCCAGAAGATGCTGACCCAGACCTTGCGTCAGATGGAGCGCGACGGCCTGGTGGTCCGGACCGTCCACCCGGTCATCCCGCCCCGCGTCGAGTATCGGCTGACCGATCTGGGCGTGACCCTGGCTGAGGCCTTCTGCGGCGTCTGGACCTGGGCGGAGAAGAATCTCGACCGGATCGAGGCGGCGCGTCAGGCCTTTGACGCGCGCGGGAAGACCTAGCCCAGCAGGCTGACGGCCATGTTGACCGCCAGGGCCAGGATCACCGTATTGAAAAGGAAGGCGACCAGGCTGTGCAGGGTGGCGATCCGGCGCAGCTTTCGACTGCTGATCTGGATGTCGGCGGTCTGGCTGGCGACGCCGATAATCAGGGCGAAGTGCAGGAAATCCCAATAGTCGGGGTTGTCCTCGCCTGGAAAGATCAGCCCCTGCCGGTCGCCGTCCCCGCTTGCTTCGGGTGCATAGAACTCGTGGGCGTAGTGCAGGGTGAAGATGACGTGCACGAACAGCCAGGACAGGGCGATTACGCCGATGGAGAAGAGGGCGCTGGCCGCTGACGACCGTCCCCCGCCCGCCGCCTCCATGACGATGATCAGGACGCTGGCCGTGGCCGCCAGCAGGCTGAGCGGCAGGACCGCGCCGCCCGCCTGATCCAATTCGGCGGCGCGCCTGCGAATGGCCTCGACCGAGCGGGCGCGCATCAGACGGACGAAGGTGAGAGCCAGGAAGGCGGCCGCGCCCGCTCCCCAGCCCGCCGCGATCCGCGTCGGCCAGTCCCGGACGCCGGGCGTCAGGATGATGACCGCGCCCAGTACCGCCAGCCCCAGCCACAGGGCGGCGTGCAGACGGAACAGGCGGGCGATCCAGCTCATGGGGCGGATGATGGCGCGGTTCTTCACGGAGAGCCACAGGCTGAACGAATCCTCGCGCGGCCCGTTGAAGCGGGCTGGAGGACCGGATCATGGCGACGCGACCGACCTGGCAGGGGCATCTGAAGCTGTCGCTGGTGACCTGTCCGGTCGGCCTTTACACCGCGACCAGCAGCGCCGGCGACGTGCGCTTCCATCTGATCAATCCGGCCACCAACAATCGCATCCGCATGGTGACGACGGACCCGGACACCGGCCCGGTCGAGCGGTCCGATCTGGTCAAGGGCTATGAGGTGTCCAAGGACGAATACGTCCTGTTCGACGAGGCGGACTTCGACAAGGTTCGTCTGGAAAGCACGAAGACCATCGTCATCGACCAGTTCGTCGACGAGGCTGACATCGACCGGCTCTACTGGGACGATCCCTTCTATGTCGTGCCGGAAAAGGGCGTGGGGGTTGAAGCCTTCACCGTGATCCGCGAAGCGATGAAGAGCGCGGGAAAGATCGCTCTGGGTCAACTGGTGCTGCGCGGCAAGGAGCGGCAGCTGGCGCTGGAGGTCCACGGCAAGGGGCTGGTGGCCTACACCCTGCGCGCCCACGACGAGGTGAAGAACGCCGACGACTTCTTCGACGACATCCCGGCGGTGAAGGCCGACAAGGACATGGTCGAGATCGCCGCCCGCATCATCGGCCAGAAGGAGGCAGAGTTTGACCCTGCCCGTTTTCACGACCGCTACGACGAAGCCCTGCGCGAGATGATCGCCGCCAAGCAGAAGGGAGGCGTGGTCGCGGCGCCGGAGCCGGACGACACCAATGTCATCGACCTGATGGCGGCGCTGAAGGCCAGCCTGAAGGGTTCCTCGAAGCCAGAGGCGAAGAAACCCGCGCCGAAAAAGAAGGCGGGCTAGAGGTCGGCGGTGCTGACCACATGCCTGAAGTGGTGCCGCCACAGCCGGACGCCCAGCTCGCCCGAGCGATCCAGCGACGAACCGACGGTCAGGTCTTCAATCAAGGTCGGGGTCAGGCCGGCGTCGAACAGGGCGAAGCCGGCGGCCAGGACGCAGGTGTCGGCCTGGATGCCGCAGACCAGGACCCGCTCCGGGTTCAGGCCTTTCAGGTAGGCGACGGTTTGGGGCGTCGGGGCGTAGCCATGTTTCACGTGAACCACGTCGGCGGCGACCAGGCTGTCGTCGTCGGGGGCGGGGGTCCAGCCGAGCTGGCGCTGGAAGGGCGTGACGGCTTCGTCGTGGCGCTCGACGGTGGCGACCGACGGCATGGTCCCGATCAGCCGATTGACGCCCTGGATCAACCAGTCCGGCGGATTGAAGCTGGGCTGGATGTCGATGACCAGCAGGGCCTGTCGGATCAACGCTTCTTGCCCAGCTCGGCGGCGATGTCCTTGGTCATGCGGCCGACCTTGCGGTGGGCGGTGGTGATCTGGTCCTTGGTCACGCCCCAGCGCTTCATCCAGTATTCGACGGCCTGACGCTCGGACAGGTCCAGTCGGTCCTTGTCGATGAAGCCGCGCTTGTCCTTGAGGCCCGCCATGGGAATGTCCTTGATCCGCAAAGACCAAGCCTAGCACCAAAGTGACGAAACGGGCCCCTCCTTCGGACGAAGAAGGGGCCGAGGTTTCTAGCAGCCGGCGGAGGCCGCGGCCGCCGTCATGCGGGTCTCGCGCCGGACCAGCAGCAGGACCAGGATCAGGCCCGAGGCCGCCATGGCCGCCCCGGCCAGGGCCACGGCGGGGTAACCGAGGTTGAGGCCGATGACCGCTCCGCCCAGGGCCGCGCCGATGGCGTTGCCCAGGTTGAAGGCGCCGATGTTCATGGCCGAGGCCAGGTTGGGCGCGTCGGCGGCGGCGGTCATGACCCGCATCTGCAGAGGCGGCACGAGGGCGAAACTGGCCACGCCCCACAGGAAGATGACCACGGCGGCGGGCGCCTGCCACGGCATGATGACGGCGAACAGGACCAGAAGGGCGGCAAGGGCGCCGAGGGTGACGACCAGGGTGCGGTCCACCGACTTGTCGGCGAAGCGGCCGCCCAGCCAGTTTCCGACCGTCAGGCCCACGCCATAGACCACCAGCATGGCGGTGACGAAGGCGCTGGAGGCCAGGGTCTGCTCCTTCAGGATCGGCGCGATATAGGTGAAGACGGTGAACATGGCGCTGGAGCCGATGACGGTCAGGGCCAGGGCCGCCAGCACCGGACCGCGCTTCAGCACCGCCAGTTCGGCCTTCATGGCCCCGCCGTCGGTCGCGACCTCGACCCGACCATGCGGCAGGGTCAGGCGCAGGGCGACCATGGCCAGGGCGCCCAGGCCCGCAATGCCCCAGAAGGAGGCGCGCCAGCCCAGGGTCTCGCCGGCCCAGGCGGCCAGGGGCACGCCGGTGATGTTGGCGATGGTCAGGCCCATGAACATGGCCGCCACCGCGCCCGCGCGCCGGTTCGGCGCCACCACGCTGGCCGCGACGATGGAGCCGACGCCGAAGAAGGCGCCGTGGTTGAACGAGGTCACGACCCGCGCCGCCATCAGGCTCCAGTACTCTGGCGCAATGGCCGACAGCAGATTGCCCAGGGTGAAGATTCCCATCAGGCCGATCAGCAGGGTCCGGCGCGGCACGCGGCCGGTGGTCAGGGTCATCAGCGGCGCCCCGATCAGGACGCCAAAGGCATAGGCGCTGACCAGCAGACCCGCCGCCGGGATGGAGACGCCCAGGTCGCCGGCGATGACGGGCAGCATGCCCATGGGCGCGAACTCGGTCACGCCGATGCCGAAGGCGCCGACGGCGAGGGCCAGAAGGGGAGGGTTGAGCTTCATGGGGGAGGGGGCCTGTCTTGTTTCGGATGAACAGGTGGCGCAGGTGCAGCGCAGGGAGTAGGGCTGGATCAGGTCAAACATCTTTGCGCTGGAGGCATGAATGGCCGGAATCACAGTCAATCGCGCGGGCGAACTGGCGGTGTTCGAGTCGGCGGCGCGCACGGGCAGTTTCTCGGGCGCGGCGCGGGAGCTGAATCTGACGCCCTCGGCGATCAGCCGCACCGTGGCGCGCACCGAGGCGCGGCTGGGGGTGCGGCTGGTGATCCGCACCACCCGCCGTCTGACCCTGACGGCGGAAGGCGAGGCCTATCTGCAGGCGGCGCGGCGCATCCTGACCGATCTGGATGACGCCGAGCAGGCCATCGCCGACCAGGGCGCGCCGCGCGGCCGGTTGCGAGTCAGCGTGTCCCAGTCGCACGGGCGGCTGCAGGTCGTGCCGCTGCTCGGCGACTTCACCACCCTCTATCCGCACATTCTGGTCGACATCAATCTGACCGACGCGGTGGTGGACATCGCTGCGGGTCAGGCGGACGTGGGCGTACGCTCTGGCCCTCTGGATGACAGCGGCCTGACGGCGCGAAAGATCGGCGAGACGCGGCGGGTCATCGTGGCCTCGCCCGATTATCTGGCGCGTCGAGGGACGCCGAGGGTTCCCGAGGACCTGCATGCCCACAACTGCCTGAACTTCAACTTTCGCCGCGCCGAGCCGGTATGGCCCTTCGTGCGCGACGGGCAGGAATTCCGCCTGACGGTGCAGGGCGGCATCGAGGCCAACAACGGCGAAACCCTGGGCCAGCTGGCGGCGGATGGGGTGGGGATTACGCGGGTCGGGGCCTTCAGCGTGGTCGACGCCATCGCCGCAGGGCGACTTGTTCCGCTGCTGGAGGATTTCAATCCCGGCGACGTGGAGAACACCCACGCCGTCTTCGTCGGCGGCGCCAACACCCCGGCGCGGGTGCGGGTCTTTGTCGATTTTCTGGCTGAGCGTCTGAGGGCCTAGCCCAGTTTTCGGATGGCGGATTTCAGCGACGCCGCCGAGGCGCGAAACTCCGCCCAGGGATCGGGCGCCTGCAAGAGGTCGGCGGCCGTCAGCAGGGTGAAGGCGGTCGGGTCCAGACCGGGCTGCACCTGATCCCACGACAGGGGGCAGGCGATCCCGGCGCCGGGGCGGGCGCGCGGCGACCAGGGCGCGACGGCGGTGGCGGCGCGGCCGTTGCGCAGATAGTCGAGGAAGATCTTTCCGCCGCGCGCTTTCTTGGCCAGGGTGGTGGTGAAGCGGTCGGGGTGGTCGGCCTTCATCGCCTCGGACACCGCCTTGGCGAAGGCCTTGGCCGCGTCCCATTCGACGCGGCTGCGGGCGTCGGCCTTGATCGGGACCACGACGTGCAGGCCCTTGCCGCCGGTGGTCTTGACGAAGGGCGTCAGGCCCAGGGCTTCCAGGCGGGGTTTCAGCAGGAGGGCTGCGGCGATCACGTCCTCGAAGTCGAGACCCTCGTCGGGGTCGAGGTCGAAGGTGATCTGATCCGGGGTCTCGGGATCGCCCGGCTTGCAGCCCCAGGGGTGAAGCTCCAGCCCGCCGGACTGGCCGATGGCGATCAATCCGCTGAGGTCGGTGACGGCGAGATAGGGCCGGCCCTCGCCGACGTCGATCGGACGCAGGCCCGGATGGCGGCCCGCCAGGGCGTGGCGCTGGAAGAAGCGCTGGGCCTCGATTCCGTCGGGCGCGCGGATGATGGAGACGGGACGGTCGAGAATGTGGGGCAGGAGGCGCTCGGCTACGGCCTCGTAATAGGCGATCAGGTCGGCCTTGGTGACGGCGGCGCGGTCGCCGAGCGCGGGCCACAGGATCTTGTCGGGATGGGTGATGCTCACCCCCGCGACGACCAGCTTGCCGGGCTTGGCGGCGGGCGGTGACGGGGCCACGGTCACGTCGGCGGGCGCCTTGTCCTGGCGCAGACCCTTGAAGGCGGCCTGGCGCAGGAGGCCGTCCCTGGAATAGCCGGCATGTTCGATCTCTGCGACGAGGATGGGCGCGACCCAGTGCAGGACCTCATTCGAACTGGGGCTGGCGTCGGTCGCACCGGGGGCGACGAAGGGCGAGCGGTCGGCGGCGGCGGCTTTCAACGCGGCTGTCAGGCTCTTGGTCAGGGCCGCCGAATAGCCCGTGCCCACGCGACCCAGATAGCGCAGGCCGCCCTTGGTCTTCACGCCGACCAGCAGGGAGCGGAAGCGGGTCCCACCCTCGGAGGACCAGCCGCCGATCACCACCTCGTCGCGGCCCCGGCACTTGGACTTGACCCAGGCGGCCGAGCGCCCGGCGCGATAGGGGGCGTCGAGTTTCTTGGAGATGACGCCCTCCAGATTCATCCGGCAGGCGCCTTCCAGGAAGGTCTGACCACTGGCCCCGAAATGCTCGACGTAGCGCAGGCGGGCGGCGGCGGTCCTGGGCGCGCGGTCGATCAGGGCCTGAAGTCGGGCCTTGCGGTGGGACAGGGGCAGGGAGCGCAGGTCCTCCGGTCCGTCGAACAGCAGGTCAAAGGCGAAATAGACGAGGCGGTCGGTCGCGCCCTCCGAAATGGCGGTCTGCAGGGCCGAGAAGTCCGGCATGTCGTGATCGTCCAGGGCGCACAGCTCGCCGTCGAGCACGGCGTTGGGCCAGTGGGCGGCGTCGGCAGCCAGTTCGGGGAAACGGTCGGTCCAGTCCAGCCCCTTGCGGGTGCGAAAGGTCGCCCGCCCGCCGCCGGTCGCGATCTGGATGCGGTAGCCGTCGAACTTGATCTCGTGCGCCCAGCCCGGCGCCGAGGGCGGGCGGTCCGCCACCTGACATAGCTGGATCGGGACAAAGGCGTGGGGTCGGGCGACGGGGTGCGCCGCCTTGGACGGCTGGGGTCTGGGCGGCGACTTGCGCGTCGTGGTCTTGGATGAGGTCCATTGCGCCTCGCTGTCCGCGATCTCGGCCAGGCTGCGCCCGCTGACGACCGAGGCGTCGATCTCGGCCAGGGCGTCGCCTTCGCCGTCGACGGCGTATTCGTCCTTCTCCTTGATCAGCAGCCAGTTGGGGCGCTTCGACGGCTTGCCGCGATCGGACCTGAGCCGGATCAGGGCCCAGCCGCCCTTCAACCGTTCGCCGTCGAGGGTCAGCTTGACCGCGCCCTTGGCGAAGGCGGCGTCCAGATCCTTGTCCTGCGGCGTCCATTCGCCGACGTCCCACAGTTGCACCGTCCCGGCCCCGTAGTTGCCGGTCGGGATGGTTCCCTCGAAGTCGCCGTAGTCGAGGGGGTGGTCCTCAACCTCGACCGCCAGGCGTTTGACATGGGGGTCGCGCGATGGGGCCTTGGTGACGGCCCAGGACTTCAGCACCCCGTCGTGTTCGATGCGGAAATCATAGTGCAGATGCGAGGCCGCATGGCGCTGGATCAGGTAGCGCAGGCCGGTCTGGCGGCGCTTGGCCTTGCGCCCCTTCGGCTCCGGCGTGACGCCGAAGTTCCGCTTGGCCTGATAGGTGTCCAGTTCGCCGCGTGCGGTCATGGGGGCGAAACGCGACAGGGCGGCGAAGGCTTCATCGGCCCATGCCGCCCCTTTGGCCGCCCCGTCCCATCAGTGCATGGCCTCGCCGTGCTGGCTGTAGTCGAGGCCTTCGATCTCGGCCTCGGTCTCGACGCGCAGGCCGACGGTGTATTTGCAGATCATCAGCACGACGAAGGTGCCGAGCGCGCTCCAGGCCATGGCGCCGCCCAGGCCGATGGCCTGTTTCCAGACGGTCGCGCCTTCAGCGAGGGGGTTGATGGCGGCGTTGGCGAAGACGCCGGTTAGCAGGGCGCCGGCGATGCCGGCGATCCCGTGCACTCCGAAGGCGTCGAGGCTGTCGTCGTATTTGAGCCTGTGTTTCAGCCAGACCGCGCCGACATAGGCGACCGGGCCCGAGATCAGTCCGATGAAGAAGGCGCCCTTGGGGTCGACGAAACCGGCGGCCGGGGTGATGGCGACCAGACCGGCGACCACGCCGGTCAGCAGGCCCAGCAGGGTCGGCTTCTTCTTCAGCGTCCACTCGACCGCGATCCAGCCGACGGCCGCGGCGGCGGGGGCCAGCAGGGTGTTGAAGACGGCCACGGCGGCGATCTCGTTGGCGCCGGCGGCCGAGCCGCCGTTGAAGCCCATCCAGCCGACGAAAAGCAGACCCGTGCCGATGGCGGTGAAGGCCAGGTTATGCGGGGCCATGTTGTCCCGACCCCAGCCGTGGCGGGGGCCTAAGACGATGGCGCAGACCAGACCGGCCACGCCCGCGTTGACGTGGACCACGGCCCCGCCCGCGAAGTCGAGCACGCCCAGCTCGCCCATCCAGCCGCCGCCCCAGACCTGATGGCAGATCGGGGCATAGACGATCAGGTGCCACAGGGTGAAGAAGAGAACGCTGGCCGAGAACCTGATCCGCTCGGCGAAGGCGCCCGCGATCAGGGCCGGGGTGATGATGGCGAAGGTCAGCTGATAGCCGATCCACAGGAACTCGGGCAGGCCGGGCGTCAGGGCGTGGGCGGTGTGGGTTCCGACGCCGTTCAGGAACAGGGCCTGCAGCCCGCCGATGAAGCCGTCAGCCGGGCCGTCCACGGTCCCGAAGGACAGGGTGTAGCCGGCGACGAACCACAGGACGGTGACGATTGCCATGGCCGCCGTGGAATGAGCGATGGTGGCGATCAGGTTCTTCTTCCAGACCATGCCGCCGTAGAAGAGGGCCAGACCCGGCAGGGTCATCATCAGCACCAGGGCCGTCGAGGTCAGGATCCAGGCCGTGCCGGGACCGTCCAGCGCCAGCGAGACCTGATGCGCCAGCAAATTCGGCGGGGCGGCGGCGAAGGCGGGCGCGCAAAGCGCAACGGCGAAAAGGCCGCAACAGAATGCTGCAGCCTTGGTGATCGTCGGTGATGTCATGAAGGTCTCGGGGAGAAGACGCGGGCGAAAAAGGGGAGGGCGACGTCAGGCTGGCCCAACC